>Ga0315902_10011218_pt1 | contig 11783 bp, 5 predicted proteins | sample LakEriMetagenome_9_FD_203523 | JGI IMG/M metagenome (GOLD analysis project Ga0315902, IMG submission 203523) | Freshwater fungal communities from buoy surface, Lake Erie, Ohio, United States - Buoy 12 MA117 | ecosystem: Environmental > Aquatic > Freshwater > Lake > Lake biofilm | place: USA... | reverse complement strand
TCCCCCTCGAGGGCGGCCGCTTCGCGACCTCCGACCTCAACGACCTCTACCGCCGCGTCATCAACCGCAACAACCGACTGCGCTCCCTCATCCAGATGAAGACGCCCGACGTCATCATCCACAACGAGATGCGCATGCTCCAGGAGGCGGTCGACGCCCTCCTCGACAACGGCCGCCACGGCAAGCCCGTCAAGGACCGCGACCGCCAGCTCAAGTCCATCAGCGACATGCTGAAGGGCAAGCACGGCCGCTTCCGCCAGAACCTCCTCGGCAAGCGCGTCGACTACTCCGGCCGCTCCGTCATCGTCATCGGGCCCGAGCTCAAGCTCACCCAGTGCGGCCTGCCCAAGAAGATGGCCCTCACCCTCTTCGAGCCCTTCATCATCAAGCGCCTCAAGGAGCTCGGCCTCGTCCACACCGTCCGCAGCGCCAAGAAGTACATCCTCGAGCGCCGTCCCGAGGTCTGGGACCTCCTCGAGGAGGTCACCAAGGGCCACCCCGTCTTCCTCAACCGCGCCCCCACGCTCCACCGCCTGTCCATCCAGGCCTTCGAGCCCGTCCTCATCGAGGGCGACGCCATCCGCCTCCATCCCCTCGTCTGCACCGCCTACAATGCGGACTTCGACGGCGACCAGATGGCCGTCCACGTGCCCCTCTCCCTCGAGGCCATCATGGAGTGCAAGCTCCTGATGATGTCGTCCAACAACATCTTCTCCCCCTCCAGCGGGAAGCCCATCCTCACCCCGTCCCAGGACATCGTCCTCGGCGCCTACTACCTCACCTACGAGCCCTCCACCAAGCCCGAGAAGGACCGGCACCTGCCGCTCTTCAACTCGGTCGAGGACGCGCTCTTCGCCGAGGCCGACGGCTCCCTGCACTTCCACGACTGGGTCCGCCTCCGCAACCCCGACCGGGGCCGCGACACCGTCTACGGCGACAAGGACGCCGCCACCCTCGTCACCACCGTCGGCCGCATCCTCTTCAGCACCATCTGGCCCCGCGAGCTCGGCTTCGTCAACTTCACCGTCAAGAAGGGCCAGGTCGGCGACCTCATCCTCAGCACCTACCGCTCCGTCGGCGGCGAGGCCACCATCCCCGTGCTCGACGCGCTCAAGGAGACCGGCTTCCGCGTCGCCACCCGCGCCGGCATCTCCATCGGCGTCAGCGACATGATCTTCCCCAAGGACAAGGACAAGGTCGTCCGCGAGGCCTCCGACCGCGTGGCCAAGACCAAGCGCGACATCGCCGAGGGCACCATCACCGAGGAGGAGCGCCGCAGCAAGGTCGTCGAGATCTGGAACGGCGCCACCGACCAAATCGCCCAGTCCGTCTACGCCACCCTCGCCGGCTCCGCCCGCGTGGCCGGCGTCCGCAAGGGCGACCCGCGCCACCCCGGCCGCTGGATCGTCAACCCCGTGCACGCCATGATGGACTCCGGAGCGCGCGGCAACAAGGCCCAGGTCAAGCAGCTCTGCGGCGCCCGCGGCCTCATGGCCAAGCCCTCCGGCGAGATCATCGAGCGCCCCATCCTGTCCTCGTTCCGCGACGGCCTCTCCGTCCTCGAGTACTTCCTCTCCACTCACGGCGCCCGCAAGGGCCTGTCCGACACCGCGCTCAAGACCGCGGACGCCGGCTACATGACCCGCAAGCTGTGCGACGTCGCCATGGACGTCATCGTGACCGACGACTCCGTCGGCCCGCCCGACGGCGAGGTCATCAGCCTCGGCGAGGCCGCCCTCGGCCGCCACCTCTCGGGCGACGTCGCCAACCCCTCGGGCGGCTCGCCCAAGGTCCTCGGTCGCGAGGGCGACGCCCTCACCGAGGAGCTCGTCGCCAAGCTGCGCGACGCCGGCGTCGACCGCGTCTCCGTCCGCCTCCCCAACGGCGTCTGGAAGGCCGCCATCTACGACGGCGACGAGATCCTCCTCCCCCTCGCCGACCGCATCCTCGGCCGCTGCGCCGCGGACGACATCGTCAACCCGCTCAACCCCTCCGAGGTCCTCTGCAAGGCCGGCCAGCTCGTCGACGAGGCCGCCGTCCAGCGCATCGAGAAGGCCGGCGTCGAGCGCGTCAAGATCCTCTCCCCGCTCACCCACATGCGGGTCAACGCCATCCCGCCCCGCGCCTACGGCCTCGACCCCTCGACCGGCCGCCTCGTCGAGCGCGGCACCGCGGTCGGCATCATCGCCGCCCAGTCCATCGGCGAGCCCGGCACCCAGCTGACGATGCGGACCTTCCACATCGGCGGCGTCGCCCAGCTCAAGACCCCCGAGCTCAAGGCCCGCGTCGGCGGCCGCGTCCGCTACGTCGACCTCAACTGCGTCGACCTGGCCGACGGCTACATGCTGGCCATGAACGGCAACGGCTCCCTCCACATCCTCGGCGAGAAGGACGAGGTCCTCGAGGACTACCGCGTCCCCGCCGGCGCCATCCTCGGCGTCAAGGACGGCAAGAAGGCCGCCAAGGGCGACTACCTCTGCCGCTGGGACCCGAACTTCACCCCCATCATCGCCAACACCGCCGGCAAGGTGCGCCTCGGCGACATGATCTCGGGCGTGACCTACACCGAGGAGCGCGACAACTCCGGCTCCGTCTTCAAGTACGTCATCGAGCACTCCGACGAGCAGAACCCCCGGATCGAGATCGTCGACGCGCGCGGCAAGGCCCTCGCCACCTTCTCCATCCCCGCCGGCGCCCGCGTCGAGGTCGGCGAGGGCGACAGCGTCCAGGCCGGCTCCTCCCTCGCGAAGATTCCCCGCCAGGCCGCCAAGACCCAGGACATCACCGCCGGCCTGCCCCGCATCTCCGAGCTCTTCGAGGCCCGCCCTCCCAAGGACGCCGCCGAGATCGCCAAGATCGACGGCACCGTGCGCTTCGAGCCCTCCGTCCGCGGCAAGAAGAAGCTCGTCGTGGTCGACGCCATCGGCCGCGAGGAGGAGCACCTCATCCCCCACGGCAAGCACATCGTCGTCGCCGCCGGCGACAAGGTGAAGCAGGGCCAGCCCCTCACCGACGGCGCCATCGACCCCCACGACATCCTCGACATCCTCGGCCAGTCCCGCGTCCAGGATTACCTCATCACCGAGATTCAGAAGGTCTACCGCACCCAGGGCGTCGTCATCAACGACAAGCACATCGAGATCATCGTCGCCCGCATGCTCCGCAAGGTGCGCGTGACCGACCCCGGCGACTCCGAGCACCTCTGGGGCGAGCAGGTCGACCGCACCCTCCTCATCGAGCAGAATCGAGAAATCCAGGGCAAGGGCGGCATGATCGCCGAGTCCGAGCCCATCCTCCTCGGCATCACCAAGGCCTCCCTCGAGACCGAGTCCTTCATCTCCGCCGCCTCCTTCCAGGAGACCACCCGGGTGCTCACCGACGCCGCCACCATGGCCAAGGTCGACCACCTCACCGGCTTCAAGGAAAACGTCATCATGGGGCACCTCGTCCCCGCCGGCACCGGCCTCCCCCTCTACCGCCGCATCCGCGTCATCCCCACCGCTGGCTGACCCCGGAAAACCCCAGACAACCCGAATAGAAGCCCCCAATGGGGGGGTATTTCGTGTTGCTTAGCCCCTTTCCTTCCTTAGCCTGCCGTCACACCCCACATAAACCCGGATGAAAACCTCCGTTGCCCTTCCCCTTCTCCTAGGTGCCAGTCTCCTGAACGCCGGCTGGCCCCCCGAATCGCCCATCCTCCGCATCGGGTCCGAGCTGGACATGTTCCTGACCGCCAAGGCCAAGGCCGAGTACACCGACAACCTTTTCTACCGCCCGAATCCAGGCCCTCTCCCCGATCAGGGCCTCAGCCTCGAGCTTACCCCGGGTCTCGACTTCCAGTACGGCAAGGACCTCCCTCTCTCCGCCTCCCTCACCCTCGCCCGCACCTACGTCGACTTCGTCGACTCGAAACTCAGCTCCCTCGACGATGAGCAGGACGCGCTCGCCCTCTCCGCCAACTACGACGGCGGCGGCCCCCTCCTCGTCTCCTTCGGCGCCTCCTACGTCGAGACCGCGCGCAATAACGCCGAATTCCAGGCCCTCGTCGGCGAAATCGCCACGCTCGTTCGCCAGTCCTCCGCCAGCCAAAGCCTGTCGTTCACCTACGGTTTCACCGAGAAGTTGTCCGCCACCCTCGGCGCTCGCAACACCGCGGTTCGCTACTACAACCAAAGCAGCCTCTCCAGCCTCATCAATTCCAAGGGCTTCGGCATTCCCCTCGACCTGCGATTCAAGCAAACCGAGAAGCTCGTCACCGGTCTGTCCTTCGACTTCAGCAGCACCGATATCCACGACCCCAACACCGGAGTCTTCCGCTGGTCCTACGACCGGTCCTTCTACGGAATCAACCTGAGCTACCAGCCCACCGAGAAACTCCAGGGCGAGTTCAAGGCCGGCCTCCAGAGCACCGAGTATGACTTCGGCTTCAAGAGCGACTCGCCCTCGTACACCCTCAGCCTGACCCACTCCATCACCGACAAGCTCGACCAGTCCTTCAGCGTCGGCCAGGAGGCCACCACCTCCCCCACCGGCTCCGTCAGCGACGCCCTGCGCCTTAGCTACGGTCTCAACCACGCCAACAGCGAGGCTTGGCGATCCTCCTTCCGTCTCGGCTATTCCGACTACTCCGTCGACCGGGTGGTCGACCCGCTCGCCCCCAACGTCAACGGCTCCACCGACGTCCGCGCCGTCACTGTTTCCCTCGGCCTGACTTACAGGCCCGACGACCACTGGTCCTTCGGCGCCAATTACTCCTTCAGCCGCACCCTCGAACCCGTCGAGTACAACGTCAACCTGGTCAGCCTCGAGGCTTCCCTGCGCTGGTAATCCCAGCCCGGGTGGCATCCGGCGCCTTTCCTTTTCCCATGTCTGTCCGACGCGCTCTTCACTCGTCCGCCGCAGCCCTGTTCCTCGCCCTCGCCGGCTGCGCCGGGCCCGTTGAGGAGACCAACTCCCTGCCCGCCCCCTCGGTCGACCCCTCGGCCACGGTCGCGGAGCAGGTCTCCTACCGCCTCCGCGCCCGCGATTTCGTCCGGGTCGGCGTTCTCAACGAGAACGACACCTTTGTCGAGCGTCGCATCAATCCGGACGGCACCATCGATATTCCCTTCCTCGGCCAGGGCAGCTTGGTCAAGGTCGCCGGTCTCACCATGACCGAGGCCCAGGCCGTCCTCGCCGCCCGCTTCGCCAAGTTCTTCAAGTCGCCCGTCGTCACGGTGGAGATCCGCGGCTACGCCGAGCGCCGCGTCTACGTCGACGGCTCCGTCGGTCGCAACGGCGCCATCCCCATCCCCCCCGAGGAGACCCTCACCCTCAAGAAGGCCCTCGCCTCCGCCGGCGGCATCCTCCGGGGCGGCAACCGCACCGCCGTCGTCCTGCGCCGCCGCCAGCCCGACGGCTCGCTCCGCACGCTTGAGGTCGATGTGCGCAAGATCGACCTCGGCGAGTCGCCCGACATCCCCCTCGAGGACGACGACCACATCTTCGTCCGCGAGAGCCGCATCTGATTCATCATGGCGCCCTCCAACCCCGGCAAGGACTACGGCTACGGCAACAGCGGCTACGGCGGCGTCGGCTACGGCGGTTATGCCGGCTACGGCCAGTACGGCGGCTACGCCGGCTATGGGTACGGCTCCGGCCAGTCCCCCAACCCGCTCTCCAACTACCTGATGATGGTGCGGGAGCGGATGTGGTACCTCGTCCTCTCCATCCTCGTCTTCGTCACCGCCGCCCTCATCTACACCGTCAACGCCACCCCTGAGTACCAGGCCAACGGCCGCCTCCGCGTCTACAAGTTCGCGCCCAACATCGCCGGCCGCGGCGCGGGCGAGGAAATCTACGCCATCATGTCGACCGAGGACTTCAACACCGCGGTCGAGGTCATGAAGAGCGGCGGCATCATCGAGGCGGTGGAGCGACGCCTCACCGCCGGCGAGCGCAAGGCCGTACTCGAGCCTTACCAGGGCGGCAACATCTTCACCGGTCCCCTCACCTCCCAGGAGGTCTTCGGCCGCCAGCGCGCCATCGCCCCCCAGCGCGCCACCCTCGTCGTCAACGTTCAGTTCACCCACCCCGACCGCGACCTCGCCCGCCAGGTCGCCCGCCTCTTCTGCGAGGCCATCCAGAAGAACAGCGAGGACGAGCGCCTCACCGTCACCAACCCCCTGGTCGAGAAGGCCCGCGTCGAGATCGAGTCCCTCGAGGAGCGACTCAACCGCCTTTACCGAGAGAAGAACGAGCTCGTGCAGCGCGAGAAGATGCTCTCCATCGCCCGCGACACCAACACCCTCGGCTCCGAGCGCGCCAGCCTCGTCCGCGACCGCGAGGAGGTCCGCAAGCAGATCGACGAGCTCGCCATCGTCTGGCAGCAGATCGAGGAGAGCCGCGCCTCGGGCAAGGACCTCCTGCTCATCCCGCTGGTCAGGGGCGACGACCGCGTCAACCTCCTCTCCAACCGCCGCACCGAGCTGGAGGTCACCCTCCAGACCATGGTCGAGAAGTACACCGACAGCCACCCGACCCTCCGCCTCACCCGCGAGCAGGCCGAGGTTGTCCGCAAGGAGCTCGCCATCGCCACCGACCAGGCCGTCAGCCGCATCAGCGGCCAGCGCGCCACCGCCCAGCAGCGCATGGTCTCCGTCGAGCGCGCCCTCCAGGCCAAGGAGTCCGAAATCGCCCGCCTCCAGAACGCCAACGTCGAGCTTGAGCGCATCGAGAAGGACATCCGCCTCGGCGAGGAGTTCCTCGGCCGCCTCAAGCTCAGCTACGAGGACGCCAAGCTGCGCACCTCCACCACCGGCACCTCCACCTCCGTCCGCATCCTCGACTCGCCCAGCGTGTCCGACCGGCCGATCAACAAGAACTACTACCTCAACGTTTTCATCGGCCTTGGCCTCGGCGGCGCCTTCGGCATCGGCCTCGTCATCCTCCTCGGGGTCATGGACGACCGCATCAAGTCCGCGTCCGACATCGAGGGCGGGCTCGGACTCCCCCTCCTTGGCACCGTTCCCCGCGTCCGCCAGACCTTCGGTCCCGACCGCTCGCTCCTCGGCCGCCAAGGCAAGGACCGCATGGCCATCGAGTCCCTCCGCGCCATCCACTCCGTGATGAAGATCAACCCGGCCGCCGCCGGCGCCAAGGTCCTCATCACCACCTCCACCCGCCCCGGCGAGGGAAAGACCTTCGTCACGACCAACATCGCCCTCACCTTCGCCCAGCACGGCGAGAGGGTCCTCGTCATCGACGGCGACTTGCGCCTCCCCAACGTCGCCGCCTCCGTGGGCATCGACTCCGAGGCCGGCATCAGCCAGTACTTCAACGAGACCCTCTCGCTCGACCAGGCCATCATCCGCGACCTCGAGCCCGGCCTCGACGTCCTTCCCGTCGGCAGTGTCTGCAAGAACCCCACCCAGGTCATCAACAGCCCCCGCTTCGCCGAGATGATCACGGAGCTTCGCGGCCGCTACGACCGCATCTTCATCGACACCCCGCCTCTCGGCGCCGTCTCCGACGCCCTCCATCTCGTCCCCAAGGTCGACGGCGTCATCTACGTCGTCCGCTTTAACATGGTGAAGAAGCGCAACGCCCTCTCCTGCATCGCCCGCCTCCGCGAGGCCGGCGTCCCCATCGTCGGCGCCGTCCTCAACTCCATGGTCACCCGCATGGCGGCCTTCTACACCGACAGCTACGACTCCTCGTACAAGAAGTACTACGGGGCCCCCGAGTCCGCCGCGGCCGCCGCGCCCGCGCCGGGCGCGGATACCGCCGGCAAGGCATGACCCGCCGGATCGCCGGCGCCCTCCTGCTCGCCGCCCTGCTCGCCGCCTGCCGCACCGTTCCCGGCAGCGGTCGCAGCCAACTCAACCTGGCCGACGAGTCCGCGCTCGCCGCCGAGGCCGCGGACGCCTTCCGGTCGATGCCCCGGTCCAAGGATCCCCTCGCCCAGGCCCGCGTCCGAGCCATCGCGGCCCGCGTCATCGACGCCGCCCGCACCGATCCCGACTTCGGCGACCCCACCCTCCCGCCTCCCTCCGCCTGGGAGGTCGCCGTCATCGCCGACGACACCCCCAACGCCTTCGCGCTCCCGGGAGGCCGCATCGGCTTCCATTCCGGCATGTTCCGCCTCGCGACCAGCGACGACGCCATCGCCGTCGTCCTTGCCCACGAGGTCGCCCACGTCGTCTGCCGCCACGGCAACGAGCGCGTCTCCCAGCGCCTCCTCGCCGCCCTCGGTGCCGTCGCCCTCGACCAATCCATGCGCGACAAGTCCTCCGGCCGCCGCCAGGAGGCCCTCGCCGTCTACGGCGCCGCCGCCAGCCTCGGCCTCATCCTGCCCTACAGCCGCCACCATGAGAACGAGGCCGACCACCTCGGCCTCTTCTACATGGCCCGCGCCGGCTACCGCCCCGCCGCCGCCGTCGCCTTCTGGCGCGGCTTCTCCCAGGAGGGCGGCGTCAAGCCCCCCGAGTTCCTCTCCACCCACCCCTCCGACTCCACCCGGGTTGCCCGCCTCCAGGCCCTTCTCCCCGAGGCCGAGCGCCGCTTCCGTCCCTGGACCGAGCCTCAGCGCGCCTCCACGCCCACCGGGCCGATCAGGTAGATTCCCCGCCGGTCGTTCAGGTGGCGCAGCGACTTGAGCGAGCGCCACTTCGCGCGCACCTCGCGCAGCACCGGGTCGGGGTTGGCGCCCGCGAACAGCGGCGCCGGCTCACCCTCCTCCATCAGCGCCTCCAGCAGGCTTTGGCGGTTCTCGCCCAGCGACGGCACCTGCACCACCTCCAGCTTGCCCTTGCCCGCCTTCTCGGAGGCCAGGGCGATGGCCGACCTAAGGCCTCCCAGCTGGTCGACCAGCTTCAGCTGCCGGGCCCGGGCTCCCGACCAGACGCGCCCCTGGGCCACCTCGTGCACCGCGTTGCGCTCCAGCTTCCGGCCGCGGCCCACCACGCCGAGGAAGGTCTCATAGACGGCGTCGACCGACGACTGCACGATGGCCATCTCCTGCTCGCTCGCCGGCCGGTGGGGCTCCAGCAGGTCGGCGTAAGGGGCCGTCTTGACCCCGTCCGTCCCCAGCGCGAAGCGCTCGGCCAGCCCGCCGTAGTTGAAGTGCAGGCCGAAGACGCCGATCGACCCGGTGATGCTCATCGGGTCGGCCATGATCGAGGTGCCGGGCGCGGCGATGTAGTAGCCGCCGCTCGCCGCCGTGTCGCCCATCGACACCACGAGGGGCACGCCCTTGCCGCGCAGCAGCTCAAGCTCCCGGTGCATGATCTCCGAGGCGTAGGCCGAGCCCCCGGGGCTGTTCACCCGGAGCACCACGGCCTTGACGTCGTCGTCGTGCCGCAGCCGCCGGATGATACCCGCCAGCCGGTCCCCGCCGATGCTGCCCGCCCCGCCGAAGCCGTCCACGATGTCGCCCTCCGCGTAGACCACCGCCAGCTTGCCGTCCTTGCCCCTCGGCAGCCGCGCCTTCGCCGCGTAGCGGGCCAGGCCCACCTGGCGGAACGAGCCGTCGTCGTCGGCCGCCGCGCCCGCCTCGACCAGGAAGCGCACCAGCTCGTCGCGGTGCATCACCTTGTCCACCAGCTTCAGCTCCAGCGCCTTGGCGGCGGGGAAATAGCCCGGCTTGCCCGCGAGGTCGCGCAGGCGCGCCGCCGGCATCGAGCGCGACTTCGCCGTGTCCGCCACGAGGCGGCCCCAGATCTCGTCCAGCAGCTCCTGCATCTGCCGGCGGGCCGGGTCGCTCATCTTGTCCTCGGTGAACGGCTCGACCGCCGACTTGAACTGCCCCACCTTCGTCACCTGCACCCCGATGCCCAGCTGGCGCAGCGTCGCGCCCAGGTAGCTCGAGTAGGCCGAAAGCCCCGCGAACGTCACCTCGCCGGCGGGATGGAGCGCGACCGTGGTCCCGACCGTGCCCAGCCAATAGTCGCCGACCCGCGGCGACTCCATCCAGCTCACGATCGGCTTGCCCTGCTTGGCGAATTCCTGGAGGGCCTGCCTCAGTTCGTTGCGCGTCGCCAATCCGGCGTCCAGCCCCTCCGCCAGGAGGATCCCGGTGATCGCGCTGTCCTTGGCCGCCAGGTCGATGGCCTCCAGGGCGCGCCATAGGTCGACGGAGTCGCCCTCGCCGCCCCCCAGCAGGTCGCCCAGGCTCACCGAGCCGTCGTCCGGCGTGTCGGTGATCGCCAGGCCGTTGCCGATGACCAGGAACGTGCCGGGCTTGACCTTCGGGGCCTCCGGTCCCTGGTCGCGCGCCCCGCCGGCCAGCGCCGCGACGAGGATGAGCAGGGCAACGAAGCCCGCCCCGATCGCGAGGCCGAAGCCGAGGGCGGAGGCGACAATACCCTTGAGGAAGTCTTTCATGCCTCCCATTTCACCCAAGGACCGGCCGGGGACAAACCCATTTGCAAGTCGCCCCCCTTCCCCTAGGGTTTCCCCATGTCCGAAAACGCCGAGACCGACTCCGCCCACGGCCGGCTGGCCGAGCGGCGCGCCCTCGGCATCAACCTCGACCGCTCCCTCTACGGCACCTTCGCCGAGATCGGCGCAGGCCAGGAGGTGGTCCGGCACTTCTTCAAGGCCGGGGGCGCCTCCGGGACCGTGGCCAAGAGCATGTCCGCCTACGACATGCGGATCAGCGACGCCATCTACGGCCACCCCGCCCGCTACGTCTCCCGCGAGCGCCTCGTGCACATGCTGGACCACGAGTTCGCCCTCCTCGTCGACCGGCTCGCCGCCGAGCGCGGCGCCACCACCCGCTTCTTCGTCCTCGCCGACACCGTCGCCACCACCCCGCGCGAGGGCGAGGGCCAAGGCCATTGCTGGCTCGGCCTCCGCTTCCAGCACCAGCCCGGCGCCAAGCCGTCCGACATCCAGCTGCACCTCCGGCTCTGGGACCGCAGCTCCGCCCGCCAGCAGGACGCCCTCGGCCTCGTCGGCGTCAACCTCCTCCACGCCGCCATTCACGACCTCGCCGACGCCGACCGCTTCCTGCGCTCCCTCCTCGAGGGCGTCGGCCCCGACCGCGTCGAGGTCGACTGGTTCCACGTCTCCGGCCCCGCCGTCGCCCACCTTGATCCCGCCCACGCCGCCATCCGCCTCGTCCGCCTCGGGATGACCGACGCCGTGCTCTTCGACCCCTCCGGCGACCCCGTCGTCCCCGGCGAGTATCTCTACCGCAGGGACATCCTCCTCGCCCGCGGCGCCCTCCGCCCCGTCTCCCGCGTCAACCTCGACATGCTCGAGCGCGGCGCCCGCCTCGCCTCCACCCCCTCCACGCTCCGCCTCCTCGAGATCAGCCTCCGCGACGACCCCACTCCCGAGGCCGACGTCGTCGCCCGCGCCCGCCTCGCCAACGAGCTCGGCATCCCCGTCCTCATCTCGCGCTACCGCGGCTACTACCGCCTTCCCGGCTACCTCCGCCGCTACACCCAGGGCACCGTCACCCTCGTCGCCGGCATCAACAACCTCGTCGAGATCCTCAACACCGAGAACTACAGCATGCTCGAGGGCGGCCTCCTTGAGGCCCTCGGCCGCCTCTTCAAGGGCGGCGTCCACCTCCTCGTCTACCCCATGTCCGGGGCCCAGCTCAACCGCCTCTACGAGGATCCCGTCGCCCGCCGCGTCTGCTTCCCCGACGGCCTCGCCGTGCCCGACGACAGCGTCGTCACCCTCGCCACCCTCTGCCTCCGCCCCGAGGTCGCCAACCTCCTCGACTACCTCCGCGTCACCCGCGCCCTCGCCGCCATCCCCGACGGCGACCCCGCCGCCCTCGCCTGCCAACC
>Ga0315902_10011216_pt1 | contig 11784 bp, 13 predicted proteins | sample LakEriMetagenome_9_FD_203523 | JGI IMG/M metagenome (GOLD analysis project Ga0315902, IMG submission 203523) | Freshwater fungal communities from buoy surface, Lake Erie, Ohio, United States - Buoy 12 MA117 | ecosystem: Environmental > Aquatic > Freshwater > Lake > Lake biofilm | place: USA... | reverse complement strand
GCCCATGCTCGGTTTGCGTGTGGAGCCGCAAGCGCAGCCGCGCTAGGGAGAGGGCATGAAACTCGCCGAATTGTTCAAAGGTGGCGTCCCCGCGGACGCCGCCGCCCTTGAGATAACCGGCCTTACGGCGGACTCGCGCAAGGTGAAGCCGGGTTATTTGTTTTCCGCACTCGCGGGCGTTGCGGCGCACGGGCGCGATTACGTGGCGCAGGCAAAGGCGAATGGCGCGGTCGCTGTTTTGTCGGCGGGCGATCTGGGCGCGGAGCCGGGGATCGCGCATGTCGTCGTCGCCAATCCGCGCAACGCGTTTGCGCTGGCGGCTTCGGCCTTCTATCCGCGTCGGCCCCAGACGATCGTGGCGGTGACCGGCACGAACGGCAAAAGCTCCACCGTCGATTTTCTGCGCCAGATTTGGACCGTTGCCGGCAAGCGCGCGGCGAGCTTGGGCACGCTGGGCGCGATTGGGCCGAGCGGCGTGGTTGATCTTGGACACACGACGCCCGATCCGGCGGCGGTGCATGCGACGCTGACGGCGCTTGGAGACGATGGCGTCACGCATGCGGCGATGGAGGCGTCGAGCCACGGGCTGGAGCAACATCGCGTCGATGGGCTCACGTTCGATGCGGCGGCGTTCACCAACCTCACGCAAGATCATTTGGACTATCACGTCGACATGGCCAGCTATCGCGATGCGAAGCTGAAGCTGTGGGCGTTGGTGAAAGATGGCGGCGCGGCGATCGTCAATGCGGATGCGGCGGAAGGTGCGGCGTTCGAAGCGGGCGCCAAGAAGCGTGGGCTGGATGTGATCCTGTGCGGCTGGCGCGCGCCGCGCGATCACGCATTGAAGATCGTGGAAATTCAGCCGCGCCCGAATGCGCAATCGATGACGCTCGCCTGGAACGGCAAGGAATATGACGTCGAGCTGGCGTTGATTGGTGAGTTTCAGGCGCTGAACGCGGTGTGCGCGGCGACCTTGGCGCTGGCGACGGGCGAGACGCCGGAAGCGGTGTTTGCCGGCATGGCGAAGCTAAAGCCAGTGAAAGGCCGCATGGAGCATGTCGGCCAAAGCAAGAGCGGCGGGCATGTGTTCGTCGATTACGCGCACACGCCGGACGGTTTGGATGTGTTGCTGCGCGCCGCGCGTCCGCACGCGCCGGGTCGGATCATTTGCGTGTTCGGCTGCGGCGGCGATCGCGATGCGGGCAAGCGGCCGAAGATGGGCGCGATCGCGGCGCGTCATGCCGACGTGGTGATCGTGACGGACGATAATCCGCGCAGCGAAGAACCCGCATCGATCCGTGCCCAGATTTTGGCCGCGACGCCGGGCGCGATCGAGATTGGCGATCGTGCGCAAGCGATCCGCGAGGCGGTGGCGATGCTGAAGGCGGGCGATGCGTTGATGATCGCGGGCAAAGGTCACGAGGCGGGGCAGATCATCAAAGGCGTCACGCATCCTTTCTCGGATCAGGACGTCGCGCGCGCGGCGTTGGAGAGCTAAATTATGTCTGAGCTTTGGACCGCGCAGGAGGCTGCGCGCGCGACGGGCGGGCGGTTGATCAATGGCGATCAATGGAGCGCGGGCGGCGTGTCGATCGATACGCGCACTTTGGAGCCGGGCGATCTGTTCGTGGCGCTGAAAGATGTGCGCGATGGGCATGATTTCTTGGCGCAGGCTTTTGTGTCGGGCGCGGGCGCTGCGCTGATTTCGGACGCGAGCAAGGCCGAAGGCATGGGGCCGGCGCTTGTTGTGCCGGACGTGCTGGACGGTTTGCGCAAGCTGGGTGAAGCAGCGCGTGAGCGAAGTGGCGCCAAGCGCGTGGCGGTGACGGGTTCGGTGGGCAAGACGTCCACCAAGGAAGCTTTGGCGGTGTGTCTCTCCGCGACGGGGCAAACGCATCGCAGCGTGAAAAGTTACAACAATCATTGGGGCGTGCCGCTGACGATGTCGCGCATGGCGGCGGAGAGCCGGTTTGCCGTGTTCGAGATCGGCATGAACCATCGCGGTGAAATTTTGCCGCTGACGCAATTGGTGCGCCCGCATGCGGCGTTGGTGACGACGATCGCGCCAGCGCACGTGGAGAATTTGGGTTCGCTCGAAGCGGTCGCCGATGAGAAGGGCGACATCTATGCGGGGTTGGAGCCAGGTGGCGCTGCTTTGGTGCCGAACGAAGCGCCGCATGCGAGCCGCTTGATCGAAGCGGCGGAGCGCAATGGCGCCAACCTGATCCGCTTTGGTCGCGATGCGGTGTGCGAAGCGCGGTTGGTGAAGTTCGATATGGACGACACCGGGTCGACGGCGGAGGCGGAAATTCTTGGCCGCGTGATCCGCTATCGTGTCGGTGTGGAAGGCGCGCACTGGGCGCTGAACTCGGTGGCGGCGCTGGCGGCGGCGGATGTGATCGGCGCCGATCTCGATGCGGCGGCGCACGCGCTGGAGCATTTGCGCGCCTTCGATGGGCGCGGTGTGGCGACGCGCGTGGATGCGCCGTTCGGGCCATTCCTGCTTGTGGACGATGCCTACAACGCCAACCCCGCCTCGATGGCGGCGGCGTTTTCCACTTTGGGCGCGCGCAAGCCGAGCGGCGCCGGGCGGCGGATCGCGGCGCTTGGGGATATGTTGGAACTCGGGCCGGAGGAGCGCGCCTACCATTCCGGGCTTGCAACGCCTTTGCAGGAAGCGGGCGTCGATCTCGTGTTCGCGGCGGGGCCGCGTATGGCCGCGCTTATGGAGGCGCTTCCGCCGAACCTGCGCGGCGGCTATGCCGAAACTGCGGACGCGCTGATTCCAGTGATTGCAGGATCGCTGCAGGCGGGAGACATCGTGCTCGTCAAAGGCTCAAACGGATCAAAAATGAGCCGTGTCGTTGCAGCGCTGTCGCGCCTCGGTGGGGATAATTGATGCTCGAGCTTCTCGGTCAACTCGAAGATCAATCGCAATTCTTCAACCTCTTCAACTACATCACCTTCCGCACCGGCGGTGCGATGTTCACGGCGATGGTGATCGCGTTCGCGATCGGCGCGCCGTTCATTGCCTGGTTGCGCAAAAAGCAGGGCAAGGGCCAGCCGATCCGCAGCGACGGGCCGGAAGGGCATTTGCTCACAAAGAAGGGCACGCCGACCATGGGCGGGCTGATCATTCTGATCAGCTTGGGCATTTCGTCTTTGCTTTGGGCCGATTTGCAAAACCCTTATGTTTGGGCGGTGCTGCTGGTGACGTTGAGCTTCGGCACGATCGGCTTCATCGACGATTTCGCGAAGGTCACGAAGCAGCATCACGGCGGCCTTTCCGCCAAAGTGCGCTTGGGCGCGGAATTTGGCGCGGCGTTGCTCGCGGTGCTGATCATGCTGGTGGCGGAATGGGTGGCGACGACACCTGGCCAAACGCATGACGCGATGGGCTTTATCAATGCGCTGATGGCCGGCGATCCGCTGACGGCGGTGGCGCTGCCGTTCGTGCAGGGCTGGGGCGTGCAATTGCTCGGCTTCTACGTCATCTTTGCGATGATCGTGATTACGGGTTTCGGCAACGCCGTGAATTTGACCGACGGCCTTGATGGTTTGGCGATCGTTCCGGTGATGATCGCGGCCGCCACGTTCGGGATGATTTGCTATCTCGTCGGCCGCGTCGATTATTCGGAATATCTGGGCATTCCACACGTGGCCGGCGTCAGTGAATTGGCGACGATCCTGGGCGCGTTGCTGGGCGGGTCGCTCGGCTTTCTTTGGTACAATGCGCCGCCGGCGCGCGTCTTTATGGGCGATACCGGCTCGCTGGCGTTGGGCGGCCTGCTGGGGGCGGTGGCTGTCGCCAGCAAGCACGAAGTGGTGCTGGCGATCGTCGGCGGTCTGTTCGTGCTCGAAACGCTTTCGGTGATGATCCAAGTGGCGGTGTTCAAGCGCACCGGCAAGCGCGTGTTCTTGATGGCGCCGGTGCACCACCATTTCGAAAAGCTCGGCTGGCAGGAACCGACGATCGTGATCCGCTTCTGGATCATCTCGACAATCTTCGCGTTGGCAGGCCTGGCGACGCTCAAGCTGCGTTGATGGTCATCTTGCGTTAACGCCGCGAAGCAGCGCAGGAAAGATCGCTCTTTGGAGGGCGATGCGTGTTCTTGAACCGAGGCAATAGGCAATGGGCAATGGGCAATGGGGCGCTGAGCGCTCCGGCTCATTATTGCCTATTGCCTCCTGCCCATTGCCTCACAGCACAGCCATGATCCCCATCACCGAATTCAAAGGACGCGACGTTGCCGTGTTTGGGTTGGCCCGCACGGGGCTTGCTGCGGCGAAAGCGCTGATCGCGGGCGGCGCGCGCGTGCATGCGTGGGACGATAGCGATGTCTCGCGCGCGAAGGCCGCGGCCGAAGGCGTTACGGTTTCTGACATCAACAGCCGCGATTGGCGCACGTTTGCTGCACTCGTGCTCTCGCCGGGTGTGCCGCTGACATTTCCGGAGCCGCATCGTGTCGTGACACTCGCCGAAGCAACCGGCGTGCCGATCATGGGCGACATCGAATTGTTCGCGCGCGCGGTGAACGCGCTGCCGGCGACGCAACGGCCGAAACTGATTGGCGTTACCGGCACAAACGGCAAGTCGACGACGTCGGCCTTGATTGCGCACATCCTGAAGGAAGCCGGCAAAGACGTGCGGCTCGGAGGCAATATTGGCGATGCGCTGCTGGATCAGCCGCCGCTGCATGCGGGCGCCTATTATGTGATTGAGCTGAGCTCGTATCAGCTTGATCTGACATCGAGCCTGCGTCTTGACGCAGCGATCTGGCTGAACACGACGCCAGATCATTTGGATCGCCACGGCGATATGGCCGCCTACGCCGAGGCGAAGAAGCGCATCTTCTTGAACCAGGGCGCGGGCGACTGGGCGATCATCGGTGTGGATGACGTCTATTGCGCGCGCGTCTGCACCGAGCTGACGCGCGCTGGCGTGCAGCACGTGGCGCCGATTTCGTCGGGGCAGGCGCTGGGGCGTGGTGTTTCTGCGCTGAATGGCAAGATCATCGATGCGCGCAGCGGGCGCTCGGAGATCGTCGCTAACCTCGCGCAAGCGCCGGCGCTGGCGGGCAAGCACAATGCGCAGAACGCGGCGGCCGCCTATGCGGCGACGCGGGCGCTGGGCGTCGAGGCGCGTATGATCGCGCATGCGTTCACGAGCTTTCCGGGTTTGCCGCATCGTTTGGAACGCGTGGCCTCGATCGAGGGCGTGCGCTTCATCAACGATTCAAAGGCGACCAACGCGAACGCGGCGGCGCAGGCGTTGGCGGTGTATCCGCGCGTCTATTGGATCGCGGGCGGTGTGGCCAAGGATGGCGGCATCGATGAATTGGCGTCGTTCTTCCCGCGCATGGCTAAGGCCTATCTGATCGGGCAATCGGCGGGCGAGTTCTCCGACGTGTTGCGCGGCAAGGTTCCTGTGGCGATGGCGGGCAATCTGGAAGCTGCGGTAAAGCTTGCGTTCAATGACGCGAAAGCGTCGGGCGAGCCGCATCCGGTCGTGCTCTTGTCGCCAGCTTGCGCCTCGTTCGATCAGTTCAAATCGTACGAGGAGCGTGGCGACCAGTTCCGCAAATATGTGACGGCGCTGAACGCCGCACTGGCGCAGCGTACCGGGGGCAAGGCTTGAGCGCGCTGGCCGATCGCCTCGGCATGGCGATCGACCGTGTGCGCACCTATGACCGCACGCTGATCATCGTCGCGTTGGTGCTGTTTTCGGCCGGCATTCTGTTTTCGATGGCGGCGAGCCCGGCGGCGACGGCGCGCATTCGCATCGAGGAAGCGTTTTACTTCGCCGCGCGGCAAGCGGCGTATGCAGCGCTTGGCTTGCTGGTGATGATGAGCGCTGCGGCGCTGGAACCAAAGCAGGTGCGGCGCGCGGGAACGCTTCTTGTTGGGCTTTGCTTGCCGCTTGCGGCGTTGGCTGCGGTGTTTGGTGCGGAGATCAAGGGCGCGCAGCGTTGGTTTGATTTTGGCGTTGCGTCGTTTCAGCCGTCGGAAATCCTGAAGCCTGCTTTGATCGTGGTTTGGGCATGGATGCTCAGTGAAAGCATCAAGAAGCCAGGGTTCCCTGGGCGCTTTGTGTCGATTGGGTTGATGGCGCTCGCGGCGGCGGCGCTGCTTGCGCAACCGGATGTGGGGCAAACCGCGCTGCTGTTGATTTGCCTGGCGCCAATGCTGATGCTTTCCGGTATTGCGCTGCGCTGGTTGCTGGGCGGCGGCGCGCTTGCGCTGCTGGGCGCGTGGGCGATCTATTCGTTTTATCCCCATGCGCGCGAACGCGTGGATACCTGGCTCAATCCCGAAGGTGATGCGGCGTATCAGGTCAATCGCGCGCTCGATGCGATCGCGGCAGGCGGGGTATTTGGTCGCGGGCCGGGCGAGGGCGTGATCAAGCGATCGCTGCCGGATGCGCATGCGGATTTCGTGTTCGCGGTGGCGGCGGAAGAGTTTGGGCTCATTGCATCACTCGGATTGATAGCAGTTTTTTTCGTGCTCGCGTTTCGCGGGCTTTCGCGCGCGAGCCGCTTGAACGATCCGTTTGAACAACTTGCGGCTGCGGGGCTTGTCACGTTGCTCGTCGCGCAAGCGGCGATCCACATTGCGGTGAACTTGTCATTGCTGCCGGCCAAGGGCATGACCCTGCCGTTCATTTCGTTCGGCGGCTCCTCGATGATCGGCTCTGCGCTGGCGTTTGGGTTCTGTCTGTCCCTTCTCCGCGATCGACCGGGCGCATATCTCACGCCGGTACGCAGAAATTATTGAGCCGATGAGCAAGAAAGTCGTTGTTATCGCTGCCGGCGGCACCGGCGGTCATTTGTTCCCCGCTGCGGCGTTCGCGGAGGAAATGTTCCGCCGCGGCTGGCGCGTCGTGCTGATGACCGACGCGCGCGGCCGGCGTTACGCTGAAGGCTTTCCAGCTGAGCGCATTGAGGATGTATCGGCGGCGTCGCTGAGCGCCAATCCGTTCACGGCGATCCCGGCGCTGTTCAAGATCATGCGCGGCATCAATGAAGCAAAGGCGCGCTTTAGCGAATACAAGCCAGCTTTGGTGGCGGGCTTTGGCGGCTATCCCTCTTTCCCGGCTTTGATGGCGGCGCGTGCACATAAAGTGCCGATCCTGATCCACGAACAGAATTCGGTGTTGGGTCGGGTCAATCGTGCGATGGCGACGAGCGCGAAGCTCGTCGCGTGTGGGTTCGAGCGCTTGGATCGGCTGCCGGAGAAGGCGGCGGATCGCAAACGTGTTGTCGGCAATCCGGTGCGCTTGCCGATCTTGGCGGTGCGCGAGCGGCCGTATCCGGAAATTCCAGCGGGCGGACGGATCAACATTCTGATCATTGGCGGCAGCCAAGGCGCGCGCGTGTTTGGCGAGGTGATCCCGGCGGCGTTTGGGTTGTTGCCGGAAGCGCTGCGCGCGCGGCTGAATGTGGTGCATCAGGTGCGCGAAGAGCAATTGGCTGACGCGAAAAAGGCTTATCAAAAGGCTAAGATCAGCGCTGAAGTTGCGCCGTTCTTCAATGACATGGGCCAACGCTTGGGCGCGACGCATCTGATGATCGCGCGCGCGGGCGCCTCGTCGGTGACGGAGCTGCAGGTGGCGGGGCGGCCCGCGATCCTGGTGCCGTTCGCGGCGGCGGCGGACGATCACCAAACCGCGAACGCCGAAGGGCTGACGTCTGTCGGCGCGGCCGATCTCTTCACCGAAGCCGAATTCACACCGGCCGCGTTGGCGGCGTGCTTGGAGCGACGCTTGGCCGATCCGCATGGGCTCGCGGTGCGTGCGGCTGCGGCGCGCGCGTCGGCGAAGCCGGAAGCGGCGAAGACGCTAGCGGATTTGGCGGAAGGCGTTGCGGCCTAGCGCGTGACCAGCCGCGTGCGGCCGATGGGGCAATCGTCAGCGAATTGGGTTGCGCTCGCCGTGATGATGCCGATGCCGATGTTTTGTGAATTCAGAGCCTCGCATGTCGCCGCTTCGCGAATGCTGACGAGTTCAGCGCTTTCCAAGGCTTACAGGAAGCGATTGAAGTTCTGACGCTTCATGGCGTGGACGCCTTGTTGGCGACGCAACGTGCCGTCAAAGGCGCGCCGCGTATCGGTGTCATCCCCATGTTCGACGCGACGGCCCCTTGGGCCGCGGCCGCGAGCAGGCCGAGTGCGGCGCCATTGGCTGCGCCCTCCCAACGTGCGGCGACGCAATCTGTATCGGCTGCATCGCCTGCGATCGTTGCGCCGACGATCCATGCTCCTTTTTGCATTGCCGGGTTAACAAGATGCAATCCAGGATTGTGCGCCGCATTTTGCTTTCGCGCTGCATCCGGGCGGGCGGTCAGCGGCGGATAGGGTTCAGAAGGGCCGCTTCGGCCCGGAGGGCTGGGCCATGGAAGGCTTGTTCGCAGATTATTGGTGGCTGATGTTTCCAATGGCTTGGTTTGCGCTCGCGTTGATTAACGCGATCAAGGGCGAGCCGAATGCGTCGCGTACGATCTGCGTGACCAACGCACAATTGGGGGCTGACCGTGAACTTCGCTGAATTCTTCGCTTCGTATTGGTGGTTGATGTTCCCGATTTTCGGGATGGCGATGGCGTTTCAGGGCGCCAACCAAAGCGCCAAGCGCACGCGCACGGCGCTCGATTTGGTAAAGTCGTATATCGACCAGGGTAAAGAACCGCCGCCGGAAATCCTCAAGCTCGCTTTGCGCGAGGAAGAGGACGAGTACGAGGTCAACGGCGTGCGTAAGACGGGCTCTGGCAAGAATTCGACGGCGTGGAGCGCTGTGACGTTCACCGCGCTCGCGGCGGGTTTTGGCGCCGGGTATTGGTACGTGCGCGCCGAGGATTATGCGTTTGCGTTCCTGATCGTGGCTGTGACCATGGGCGTGCTCGCACTCGGTTCGCTGCTTATTCTTTTCTTCGGCCGCAAGTGATCCGCATATGGACCCGGCCGAAGAAGCGCGCCTCCTAGGGCTCGCGCGACAAGGCGACATGCGCGCGTTCGGCAGATTGGTCGACGCGCATCAGCCGGCGGTTCGTGCGTTCCTGCGCAGGCTCGTTGGCTCTTACGCCGATGCCGACGACATCGCACAAGAAGCGTTCGCGCGCACCTGGGAAGTGTTGAACCGTTACGACGGACGCTCCAGTCTGCGCAGCTTCATCTGCGGGGTGGCGTTCCAATATTGGCGTCGCGGCCGCCGCGCCGACAGCCGTCGCTTGGCGCGCGACACGGCGTATTCGGAGCTGGAAGACAGCCACACCCAAGCGCCGCAGAATACGCCGGAGCGCTTGGCGCTGCGCCGGGCGATGGACGAGCTGCCGGGCGATCAGCGTGCGGTGCTGGCGATGTGCCTGGGGCAAGATTTTACGCACGCAGAAGCCGCTGAGGTGTTGAAGCTTCCACTGGGGACGGTGAAGTCCCATATTGTGCGTGGACGGGCGCGGCTGCAGGCGGCGCTTGGCCTTGCGCCGGAGACGAACTCATGAGTGACGATCTCTCCCTTGCCGCGCTCCTTGGTGAAGCGCCGAAGACGCCCGATCCGGGGTTCCGGTTCGACGTGCTGGCCCGCGTCAGCGCGCGCGCGGCGCGCCGTGAAGCTTGGACGCGGGGATTGATGCAGGTGGCGGCGTTTACAGCGGTTGGGCTGCTGGCGGCGCTGGTGCAGTTCGCGAGCGTGAGTTCGGGCGCGTGGATTCCGGTGCTGAGCGTTGCCGGCGCCTTGGCGGTGTCGGGCGTGTTTGCGCTCGTGGTGATCCAGGGGCCGAAAGCGGCTTTGGCGCGCGCGCGGACGGTGTTCGCCAGCGCCTAAAGGCGCCTATCTGCCGCCGCCTTGGCTCCCTATAATGTCGGCTTACACCGCTTGGGGATCACATGCTGCGTCGCGCCATTCCGTTTGACACTGGGCCCGTTCATTTCATCGGCATCGGCGGGATTGGCATGTCCGGCATTGCCGCCGTGATGAAGAACCTCGGCTACGAGGTGACGGGCTCGGACGCCAAGGACGGCGCCAATATCGAACGGCTGCGCGCCCAGGGCATCGACGTGCAGATCGGCCACAAGGCCGAGAGCGCAGCGCATGCGGGCGTGGTGGTGATCTCCTCGGCGATCAAAGGCGGCAATCCAGAAGTGGATACCGCGCGTGCGCGTGGCGTGCCGATCGTGCGCCGGGCCGAGATGCTGGCCGAGATCATGCGTTTGAAATGGACGGTCGCCATCGGCGGCACGCACGGCAAAACGACAACGACCTCAATGATCGCGGCATTGCTAGACGCCGGCGGTAAGGACCCGACCGTGATCAATGGCGGCATCATCAACGCCTATGGCGCCAATGCCCGTATGGGTGAAGGCGAATGGATGGTGGTGGAGGCCGATGAAAGCGACGGCACGTTCACGCGTCTGCGCGCGACCGCGGTAATCGTCACCAATATGGATCCAGAGCACCTTGACCATTACGGTTCAGCCGAGGCGATGAACGGGGCCTATCAGACGTTCGTGGAGAACATTCCGTTCTATGGTTTTGCTGTGATGTGCCTTGATCACCCCCAAGTGCAGGCGTTGGCGGCGCGCGTGCGCGACCGGCGCGTGATTTCGTACGGCTTCAATCCGCAGGCCGACGTTTGCGCGATGAATGTGCGCCCGTCGCGCGATGGCTCGACGTTCGATGTGGTCGCGCGCAAGAAGGGCGAAGGGCCAGGTGTCACGCTGCACGATCTCTTCTTGCCGGTGGCGGGGCGGCACAATGTACAGAACGCGGTGGCCGCGATCGCGGTGGCGCGTGAGCTGGGCGTGACGGATGCGGGCATTCGCAATGGTTTGAAGAAATTTGCCGGCGTGAAGCGGCGCTTCACCACGACCGGCTATTGGAACGAAGTACGCATCGTCGACGATTACGGGCATCACCCGGTCGAGATCGCGGCGGTTCTCTCAGCGGCGCGCGAGATGACGGAGGGCCGTGTGCTGGCCGTGGTGCAGCCCCACCGCTACACGCGTCTGCGCGATCTGTTCAATGAATTTTCCACCTGCTTCAACGACGCCGATATCGTCTGCGTCGCGGATGTGTATGCAGCGGGCGAGCAGCCGATTGACGATATCAACGCGGATGCGCTGGCGATGAGCTTGAAAAGCCACGGCCATCGCGACGCGCGGCGAATTGCGAATTTGGACAATCTCCCCGAATTCGTGCGCGCGGAAGCCAAGTCGGGCGATATCGTCGTGTGCTTAGGCGCGGGCGATATTACGGCCTACGCGAATGCGTTGCCGGGCAAGCTTGGGGCGGCCGCGGCCTAGGGGGCGAGTTCCGACAATTATGCCAGGCGGCGCATAAGCCGAAATTCGCCTGCGCTTGGTCATTGAAACGCCTGTCCCCGACGTCGTCTACATTTTGCAGGATAGAAAAGCCAACCTGTCGACGCGCAAAGGGCCAAGCGCGCTGCGCTTGTTTTTGATCTTTCTATCCGCGTCGCGGACGGCGCGAAATTCTTTGGTGAGCACGTGCGTAGCGAAGGGCCCGAGCGGCGTTTCGTATACGTCGCCACAGGGGCGACAGGCCGGTCAGAAAGAAAGCTGCTGGAGTCGGCGAATGAAAATCGACATCCACACGATCCCTAAAGCGCTCATCGCTAAGGCTAAGGCCGGCAAGATGATTGAGGCCGTCATCAACGGCGCCGGCAGCGACGGCACACCTGCTTGCGCAAGTGCGCCGCTCGCTAAGGCATGACGCGCCGTCTAGCTCTTATTGCTCCGGCGTCAGCCGTTCGCGCAGGGCGCGGACGCGGTTGAGC
>Ga0315902_10011215_pt1 | contig 11784 bp, 12 predicted proteins | sample LakEriMetagenome_9_FD_203523 | JGI IMG/M metagenome (GOLD analysis project Ga0315902, IMG submission 203523) | Freshwater fungal communities from buoy surface, Lake Erie, Ohio, United States - Buoy 12 MA117 | ecosystem: Environmental > Aquatic > Freshwater > Lake > Lake biofilm | place: USA... | reverse complement strand
CGCGACGAGGAGGGGCGCGCCGACCAGCTCCTCGAAGCGCCGCGGCACGGACGGGTCGACGAGGGGGTCGACGCGGCGCGGCACGAGCGCGAACACCACCGGCACCCCGTGCTGCTCGCCCCACGCCCGGAACAGGCGCAGGTAGTGGAGCTCGCGCTCCCACAGCGGGTTGTCGAAGTCGGTCGTGATCGGGGCCTGGTCGCTCCACGCCGTCCCGGGCGGCACGTGCTCGGCCTCGTCCGCGCGGATCGCGCGCGGACGGTAGCGGCGGTCGCCGCCCGAGCAGTCGCCGTGGCGCGTGCCCGCGCGCCGGGCCGCGGGCGCGAGCGGCACGTTCTGGTCGGGGCGGCCCGTGATCGCGTACTCGACGTTGAGGTCGACGCGGCGGCGCAGCTGCTCGCCGAGGTCGCGCAGCCGCCAGTGCAGGGGCTCCGACGGCCGCGTGGAGAGGTCGGCGAGCAGGCGGTCCATGGTCACGGCGCCGGAGAAGTTGCGGTAGTAGTCGTACTGGAAGGGGCTGTCCGCCATCCGGAACGTCGGCTCCGGCGGCAGGGCCACCTCGACGATGACGGCCTGCGTGATCCCGCGCTCGGCCGCCACGTCCAGCAGCTGCTGGTACATGAAGTCGGTGCCGCGGAACGAGCGGCCCGCGTTGAGGATCGGGTGCTCCAGCTTCGGCGGGTTGAGGCCGCGGGCGAGGCCCGTCGGGGAGATGCCCCACTTGGTGCGCGACGTGCCGAAGATGGCGATGCTGACCGGCCCCCGGGTGCGGTAGACCTGGTCGTAGAGGCAGTTGAGGTTCGCGGCGTAGCGCACCTCGGCGGCGTCGGAGCGCTCGACGAGGCGCACGAGGCCGATGCCCATCGCGACGAGGAGCGCCGCGCAGGCGGCCTGGATCAGGTGCCGCCGGCGCCGGCTCATCCGGCGAGCGTGACGCGGATCCGGCCGAGCGCGTCGTCGGCGCGCCGGACGGCCTCCTCGACGGTGTCGCCCACGGCGATCGCGAAGCCCTTCCGGTCGCCGTCCACCTGGACGGGCCGGATCTCCATGCCGGGCTCGAGCCAGCACATCGCGTCGACGACGCCGGGGGCGGTCCGCACGTCGTCGAGGCCGTCCCAGGCCGCGACGGTGCCGACCGGCAGGTGGCCCGGCGTGGAGGTGAGGAAGCGGATCGCCAGCGGACGCTCGAACTGCGGCGTCGCGATCGCGTCGGGGACCTCCGCGCCGACCGCGGTCCGCAGCACGACGTCGAGCAGGTCGACGCCCGCGCCGTAGAGCGGCACGTCGCCCATGCGCCCGCCGGGGATGCGGGAGGCGATCTCGACCATGTAGGTGGCGCCGGGCCCGCCGGCGAGGACCTGCGGGTAGGCGACGCCGTTCACGAGGCCGGTCGCCTCGATCGCCGCGGTCGCCACCTCGCGCACCGCCTGCGCCGCCGCGTCGCCGACCTGGGTCGGGAAGCGGTGCAGGGTGGCCACGCCGAAGCCGACGCCCTCGGGGCGCACGCGGTCGGACAGGGACACGATCGAGACCGCGCCGCCGCGCACCACGGCCAGCACGTTGACCTCGGGCAGGTCGTGGAAGCGCTCCATGATCACGCGCCCCGTGGACGAGGCGGCGAAGGCCTCGTCGGCCCAGGCGAGGACGTCGTCGAGCGAGCCGACCTGCGCGATGCCGCGCTGGCCGCTCGAGTCGGCGGGCTTGATCACCGCGGGGAAGCCGATCTCGGCGGCCAGGGCCACGAGCTCGTCGCGCGAGCCCGCGCTGCCGAAGGCGGGCTGGGGCACGCCGGCCTCGTGGAAGCGCTCGCGCATCGCCACCTTGTCGGTCATCAGTTGCGCGGTGCGCCGCCCGATCGAGGGCAGGCCCGCGTCCTCCGCGACCGCCGCCACCTGGGGCACCGCGCGGTCCGAGGCCACCGTCATCACCCCGTCGACGGCCTCCTCGCGCGCGATCCGCACGAGGTCCTCGTGGGCGCTCGCCGCGTGGCCGGCGTCCGCGATGGCGAGGCCCGGGGCGTCCGCGCGGGCGTCGACGGCCACGACGCGGTAGCCGAACTCCTCCCGGACGCGGCGGATGTAGGGCACCTGGTGGCGCCCGGCGCCGATGAAGAGGACCGCAGGCATCGTCCGCTCAGAATCTACCGGACGGTATGCTCACCGCGATGGCCGTCGTCGACGTCGCGATCCATCCCGACGCGCCCGCGCCGGCCGACATCGTGGTCGTCGTCGACACGGTGCGCGCGACCACGACGATCGCGCATGCCTTCGCGGGCGGCTACCGCCGCGTGATCTGCGTCCCCGACCCCGAGGCGGCGCACGCGGAGGCCGCGCGGATTGGCCCGGGCGCCGTCCTCGCCGGGGAGGACAAGGGCGCCCGCATCCCCGGCTTCGCCCTCGGGAACTCGCCGACGGAGTTCTCGCCCGCGCAGGGCGACGACGTGGTCTTCGTGACCCGCAACGGGGTCCAGGCGATCCTCGCGGCGAGCCGCGAGGCCGCCACCGTGCTCTGCGGGGCCCTCGTCAACCTCGAGGCCGTGGCGCGCGCGGTGCGGCCCCACCTCGACCGGGGTGAGTCCCTGGTGGTCCGCTGCGCGGGCACGCGGGGGGCCGTCGCCGTCGAGGACTGCTACACGGCGGGGCGCCTGGTCGACCTGCTCGGCGACGGCCTGGATCTGACCGACGGGGCGCGTGTCGCCCGCGCCGTCGCCCGCGCCTACGCGACGCCGCTCGACTGCCTGCTCGAGGCCCAGTCGACCCGCAACATCACGCCGCTCGGCCACGGGCCCGACGTGGAGATCGCGGCGCGGATCGGCAGCCTCGACCTCGTCCCGCGGGTCGTCGAGGCCGCGGACGGTCGGGTCGTCCTGCAGGTCGCCTGAGTCCGGCGCCCGCCCTACGCTGTGGCCATGGCGAGCCACACGCTCGAGGTCGGCCTGCGCGGCACCCGCAACTACGTCCAGGGGTCGCAGATCCTCGCCCGCACGGCGGAGATCGTCGCGCGCGAGCATCCCGGCGCCGTCCTCGTCACGGCCAAGTTCACGCGCATCACGCTGCTCGGCGTCGAGCTCGTGCTCGGCGACGGCGAGGCCCCGTCGGGCGGCGAGGAGATCGGGCGCGGGCAGTTCGACACCGGGGACGGGCGGCTCCAGGCGCGCTGGTTCGAGGTGCCGGGGCCCGAGGCGCCCCGCATCGACGACGTGCCGGGCTCCACGTCGGGGCTCGCCCCCGACGGCCAGGGCGGCGGCCGGGCCGACTTCGTGATCGCGGGCACGTTCGAGTCCTACCTCGCGGCCGTGATCGAGTGCGTGAAGGCGCTGCACGCGGGGCGCGCCGAGCGGGTCTCCGACATCTGGTTCACGGCGCTCGTCGGGGCGCGCCTGCCCGTCACGCCGACCTATCCGACGGCCGGGTCCCTGGCCGTCGGGCTCAAGATCGAGCGGATGGTCGAGGGCCGCCTGCAGACGCTCAGCGTCGTCGAGACGGCGGGGGATGGCGCACCGCCCGCGTACCAGATCTGCTTCTCTTGCGTCATCGGGGATTAGACGAACGGCACCACGGGAAACGGGGGAATCCATGACACGCGAAGAGGCGCTCGCCGCCATCACCAAGGCCCTGACCGAGACGGTCGGCTCGGTCGACGGGGACGTCACCGAGGACACCGACCTCGTGGCCGACGGCATGCTCGACTCGCTCGACTCGATGACCTTCCTGTTCGAGCTCGAGAACGGCCTCGGCACCAAGCTCGAGGCGATCGACGAGACCTACGAGGACTTCCGCGTCGGGGCCCTCGTGGACATCGTGGTCCAGGCAACCGCGTGACCCTGGCGCGCCGGGCGGCCGGGTAGCGACGACGGGGCGGGGCGGTGCTCGCCAGCATCCAGATCCTCGTGCTCGTCACCCTCGCGGCGAGCCTCGTCTACTGGCTGCTGCCCGCGGGCTGGATCGAGGGCCGGCGTGCGGTCCTGCTCGTCGTCTCCGGCGTCCTGATCTACATCTGGAACCCGGAGACGCTCTTCATCGCCGTCGCCACGGCGCTGCTCGCGTGGCTCCTCTACGCGCTCTCCTGGCGGCACCCCCGCTACGGGTGGCTGCCGTGGCTGATCGTGCTGCCGCTCGTCGTGGACGCGATCGTGCCCCTCTCCGAGCTGATCCCCCTGCCGGTCGGCAGCCCGCGCAGCCCCCTGCTCACGAACCTCGCCACGCTCGGGCTCTCCTTCTACACGTTCAAGCTCTACGTCTCGATCAAGCAGGGCCTCAAGCTCGGGCGGCTGCCCTTCCGCGAGGTGCTGACGACCACGCTCTTCTACCCGGCCTTCCCGATGGGCCCGATCGACGGCTCGCAGAAGTTCGACCGGGAGGCGCTCTCGCGCGATCCGGACGTGCGCCGCTGGGTGATGGGCGTCGGCCGCATCGGCATCGGCATCGTCAAGGTGTTCGTGCTCGGGGCCTGGGTCAAGGGCGCCCTCTCCGTCGAGCTGTTCGGGGTGCCGATGGAGGGCGTCTACGCGCAGGGCTGGGACACGCCCGTGCACGCGCTGCTCTTCGCCTTCGTCTCGTTCCTCTACCTGTACGTCAACTTCTCGGGCTTCACCGACATCGCGATCGGCGCGGGCTGGATGTTCAACCTGGATCTGACCGAGAACTTCCGCTTCCCGCTGATCGCGCACTCGATCCAGAACTTCTGGCAGCGCTGGCACCTGTCCCTGTCGAAGTTCATCACGGCGTACATGTTCAAGCCGATGCTGCGGCGCACCGGGCGCACGACGCTGTCGCTCGTCGTCACCTTCACGCTGATCGGCCTCTGGCACGAGGTCTCCGTCGGCTACCTGCTGTGGGGCCTCGGCCACGGCACGGCCCTCGCCCTGACCACGTGGTACCGCGGCCTCGGCCGGGCGCGGCTGCCCCTGCCCGGGCCCGTCCGCACGGTCGGTGGCATCGTCGTCACGATCACCTTCGTCAGCATCCTCAGCACCATCGCCAACCAGCCGTCGAACCGCGATCTCGCGCGGTACGTCGCATCATTCGTGGGAGTGCACCTGTGAACCGGAACCCCGACACCCCGCCCGCCTTCGGCCAGACCGCGCACGAGCTCGGCCAGGCGGTGGCAGCATGGGTCGTGGCGCACCAGCTGCTCGTCTACGTGGTCCTCGGCATCGTCGCCTGGGTCCTGGTCGCGCTCAACTACCCGCTCGAGTCGCTGACCCCGGTCTACGCCAACTACTAGGGAGCCGATGAGCCCCACCCGCCGCCGACTGATCCAGCTGGTCTGCGCCCTCGCGCTGCTCGCGGGGCTGGGCGGCGTGTTCGCGCTGGTGGCGTGGTCCGACCAGCCGCACGTGCGCTACGCCTCGCTGCGCTGCATCTACCGGGAGATCTACCACGAGCGCGGCCCCGTCGACATCGTGGTGGTCGGCACGTCCCGCACGAAGTGGGGCGTCTCGCCGGAGACGGTCGGCGCCTTCGCCGCGCCGGACGCCGACCCGCCGGCCGTCGTCCTCAACGTCTCGCGCAGCTGGCGCGGCACGAACCAGATGCTGCAGCAGCTCGTCGACGTGCAGGCCGAGCGCAGCATCCGCACCGCGATCGTCGTCGAGTACTCCCGCGAGGGCGACGTCGTCGCCACCTCGCAGCGCTACTACGACTACTACCCCGACCACGCCGCGGTCGTGCCGCTGTCCACGTTCCGCGAGGACCACGCCTTCAAGCCGCGCGAGCCGGCCTACCTCAGGGCCCGCGACCTGTTCGAGCTCCTCCAGCTGCGCGTCGACTACGCGCTCGACCGGCTGCTGTCCGGCAAGGCCGCCAAGAACGACGTCATCCCCGTCGCCGAGCGGCCCGCCGGGGACTCCGGCGGCTGCACCGGCAAGGACCGGCCGCTGCGCCAGAAGGCCCTCGACGACTGGGCGGGGCGCACCACGAAGCGGCTCGGACCGTGGGACGAGCGCGAGCCGGTCGGCTACCGCATCGGCGCGATCAACAACGACGCCCAGCGCGAGGCGATCCGCCGGATCGTCGCCTTCGGGGCCGAGCACGGCATCGACGTCTACTTCGTGCTGATGCCGCGCTACTACGACTCGCCGACGAAGCAGGACTACCTCGACCGCTTCGAGCGGGAGTTCGGGGCGCCCCTGCTCGCGCCGCCGAAGGAGGTGCTGCGCGAGCTCAACGACGGGGGCTACTCCGACCCCAACCACCTCTGGGAGAAGGGCCGGCTGGCCTACTCGGAGTGGCTCGGCGGGGAGATCGCCCGCCGCTCGGGCGGCTAGAAGCGGCCGCGCCGGCTGCGCTCGAGCGGGGCGTAGGGGTCGACGATGGCGTTGCCGCAGAACGTCCGCCGCTCCGCGGGCGCCCGCAGCTGGACGAAGAAGCGGCGGTACGTCTCCTCGACGCAGTCATCGCCCCGGCCCCACATCACGTGGGCGCCGCCCCGGGTCGTCAGCAGGTAGCCGTCGGCGAGCCGGGAGAAGACGGCGCGGGCCTGGCCGATCGGGGTGATCGGATCGGCGGTCGCGTTGGCCACGAGGACCGGCACGCCGGGCAGGGCGAGCGGCGCGGGGCGCTCAGGACCCGGCTCGGGGGCGGGCCACCAGACGCAGGCGTAGTCGCTGGCGGCGGTCTGCCACCCGATCAGCGGGTACTGCGCGCCGACCGCGTCCGCCTCGGCGAGGAAGGCCGCGCTGCGCTCCGCGTCCGTGCCGTCGTAGTAGCGGTAGTCGCGGCAGTCGACCCCGTAGTAGACGGCGTCCGACCAGGCCGGGTCGGGGGTCGGCTTGAGCGTCTGCGGGTCGAGGCCCGCGTTGATGTAGGCGGCCTCGAGGAGCGGCCAGCGGTCGCCCCGGCGCGCCTCGGCCAGCAATCCGAGCAGGGCCGCGCGGCCCGACGGGCTGTAGAGCGATGCGCTGACGACGATCCCGAACAGCCCGCTGGTCAGGCTGCGCGTGACGGCCGGCTTGGACCCGGGCACGCGCACCGCGATCGGTCCGCGCTCGAGCCGGGCGAGCAGCCGCTGGTAGTAGCCGAGCGGATCGCCGCCGAAGTCGCGGCTGCAGCCCGTCCGCGTGCCGCAGACGCGGAGGGTGTCGGTGAGGACGCGCTCGAAGCTGGCCGCGGCGCTGGCCCAGAACTGCGGCCCGGTGAGGGTGAGGTCGACGACGCCGTCGATCGCCATCCGCCGAACCGCCTCCGGGTGGGCGGCGGCGTAGGTCTGCACGTACTGGGTGCCGTACGACTCGCCGTAGAGGTAGAGGCCCGGCCCGTCGAGGGCGACGCGCAGGTCCTCGAGGTCCTCGACGGCCTGCGCCGTGCCCATGTAGGGGAGGAGGCGCCGTGAGCGCAGCTCGCCGGTGCAGTTGGCCGCGAAGGCCTGACCGGCCCGCACGGCGTCGGCCTCGCGGAGGGCGTAGCGGGCCGCGGCCTGCGGGCACGCGAGGCCGCCGCTGCGGCCCATGCCGCGCTGGTCGAAGAAGACGAGGTCGTAGACCTGCAGCATCCGGGCGGGCAGGGTCGAGGTGTAGTAGTCGGCCACCTCGATGCCGCTCGAGCCCGGGCCGCCCGTGGCCGTCACGAACAGCCCGCGGCTGCGGCCGTCCGCCGGCCGCACGGCGAAGACGACCCGGGTCGTGCGGCCGTCGGCCGGGTTGAAGTGGTCGAGCGGCACCGTCAGGGGGACGCAGATGAACGCGCTGCCGGTGGTGCAGGGTCGGCCGCCGAGGCGCTCGAGCCGGTCCGCGACGCCGGCCATGGCCGTGGATGCGGTCAGGGCGAGCGCCGCGAGGGCGAGGAGGAGGGCTCGGCGGAACACCCGGCCACTCTAGGCGACGGCGGTGCGCGGGGGCCGCGGGGTATCTTCCCGGCATGGAGGGTGCAGCGCCGCAGGGCAACCGCTGGCTTTCGCTCGTCGGCATCTGCGCCATCACGGCGCTCGTCTGGACGACGGCATCGGACATCTCGCTGGCCCTCCCGACGATCGGCCGCGAGCTCGGCGGGTCGATGGACGTCCTGCAGTGGGCCGTCAACGGCTACTTCCTCGCCGGTGCGCTGATCATCGTCGGCGGCAAGCTCGGCGACGTCTTCGGGCGCCGGCTGATCTTCGGCCTCGGCACGCTGCTCGTCATGGCGGGCTCCGTCGTCGCCGGCCTCGCGCAGGGCGCGCCGATGCTGATCGCGGGCCGCGTGATCGAGGGCGTCGGCGCCGCGCTGATCCTGCCGACCGCGCTCGCGATCGTGGCCGTGATCTTCACGGGGCGCGAGCGTGACACCGCCATCGGCGCGTGGATCGCGACCTGCTGGGGCGCGCAGGCCGTGGGGCCGCTCGTCGGCGGCGTCCTGATCGCCGTCCTGTCCTGGCAGTGGCTGTTCTGGATCAACCTGCCGATCGCCGCCGTCGCGCTGCTGATCGTCTGGCGCGCGACGCCGGAGACCCGCGACGAGGGGGCGGACCGCTCCGTCGACCTGCCGGGCGCCGTCCTCCTGGTCGGCGGGATCGGCCTGATCTCCTACGGCCTGGTCAAGGTCGACACCTTCACGCCGCGCGAGCTCGGCCTGATCTTCGCCGCCGCGCTCGCCCTGCTCGTCGCGTTCGTCCTCTGGGAGCGCCGCGCAAGGAACCCCGTCGTGCAGCTCGCGATCTTCCGGCGGGCGCGCTTCGACGGGGCGGTCCTCGCCAACCTGGTCGCCAACATCGTGTTCGGCGCCGTGATCTTCTTCATGGCCCTGTACCTGCAGGTGGTGGAGGGAAAGTCCCCGCTCGTCGCCGGCGCGCTGCTCCTGCCCGCCACCATCCCGATCCTGCTGCTCAACCCGATCGGCACGCGGCTCGGCCGCAGCCGCGGCCCGTGGCTGCCGACGGCCGTGGGGATGGCGCTCTTGGCGGTCGGGTGCGCGCTCCTGCTCGACCTCGCCGGCGGCTACGGGCAGCTGCTCGCACCCTTCGTCCTGATCGGCGCCGGCATCGGGCTCCAGATCACGCCCTGCGCGGCCGTGGCCGTGGAGGACCCCGACGGGGCGGGCGAGGGCGTCGCCTCCGGCGTCTACAAGGCCTCGAGCATGATCGGCGGCTCGCTCGGCGTGGCGCTCGGCACGGCGATCTTCCAGACGCGCGCCCGCTACGAGCTCGAGCGGCTGCTCGGCATCGACGACCCGTTCGACAAGACGATCGGGGCCTTCCTCGACGTGCTCACGGGCAGCGCCCGGATCGGCGACATCGACGTCCCGGGCGGCGTCGACGCGAGCGCGGTGGTCACGAAGGCCTTCGACGTGGCCATCGCCTACGCGATGCTGCCGATGGTCCTGTTCGCCATCATCGGGATCGGCGTCGCCTTCCTGATGCGGGGGCGCTCCCCCGACGCCTCGTCCTGAGCCGCGCTACTTGACGGTGAAGGAGCCCTTCATCGTCGGGTGCGGCGTGCAGACGAACGTGTAGGTGCCCTTCTTGAGGGTCACCGTCGCCGTCTTCGTGCCCACGTAGTTGAGGCCCGTGATCTCCTTGTCGACGCCCGGGCCCTGCAGCACGAAGTTGTGCATCGTGGCCTTGTCGACGACCGTGATCGCGTAGCGGCCCGGCTTGAGGCTGGTGACCTTCTTGCCGTTCTGCGTGAGGGTGATCGTGAAGCCGGGTCCGACCGTGCCCTGGAGCTTCGTCTGGGCCGCGGCGGGGGCGGCGGCGACGAGCAGGGCGAGGAGGGCGGCGGGGAGGAGGAGGCGGAGGCGCTTCATGCCCTGCCCTTCGCAGGGACCCGGCCGGCGGTCTACGCGGGCGCCGGCACCCAGCGCCGCATGACCCGGTCGATGCCGATCAGCGCGAAGCAGATGGCGATCCCGAACAGCACGATCACCAGTGTGTTGACCAGCGCCATCGGGTAGCCGAGCTCGACGACGTTGATGAACCCGTAGGGGTAGGCGTCGATGATCGCGCCGCGGGCGTAGGTGAAGGCGAGCCAGACGATCGGGATCACGAGCGCGGCCGGGATCAGGCCGCGCTCGAGCCATCCGCGCGGGCCGAAGACGATGAACGCGAGGACGGCCAGGGGCGGCGTGACGTAGTGCTGGAGCGCGTTGCTCAGCAGCTCCCAGCCCTCCATCGGCGGCGCGATCGGGGCGAGCACGGCCGCGTAGACGATGCCGGTCACGGAGATCATCAGGAGCGCGTCGAGCAGGAGGATCCGGAAGCGGCGGCTCGGCGCGCCCGGGCGCAGGGCCAGGAGCGCGAACACGAGCACGACGAGGATCAGGCTCCAGTGCGTGAAGTAGGAGAACCAGTCGGCGAGCCGGCCGACGGTGTCGCTCTCGCCGAAGAGGCCGCGGTCGGCGGGCGGGAAGCTGCCCGGGTCCGCGACGGTCAGGGTCAGCGAGATCGCCATGCCGGCGATCCCGGCGAGCGCGACCACCCCGAAGGCGGCGCGGGCGAGGGGCGTCGGGGCCACGACGGCGATTGTACGCCGCCGCGGCCCCGCCATGCCCTCTCGTCTCAGTGCCGGCGCCGGCTCGGGCGGGCGATCCGCCCGCCGCGGTCCTCAGCGCCCGGCCCGCCGCTGCGCGTGTACGCGGACAGCTGGATCAGCTCGCCGTCGAGGACGAGGGCGGAGCCGCTGACCGACGGGCCGTGGAGGCGCTGGTCCTCGCCGCGCCCCGGGCTCGGGCGGCTCGTGCGGCCCGCCGCGATCACGCGCTCGACGAAGCGGTCGACGAGCTCGCGCGGCGTCGGGTCGTCGGCGACGTGGCGCATCCCGTCGAGCAGGTAGCCGCGCCGGATCTTCGGCCACAGCGCCGTCCAGGCGTCGGGCCGGGAGACGAGGTCCAGGCAGAGGTCGTCGCCGAGCGCGAGGATCGCGCCGCACTGGCCGTCGACGAGCGCGAACGAGCCGGCGACCGCGTCGATGCGGTCGCGCTGCGTCTCGTGCACGTCGGCGAGGGCGCGGGTGGCGGCGTGGGCGCCGGTCTCGTGGATCCGCTCGTCGATCTCCTGCCAGACCGCGCTCTGGGCGACGCCCTGGGCGAGCGGGGCGTGCTCGAGCTGGACCGACTTGCGCCGGCGGTTCTCCGGATGGCTGACCCGGTCGGCGGCCGTGAAGCCGTCGGAGGGGCCGTGCCAGCGGCCGGCCTCGACGCAGGCCACGGGGATCGGGTGCGCGGCGCCCGCGGCGACGAGGATGGAGGCCTCGAGGACGCGGTTCTGCTTCGCGCCGACCACCTCCTCGCCGTCGTAGAGGAGCACGTCGCGGTCGAGCGGGTTGCCGACGAGGAGCTGGGGCACGTGCCCGGCGTCGTCGACCTCGCTGATCGTGAACCCGTGGGGCAGGGCCTCGTCGAGCGTGGCGTAGTCCGCGCGGGGCGGCGCCGCGGCGAGGAGCGGCACGACCGTGATGCCGCCGTGGGTCTGCGGTCGCCCGGGCGCGAGGGTGATCGCGGTCGGGTCGGGGGCCAGGGTGGCGTCCATGTCGTCTCCTCCGTGTCGGGTTCACGGGGGAGTCGGCCGGATCACGGCGGCCCTTACGCGGGTTCGGGTGCGGGCGCCGGCGGGCGCACGAGCCGCAGGAGCTCGCAGGCGCCGGCCACCCACCAGGCGGCCATGAAGGAGACGCACCAGATGCAGACGTTGCCGTCGAAGTGCGCCTGCTCGACGTAGCGCAGGTAGATCGTGAAGATCGCCCCGACGAGGAAGAGGACGAGGCTGATCGCCCGGACGGGCTGGAGCCGCCACGGCGTCAGCGCGAGCAGGACGGTGGCGGCGGTGAGGCCGATGTAGGCGAGCGGGATGCCGGAGATGTAGCCCCATTGCGAGTTG
>Ga0315902_10011212_pt1 | contig 11787 bp, 9 predicted proteins | sample LakEriMetagenome_9_FD_203523 | JGI IMG/M metagenome (GOLD analysis project Ga0315902, IMG submission 203523) | Freshwater fungal communities from buoy surface, Lake Erie, Ohio, United States - Buoy 12 MA117 | ecosystem: Environmental > Aquatic > Freshwater > Lake > Lake biofilm | place: USA... | reverse complement strand
CCGGCGGCCGCCACGAGGGCGGCCGGGCCACCCGGGCACACCTTGGCTGTGCCCGCGGTGGCCTAGGCGGCGGGGGCCATGGATGGCCCCGCCGCCGTAAATTCAGAACCCCCGAAACGGATGCGCCGCCTTGTCCTTGCCGGCGATCATCTCGTCGGCCGACGGGCTGCCCTTCATCGCGTTGGCGATGGCGAGCTTCGTGGCCTCGTAGTTGTAGTCGTGGATCTTCTTGTCGTCGGCGGCGGCGGGGTGGATGAACACACCGCACACGATGACGAGCTTCTCGGCGTCGCTCTTCGGGATCACGCCCGCAGCGACGCTGTCGGCGACGGCCTTGGCGACGGCGGCCTGCGCTGGGCCGAACATCTGCACGGCCTGCTTCATCCCCTTGATCGTGACCTTCGTGATCATGACCGTGGCCGGCTTGACGGCCAGGTTCGGGGTCAGCACGGCCAGCAGGTTCGTGTGCCCCTCGCTCTGCCGGGCGAGCGCGTTGGCGAAGGCGACGCCCACGGGGCCGTCCTTGCTGCCGATCAGCAGGTCGATGTGGGCAATCTCGTTTCCGTCACCGCAAAGCGCCTCGCCAATGAACATCGACATGGGCAGAACCTCCGTCGTGGGAAAAAGTCCGCGTTCCCGGGAACGCGATTCGGGCCGACAGGATACCATGAGGGGCTTTCGCGACAAGCCGCCCGCGCCACACCAGCATGCCCGAGGCACCGCCCGCATTGGTCGTGATCGGCGCCAGCACGCGGGCGTTCGCCGCGTCGGCGCGGGATGCGGGCTGGCGGGTCCATGCGGCCGACCTGTTTTGCGATCTCGACCTCCGGGCCGCTGCGGCGGCCACGGCCTGCGCCCGCGACTTCCCCGGCGGCTACCCCCGCGGCATCGTGGCGGCGGCGCGGACCCTGCCGCCCGGGCCGTTCTGCTACGTCGGCGCCATGGAAAACCACCTCGACGTGGTCCGCACGATCGCCCGCGAGCGGCCACTGCTCGGAAGCCCGCCGGCGGCGGTGACCGCGGTCCGCGACCCTCGGTCGCTGCGCCGCCTCGTCCGCTCGGCGGGCCTGGAGTTCCCCGCGTGCCATGCCGCCCCGGACGGCCTGCCCACGGATGGCTCCTACCTGCGGAAGCCGCTGGCCGGCGCGGGAGGCCGCGGCATCACGCCCTGGCTCGGTGACGAGATCGACAAAGCGGAACCGTGCGTCTGGCAGCGGCGGATCGCCGGCGCGTCCTGGTCCGCAGCGTTCGTCATCGGGCCGGAGACGGCCCGGCTCCTGGGCGCCAGCCGGCAACTGACGGGGCTGGACTGGTGCCACGCCCGCCCCTTCACCTACTGCGGATCGATCGACGTGCCGCTGGCGAACCTGCAACCGTCGCTGCGCCGGCAGTTCGCGGCGCTCGCCGCACCGCTCGCGGGCTGCGGCCTGCGCGGCGCCGTCGGCGTGGACATCGTCGTCGATGACCACGACGTGGCCTGGGTCATCGAGGTCAATCCACGGCCCACCGCGTCGATGGAACTGATCGAGCGGTCGGCGGCCACTTCGATCGCCGCCGCGCACGTCGCCGCCTGCGGGGGGCCGGCCGCCGTCGCTGCGCCGGCCCGCCCCGCGGATCCAAGGCGCTGGGCCAAGGCCGTGCTCTACGCCCCGCATCTCCTGGCCGGCGACGCGGCCTGCCTCGCTCCGGTGGCGGCGCTCCGCGACCGCTGGGTCGATGCCGCCGGTTGGCCGGGGATCGCCGACGAACCGGCGCCGGGGCGGGCCATTCCTGCGGGCGGTCCCGTCTGCACGCTCCTCGCCGCGGCCGGGTCGGGGGAAGAAGCCGTCGCCGAGCTGCGCCGACGCGCCGCGATCCTCACCGCCGCGCTCAGCCCGCCATGCGTCGGGGAACGGCGGCCGGCGACGACTCGAGGGCATACTCCATGAGATACGCGTCCTCGGTGGTGTCCTGGTAGAAGTCCCTGAGCACCGAGATCGCACGGAAGCCGAGGCCGCGGAAGAAGAGCTGGGCCGCCAGATTCGTCTCGCGGACCTCGAGCACCACGCGGCTGCGCCGGTCGAGGGAGAGCTTGCCCTGCAGCTTCTCGATCATGTGGCTGCCGATGCCGAGCCGCCGGTGGGACCGGGCCACGGCGAAGTTGATCATGTGCAGCCGCGCGCGGTGCAGCTCGTAGATCATGAAGGCGACGACGGAGTCGGCCACTTCGGCGACCATGCCGATGCAGTTCCGCTGCCGGAGGCAGCGGGTGAAGTCCTCGTCCGACCAGGGAAACTCGAAGGCCTCGTGTTCGATGGCCAGGACCTCGGGCATGTCCCGGCGAATCATCCAGCGGACGTGGACTCCGAGACCGTTCTTCTGCAGGGCCGTCACGTGCTGCGCTCCATCAATCGAGTGATCGCCGGCGGCCTCGGGCCGGTGGGCGGGTCGGGAAACTAGCACCGCCCCGCCCGCGGGCCAAGCCGGTTCACGGCGGGTTTTTCCGGGCCCTGCGCGGCCAAAAACCCCGTTGACCCTGCCTGCGGCGCGGCCTACCTTCCCGCCGTTTCTCGACGGCCGGCCTCCGGCCAGAGTTCCTTCCGCCCGGGACAGCCGCCCATGCGCTCGGTCCGCACGCCGTTCCCCCGGCTCGCCCTGCTCCTCGCCGGCATCGCGGCGGCGCTGGCCCCCGGCTGCGCCGGCCCCGCGATCCGCAGCCAGAGCCCCGAGATCGAGGCGCTCGCCGAGATGGAGGCCGACACGCGGCTCATCGGCGACTACACCACGCCCTGGGGCCTCAACGCCCTGCGGGTCGAGCACGCCGCGCTGGTCACCGGGCTGGCAGGCACCGGCAGCGACCCCGCTCCCGGCCCGCAGCGGCAGATGCTGCTCACCGACATGCAGGAACGCGGCGTGATCGAGCCCAACACGCTGCTGGCCTCCCCGTCCACGTCCCTCGTCTGGGTGCGCGGCTCCCTGCCTCCGGGCATCCGCAAGGGCGAGCGGTTCGACGTCTTCGTCGAGGTGCCGGCCGACAGCGAGACCACGAGCCTCGCCGGCGGCTGGCTGATGGAGACCAGGCTCAGCGAACTGGCGGTGCTGGGCAACGCCGTCCGCGAGGGCCATGCCCTGGGCGTGGCCGAAGGCCCGCTGCTGGTGGACCCGGTCGCCCACGGCACCCTCGACTCCGTGGCCCGGGTGCGGGCCCGCGTTCCCGGCGGCGGCGTGTCGCTGACGAACCGGATGATCGGCCTGGTCATCGCCCCGGAGCACCGGTCGGTGGCGATGTCGAAGCGGCTCGGCGACTGCATCAACCGCCGGTTCCACGCGGTGGTCCGCGGCATGAAGCGGGGCGCGGCGACTCCCAAGACGGATCGCTACCTCGAACTGCAGATCCCGGCGATCTACCGTCACAACCTGGCCCGCTACATCAAGGTGGTGCGGTGCGTCGCCGTCATCGAGCCGCCGGGAGGCCGCCATGCCCGTCTCGAACTGCTGGGCCGCCAGCTCGCCGACCCCGTCACGGCGCCGGCGGCGGCGCTGCGGCTGGAGGCGATCGGCAAGGAGGCGATCCCCACGCTGCGCCGGGCGCTCGATGCGAAGGACGCCGAAATCCGCTTCGCGGCGGCGGAGGCGCTGGCCTACCTCGAGGAGTCCGTGGCGGCCAGCCACCTCGCGGACGCCGCCCTCACCATGCGCAGCGCCCGCCCGGCGGCCCTGGCGGCGCTCTCGGTCCTCGACGACGTCAACGGCATCGACGCCCTGCAGTCGCTGCTCTCCAGCCCGAGCGCGGAGACCCGCTACGGCGCCTTCCGGGCACTGTGGCGAATGGACCGTGAGATGCCGCTGGTGAAGGGGGAGCGGCTCGGCGGCGCATGCTCGCTCCACGTGCTCGACGTCAAGGGGCCGCCGCTCGTGCATGCCACCCGCGGCACTCGCCCCGAGATCGTGCTCTTCGGCACCGAGCATCCGCTGGCCGAGGGCCTGCGGGCCGAGGCCGGCACCTCGATCGTGGTCGTGGTGGAGGGCACAACCGCGATCGTCAGCCGCTTCGCCCCGGGCCAGTCCGACCAGCAGGTGGAGGTGCGGGCCGCCGTCGATGACGTGCTGCGGGCGATCTTCGACATGGGTGGCACCTACCCCGACGCGATCCAGTTCCTGCAACAGGCCAGCGCCGGCCGGGCCCTGCGCGGCAGGCTGGCCTTCGACGCCCTGCCCGACGAGTTCGACGGCCGCCAGAGCATCCACGAGGAGGCGGCGTCGCGCGAGCGCGACGTGGCCCCGGAGGCGGACGAGCCCCCCGCGTCGCCCGCCGGGGCCGCGGAGCCGGACGACACTCCATGACCCGGCTCAAGGCGCTCGAGCTTTTCGGCTTCAAGAGCTTCGCCGACCGCACCCGGTTCGAGTTTCCCGACGGGATCACCGTCGTCGTCGGGCCGAACGGCTCGGGTAAGTCGAACGTCGTCGATGCCATCAAGTGGGTCCTGGGCGAGCAGTCGCCCCGCAGCCTGCGCGGCAAGGAGATGACGGACGTCATCTTCGCCGGCTCGACGGGCCGCAAGCCGCTCAACGTCGCCGAGGTGTCCCTGGTCTTCGACAACGCCGCCCGCCTGCTGCCTCTGGAAGCGGGCGAGGTGCAGATCATGCGCCGCGTCTACCGTGGCGGCGAGAGCGAGTATCTCGTCAACGGCGAGCCGGCGCGGCTCCGCGACATCCGCGAACTGTTCTCGGGCACGGGAGCCGCGACGGAGGCGTACAGCGTCATCGAACAGGGCCGGGTGGACGCGCTGTTGGTGGCCTCGGGTCGCGACCGCCGGGCCGTCTTCGAGGAGGCCGCCGGGATCACGCGGTTCCGCCTGCGCCGTGCCGAGTCGGTCCGCCGGCTGGAGCGGGCCGAGCAGAATCGCCAGCGTCTCGCCGACATCGTCGGGGAGGTCTCCAGTCGCCTGGAAACCGTGCGCCACCAGGCGGCGAAGGCCCGGCGCTGGCGGCTGATGACGGATCGGCTCCGGGCCTGCAGGCTCGCGGCGGCGACGGCGGACCTGGCCGAGGTCGATGCCGCCGTGGGTGACGTCGAGGCCGGCGTGGCCGCCACCCGTGCCGCCATCGCCGCGGCGGACGACCGCATCGCCGCGCTCCTCGACGAGACGGCCGCCCTGGCGACGGCCTGCGACGCCGCGGAGCCCGAGATCGCTTCCGCCCGTGCGGCGGCGGCGGCGGCGGCCCAGCGGGAGGCGGCCGCGGCGGCGACGCTCGGCCTGCAAAGGATGCGGTGCGGAGAGATCGAGGCCGAGGTGTCCGCCGCGGATCAGGCGCTGCAGGCGGCCCGATTGGGCGAGCGGGGTGCGGCAGCGGCGTTGGACGCGGCCCGGGCCGAGGCCGAGGCGACCGCAGCCCGTGTCGCGGACCTTGGAATCCGGCTTCAGGCCCGCGAGTCGGCGGCGGCCGACTCCCATCACGACGCGACGACGGCCCGCGCGCGGCTCGCCGAGGCCATGACGCTCGTAGACAAGCGGCATCGCGACCGCCTGAGGTTGGAGGTCGAGTTCGAGCGGGCCGTCAGCCGTGCCGCCGAAGCCCGGCTCGCGGTGGAAGCCGCGCGGGCCGCGTGTGAGGCGCTGCGGCTGCAGATCGCGCGGCTGGACGAGTCGCTGGCCGCCTGGGAGGGCAATCTCGGTTCCCTGGCGGCCGGCCTGGAGGCGGCCGATCGCGACCTGGAGGCGGTCGAGGCCGCGATCCGCGCGAACGAGAAGTCGCTCGACTCCGCATGGCACGACTTGTCGGGCTGGAAATCGCGGCTCGAAGCCTGCCGCGAGCGGCGGGCTCTGCTGCGGGAACTCGTCATGCGCCAGGACGGGATCTCGGACGCGGCGCGGCGGCTGCTCGCCACCGACGCCGGGGTGCCGGGCCTGGCCGGACTGGTCGCCGACCAGATCGTCGCCAGCGTCGAATGGGCGCCGCTCGTCGACCTGGCGCTCGGCGGACTCGGACAGAGCCTCGTCGTCCACTCCCTGCCCGACCTCGTGCGCTGGCATGCATCCTGGTCGGAGTCGGAGGCGGCCGGGGCCGTGCTCGCCGCCGGCGGCCGGGTGGGGTTCGTCGCGCCGGCCGATCGGCCGGCCGGCCCCCGCTTCGAGCCGCCCGCCCAGCCGGGGCTCGTCGGGCGGCTCGACCGCCTGGTCGGCGCCGCCACGGAAGCCACGGGGTCGTCCACGGACCTGCTGGAAAAGTTCCTCGGTCACGTGTGGGTGGTGGACCGCGTCGAGGACGCCCTGCCGCTGCTGGCCGCCGCCCCGCCGGACACGCTCTTCATGACCCGCGACGGCCGCAGCCTCTCGGCCGCCGGCTGCATGGAGATCGGACCGCCGACCGCGGCCGCCGGCCTGGTGGCGCGGCGGGCGGAACTGCGGGCCCTGGAGGCGCGGCACGAGGAACTGGAGCGGGTGGCGGCGAAGGCGGCGGCGACCATCACCGCGCTGCAGACGGAGGCGGCCGAGTTGGGGGAGCGACGCCGGCAGGCGGTCGTCCGCCGTCAGCAGGCTGCCGATCAGCATGCCGCCTCACGCGCCGAGCTGGGCCGCCTGGAGCGGGAGCGCCGCGCGGCGGACGGACGCGTCGCGACCGCCGAGCACGACCTTCGCGCGGCCGAGGAGCGGGCGGCCGATCTCGTGGCCGCCAGCCATGAAGCCGAGGCGGTGGCGGCCGCCGCCGGCGCCGCGGCGACGGCGGCTGAAGCCGAGCAGGCGGCGGCCCAAGCCGCCGTGGACGGGCTGGAGCGCAGCCGCGGCGCCGTCATCGACGAGATCCAAGGCCTGCGCATCGAGCAGGCCAAGGCAACCGAGCAGCTCGCCCGGGCCCGCGACGCCGTCGCCGCCGCCGCCGCCGCGGCCGCCACCCGGCACGACGAGATCTCCGCGGCCTCCAGCCGGGCCACGGCCGCCGCCGGGCGGCTCGAGGCGCATCGTTTGGAGCTGCTCGCAGCCGGGGCCGCGCTCGCCGAGGCCGCCGCGGCGGCCGAGCGGGCGGTGGCGGACCTGGCCGCGGCGGCGGACGCCACGGCCGCGCTGGAATCGCGCCGCCGGACGGCGGCGGCGGGCCTGGAGCAGGTCCGCGCGGATGCCGTTCATCTGGCGGCCGAGCTGCACACGCGGGAACTGGAGGCCGGCGAGATCCGCCATCGTCGCGCGCGGATCGTCGAACGGATTCGCGACGAATACGACATCGACCTCGAGTCGGAACCGCCGCCTGCCCCACCCGCCGCCGGGGACGAGCCGCCGGAGATCCCCACCAACCGCGGCGACCTCGAGACCGAGATCGAGCAACTCCGCCGGAAGCTCGCGTCCATGACGTCGGTCAACATGGAGGCCCTGGCGGAGGCCGAAGCCCTGGCCGAGCGGCTCGCCCAGTTGCAAGGCCAGCTCGCCGACGTCACGGCCGCCAAGGAGTCCATCGAGCAGCTGATTCAGCGGATCGACGAAGAGAGCCGCCGCCTGCTCGGCGAGACCATCGAGACCGTGCGGGGACACTTCCGCGAACTGTTCGAGCGCGTGTTCGGCGGCGGCCAGGCCGACATCGTCCTCGAGCCGGGGGTCGATCTCCTGGAAACGGCGGTGGAGATCGTTGCCCGCCCGCCGGGCAAGGAGCCGCGGAGCATCTCGCTGCTTTCCGGTGGCGAGAAGACCATGACCTGCGTCGCCCTCCTGCTGGCCATCTTCCGCTCCCGACCCAGCCCGTTCTGCGTGCTCGACGAGGTGGACGCGGCCCTCGACGAGGCCAACATCGACCGGTTCGTGGGAGTGCTGCGGGATTGCCTGGCGTCCACCCAGTGCATCGTGGTCACGCACTCGAAGAAGACCATGGCCGCAGCCCACACGCTGTATGGCGTCACGATGGAGGAATCGGGGGTTTCCAAGCGGGTCAGCGTGCGATTCGAGTCGAGCGTCGCGGCCGCCAGGGCCGCCTGAAAAATCCCCGCGTTTCCCGGGCGAAAACCCCGGCCGGTGGCCGACTGCGGAGATTCGGCACAGGCGGGGCATGCGGTGCCACCCCTGCCTTCGGGAAGAACGGCTCAAGTCTCACGACGCAATCTTTCGATCTACCCCCTTGGACGGTCATGCCACGGACGTGTCCGGGATCGCTCCCGGTGGCGAGCGTGGCATGGCGCAGGGGGGGATACCTGCGAGTCGTGGCGATCTGCGGAAGGGCGGCCTCGTGCCGAACCGACCGCGTGCTTCGCCATTCCCGCGCCCCCTCCGCGCCTTCAGGCCGGCCTCGTGGGGCACGACGGCGCGGACGTCCCCAATCGAGCGAATCCGCGTCAGGGGGGCTGTGTTCCGACACTCGGAAGGGTTGCGGACTGGCCAGGAAGTTTCCGGACACGAATGATCCACATGGAGTCCATGAGATGAAGGTTTTCACGACAGGCCAGGTCGCCAAAATCTGTAAAGTCGCTCCCCGCACGGTGAGCAAATGGTTCGACTCCGGTCGCCTCAAGGGGTACCGCATCCCGGGGAGCCAGGATCGCCGCATCCCCCGGGAGTACCTCATCAAGTTCCTCAAGGAGCACGGCATGCCGCTCGGCGACCTCGAGGACGAGGCGATGGCGAAGGTGCTGCTCGTGGGCCAGGACCAGGTGCTCATCGAGAACCTGAAGAAGCACCTGCCGCTGGAGCGGTCGTTCAAGATCCAGGTCGCCGCCAGCGGCTTCGAGGCCGGCATCCAGGCGGAGAGCTTCCACCCCGACTGCATCGTGGTGGACTACTCGATCGGCCGGATCGACGCCCAGCAGATCTGCCAGAACCTGCGCCGCAATCCCGAGTACGCCGACACGATCGTGATCGCGCTGCTGCCCGACGACGGCTCGCAGATCACGATCGATCGGGCCCACGTCAACGAGACCTTCAAGAAGCCGTTCGACGCCGCCCTCCTGGCCGAGCGGCTGCGGACCCTGATCGGCGCGAAGAAGGAACTGGTGTAGCCGCCACGTCCGGCCCCGCACGACTCCAGCCAGCGGCCGGACCGCCCCGCGCGGTCCGGCCGCCGGTCTTTCCGGGCGCGGTATGCTGCGGCCCATGAGCGCTCCTCTCGGCATCCGCATGATCGACGTCGGCGGCAAGCCCGTCACCGTCCGCACCGCCCGGGCCTCGGCCCGGCTCCGGGCCCTGCCGGCCACCGTGCTGCGGATCCGCCAGGGCGGCCTGGAGAAAGGCGACGCGGTGGCCACCGCCAGGCTGGCGGCCATCATGGCCGCCAAGCGGACCAGCGACATCGTGCCGCTCTGCCATCCGCTGCCGCTCGACTCGGTCGCCTGCGAGATCGGCTTCGCGGACGACGCGGTGCTGATCGAGACGACCGTGCGGGCGACGGCCCGCACCGGCGTCGAGATGGAGGCGTTGGCCGCGGCCGCCGCCGCCGCGTTGGCGGTCTACGACATGTGCAAGTCGATCGACCAGGGCATGACGATCGAGGCGGTCCGCCTCGAGGAGAAGACCGGCGGCACCCGCGGCGACTACCGCCGCCCGTGAGCCGGCCGCTCGGTCATGGTGCCGGCCGGCTGGCCTCGGCGAGGATCGGCTCGAGTTCCTCGACGAAGTCGCGGACGTCCTTGAACTCCCGGTACACGCTCGCGAACCGCACGTAGGCGACCTGATCGAGCGCCTTGAGGAGCTCCATCAGCCGCTCGCCCACGACGCGGCTGGGAACGTCGCTCTCGTAGCTGCCGTAGAGCTCCGCCTCCAGGGAGGAGACGACGCCCTCGATGTCCTCCTCCGTCACGGGCCGCTTCCAGCATGCCTTGGCCAGCCCGCGCTTGATCTTGTCCCGGTCGAACGGCTCGCGAACGCCGCCCTTCTTCACGACCACGAGCAGCTGCCGCTCCACCCGCTCGTACGTGGTGAACCGCCGGCGACAGGCGAGGCATTCGCGCCGGCGGCGGATCGTCGCGCCGTCGTCCCCGGCACGCGAATCGATCACGCGATCGTTGTCGAGCCGACAAAAGGGGCAGCGCATGGAATCCTCGTCCGGGTGGCAGGCATCCTAGGCCGCATCCCGCGAAACCGGCAAGCCGGCCGGAATCATTCGTCGGCGCCGCCGGCGTGTTCCTCGGCGACGCTTTCCGCCGGCCGCGTGCCGCGGGCCAGCTTCCAGTCCCGCCGCTGCCGGGAACTCGGGATCTTCATCGCCTTGCGATACTTGGTCACCGTGCGGCGGGCGACCTTGATGCCCCGCTTGCCCAGCTCCTCCACGAGCTCGTCGTCGCTGTACGGGGCGTCCTTGGGCTCCGCCTGGATGATCTCCTGGAGCTTGAGACGCACGGCGTCCCAGGCCACCTCCTCGCCGTCGGCGCTGACCGTGCCGCCCACGAAGAACCGCCGCAGCGGCTGCAGGCCGCGGGGCGTCTGCAGCCACTTGTCGTCCACGGCCCGGCTCACCGTCGTCACGTGCATGCCGATCCGGTCCGCGATCTGCTGCATCTTCAGGGGCTCGATCGCCTCGGGCCCCTCGGTGAGGAATCGCGTCTGATGGTCCACGATCGCCTGGGCGGTCTTGAGGAGGGTGCTGCGTCGCTGCTCGATCGCCTCGATCAACCACTGCGCCGCGTTGATCTTCCGCTTGATGTACTCGCGGGTCGCGGGGTCCGTGTCGGGGGCGAGCAGCATCTGCCGATAGGTGGGACTGATCCGCAGGTTCGGCAGGTCGATGTCCTCGAGCCGCACCTTCCAGGCGCCGTCCGGCAGCTGGTCCACGTAGACGTCGGGCTTGACCGGCGGCACCACCGGCGCGGTGAACACCGCGCCCGGCTTGGGATTGAGGTCGTGCAGCAGCGTCCGCAGGCCTTCGATCTCCTCGATCGAGAACCCGGTCTTCCGCTCGATGAGCGGCAGCCGGTTGCCGGCCAGGTCCTCGAGATGGTCAGCCACCAGCCGCCGCAGCTGCCGCGCCTGCGGCATCTCGGAACCGATCTGCAGCAGCAGACACTCCCGCAGGTCGCGGGCCCCGACGCCCCGCGGCTCCATCGTCTGCACGACCGCCAGCCCGTTTTGCAGCGCCGCGAGCTGGTCCGGCGGCCCGTCCGGGTCGATCAGCTCCTCCAGCGGCATCGGCAGATAGCCGTTGGCGTCCAGGTTGTAGATCACCTTGTCGGCCGCCTGCCGCTCCGCCTCCGAGAGCTCGTAGTTCGAGAGCTGATCGTGCAGGTGCTGGGACAGCGTCTCGGGACGCTCCACCATGTTGGCCATCACGTCGAGGTAGCGATCGCCGGCGTCGTCCATCTGGGCCGCCGACGGGCGGCTGCGGTCGTCGTCGCTGTCGGGATACTCGCTCGCCCAGTCGTACGTCCGCTCGAAGTCGGCCTGGTTCGCATGCTCCTGATCGACGATCAGCGGCCGTTCGTCCACCGTCCGCTCCGGCGGCGGCTCCGGCGGCTCCGCCCCGGCGGCCACGGCCTCGGTCGGCGCCGCCTCGCCGCCGGCCTCGTCCACCTCCAGGGTCTCGTTGTTCTGGATTTCCTGCTCGATCCGCTCCTCGAGCGCCATCACGGGCAGCTGCAGGATTTCCATCGACTGGATCATGCGCGGCGCGAGCATCTGCTTCTGCGCCATCCGCATATCCTGGCCGAACGACATCCGCATGGTGGCACTTCTCGCGTGAATCGATGCGGCGGGCGACAGCCCCCCGACACCTCAAAGAATACCCGATCCGACGGCCAGGGCGCGGACGCGGCACGCCGTTCACGAAATCAACGCGCTCGCCGCGCCGTTCGGGCTTCAGGGCAGCGGCTGGCGGCTGGACAGGGCGTCGGCCAGCATG
>Ga0315902_10011209_pt1 | contig 11790 bp, 2 predicted proteins | sample LakEriMetagenome_9_FD_203523 | JGI IMG/M metagenome (GOLD analysis project Ga0315902, IMG submission 203523) | Freshwater fungal communities from buoy surface, Lake Erie, Ohio, United States - Buoy 12 MA117 | ecosystem: Environmental > Aquatic > Freshwater > Lake > Lake biofilm | place: USA... | reverse complement strand
TGAAATATTTGGCTCATTCCCTTGTATCATTAAATAATATGGATAAAAAGTCATAAGGTGACTATTTTATTGAAATGTTTAGATCATTCCCTTGTATCATTAAATAATATGGATAAAAAGTCATAATGTGACTATTTTATTGAAATGTTTAGCTCATTCCCTTGTATCATTAAATAATATGGATAAAAAGTCATAAGGCGACTATTTTATTGAAATGTTTAGCTCATTCCCTTGTATCATTAAATAATATGGATAAAAAGTCATAAGGCGAATATTTTATTGAAATGTTTAGCTCATTCTCTTGTATCATTTAGTAGTATAACTTTTTGTAATTATATCAGACACAAAATATTTTCCCAATTATTCTGCTATATTACTTTTTAGTATATTCAGTAAAAATATATAAGCATCAAAAATAGATAAATAAAAAGAAATAAATAAAATAATTATATTTTTAATGATATTTTTTATAAAAGTAATTTACTGGCAATGACTATATAATGGGACCACGCAGGAGTTTCCACAATAAAATAACCTATAAAATAGATTATAATTTACCATTTTATAGGTTATTTTATTGTGGAAACTCCTGCGTGGATCTATTATATAGTTATTGTTGCTATGTTACTTTCATAAAAAATAGTATTAAAAATATAATTATTCAGATTGTCACTTTTTATTTATCTATTTTGACTGTTCTCCACTTTTATATTTACTTATAAAAAGCAATAGATATGGCTAACCGGGATTGGGTGAAGTTATACTTCACCCAATCGCGCGACTTTACAAAAATACTTTTTGTAAAGTCCCGGAAAAAATATTTTGTAATGGGTATATTAAAAGTATTTTTTAATTTGGAAAAACTCTTATTTCCTTGGTATTGATGTTATAATAGCAGCAGGTATTACTATGTAATAAATACCAATCCACCGAGGCCACTAAAAACTCTTAAAATATTAATTGTCAATCCGTATACTCCCCACCGATAAACTGTATTATGTTTTATAATGTCATCAACTACAATTTTTTTTAAATACATCAGTAGATCGGTATCGTCAATTCTGCTCATATTAACAGCGCCGGTTGGTTGTAAAGATTCTGGTTCCAAAGAAAAACTATATATATTGACACCTGTATCTGGATCGGAATTATGTCTTTCGTAAGATTGAATATAGTTATAAAACATCGAGTCTTTGAATTTCTCTCTATATCTATCGTTAAACTTGATCTTAAATATTTTCATCGGATTAATTTTTCCTTCGAGATCGTAACTATACAAGTCCCATCTCCTTTCTCCATATCTCAAACTTCCATCAATGAATTTTTTATTCTGCACAACCCAAAAGAGTTCCTTACATGAATTTTTAAATCTAATAGTTGTTTTCAGTAAATTTGAACATTGGAAGTTAGATTTGGAGATCAAAATATCGTCATTATATTGAAGTGTATCGATTATATATTCAAGTTTGGAACTTGACAATTTACACCTTTCATCTTTCTCAAGATAGATATACTCCGATAACAGATGACATTTCAATTTTGGTTTTTTTTTGAAAACTGTAAAAGGTTCATAATAACACACCTCATCAAAACTTTTTAATTTAACATAAATTTTAATTTCTGTATTATGTAAAGCGATTAGTGGCAACGAGGCACCTATTTCCCTACAAAACCAAAATTGCAGTGGTATAATCAATTCATATTCCCTTTTTGGTTTATTATTGAAAGTATACAACTCATGAACATCCCCTATTAATCTTTTATATCCTTTTTCTTTATTAACACTTTTAGTTAAAGAGTGCCATATTTCCATCCATTCGCCATACTGTTTATCGATCAATTGGTCATCAAATTTAATATAGACCTTATCAATAAGGTAATGTCCTATCTTTCTGATCCATGCAAATTTAGCATGTGATCCGCAGTTAAAAGCTCTTTTGATGGTATTAATCAACGACAATCCTCCATTTTCTCCAGTAATAACATGAAGTAATTTTTTTAATTTTTCATATTTTTGATGGCAAAATGTTTGGACATAAGTGAATGTTTGGTTAATTGTGTGACCTGATAAAGAAACCAGCTCATGACCAGATGTATTTTCAACAATAAAATCGGTTATATAGTCATAAACATCTTTTTCAAGATTGAAAGAGTTATACATAACATCTATTTTTGATTTTTGATTAAATAGTAATTTAAAGTCGTTATAGAGCCATCCGAATAACTTATTAAATCTATCTAATTCTTTTTGTCCATCAATATCTTCTTGATTTATCTCTTCCCACAATTCATATTTATGCGGTTCTTGATCTGAACTATAAGGATTTTCTATACCAAGATTGGAAATAAATTTAACAAGATTACTTTTAATTTTAATTAAGATATCGTTAGGACAATACTGCTGACCTATTTCGTTTAAATAAATTTCTTTTTCGTGGTTAAGAGCGAGGGAATTTAAGATAAGTGTTACGATATCATTAAACTCTTTAAAATATAACTCTGGTTTGTACAATGGTAATTTTTTAATCTCCAATAAACTTTTTTTATGGTCGTATTCGGAAAACATTTGTTGAAGTGTTACAATTTTAGAATCTAAAAAATCTAATATTTCATTATTGGGTATATATAACCTAAAAAAATCTGTTTTGCAAAAATATTGTGTTTTTATATATTTTAAATAATTTGTTGTCTCACTCCCTACTTCATTTTCAAAAAAAGTGAGATCCAATAAATCAGAGTAAAAAAGATTATAACTATTTATAAACTGATCAAGAATCCAACAAAAAATAGATGTTTTCAGGTGTGTGGAACATGGTATATTTTGGTAGTTATCATGAGGTGGTATTTGATCGATAGGTGTTTTAAATTGGTTAATTATTTGAACGAGTTCGCGATGGTTGGGTATATTTTTGAGGTATTGTGCAATAATATAGTCATAAATTAAGGTATTATCAACAAGTAATTTTTCTGGTGTTATGAAATTAGTATTTTTAGATATTTTTTTGATAATATCATCTTCAATTTGATCTAGATCAACAACAATCTCTTGGTGACACTTTACATATTCATTAATTGCATATTTTATATCTTGTGTCATTTTGATCCATAATTTGTCTAGGCCATCTTGAATATCTAAAGATTCCAAATATTGTAAAACGACATTATTTTCTAATATTTTACTATTTCTGTAATTATAATTATTAATACATTTTTCAATATATGTTTGATAACAAGTTTTTGGTAAGTTTTGTAGATTGATTAATTTATGGGTAATACTGAAAGATGGATATTTATTGTAAATTGATATTTCTTGTTTTTCATTAATGTGTCTATAAATTTTTTTAATTATTTTAATATTATTTATCATATCTTCTTTCATACTTTGCATTAAAAATAGTTTATATTTTTGGGCTTCTGTGACATTAGTAATTTTTGCGTTTGTTTTATGCAGAGTATAGTTAAATATTTTATAAGTGTCGAATGTTTCATATTCGGAGTAATCGTTTGTGAATATATTATCTGTATTTAGGTCTGAAGTGTAAATTTCGTTATAAAATTTTAGATTATTATTTTTGACTATTGAATTTAAGATATTTTCATAGAGTAAATTTTTAATTTTTGTTGAGTTAAATAGTTCAACTTGATTACTTATAATATCATATTTATCAGCTCGGATAATTTTGTAAAGATTAGATAATTTATGATCTTTAATAAAATCTGAGATGATAGAGTCTATGTATTTGTTATTACTGGATGATGATAATTTCCATATTTTTTTGGTATATTTATTATTGAGGGTGTCTTTGAATTGATTAAATTTATCAATTTCCTTTTTCAATTCAGTTATCTTATTTTCAATTATATTTTTAATTTCTTCGAAAGATTCATGTGTGAATTCTGTGTGATTACAATTCCAAACAATATCATATTTTTTGAGAAGGAGTTTAATTTCATCAATAGAAAATTTTTTGTATTTGAGATCTATTTTGGGTAATCTAACAACGAGGTATAATCTGAAGAGCAAATCACCGTAATGTTCAATTCTGCAGTATCCTTCTTTATCGAAATCCAGACTATTAGTAAAGTGGAGGTCTTGTTCTCCAATAGAAAAGTTAGTATGTCTTCGATAAATAGTTTTGAAGAATGTTATATTTGGGTTTTGTGTTAAATATATATCTTCAAATCCTTTGGCGACTAAATCTAGAATGCCAGCTGTCATATTTACCATTTGATGATATAAAAAAAAATGGTTTTGAATCACAGATAAATAATTTTTTGGTGGATATTGTAATAATAATTATTTGCGATAACTATTATTTTCAATTAAATGTTTAATAATTTAGTTTAAGATCTGGGTAAAATTCCCATTGTAGTACTAATATCTTCATTGACACCGATATCGAAAGCATTGGGGGAAGTCAATAGTACTCTATCTCCTTTGTAAAGAGGTAATATACTTGGTAAGTTAAGGTTTTGTTTGGAGTTAGCTGTGATACTTGTGACAATAGATGATAATGGGAAGAACATAATATTTCCAAGTCCATACCATGTATTTGTATTTCCGGATTGACTGTACATAAATGTATTGGGTCCAGATGTAGATGCTCCACAAATGACTCTTGTTCCTGTCCATGCTAGTGTATTTGGTTGTGTCGCGGATGGTGTGGTTACTGTTGTCCAAGTAACACCAGTTGGACTTGTAGCAATAGCATTTGGAACATTGCCACAAACTACAAATTGTGTTTCTGTCCAAGTTACACCTCTAGCTGCTAGAGAATATAGTCCAGCGGCCGTTCTGGTCCAAGTTGTACCACCGTTAGTACTATATATTATAGAAGTAGTATCTGTATTTGTAGCACCTACAGCCACAATGGTATTACCATTCCATATAATACTATTACAAATAGCATCAAAAGTGGTTATTGTGCTAAGTGTTGTCCATGTAGTACCATTTGTACTGTAAGCCATCGATGGAGCTGCACCAGGTGTTGCATTAAATGCTCCAACAATCCAAATATTACCACACCAAGCGACGCAATTTCCGCGGCTTCCGGATGCAGTAAAACCGGAGAAACCAGAGTCGGCCCAATTGACTCCATCATAACTGATTGCGATCGTATTTCCGGATGTTAATAAACCGACACCAACCCACAATGATCCATTATACGCTATACCATAGCAAGATTGGAAGACCCCGTCAGCAATAGTTGACCAATCAAGACCATTTGTACTGACAGCTAAAGCGCGTTGGCCAAGTGGGTTACCTTCACCACCAGCAATCCATCGATCACCTCCCCATGCAGAACAATAACCACCATTATAGAACATACTGGTTCCTAATCCAGACCATTTGATACCATCCAAACTGTATGCCATAAAGTTAACAGATTGGTTACCCGAAGCAGTAGCTATAATAGGTAAATTGATATTAGCATAACCTTTTTGAGGGAAATTCCAAGCGATTGCCAATCCCACAGTACCGAACACAGTGCCACTGGCTATACCTGTCCAAGTAATGCCATCCGAACTGTATGCCACAGTATTAGTTGATGCACCAACAGCAACCCAACGTTCACCATTCCATGCAACACCATTACCAGATGTTGTGAAAACGGCTGAAGCTGATGTGGTCCAACTAATTCCATCATTACTATATGCAATTACTCCAGCACCGCCGCTTGTGGAACCAACTGCGACCCATTTAGTACCATTCCATGCGACACCATTACCTGAAGATGTAATTACTGTTGTTCCTGCAGGCCACCAGTCTACACCATTATTACTATACGAAATAGTATTAGTGCCAGAACCTACAGCAACAACAAGTCCATTGCCACAAGTAACACTATTACCGGACGTTGAGAAAATTGTTGTGCCTATTCCTGTCCAAGTTTTACCATCATAACTGTAAGCAATTGTATTAGTGCCAGAACCTACAGCGATCCAGACCCCTTTGTCGCACCACGCGACACCTCTGCCTGCGGTTGAGAAAATCGAAGTTCCCAAACCAATCCAATACAAGCCATCGTAACTGTAAGCGATCGTATTAGTGCCTGTACCAACAGCTATATACATATTACCATTCCAAGCGATGCCATTACCACTGGTTGAGAAAATAGTTGTTCCAAGTCCTGTCCACGTTGTACCATTAAAACTATAACCAATCGTGTGTGTTCCTGCAGCACCAACAGCCACCCATTTATTACCGCCCCAGACAATGCCTCCCAAAGTTCCTGTTGTTGAAAACAATAATGCACCAGCATTCGTCCAAGTTATTCCATTTATAGATGTAGCAATTGTATTTGTTCCAGCGCCGATTGCGACCATTTGATTGGCGGGATAGGTGATAGTATTTTCCAGTTCGTTATTAAATTTAGCACATCTTCCCACACCTGCGAAAGGTATAGTATTTACAGTAGACCAATTAATACCATTTGTACTTATTGCAATCACACCAATAGTGCCATTACTCGTTCCCATAGCCATCCATTTGGTTCCATTCCAGCTAACAGAATTAAATACTGTTCCCCATGTTTGTCCAAGACCAACTAATGCTAAATTACTGGCGAGACCGGGACCTGCCAATGGATCATTTGCATAAGCAAGAGCATTTGTACTACCACTACCCGCAAGAACCCATTTATCACCATTCCAAGCAACGCCATTACCCGAAGTTGAGAAAATGCCTATTCCCAAAGATACCCAAGCGATGCCATTTAGACTGAATGCAATAGTATTGGTTCCTGAACCTACAGCTACAAATCTAAATCCATTCCAAGCTACTTTATTGCCGACAGTTGAGAAAATTGTTGTTGAACTTGTTGCATTTGTCCAATTAATACCATCATCACTATACCTAATTGTGGCAGTTGCAGCTCCAACAGCAACGAATCTATTCCCATTCCATGTAATACCATTACCCGTTGTTGAAAAGATAGCTCCTAATCCAATCCAGTTGATACCATCGTAACTATATGCGACCGTATTTGTACCACTACCCACCGCAACCCAGATAGATCCATTCCAACAAATATCATTACATCGTGATGTGAATGGTGATCCGATCGCGGGTGTTCCGGATGAAGAAGTGCCTAATCCAATCCAAGTGATACCATCGTAACTATAAGCTAAAGTATTAGTACCTTCACCACCTGCAACCCACATATAACCATTCCAAGCAACGGCATAACATGCGCCACTAAAGATTGTTAATCCCAAACCTGTCCAAGTAATACCATTTGTACTATAAGCCAGTGTATTTGATCCTGCACTACCCGTTGCCCCAGCAACCCACCTTCTAACCCTATCTCTGCCAAATGTGTAAGTCATTGTATTATTTGTGTAACCTGAGGCAATTCCAAATGTGGTTTCATATTGATCTGGAATATATGCATCCATAGCAACACCAGCTGAAGTTAATTTCCTAGTATTATTAAAAGTATTATCAGTGAAGTTTAATGTTTGTGCAGTGAAATCGCCTTGTGCACCTGTAGCTCCTGTAACTCCTGCAACAGGTCCTGTAATACTTACCCAATTAATACCATCGTAAGTTTGGAAAATATATGTACTTTGTCCTGGAACATTAACACCATTTGCAGGACCATTACATGAGATATTTATTTTATTTGGGGAGCTTGCGATATTAGAATTGAAAACACTTACCCATTTACCAAAGTAAACTGGTTCATTGGTGTAAGGTTCCGTAGGCAAATTTAATGTTCTTGTTATTGTAGGTCCCCATGATATAATAGTATCGATATCGGATACTGTATACGATACAGCACTTGGGTCAACAATTTTAGCGCCTGTTTGGAAACCGCCTTGTGTGATAACAGACCCATTGGTTGTTGTACCATTAACCGCTGTTGTTGTACTTGAAGGAGCTAAAGCGGGGAAGTAGGGCCATCCCATAACATTAACACCCACTAATTTAAGAATTTCACTGTAGGAATTATTATCATAAGCGGAGTATATTGTAGTTGTTCCTGGAGTGAAACCTTTGAAATCAAAACTACAATCGAATAATTCGCACATTGTATTGTTTGATGGAACATACCCACTCCATCCAAAATCATATGTAATGAGCGTGATTGCTTTGCTTGGAGGTAATGCTCCCATTGTAATAGTATGAATATTGTTACTGATGACAAGATTTAAATCACCAGAATTGAATAATGGGTCAATTTCATAGATTCCCAAATATGTTGTGGCAACAGGAGCGTTTTCCATGAGAAGATCAAATTTAGAATCAGAAATTCTTATATCTGTTTGTGCATTAATTTGGGTTAATCCCAATACTCTAGCGGATCCTCCTGCGATCGAGACCGAAACACTATCAATTACAACATTATATGGAGTATTTGTATTTCCACTATCAAACCAAAATATCGATACTGGAAGATTAGATGATGATGCTCCGGGAATTATAATATCACACTCGTACATTTCAAAAGTGTAAGCTTGTGTAACGGAAGAGCTCGAACCGGAAACACTTATAATTATTGCAGTATACATAGTGTATGATGGGATTAAGTTAAGTTGTGATAATGGGGAGTCAAAAATAATTTTACAATTTTTGATGATTGTTTGATCACTTGATCCAATTCCTCCACTTGTCATTTGTATTGTCATATTTGATATTGTCCTCAATCCTGATATATAGACAGATCCTGGATTGTTATTTGTGACATCAAATCCTAATCCACCAGTTTGCAAAATGGTTGAGTAACCAGATCCCACAAAGTCCATGAATGCGTCTGTTTGAAGGGAGGTAACAGTATAAATACCGGGTCTCAAGAATATAGTATAGCGGTTTGTGGCTGATAAAGTCAATGTTGATTGAATTGCAAACATTGCTGCTGGGATTGTCTTGAAAGGCCATTTTTCATCTTCTAATAATCCGGTTGTATCATTTCCAAAATCGACATCTACAAATACAGTGTTGTTAACTTTTATCGAAGATGGTCCTGTTGGGCCTGTTTCACCTGTTGAACCAATAGTTCCAGTTGGACCTGTTTCACCCAATCCAGTAGGTCCTGTTGGACCAGTTTCACCAGTTGGACCAATAGCTCCTGTTGAACCTGTTTCACCCAATCCTGTAGGTCCTGTTGGACCAGTTTCACCAGTTGAACCAATGGCTCCAGTTGGACCTGTTTCACCCAATCCGGTGGGTCCTGTTGGGCCTGTTTCACCAGTTGGACCAATAGCACCAGTTGGACCTGTTTCACCCAATCCTGTGGGTCCTGTTGAGCCTGTTTCACCAGTTGGACCAATAGCACCAGTTGGACCTGTTTCACCTAATCCTGTGGGTCCTGTTGGACCTGTTTCACCAGTTGGACCAATAGCACCAGTTGGACCTGTTTCACCTAATCCTGTGGGTCCTGTTGGTCCAGTTTCACCAGTAGCTCCAGTAGCACCAATCTCGCCTGTAGGTCCAGTTTCACCAGTAGCTCCAGTAGCACCAGTTTCTCCTGTGGATCCAGTTTCTCCAGGAGCTCCCGTTTCTCCTGTAGCTCCTGTAGGTCCGGTAGATCCAGTTTCTCCAATGGGTCCTGTAGCTCCAGTAGGCCCAGTAGCACCAGTTTCGCCTGTGGATCCAGTTTCTCCAATTGGTCCAGTAGCTCCAGTAGGCCCAGACTCTCCAGTAGGTCCAGTTTCTCCAGTAGCGCCAGTCTCTCCTGTAGGTCCAGTAGATCCGGTCTCCCCTGTAGCTCCAGTAGCACCAGTCTCTCCTGTAGGTCCGGTAGATCCGGTCTCTCCTGTAGCTCCAGTAGGTCCAGTAGGACCAGTCTCTCCAGTAGGACCAGTAGGACCAGTCTCTCCAGTAGGTCCAGTAGACCCAGTCTCTCCAGTAGGTCCTGTAGGCCCAGTTTCTCCAGTAGCGCCAGTCTCTCCTGTAGGTCCAGTTTCTCCAGGAGCTCCCGTTTCTCCTGTAGCTCCTATAGGTCCGGTAGATCCAGTAGCTCCAATAGGCCCAGTAGCACCAGTTTCGCCTGTGGATCCAGTTTCTCCAATGGGTCCAGTAGCTCCAGTAGGCCCAGTAGATCCAATTTCTCCAGTAGGTCCAGTAGGCCCAGTTTCTCCAGTAGCGCCAGTCTCTCCTATAGGTCCAGTAGATCCGGTCTCTCCTGTAGCTCCAGTAGCACCAGTCTCTCCAGTAGGTCCAGTAGGTCCAGTAGCACCAGTTTCGCCTGTGGATCCAGTTTCTCCAATGGGTCCAGTAGCTCCAGTAGGCCCAATGGCACCAGTCTCCCCTGTAGGTCCAGTAGATCCGGTTTCTCCTGTAGCTCCAGTAGGCCCAGTCTCTCCAGTAGCACCGATCTCTCCTGTAGGTCCAGTTTCTCCAGTAGCGCCAGTCTCTCCTATAGGTCCGGTAGATCCGGTGTCTCCAGTAGGTCCAGTAGATCCGGTGTCTCCAGTAGGTCCAGTTGGACCCATAGGACCAGTCTCACCGGTTGGACCAACTTCTCCAGTAGCTCCAGTTTCACCAATGGGTCCCGTTTCGCCTGTTGGACCAATAGGACCAGTTTCACCAGTTGGGCCTATAGGACCAGTCTCACCGGTTGAACCAATTTCTCCAGTAGCTCCAGTTTGACCAATGGGCCCAGTTTCACCAATTGGACCTGTTTCTCCTGTGGGCCCAGTTTCTCCAGTTGGACCAGTTGGACCAGTTGCACCAGTTTCACCAATAGAACCAGTTTCACCGGTTGAACCAATGGGACCAGTCTCTCCGGTTGGACCAACTTCGCCAGTAGCTCCAGTTTCACCAATAGAACCAGTTTCACCTGTTGGACCCATAGGGCCAGTAGCTCCAGTTTCACCAATAGGACCAGTTTCACCGGTTGGACCAATGGGACCAGTCTCTCCAGTTGGACCAACTTCACCAGTAGCTCCAGTTTCACCAATAGGACCAGTTTCACCGGTTGGACCTATGGGACCGGTTTCTCCAGTTGCACCAGTTTCGCCAATAGAGCCAGTTTCACCAGTTGGTCCTATAGGACCAGTCTCACCGGTTGAACCAACTTTTCCAGTAGCTCCAGTTTCACCAATGGGTCCAGTTTCACCTGTTGGACCAATAGGACCAGTTTCCCCGGTTGGACCAACTTCTCCAGTTGGTCCAGTTTCACCAGTTGGACCAGTTGGACCCATAGGACCAGTTTCTCCTGTTGGACCAGTTTCGCCAATAGAGCCAGTTTCACCAGTTGGACCTATAGGACCAGTCTCTCCGGTTGGACCAACTTCGCCAGTAGCTCCAGTTTCACCAATGGAACCAGTTTCACCTGTTGAACCCATAGGGCCAGTAGCTCCAGTTTCGCCAATAGGACCAGTTTCACCGGTTGGACCAATGGAACCAGTCTCTCCGGTTGGACCAACTTCACCAGTAGCTCCAGTTTCACCAATGGGTCCCGTTTCACCTGTTGGACCTATAGAACCAGTTTCTCCAGTTGCACCAGTTGCACCAGTTTCACCGGTTGGACCAATGGGGCCAGTCTCTCCGGTTGGACCAACTTCTCCAGTAGCTCCAGTTTCGCCAATGGAACCAGTTTCACCTGTTGGACCCATAGGGCCAGTAGCTCCAGTTTCGCCAATAGGACCAGTTTCACCGGTTGGACCAATGGGACCAGTCCCACCGGTTGGACCAACTTCTCCAGTTGCTCCAGTTTCACCTGTTGGACCAATAGGACCGGTTTCACCAATAGGACCAGTTTCACCTGTTGGACCAATAGGACCGGTTTCTCCAGTTGCACCAGTTTCACCAATGGGACCAGTTTCACCGGTTGGACCAATAGG
>Ga0315902_10011208_pt1 | contig 11791 bp, 8 predicted proteins | sample LakEriMetagenome_9_FD_203523 | JGI IMG/M metagenome (GOLD analysis project Ga0315902, IMG submission 203523) | Freshwater fungal communities from buoy surface, Lake Erie, Ohio, United States - Buoy 12 MA117 | ecosystem: Environmental > Aquatic > Freshwater > Lake > Lake biofilm | place: USA... | reverse complement strand
CTCGGTGTGGACTTGATGTCGGCTGCCATCGAAAAGGGGCGGGCGCGCTACGGGACCCGCGACAGGCTCGAATTCCGACAGGCGGATGCCACCCAGGCGATGCCCGAACTGGGCGAATTCGATGCGATCCTCGACCGGGGATGCCTGCATGTCATTCCTGCCGAGCGATGGCCTGGCTACTTCCAGAACATCGCTGCGTGGCTGAAACCAGGCGGAGTCTTCCTGCTCCAATTCCGGACAGTCAAGCGTGCACCCGAGGAGGTTCGCCAAAACCTCTTGAAGAACCTCCCTCCGGGTTGCGAACTGCTCCAACAAACGCCGATCGAAATGTTCGAAGGGAGGCGCAAGCAGGTGATGCCGGGTGTGCAGTATCTCATTCGCCGGAAGTCGGTTTCCCCCTCCGCATCCGATGCCAGTGCGGGCACCATCGACTGATTGGTTGCCGGGTTGCCTGCGGAACGGAACGCCCAAAAGAACCGATCCCAGGTCATTACCCGGGCCCCGGAAAAACCGGTGCCTGAAATTGGAATCGGGTGATCTCCTCCCCAGTCCCTCCCGAACGGTCCTGCGACGATCGACTGCCTGACCAGAGGAGTCCAGAGACACCCCGCCTGGCGAAGGACAGACAGCCCCTCAACACAAACGCCGTCAAACCGCCGAGTCTGGTCGGCCATTCGTGAATTCGCATTTGGAAGTCTGGACAACCTGGGCAAGAGATTCGTGAAATTCGGTTTGCAACTCCGGGACAACCAGTCGTTTGCGAAAATCCCCTACAGCCGTTTCCTTGCGCTGGTTGATGGCAATCCACACAACCGATTTTCAAGGCACCACATCGAGTGCCGTGATCAAGGATGATCCGGGACGGTGTGCCGTCGGGACTGCAACAGGAGTGGTCCTGATCGGAGCATGTGCGCCGGGAGACAACGATGCCATCCCTTCTCAAACCCCGCTGGTGGCAACTGGCCGCCAGCTTGCTGCTGTCGTCATCCACAGTGTTCGCGCAGTCCAAGCTGCCCCCCTCGGTGGCACTGCCTCCCATCCCCGCCCCCCCGGCGGGTGCCGCCGCCCCGGGCCTGCCCGCCGCAGCCCCCGGTCTGCCGGGCGGTATGCCCGGCATGGGGATGCCTGGAATGGGAATGCCGGGAATGGGCGTTCCCGGAATGGGGATGGGGATGCCGGGCATGGGCATGATGCCGGGACTCCCTTCCCAGGCGTCGATCACGAATCTGATGGGGGGCATCCCCGGCATCGGGCCGATGTTCACCAACCCCGCCTCGGTGACCAAGCTCGTTCCCGACATGGGCCCCTTCCAGGTCTCGGGCTGGTTTGACTATGGGTTCATCACCAATACCTCGGGTCCCGAGAGCGGTTTCAACGGTCCGTACAACTCGATCGACGTCAACACGCTGATGCTCAACCAGGCGTACTTCGTCTTCGACTGGGCCCTCCCCCAGGATGGCTGCTGGGGCGTTGGTGCCCAGGCCGACGTGCTGCTGGGACGCGACTACTGGCTGGCCCAGTCCCTGGGATTCGAAGTCAACCAGGATGGGACCAACAAGTGGAATGGTGACGACGAAATGGGGCTGGCCATTCCACAGTTGTACTTCGAGACGGGCAACGACGTCTTTCAGTGGAAACTCGGGCACTTCTACTCGCCCATCGGGTACGAAAATCTCCCCGCCCCCACCAACTTCTTCTACACGAAGAGCTACAGCTACCAGTTCGCCGGTCCGTTCACCTTCTGGGGGGGCATCGGCACCTGGGCGGTCACCGACAACCTCACCTTCGACGTCGGCCTGGTCAACACCTGGAACACGCTTGACGCTCCGTCCGACCATATCAATACCCTCGCGAAGGCGACGTATCGGGGTGAAAACCGGGATTGGTACACCTCGTTCGGCGTCATCACCGGTGCGGAGTTCTCGAATCCCGCGCAGCTTCCCGGAATCAGCAATGTCTGGGCGAACCGCACGCGCTACAGCATGATCTACTCGCAGAACTTCGGCGAGAACTGCCAGTGGGAATACGTGGCCGATCACTGGCTGGGCTTCCAGGACCAGGGGACCGCCACCCAGGGAACCTCCTGGTGGTACGGACTCGACCAGTACCTCTTCTACAAGATGAGCGAACACTACAAGTGGGGTGGCCGGTTCGAGTGGTTCCGCGATGAACAGGGAACCCGCGTGGGACTTGGCCGCCGCCCGGGCAACCCCAACGCTCCCCCCTTCGCCGGGAACTTCTTCGCCCTCACCACCGGTGTGAACTACACCCCGTACCCGAATTTCACGGTCCGACCGGAAGTGCGGTACGACTGGTTCGATGGGACCGCCAACCCGTACGACGATGGCTCCAAGGAACACCAGTTCCTGTTCGGCATCGACATGATTACCAGGTTCTAGTCAGCCCGTCTTCCCGCTCGACCAGACCCAACCCGACTTCATCCTGTGGCAGGGATCAAGCCGCACACCCCGGATCACCAGTGATCCGGGGTGTGTGTGTTTTCCCCAGCGGCCAGGGCCGATTCCCGGCTGCGGACTAATTGATGCAGGTGACGCCGCGGTCCCCTGACATCACCCCGCCCACCAGCCGCGGGGTCAGCCCGTGCCTGGTCAACCGCTTCGAGACAGCCTCCAGGGTGTCGGGGCGAATCACGAGCAGGAAGCCCAGCCCCATGTTGAACACCCGGAACATCTCCTCGCGCTCGATATTCCCCAGCTCCTGGACCCAGGAGAAGAGTGCGGGGGGCTGCCACAGGCTGCGATCGATCTCCACCGCACAGCCCTCGGGCAGGATGCGTTCGAGATTCCCGGCAATGCCCCCGCCGGTGATGTGCGCGAGCCCGGTCACCGCTTCACGACCACTCTTGCGGCTCAGGAGATCGACGACGGGACGGACGTAAATGCGGGTCGGAGTCAGCAGCGCCTCTCCCACCGTCTGCCCCAGTTCGGGAATGGTCTCGTCGACCTTCAATCCCGCGACATCAAACACCGCTTTCCGCACCAGGCTGTAGCCGTTCGAGTGAAAGCCGCTCGAATCGAGCCCCAGGACGAGATCGCCCGGCTTGATCCGCGAGCCATCGATGATCTGCTTCCGTTCCACCACGCCGACGCAGAACCCGGCGAGATCGAAATCACCCGGGGCGTAGATGTCGGGCATGATGGCCGTCTCGCCCCCCAGCAGGGCACACCCCGCCTCTTCACATCCCTTCACCACCCCCGACACCGCCTGGGAAATCAGTTCCGGGTCATCTTTGGGGAGGGCCAGGTAGTCGAGGAAGAACAATGGCTCGGCCCCGAGGCAGAGACAATCGTTGACCGACATCGCCACCAGGTCGATGCCGACCGTGTCGTAGCGTTTGAGTTTCGCCGCCACCTTCAGCTTGGTCCCGACGCCGTCGGTCCCCGAGACAAGCACCGGGTCCTTGTAGTTCTTCGCGAACTTCCGCGAGTTCCCCAGCCGGAACAGCCCCGCAAATCCCCCGGGCAGATCCATCACACGGGGGGTGTGGGTCTTCCGCATCAGCGCGGGAAGCCGTTCCATCGCCTGGTCGTACAGGTCCAGGTTCAGGCCGGCACTCTCGTAGGTGAGCGGTTGGGACGGGGGTTTGGGTTTGCGGGAGCTCATGCGGACCACACGGGGTAAAATCAGGGGGGGCAAAGGCGGTTGCGCCCTGCCATGCACCATTCCCAAACGATAACGGGCACTTCGGGGGGATGTCGAACGAGTCTCCCGCGTTACCCCCCCCCCACGTCAGCCAGTCGAGTTTGGGGGGCGATTTGGCTACAGTACCGCGAATGCGGATTTTCCATTGAATTCCGCCAGTTCGCCTCGCATTTCCTGGGAGTGGTGCATGCCTGTCCGCCTGCTGCTCTGCGGCCTCTGTCTGGTGTTGGGTTCGGGTCTGGCCGGTGCCGCCGAACGTGTGAACAAGCGAACCGATGGCCAGCCAGGCTATCGGGTGCTGGCCGCCGACAAGGGACGTCTCGCGATTGTGAAGCCCGACGGTGGGGTCGAGTGGCAGATGGCCAACCCCGCCGAGGTCCACGATGTCTGGCGGCTGCCCAATGGCAACATCCTGCTGCCCGCCGCCCGCAACAAGGTGGTGGAGGTCAAGCCGGGCCCCGACAAGAACGAAGTGGTCTGGCAGTACGAAGCCAAGCCGGTCGAGTCGAACAAGAAGCACGTCGAGATTCACGCCTTCCAGCCCCTGGCCGACGGTCGGGTGATGGTGGCCGAGAGTGGCAATGGGCGGATTGTCGAAGTCGACCGGGCCGGTCAGATCGTGAAGACGATCCCCCTCACCCTCGAGCATCCCGATCCGCACCGCGACACCCGCATGGCCCGCAAGCTGGCCAACGGTCATTACCTGGTCTGCCACGAGGGGGATGGCAAGATTCGCGAATACGCTGCCGACGGGAAGGTCGTCTGGACCTACGCCCTCGACCTCGCGGGCCGGCCGCGTTCGCCCGGACATGGTCCCGAAGGACATGGCACCGAGGTCTACGGTGCCGTCCGGTTGAAGAATGGCAACACGCTGATTGCGGGGGGGAACAACAACCGCGTCTTCGAGGTGACTCCCGAAGGAAAGACCACCTGGAGCATCGACCAGAAAGAACTCCCCGGAATCACCCTGGCGTGGGTGACCACGCTGCATGTGCTCCCCAGCGGGAACATCATTGTCGGCAATTGCCACGCCGGTCCCGAGAATCCCCAGTTGTTCGAGGTGACCCGCGACAAACAGGTCGTCTGGCAGTTCCGGGACTTTGAGACCTTCGGCAACGGGCTGGCGTCGAGCGAGATTCTCGACCTCCCCGAGGGGACCATTCGCTGACATCGGTCTTTGACGGGGGGGTCGGTCGATGCCGGCCCCTGATCTGTTGCGAGGTTGCGAGTTTTCCTTCCTGCGAGTTGCCCCATGCTTCGCCCTGCCCTGTTTCTCCTGGTTGCCGCACTGACCGCTGTCATGACTGCCACCCTCCCGACGACGGCGCACGCCGACGATCCACTGATCTTCATCTCCAACTTCGCCCCCGACGGCGCGATCCAGGCGGCGACGTTCGATCTCAAGACCGGAACGCTCAAGCTCGGTCCGCGCACCACCGGGGCCGAAAATCCCTTCTTCCTCGCCCTGTCGAAAGACAAAAAGTTCCTGTACGCGATCCATGCGAAGAACTTCGGCGGCCAGGAACCGGAACAGGTCGCCGCGTACTCCCTGGCCGGACGGACCGGTGGGCTGAAACTGCTCAACCGGGTCTCGTCGAAGGGGACCGCGTCGTGCTACCTGGAAACCGACGCCACCGGCAAGATGGTGATGGTGGCGAACTACTCCACCGGCAATCTCGCCGCCTACCCGGTGCAGGCCGATGGTTCACTGGGGGAAGCCTCGACGTTCATCCAGCACGCCGGTTCGAGCGTGAATCCCAAGCGGCAGAAGGGCCCCTATGCCCACTGCATCGTCGTCAGCCCCGACAACCGGTTCGCCTTCGCCGCCGATCTGGGACTCGACCAGATCCTGGGGTACAAGCTGGATCCCGCGACGGCGAAGCTGACCCCCAACGTGCAGCCGTTCGCCCGGACGCCTCCCGGCGGCGGTCCCCGGCATCTCACCTTCCACCCCAACGGGAAGCACCTCTACGTGATCAACGAGTTGGGGAACACCGTCACGATGTACAACTACGTCGCCGAATCGGGACTGCTGCTCGAACAGCAGACGATCTCGACAGTTCCCGAAGGATTTGACGGCGAGAGCTACACCGCCGACGTGAAGGTGACCCCCGACGGCAAGTTCCTCTACGGGACCAACCGCGGCCACGACAGCATCGCCTGCTACAAGGTGGCGGCGGACGGACGGCTGTCGCTCATCAAGATCGAGCCCAGCCGGGGGAAAGGCCCGCAAAACCTCGCGATCCTCCCCGGAGGGGGCTGGCTGATGTGTGCCAACATGCCCGGCAACAACGTGGCGATCTTCCAGATCAATCCGCAGACGGGCGAATTGAAGCCCCACGGCGATACCATTCCCCAGACCGGCCCCTCGTGCCTGATGGTGGTCGACAAGTAAGGGCCCGCACCGACCACCCGGGACAAATCCGTCCCGGGCAACACGCGGCGGGACAGCACATACCTCCCGCCAGAACCGAAACAGCCCGCGGCGGGGAGCCAGTTCCCGGCCGCGGGCTGTTGGTCCCGATTCACCGGTCGTTTGTGATCTCGTCGTTGCTGATCCGGTCGTTTCCGATCCGGTCGTCTCCGATCCGGGCAACTGGTTCTCGGCGGCGGTTACTGCGGCTTGGATTCCCCCGTCTTCTGTCGTTTCTCGCGGGCGGCCCGCAGCAGGTCGTAGTGGACACGGCCGACGTGCCACATCCAGCCAGGACCCCCTCCGGCTGTGGCTCCCCACCGATTGGCGGTCGATTTGGCGAGGTGGGCTTCGGCACTGTCGGCCCGCCCTTCCACCGCCTCGTTGAGGCCGACATACAGCTCGGCATAGAACAGGCGTTTCTCTTTCTCGTCGGCCGTCAGTTCGGCCTCCTCGATCTTCCGCAGCACTTCGTCCCCGGTGATCGTCCCCGCGAACATCCGATAGATGTCGGGGAAGGGCTCGCGGTCGTCCTTCTCGTATTTCAGCAGACCTTCACGGGCTTTTTCGCGCCCCAGCGCCTTCACCTGCGAGAGGTACCGCCAGATTCCATTTTCCCGGTCAATGTTGTCGAACGAATGGTAGATCTTGAACTGGTGGGCGGCGTTGTCGTACTGACCGGCATAAAACCACGCAATGCCGCGCCGCCAGTGCGATTCGGCCAGTGTGTGATCGAGTTCGACCATCTTCTCGAAATCGGCCACCGCCTCGGCAAACTTCCCCCGGAAGAACAGCCGGTCCCCCCGGGCCGAGTACGCCGGGAGATTCTTCGGCGTTTCCCCGATCTGTCGGGTGAATTCGGCGATGTCACGATCCAGTCGGGCGTTCAAGTCCCGGATCTCGGTCGCCGAGAGGGGTGGTTCGGGCACGGTGGGGGGACCGGTTTCGGCACGGACCCCACCCTGCGACCATTCCAACACCATCCCGCAGCCGATCAGTCCGGAAACAACAGAGAGCAGCAACATTCGCCTGGTGGGCATTGTGAGTTCCTCCGGACGCAGTGTACTGCTCCGGCACACGCCTGACGACGGGAGAGGGGGCCTCGGAGCCAACTCGGGACGCCTCCCGCGTGTCCATCGTCCCGCCCGTCTGGAAAACTGCGCCCGCTCGACTGACGGGCGTCCAGTGATGGGGTAGAATGGGACGAAGGGGAAAGTGAAAGCGTCCAGGCCCGGTGCGGGTCGGTTGTGGCACGGTGGTTCTCTTCCCAGAGTCTCCTCGGTCGAGGTGCGGTCGCGATGAACGGGATGATCCGGGACGAATGGCTGCTGAACCGGCGGGCGTGGCTGGGGAATTACGCTGGCAGCCTGGGTTCGCTGGCTCTGGCCGACCTGCTGGTGCGGACTTCGGCGGAGGCCGCCGAGGGGAAGAAACATCCGGCTGAGACGGGCCGGGGACGGGCCAAGGCCGTGATCTGCCTGTTCCAGCATGGCGGCCCCAGCCAGATGGACCTGTTCGACCCCAAGCCCGACCTGAACAAGTACAGCGGCATGCCGTACCCGGCGGGCGAAGTGGAGGCCCACTTCGACAAGCAGAAGGGGAACGTTCTCGGCAGCCCCTACCAGTTCCGGAAGCATGGCGAATGCGGGATGGAACTGTGCGAACTGCTGCCCCACCTGGGGGGCATTGCCGACGACATCACCCTCATCCGCTCGATGAACACCGAGTCGGTCGACCATGAGGCGGCACTGCGGCTGATTCACTCGGGAAAGATCTTCGCCGGTCTGCCGGTCTGGGGTTCCTGGGTCAACTACGCCCTGGGGACCGCCAATGAAAACCTCCCCGGATACGTCGTTTTGTCGGATCCGAAGGGGCTGCCGGTCGATGGAGACAAGAACTGGTCGGCGGGGTTCCTCCCCGCGATCTCCCAGGGGACGATGTTCCGCTCGGGGCCATCACCCGTCCAGAACCTGAAGCTTCCGGAGGGGGTCTCCCGGGAACGTCGCCGGGGGCAGCTGGACTTCCTCGAATCGCTCAACCGACGGCACCTGTCGAAGTATCCCGAGAGCACCGAACTGGCCGCCCGGCTCAAGAACTTCGAGATTGCCGCCCGGATGCAGTCGGCTGTTCCCGAAGTGGCCGATCTCTCGGGCGAAACCGCCGAGACCCGGGCCCTGTACGGGCTCGACAATCCGGCGACAGCCGAGTACGGGGCCCGCTGCCTGCTGGCCCGGCGGCTGATCGAGAAGGGGGTGCGATTTGTGCAACTGGTGCACAACGGACAGCCCTGGGATACCCACAGCAAGAACGCCGACAGCCTGAAATCGCTCTGTGCGATGTCGGATCAACCGAGTGCCGCCCTGGTGACCGACCTGAAGCGGCGGGGCCTGCTCGACTCGACGATTGTGATCTGGACGGGAGAGTTCGGCCGCCTGCCTGTCTCGCAGGGGACGGACGGGCGTGATCACAACCGGCATGCGTTTTCGCTGTGGGTGGCGGGGGGTGGCTTCAAGCGGGGTTATGTGCATGGCGGAACCGACGACTTCGCCTACAAGTCGGTCGACAAGGTGGTGACCGTGCATGACCTGCATGCGACCCTGCTCGACTCCCTTGGCCTCGATCACCGCAAACTCACCTTCCCCCACGAGGGACGCGAGGCGAGCCTGAGTGATGCCGAGGTGACCGGGGCGGCGATTGTGCCGGAACTGCTCGCTTGAGTGGGTTGCCTGCGTGGGTTGCCACAGTGAACGGCAGCGGTGTTGCGTGTCTGAGATGCGGCCTGTCCTTCTCGTTTTGTCTCCCTGAGCGTTCTGCGATGACTGCCTCTTCCCGCGTTTCGCCGGTCGGCCAACTGGCCCTGCCTGCTGCCGGTTCCAACCGGCGGGAGTTTCTGCAGCGGTTTGGCCTGGGGCTCGGTTCACTCGCCCTGGCCGACATGCTGGGCCAGGCGGGCGCCGGTTCTTCGGCCGGTCGGCTCCAGGCGGCCGAACGCGGCGTGCTGACCGAGCTGCATCACCCCGCCAAGGCGAAGCGGGTGATTTATCTCTTTCAGTCGGGGGGCCCCTCGCAACTCGAGACCTTCGACTACAAGCCGCTGCTGGTCGAGCAGAACGGCCAGCAATTGCCCGACTCGGTCCGGCAGGGGCAACGATTGACCGGGATGACGGGCAGCCAGGCATCGCTGCCGATGGCGGGTTCCATCTTCAAGTTCGCCCAGCACGGCGCGGGGGGAACCTGGTACAGCGAACTGCTCCCCTTCACCGCCGGCATGGCCGACGACATGGCGGTGATCCGCTCGCTGCACACCGACGCCATCAACCACGATCCGGCAATCACCTTTCTGCAGACCGGATCGCAGATCTCGGGGCGTCCCAGCATCGGGGCGTGGGTGCACTACGGGCTGGGGAGCGACAACGACAACCTGCCGGCGTTTGTTGTGCTGATCACCAGGGGAAAGGCCGATCAGCCGCTCTACTCGCGGCTGTGGGGCAGCGGCTGGCTTCCCTCCCGGCACCAGGGGGTGCAGTTCCGCTCGGGGAAAGAGCCGGTGCTGTATCTCGACAATCCCCCCGGGGTCGAGGCGGGGCAGCGGCGGCAGATGCTGGACAGCCTCAAGCAACTGCATGAGACCGCCCGGGAAGATCTGCAGGATCCCGAACTCGAGGCCCGGATTGCGCAGTACGAGATGGCGTACCGCATGCAGATGAGTGTCCCGGAAGCGGTTGATCTCTCGGGAGAGCCACAGCATGTGCTGGATCTGTATGGGCCCGATGTGGGCAAACCGGGAACATTCGCGGCCAACTGCCTGCTGGCCCGCCGGTTGGCCGAGCGGGGGGTGAAGTTTATCCAGCTGTACCACCAGGGGTGGGACCAGCACGGCAACCTGCCGAACGCGATCCGCACCCAGTGCCGGGAAACCGACCAACCCGCCGCCGCGCTGCTGCGCGACCTGAAGCAGCGGGGGATGCTCGACGAGACGCTGGTGGTCTGGGGGGGCGAGTTTGGCCGGACGAACTACTCGCAGGGGAAGCTGACCGCGACCGACTACGGCCGTGACCATCATCCGCGCTGTTTCTCGATGTGGCTGGCGGGGGGAGGCGTGCGGGGGGGCGTGACGCACGGGGCGACCTGCGAATGGGGCTACAATGTGGTTGAGAACCCGGTGAGCGTGCATGACCTGCACGCGACGATGCTGCATCTCCTGGGAATCGATCACGAACGACTCACGTACCGGTACCAGGGACGGCGGTTCCGCCTGACTGACGTGGAGGGGGAAGTGGTCCGCCCGGTGGTCGCCTGAGTTCTTCCCGCTTTTTGGCTGATTCTGACTGAGACAGGGGCAAGACTTCCGACATGGCGCGCGTGGTGTTGGCAATGAGTGGCGGAGTCGACAGCTCCGCCGCGGCGGTTCTCCTGCGGGAGCAGGGGCACGAGGTGATCGGGCTCTTCATGCGCTCGGGGGCCAGTGAAGAGCAGGCGTGCGCCACGGGGGTGAACCTGCCCATTGTGAATGCCGCCCCACACAAGCAGGGATGCTGCAGTGCCAGCGACGCGGCCGACGCCCGCCGGGTGGCCGACCAGCTTGACATTCCCTTTCACGCCCTCAACTTCAAGGACGCGTTTGGGCGGATCAAGGATTACTTCGTCGACGAGTATCTCGCCGGGCGCACCCCCAACCCGTGCGTGATGTGCAACAACTGGCTGAAGTTTGGACGGCTGTGGGACTTTGCGCGTCAGATCGGGGCCGACTGGATCGCCAGCGGGCACTACGCCCGCCTGGCCCCCGATCCGGGTGGCGGTCCTCCCGCCCTGCTGCGGGGGCTCGATCGGGGGAAGGACCAGTCGTATGTGCTGTTTGGGATCGCTCCCGAGATCCTGCGGCACGTGCTGTTTCCCGTGGGGGGGCATACGAAGCCCGAAATCCGCGCCCTGGCTGAGCGGGCGGGGCTGCGGGTCGCCACCAAGCCCGACAGCCAGGAGATCTGCTTCGTCCCCGACCAGGACTATGCCGGGTTCATCGAGCGGTACCGTGGTCGGCAAGAGACAGAGGGTGAGTTGGTCGACACGGCAGGGCGGGTGGTCGGCCGGCATGAAGGGTTCGAAAAGTTCACCATCGGGCAACGGCGGGGATTGGGGGTCGCGTTCGGGGAACCGCGGTATGTCGTGGCGCTCGAGGCCGAGACCCGGCGGGTGGTGATCGGGACCCGCGCCGATCTCGATTGCCACGCCTTGACGGCCGACCGGATGAACTGGCTGGTCACCGGCCTGCCCGGGACGTTCTCGTGCCGGGCACAGATTCGCTACACGCACGACGCGGCTGCCGCGACCGTGACGCGTGGGGAGGACAACACGATTCAGCTGACCTTCGAACAGCCGCAGTTTGGGGTGGCCCCCGGTCAGGCGGTCGTGTTGTATGAGGAAGACCGGGTGCTGGGAGGGGGATGGATCGCGTCGGCACGACGAGGGTGGCAGCAGCAGGGCTCTCCCCCCTGAGGGAGAGTCCGTGACCGCGGTGACTGGGTGCGACGGGTCCCCTGCGGAATCCGGGGGCGTCAAGACTCGGCTTGCGGGACCGAATTCGGCAGACATAAAGTCAGTCAACTTGCATTGCTTTTTCCGTTCCCTGTGGCGAGTCGCTGACATGGAATGCCCCGCGTGTACAGAGACGATTCCCGATGATTTGCGAATCTGTCCCGCTTGCCAGACGGACATGGC
>Ga0315902_10011204_pt1 | contig 11793 bp, 5 predicted proteins | sample LakEriMetagenome_9_FD_203523 | JGI IMG/M metagenome (GOLD analysis project Ga0315902, IMG submission 203523) | Freshwater fungal communities from buoy surface, Lake Erie, Ohio, United States - Buoy 12 MA117 | ecosystem: Environmental > Aquatic > Freshwater > Lake > Lake biofilm | place: USA... | reverse complement strand
CCATCCAGACCGAGGCCATTCCTGTGGCCCTCCGCGGGGTCGACCTCTGCGGCCGGGCCCGCACCGGCTCCGGCAAGACCCTCGCCTTCGGCGTGCCCATGCTCGCCCGCATCGACGCCGCGGCCCGTGTGCGGGCCCCGCGCGGTCTCGTGCTGGTGCCCACCCGCGAGCTCGCCCTCCAGGTGGCCGAGGTGCTCGAGCCCATCGGCAAGGCGTGCGACCGCCGCGTGCTGCCCGTGTACGGCGGCGCCTCGCGTGACGACCAGATCGACGCGCTCGCGAAGGGCGTGGAGATGGTGGTGGCAACCCCGCTGCGTCTCATCGACCTCATGAAGGCGGGCGAGGTCGTCATGGACGACATCCAGGTGGTCGTTCTCGACGAGGCCGACCGCATGGCCGACGAGGGCTTCACGCCGCAGGTCGAGTGGATCCTCCGCCACGTCACGGGCGAGCACCAGACCATGCTGTTCTCCGCCACGCTCGACGGCCAGGTGGGCAACCTCGTGCGCCGCTACATGAAGAACCCCGAGGAAGTCTCCATCGACTCGCCCACCGACACGGTCGGCACCATGCACCATCTCTTCCTCGCCGTCCACCGCATGGACAAGGACAAGGTCGTGAACGCCATGGCACAGGCCGCGGGCAAGACCGTGGTGTTCTGCGACACGAAGCGGCTGTGCGACCGGGTGGCCGACAAGCTCGACGAGCTGGGGGCAAAGGTCGCCGCCATCCACGGCGACCTCACCCAGGCCGCGCGCGAGAAGGCACTCGCACGGTTCGCCCGCGGCGACCTCACCATCCTCGTGGCCACCGACGTGGCGGCCCGCGGCATCGACATCGACGACGTCGCCCTCGTGGTGCACTACGAACCCCCCATGGACCACAAGACCTACCTGCACCGCTCGGGCCGCACCGCGCGCGCCGGCCGGGACGGCTGGGCCGTCACGCTCGCCGAGTACAACCAGCACACCACCTGCCGGATCATCCAGCGGGCCCTGCGTCTGCCCACCAACGCCCCGGTCGAGGTCTTCTCGAACGACGCACGTTTGCGCGACCTGCGCAAGTTCTTCGCCGAGTAGTCCCGGAGAGGGGAACCCTCCCTCACCCTTCTGGCACAATCTCCCGTCCCGGCGGACGCCCAGTTGTCCGCCGGCAAGGTCCCCCAATACGGTGCGTGACGGGAAGAGGTGGAGATGTCGTTGAGGGTCAGGTGCGTGGGGAGTGTCGACGACATCGTCGAGCCCGTCGCCGGGTACCTCACCGCGGGCGCCGCGGCGGAGGATCTCTTCCACACGCAGCACCTCATCGTGCCCACGGCGGGTGTCCGTGCCTGGCTCGCCCCGCAGGTCGCGGCGAGGCTCGGTTCCACACCGGGCCACGCCGACGGCGTCATGGCCAATGTCCGTGTCGGGTATGTCGGCATGCTCAACGGGCTGCTGCGCGCGGGGGTGGAGGACGAGGACGACGCCTGGTCGATCGAGCGCGTCACCATGGCGGTCCTCCGGGTCATCCATGACCTGCCGAACGACGACCCGCTCGTGCGCAAGCACGGCGGACACCTCCGTGCCGCCCGCGCAATCGCCGACAGGTTCGATCGTTACGCCGCCCGCCGACCCTCGCTGATCCGCTCGTGGGAGGAGGCCCGCCGCACGAACGCCGAGGTCGGCCGCGACAACGCCCAGATGGAGTGGCAGTACGTGCTGTGGCGCCGCGTGAGGGACGTCATCGACGTGCCGTCGTGGCCGGCACGCACACAGGAGCTGTGCGCCGGGCTCATCGCCGGGAAGGGCATGCCGGGTCTCCCGCCGCGGCTGATGGTGGCGGGGGTGGAAACCCTTTCCGTCGCGAACCTCGAGATCCTGCGCGCCCTCGGGAACGTGATCGATGTCGAGGTCATCTGTGTCCAGCCGTCAGCTCACCTGTGGGGGGAATGGTCGCCGCTCGCCGCCACGCTGCCCGTCACCCCTGGTGCCGCCCCTGCGCGCGGAGACGACGCACACGTTGTTCCCGACTGCGACGTCCTCGTCACCACATGGTTGCGCGGCGCGTTCGAGATGCAGATGCTGCTCGCCTCGCAGGGGATCAGTGTCGAGGCGCCCGTCGGTGCCGTCCGGCCCGCTTCGGGGCAACTCCTGCACCGCATGCAGGCCGCGATTGCCGCCCCGCACCGGGTTGCACCCGCCCCGCTCGCACCGGGTGACGTGTCGGTGCAGATCCACCGCGCGCACAACCTGGCCCGCCAGGCGGAGGTGCTGCGCGACGCACTGCTCCACGCCTTCCATGACCTGCCGGATCTCCGGCCCCACGAGGTCATCGTGCTGTGCGCGGACATCGAGCAGGCCGCACCCATGCTGAAGGCCACCTTCGACCAACCCATGAGACTCCACGACGGGCGCAACGTCACCATCCCGTTCGTCGTGGCCGACCGGTCCCTCCGCGATGTCAGCCCGGGTGCCGAGTTGCTGGCCGCCGTGCTGGGCCTTGCCGGGTCCCGTTTCGATGTCGCATCCGTGATGCGCATCGCCACCGACAGTCTCGTCCTCCGCGAGCGCCGGATCGGCCAGGAGGAGGTCGACGTGTGGGTCAGGCTGGTCGAGACCACCCGGGTGCGGTGGGGGCTCGACGCCGGCCAGCGGGCAGAAGCCGGGTTCGGCATCACCGACATCACGGCGCACACCTGGAAAGAGATGCTCGACCGCGCACTTCTCGGCGCGCTCCTGCCCGATGCGGCAACACCGTTGCGCGAGATCGGCGGCGTGGTGCCCCTCACCCATGTCGACACCGCAGAGATCGATGCCATCACCGCGTTCGGCGAGATCCTCGGGGTGCTGGCGGAACTGGAGAACAAGGCGCGCCATGCGCAACCGGTCGGGGTGTGGTGCAACCACGTCGAGGAGATGCTCGTCCAGCTGTGCGGCCCGTCGTGCACCGACATCGACGACGCGCTTGCCGTCATCCAGGTCTTCCGTGATTCCACCACGCTCCACCGCGACGCCGGCTCCACGCAGGTGCTCGAGGCCGTGGAGTTCACGGAGTTCGCCGACCTCCTCGGCCAGAGGCTCTCCACCACGCCGGGCCGTCAGCCTCTGCGGACGGGGGCCGTCACGGCCACCTCGTTCGTCCCGCTCCGCTCGGTCCCGTACCGCGTGGTGTGCGTGGTCGGCCTCGATGACGGCACGCTCGCGGTCGGCGAGGCCGAGGGCGATGACATCGTGGCGAACGATCCCCTCATGGGTGACCCCGACCCGCGAGTCGACACCAGGCGGATGCTGCTGGAGGCGGTTCTCGCGGCCGGCGAGCGGCTCGTCATCACGTGCAACGGTCGCAGCATCAAGAACAACTCGCCCGTCCCGTTGGTCACACCGCTCGCCGAACTGCTCGACTTCTGCGGACGGCTCGGGGTGGACGTGCCCGACAGTCCCGACAAGCACAGTGCCGTCGAGCACCTGCACCCGCGCCATGCCAGCGGTGCCCTCAACTTCGTCACGACCGGCGGACCGGTCAACGGCATCCATTGGTCCCATGACTCGGCGGCGCTCGCGGCGTCCCGCGGTCTCCTGGCCGGCGGCAATGACCCCGTGCCCGCCGCGTCCCTCGCGGATCCGTACCCCGAGGTGCCGCTCAGGAATCTCGAGGCGATGGTCATCGACCCGCTCGTCTACTACCTGCGGGAGACGCTCCGCATCTACACCGAACGCGACACCCCCGACCCCGGCGCAACTCTCCCCGTCGATCTCGACGAGTTCGTCCTGGCCAACCTGGCAGAGTCGCTCGTGGCGGCCGCAGGGGCGGAGGCACTCGAGAACTCGCGCGCCGACTGGGCAGCGGCAGCCGCCGGCAGCGACACCCTTCCCGTTCCGCCGTTCGCGGAAGAGGCGCTGGAGGTCGCATTCGCCGTGGCCTCCGCCGTTCGCGGACGTGCCTCCCTCATGGGCATCCCGTTGACCGCGCCCGACCCGGTCGAGTTCAAGGTGCGCGGTGACGACGGCACCGTCATCGACTGCCACGTGCCGAACGTCGCGGAGGATGCCAGCAGCGGCATCGTCTTCTCGTTGCTCTACCACACCAAGGCCGAGAAGGAGATCACGCGGCTCGCCATGCGGCTGCTCGCTCTCCGTGCGGCGGGGCGCAGGGTCGCCCAGGCGATCGTCATCCACCGTGACACCAGCAACAAGACGCTCGGGTACCTCGCGAATGTCATAACCCTCGACACCTCCATCGACCAGCAGGAGGCGGCCCGTCGGCTGCTCGGCCTGGCGAGGGTGGAGCCGGTCGCCCGTGTCACCCCGTGCGCCGATTTCGGCGGCACAGCCGACGAGATCGTCGCCGCCGGCACCGTCGACGACGACACCGTGATGAACGCCTTCGACGATTTCGTCGAGAAGAACGGTTTTGCGGCATCCGCCGAGGCCATCGTGTTCGGTTCGTCCCCCGTCATCGAGCGGGCGTATCCCGAGGACAACCCGGGCATCATCGACTTCCTCACCGTCCGCGGGGAGGCGCTGGTCCTCGAGAAAAACGGCGGCAAGGGCAACGGACTCCAGGAGTGGGTGGTGCGGTGACTCCACAGGTCTTCCCCGACTTCGACATCGTCGACCCGAAGGTGGTGAACGGCACCGTCATCGAGGCGAGCGCCGGTACCGGCAAGACCTTCTCGGTGGCTGCCTTTGTCGCGCGCACCATCGCACTGAACGATGACATCCGCATCGGGAACATCCTCGTCACCACCTTCACTCGCAATGCCGCGGCCGAGCTGCGGGACCGCATCCGCCGCCGTCTCGTCACGCTCGAGCGACAGCTGCGTGCCGGCACCGCCGACGACGGGGACGGTCTCGCGGCGGCGCTCCTCGGGGCCGGTGCCCTGAACGGGGCCGACCGGCTCGCGCGCGCCCTGCGCGAGTTCGACACCGCCACCATCTCCACCATCCACTCCGTGTGCGCCCGCATCCTCGCAATGGCGGGGTTGCCCGCCGTGGGCGAGGGCGACGAGACGGATCTCGACCGGATCATCTCCGAGGTGGTGAACGACACCGTCATCTCCGAGGCGATGCTGGGCAACGTGTACAACCCGGCCCGTCTCCGGTCCGTGGTGGAGGCACGGCTGGGATCGCCGTTGTCCGTCCTCTCCTATGCCCCGTACCAGAAGGCGTCAGGTGGTCGCACCGTGGCCGAGCTGAATGCCGGTCTCGATCATGTCATCGAGGTGGTCGAATCGTGCGTCGCGCGCATCCGGTCTCGCACCGAGACGGAACCCACCTTCGACGACCTGCTGCGACGCGCCGCCGAGCTCCTCTCCGACTCGAACCAGGTCGCTCTCGTCGCCGCGCTGCGCCAGCGATTCCGTCTCGCGGTCATCGACGAGGCGCAGGACACCGACAAGCTGCAGTGGTCGATCTTCCGTCACATCTTCGACCCGGGTTCCACCACGCACACCCTGGTCGCGGTAGGGGACCCGAAGCAGGCGATCTACCGGTTCAGGGGGGCCGACATCGAGGCCTACCTCGCGGTCCGCAGCGACGACAAGCGGCTCACGCTGCGCCGCAACTGGCGCAGCGACGGGGATCTCCTCGAGGCCCTCAACCACCTCTTCGCGGGGTGGACGTTCGGGCGGGGGATCGACTACGTGCCGGTCACTGCCAGGGACGGCGCCCCCGGTTCCTCCATCGCCGGCAGCAAGCCGCTCACCATCGTCGACCTCGGGGATGTCGGCAGCAAGAACCGTGTCGTCAATCCCACCGCCCTGCGTGTGAGGGAGATTCTCGAGAAGATGAGCATCACCAAAGACGGCCGGACGGAGAAAGTGGGCCCGGGTGACATCTGCGTCCTCGTCACCAGCAAGTCCACCGGTGCGTCCGTCGAGGCCGCGCTTCGCGACCTCGGCGTCAGCGCGGTGAGTTCGGGCACCGAGAGCGTGATGAAGGGCGAGATGGCGGCGGCTCTCACCAGGTTGTTCCGCGCCATGGAGGAGCCGCACGACACGTCACGCATCCGGTTGGTCGCAGCCACGCCGTTCTTCGGGGTGGAACTCGCGGATGCGGGTGCGCTCGACGAGGAGCGCATCGCCGGGATCCAGCGCACCGTTGGGGACTGGGCGCGGGTGCTCCGGTCCGGGGGAGTCGCTGCTGTCGCCGCCCGACTGCGCGGCGACGAGGCCGTTGCGGCCCGCATTGTGCGCGGCGACGCGGGCGAGAGGCGCGAGACGGACTTTGCACACGTCGTCGAGCTGTTGCACAGGGCCACCAACGGTGCGGGCTGCTCGCCGTCAGATGTCCTCGAGGCTGCCGCAACCCTCGCCGCCCGTGAGGACCAGTCAGAAACGGTGAGCCGGCGTGTCGAGAGCGACCGGAAGGCCGTCCAGATCATGACCGTGCACGCATCGAAGGGGCTCGAGTTCCCCGTTGTGGTGGTGGCCGATCTCTGGAAGACCAAGCGGAACTCGAACGGCGCCGACCAGTTCCACCGCGCCAAGCCCGGGACGGCAGGAGAAAACGAGCGGGTCATCGACGTGGGATATGTCGTCCACCGTGCCTTCAACGAGGCGAAGGCGGGCCGGGCGGCGGAGGAAGCCGACGAGGTGACGCGTCTCTTCTATGTCGCTCTCACCAGGGCCAAGCACCATGTCTCGCTCGTCGTGGCCGGACAACCGGAAGGCAGCACGCACGGCGGCCGGCGCGTCACCGAGGGTCTGAACGATCCCACCCGGTTCGCGCCCGTGAGTCACCTTGTCGATGTCGTCCCCGCGGCCGCCATCGGCAGGTTCCCGCGGTACCGGCCGGGGACGGGCACCGAGGAGGAACCCGCGCTCGCACCGTTCACCGGTTCGACGGACCGCACGTACCAGCGCATGTCGTTCTCGGGCATCACGAAGAAGCGCCAGGGTCGCCAGGCGGACACCTTCGACCCCGACGACCGAAGCGGGGCGGGGCACAACGACGACGACGAGCAGATCATCTCGATCAGGTCCGGGTACTGCGACCAGTCCGTGCCCGCAGGGGTGAACGAGATGCCCCTCGCGCGGTTGGTCGGCGGCACCTATTTCGGCAAGATCATGCACGCGGTGTACGAACGGATCGACTTCACCGCCGCGGATCTCGAGGCCGAGGTGGCACGTGTGGTCGACTCCGTCGTGAACGGCGCATTGCTGCGCGCCCACCGCGACGAACTGGTTCGCGGGGTGATGCTGTCGATTGTCACGCCCATGGGGGGTCCGTTCGGGGACCTCCGGCTGTCGGCCATCCCGCTCACCGACAGACTGAACGAGCTGGGTTTCGAGATGGGTCTCGCCTCTGCCGCGGACGGCGTGAAGGTGAGCGACATCGGGCGGGTCCTGCTTGATGCTCTCGACGAATCGGGCAGGTCCGACGACATCCTCGCGCCGTACGCCCGGGAGCTCGCGTCCGGCGCATTCGGCATCCCGCTCCTCGGGCTCATGAACGGCTCCATCGACACGCTCCTCCGCGTCAACCTCGGGGAAGGTCAGTCGCTGTGGGTCACCGACTGGAAGAGCAACAGGCTCGACGAGGACGGCATGGACGCCCTGACCGACGGGTACGCACGGAACCGGATGTGCGAGGAGATGGAGCACCACCATTACCCCCTCCAGGCACTCATCTACGGGGTTGCGGTGCATCGCTACGTCCGCGCCAGGTCGACGGGTGCCGACGCGCCTGCGGTGGCCGGGCTTGCGTACTTCTTCATCCGCGGGATGACGGGGCAGGACACCCCGGTCGATGCCCACGGCAACCGCAACGGGGTGTTCGTGTGGGAGGCGCCCGCAGGCCTGTGGGACCGCCTGTCGGACGTGATGTCGGGGGTGCGCAGGTGAGTTCTCTCTACGCCTCCACCAGGTACCCCGACGACCTGCAGCCCTACGTGGATTCGGGTGCCGTCGAGTCCCGCGATCTCCGCGCCGTGTCGGCACTGTTCAGGCTCGCCGGTGCGTCGCGCAACGTCGACACCCTCGCATGGGTTGCCTTCGCGCTCGTCCTCGGCACCTCCCGGTCCGGGCACACCTGCGTCGACTTTGCTCACATCGATCTCTGGGCCCCGGAGACCGCCGGGAAGGACTCACTGCGGTGGCCGGTCAGTGCTGACGACTGGGTCGCGGCAGTGACGGCATGCCCTGATCTCGTCTGCGGGCCAGCCGAGAGGGAGGCGTCACCGCGCCGGCCGTTCGTGCTGGACGGCACAAGGCTGTACGCGTCGCGTTCGTACGCGGAGGAAATGCGCGTGGCGGAGTACCTCCGTTCGGCATCCGCGGAGGGCCGTGTGGACATCATCACCGGCGGCCCGGGTTCCGGCAAGACCACGGAGGTCGCCAACAGGATCGTCGCCCACATGTCGGGCACCCTCGGCACGGACACCGTCGCGCTGGCTGCCCCCACGGGACTCGCGGCAAAGCGGATGGACCGCGCCCTCCGGTCCGCCGTGCGCCGTGCGGTGGCGGAGGGAGTCGTGGAACCGGGCACGGAGGGCGTCATCGACGGCCTGCCGAAGCTCACCGTCCACAAACTGCTCAGGTTCAACCCGGTCGCCCGCGTGCAGTGGCGGTTCAACGCGCGGGACCGCATGCCCTACGACCTCGTCATCATCGACGAGGTGTCCATGATGCCCCTCTCGATGATGGCGCGCCTTGTCGATGCCATGAAGGACGGTGCACGTCTCATCCTCGTCGGCGATCCCCACCAGTTGGCAAGTGTCGATGCCGGCACGGTGCTCGCCGACATCGTCGAGGCCTCGGTGCGGGGCGCAGTCTCGGTGAAACCGCTCCCCGGGAAGTTCCGCTTCCCTGCGGGGTCCCCGGTCGACGACATCGCGACGCACACCAAGGCCGGGGACGCGGCGGCGGCACTCGCGGCAGTGCGTCTCCACGCCGCGGGAAGTTCTACTGATGCGCAGTTCGCCTGGGTCGACCCGGTGTCCGACGATGCGGCCCTCCAGGACCTCGCCCGCACAGTCGCGGACCATGCCCGGAAACTGTGCGAACTGGCGGCATCGGCCACCACGCCCGAGCAGTACCGGGAAGTACTCGAGTTCCGCGACAGTCTGCAGGTGGTGTGCGCGCACCGACGGGGCAATCTCGGCGTGTCGGGGTGGAACGCGGCCGTGGAACGCCAGCTCGGCCAGCTCGCCAGGGGCCAGTGGTACGTGGGCCGGCCCGTCATGGTCACCCACAACGACTCGTTCAGCGGTCTGTCGAACGGCGACATCGGGGTGGTGTGCAGGGATGCCGGCAATCAATCGGTGGTCGTGTTCGGGGACACCGTGGGGGTCAAGGTGCTTCCTGTCGCCCGCGTGCCCCATGTGGAGACTGTCCACGCCCTCACCATCCACAAGAGCCAGGGCAGCGAGTTCGGGCACACGATCGTGGTGCTCCCGAAGGGGCGCTCTCGCATCCTCACCCGCGAGCTGCTCTACACCGGGATGACACGCGCCAAGCCGCACCTCACGATCGTCTCCACCGAGGAGTCGCTCGTGTCGGCCATCGACACCAAGGTGCAGCGCGCCACCGGACTTGCCGATCTCATCTGACCGGCACACACATGGTGTGTGCCGGGGACTTCCCGGCGTCGACCGGAAAGCTGACCAATGCTCATGAGCTACGAGAATGACAGGCGTACTCTTGCGAACAGGGCCCACGAGGTGCTGGGCGACGAGGCAGGGGAGACGCTCATGGAACATCTTCCGCACGGTGGGTACGCCCACGTCGCAACGAAGGATGACCTCAGAGTCCTGTCGGCCGAACTCCGCAAGGAAATCTCTGACTCTGCGAGACGTCAGATCATCGCAGTGTTCGGGTTGATTGCGGCGCAAACCGCGCTCATCATGTCCGTTATCAGGTAGTCAACGCGCCAGCCAGGCGGGGCGGTTCTTCTCGAACGAGGTGATCGCATCGGCGTGCGTGAGGGTGATGCCGATGTCGTCAAGCCCGTTCAGGAACCTGTGCTGGGTGGGGGCGTCCATGGGGAAGCTCTCCTTGAAACCGGCGGCGGGCACCTCCACGGTGAGACGCTCCATGTCGATGGTGATCTCGGTGTCGGCATCTGCCTCGATCAGGTCCCACAGTTTCTCCACCGCGGCCTGCGGCAGCACCACGGGGGCAAGTCCGTTCTTCGTGCAGTTGTTGCGGAAGATGTCCGAGAAGCTCGGCGCGACAACGGCGTCGAAGCCGTACTGCTGGATGGCCCACACGGCATGCTCGCGGGAGGAGCCCACGCCGAACGAGGGCCCGGCCACCAGGATGGTCGCCCCGGCGTAACGCTCGTCGTTCAGCACGAAACTGCGGTCGTCGCGCCACGTGCTGAAGAGACCCTTCTCGAAGCCGGTGCGCTCCACACGCTTCAGCCAGTCGGCGGGGATGATCTGGTCGGTGTCCACGTCGCTGCGCTTCAGCGGGACGGCGCGGCCGGTGACGATGCGGAACGCTTTCATGACAGGTCTCCCGGGGTGGCGAGGTGGCCGGCGACCGCAGTCGCGGCGGCGACGGCGGGGGACACCAGGTGGGTCCGTCCGCCGCGGCCCTGGCGTCCCTCGAAGTTGCGGTTGCTGGTGGACGCGGCACGCTCGCCTGGGGCGAGCTTGTCGGGGTTCATCGCCAGGCACATGCTGCATCCCGGCTCGCGGAAGTCGACGCCGGCCTCCACGAGGATCCGGTCGAGACCCTCGGCGATGGCCTGGTTGCGCACGGCGTGACTGCCCGGCACCACCATGGCGCGCTTCACCTTCACCTTGCGGCCCTTCACCACCGCGGCTGCGGCGCGGATGTCCTCGATGCGGCCGTTCGTGCACGAGCCGATGAACACGGTGTCGATCTCGATGTCGCGCACCCTGGTGCCCGCGGTGAGGCCCATGTACTCGAGTGCGCGGGAGATGGTGTCGGCCGTGGTGGCGTCTGCCGCATCCGCGGGGGAGGGGATGACGCCGTCGATCGGCAGCACCTGCGCCGGGTTGGTCCCCCAGGACACGAACGGCGTGAGCTTGGTCGCGTCGATGAACACTTCCTTGTCCCACTTCGCGCCGTCATCGGTGCGCAGCTGTCTCCACGCCTCCACGGCCTGGTCCCATGCGGCACCCTGCGGGGCGTGGGGGCGGCCCTTCAGGTACTCGAAGGTGGTGTCGTCCGGCGCGATGAGCCCTGCCTTGGCACCGGCCTCGATGCTCATGTTGCAGACGGTCATGCGGCCCTCCATGGAGAGGGAGCGGATTGCCGAGCCGCGGTACTCGATGACATGGCCGATGCCGCCCGCCGTGCCGATCTCCCCGATGATCGCGAGGATGATGTCCTTCGCCGTCACGCCGGCGGGCAGTTCACCGTCGACGGTGACGCTCATCCACTTCGGGCGGGACTGCGGGAGCGTCTGCGTGGCGAGCACGTGCTCCACCTCGCTCGTGCCGATCCCGAACGCGAGCGCACCGAACGCGCCGTGGGTTGCGGTGTGGCTGTCGCCGCACACGATGGTCATGCCCGGCAGCGTGCGGCCCTGCTCCGGCCCGATCACGTGCACGATGCCCTGGCCGGCGTCGCCCATGGGGAAGAGCGTGAAGCCGAACTCTTTCGCGTTGTCGCGCAGCACCTGCACCTGGCGCGCCGAGACGGGGTCGGCGATCGGGAGGTGGATGTTCTCGGTGGGGACGTTGTGGTCCTCGGTGGCGACCGTCAGGTCGGGTCGGCGGATGCCGCGGCCGCTCATGCGCAGTCCGTCGAAGGCCTGGGGACTGGTCACCTCGTGGACGAGATGAAGGTCGATGTAGAGGAGGTCCGCCTCGCCGGGCGCGGAGTGGACCACGTGCTGG
>Ga0315902_10011202_pt1 | contig 11793 bp, 16 predicted proteins | sample LakEriMetagenome_9_FD_203523 | JGI IMG/M metagenome (GOLD analysis project Ga0315902, IMG submission 203523) | Freshwater fungal communities from buoy surface, Lake Erie, Ohio, United States - Buoy 12 MA117 | ecosystem: Environmental > Aquatic > Freshwater > Lake > Lake biofilm | place: USA... | reverse complement strand
GACCCAAGACTAAAGCGAGCAGGAGTATCAGGGTTTAATAAACCAAAGCGTACGCCTAGCCATCCAACAAAGTCACATGTAGTTGTGGCTAAGTCAGGTGAACAGGTTAAGACTATTCGCTTTGGTCAACAGGGTGTCAGTGGCGATAAAAAGCCAAGCGCCCGTCAAGCATCATTTAAAGCACGCCATGCGAAGAACATTGCCAAGGGCAAGATGAGCGCAGCGTATTGGGCAGATAAGGTGAAATGGTAATGAAGAAAAAAGCATTTTGGGATAAACCAAACCCTAACAAGAAGTCAACTCCATTGACCCCAGCACAAAAGGCTAAGGCTAAGGCTGCCGCAAAGAAGGCGGGCAGACCATATCCCAACCTTGTGGATAACGCAGCAGCACGGAGAAAGGCTAAGTAATGGCAACAGGAGCAGCAGGAAGCACGCTAGTCGGTGAACTCAACCGTCTGGCTGGAGTCACAGACAAGGCAGCCTTTAAGGGGCTTCTGGGGGCTGCTAACGCCTACGCAGGAACAACTGGCAAAGGGTTACTAGGGGCTTTGAATTACAAAGCAAGCAGCACTCGTACCCCAAATGACTTCAAGGGTTTGACCGCAGTATGTAACGAACTGGCTGGAACCACAGGCAAGTCTGCCGTGGATGCCCTAAGGAGTATTGACCTATGAGTACATTTAATGATTTGGCTGAGCGTGTAGACACGCTACTCCATGGATACTCCATTGCTACAGAGGCAAGCACATGGCTTACCACCTCTGCTACTAGTACCTCAACAACTCTTACGCTTCACGAAACAGGAATCCTTGGTCGTGGGTATATCCAGATTGACGATGAGATTCTTTATGTTCACTCTATTGACCCAGCCAACAGCCAGGTAACTATTGCCCCTTGGGGTAGAGGACAGCGTGGCACTACTAAGGCAGCACACGATGCCAACGCAAGAGTAACTGTTGCTCCGTTATTTCCGCGCAATGAGATTAAGCGTGCTATTAACGACACAATCAATGCAATGTATCCAAGTGTATTTGGTGTAGGGCAGACAGAATTTGCTTATGTCGCTAACCGCACAACATACGATTTGCCAGATTCAGCAGAGCAGATTCTTAATATCACACACGAAACAATCGGACCATCTAAAGAGTGGCTCCCTGTTCGTGCATATAACTTTGACCGTATGGCTAACCCAACAGCCTTTGGTACGGCAGGAGCATTGGGTAAGAGCGTAAGCGTTCTTAGTCCAATCATGCCAGGGCGTAAAGTCAATGTGGCTTTCGGCAAGCGACCAACAGTATTCACCGATGGCGACCAAGAGTTTTCAACTTGGACAGGGTTGCCTAACTATGCAGAAGATGTGGTTATCTACGGGGCAGCGTTCCGTATGATTTCCTTTATTGACCCATCACGCCTAGCACCACAGTCAGCATCAGCCGATGCTCTCGATATGCAGCAAGGCGCTCGCACAGGTGAATCAACATCACGCTTCTTGTTCAATGTTTATCAGCAGCGTTTAAATGAAGTTGCTGAGAATCAACGCCGTCAATATCCAACTCGTTCCCACTATCAAAGATAGGTAAATAAATGGCAGCAGGCGACCCAGGTACACTAAAGCGGAACTACTCCGCCATTGCAGTAGAGACAACTCTCACTTCTGCTCTTGCCTCTCAATCTCAAGGTGACTCAAACACATCGTTTGTAGTAGCCTCCGTCTCAGGATTCCCATCATCCTTCCCCTACACACTGCTTGTGGACCCTGATACAAACAAGGAAGAAGTAGTCACTGTCTATGGCGGCGCTGGAACTACACTCCAGGTTTATCGTGGGCAGGACAACACACAGGCTGTAGCACACTCAGCGGGTGCAACTATCCGCCACGGTATTTCAGCCCGTGAGTTCAAGGAACTGCAGACACATATTGCAGCACGCGGTTTTGCATCTGACTCAGGAATCCTTAACAATGTTGACACACATGTTCATGGTATTGCTACTGGCGAAGGCGATGTAGTAGGCACACTTAAGACACAAACGCTTACAAGTAAGACACTGACTTCACCATTGGTTTCAGGGTTAACCCTTACTGATGCAAGCATTGTCTTTGAAGGAGCCACTGCTGATGCTTTTGAAACAACGCTTACAGTTACTGACCCGACTGTTGACCGCACTATTACGCTTCCAAATGTCACAGGAACTGTGGCAATTCTTGATGCGGCACAAACGCTTTCTAATAAGACTCTTACTAGCGATACTCTGGGTAGCGACCTTGCTGCTGGTGGATTTAAGGTAACTGGACTTGGCACGCCATCTTCTAACGCAGATGCAGCAACTAAGTTGTATGTAGATACTCAGGTATCTAACCTCGTTGCCTCAGCGCCTGGAACTCTTGACACTCTCAATGAGTTAGCAGAGGCTCTAGGAGATGACCCAAACTTTGCAACAACAATGACCAACGCCTTGGCAGGTAAGTTATCACTTACTGGTGGAACAATGTCTGGCGCTATTGCCATGGGTACAAATAAGATTACTGGTCTTGGTACTCCAACGGCATCTACCGATGCAGCCAATAAAGATTACATTGACACGATGGCAACCAGCGCAGGTGCATCTGCAACGGCAGCAGCAGCCTCGGCTGCAGCAGCGGCAACATCTGCAGGTTCTGCAGCCAACTCCGCAACAGCAGCAAACAGTTCTTTTGTATCAGTCACTGGTCTTACAGGTTCTGGTCTTGTCCGAGACATGGGCGAGATTACATCTACAGATACAACAACTACTACCTATATCAACATTGCTACTGTCGCTGCATCTGCAGCAACTAGCGCATCGAGTGCTGCAACCAGTGCATCTTCGGCTGCTACTAGCGCCTCAAGCGCTGCAACAAGCGCAAGTGCTGCTAATACAAGTGCTAACAATGCATCAGCATCTTCTTCACAGGCTGCCGTATCTGCATCATCTGCAGCGACAAGTGCTAGTGCTGCCGCTACATCGGCAACAAATGCAGCAACAAGCGCAGCAAGTGCAGCGACATCTGCTACCTCTGCAGCCACTAGTGCTTCAAGTGCATCTGCTAGTGAGTCAAGCGCTACAGCAAGTGCATCACTTGCAAACAACTGGGCAACACTTACATCTGGTCCAGTAGCGGGCGGAGAATACTCAGCCAAATACCATGCTCAACTTTCAGCATCCAGTGCTAGTGCTTCTGCATCTAGCGCTTCGGCTGCTGCAACAAGTGCAACAAGTGCTGCTGCCAGTGCAACTGCTGCAGCAACATCCGCAACATCCGCTGCTGCATCAGCAACCGCTGCTGCTACCAGTGCTACATCGGCTGCTGCTTCGGCAACGGCTGCTGCAGGTTACATACCAACCATTAGCGCAGGAGTTAATGGTTACTTCTTAACAAACAATGGAACATCCGCTTCATGGGCTAATCTATCCGATTGGGGAACAATCTAATGTCCTTCGCATTTCAACGCCGTAGAGGTACAACTGCACAACACGCTTCATTTACAGGCTTGAACGCCGAGTTGACAGTAGATACCGATAAGAAAACAGTAGTAGTCCACGATGGCTCAACAGCAGGTGGAGTACCACTTGCTAGAGCAGCAGGCGGAACTCTTGCTGATACAACTATCAGAGGTATAGAAGAAGATATAAATGTTGTGGCATCTGCTGCAACTGGCACAATTAACTTTGATGTCTCAACTGCTTCTATCTGGTATTACACATCTAATGCAACAGCAAACCATACACTTAACTTTAGATACAGCAGTTCTGTGTCTCTTAATACTGCCTTGCCAGTAGGAGATACAATTACCCTTGTGTGGCTTAACACCAATGGTGCTACTGCCTACTATCCAAACACAATCCAGATTGATGGAACTACTGTGACACCAAAGGTTCCAGCAGCAATCACAGCAGGCAACGCATCATCTATTGATGCATACTCATTTACAATTATTAAGACAGCATCTGCAACATACACAGTTCTTGAGACACAAACTAAGTTTGCCTAATAAGGAGATTTAATCATGCCAATTATCGGTACATTAGCAGGAGCAAGCGCTAGAGGTTTTGGCGGCATGAGAACTTTTGCACCAGCAAGTTTATCTGTTGACTACCTTGTAGTTGCTGGCGGTGCTGGTGGTGGTTCTGCAACCATCTCTGCATCTGGTGGTGGTGGTGGTGGTGCGGGTGGCTTTAGAACATCAATAGGTGGAACTCCACTTGCACTTTCCTTAAATACTTCTTACGCAGTTACAATAGGCGCAGGTGGCGCAGGTGCTTCTGGCGTAAATAAAGGTGGCACAGGCGGTAATTCTGTATTTAGCACTATTACTTCTGCTGGCGGCGGCGGCGGTGCTTCTATTGGTGGAACTACTTACGGTTATCCAGTAGGCGGAGAAAATGGTGTTGATGGTGGTTCAGGTGGTGGTTCTTCTGGAAACTTTAATAGCCCCTTTTCAAGCGGAACTCCAGGCTCTGGAAATACTCCTGCCACATCTCCAAGTCAAGGAAACAACGGTGGTGTTGGAAGTGTAAGCGCAAACAACTACGGTACAGGTGGTGGTGGTGGTGCTGGCGCTGTGGGTGGCAACGGAACTGGCTCAACTGCTGGTGCTGGTGGAGCAGGAACGGCTAATTCAATTTCAGGTTCATCTGTTACTTATGCAGGTGGCGGTGGTGGTTCTACTCACAATGGTGGAACTGGTGGCGCAGGTGGCGCAGGTGGTGGTGGAGCAGGCGGTAACGGACTTTCTAGTAACGCAACTGCTGGAACTGTTAACACAGGCGGTGGTGGTGGTGGTAATAACCAAGGAAGAAATGGTGCAGCAGGCGGTTCAGGTATTGTAATTGCTCGTTACTCAGGCACTACACAACAAGCCTATGGTGGAACTGTAACTACATCAGGTGGAAACACTATCCACACATTTTTATCTGATGGAGATTTTTATACAGGTTTAGCAAAAGCAACTGGTGGAACTATTACATTTGCTAGTGGATATTTTTATCACACATTTTTATCTGACGGAGCATTTGTTCCATCAACTACACTAACTTGTGACTACTTAATAGTTGCAGGTGGTGGTGCAGGTGGAGGTCAAATTGGTGGAGGCGGTGGAGCAGGCGGTCTGCGATATTTTTCTTCACAATCTCTTGCTTCTGGAACTACATACAATGCAGTAGTTGGCGGTGGCGGTGCTGGAATTAGCGGTGTCAATACAGAATCAGGTAACGGCACTAACTCATCTTTTGCAGGTAATAGTGCAACAGGTGGAGGTGGCGGTGGTGGCAATGGTGGTGACTTTAAGGCTGGTAAAACTGGTGGTTCAGGCGGTGGTGCTGGTGAAGATGGAACAGGCTCAGCAGGTAACGCTGGCTCATATTCTCCAGTAGAAGGTTACGCTGGTGGTGGAGCAAACAACAATCCAAACTACGGCTCTGGCGGTGGTGGCGGTGCTGGTGGTACTGGTTCCGCAGGAACAACCAGTGCTGGTGGTAATGGAGGACCTGGTGTTAATACTTATTCCGCTTTTGCAACTGCTACCAATACTGGTGTAAGTGGTTTCTACGCAGGAGGCGGTGGCGGTTCAATTATCCAGTCATCTGGTAATGGTTCAGGTGGCTCAGGTGGCGGAGGTCGCGGTGGTTGCTTTGAAGATATTGTTCAACCACTATCAGGAACTGCTAACACAGGCGGCGGTGGCGGTGGTCAAGCATCAAATAGCACTTCCTTTAAGTCTGGTTCTGGTGGTTCTGGTATTGTTATAGTCCGTTATGCAGTCTAACAAGGGATAATAAATGACTAAAGATAATGTAACTAAAATTAAAGAAACCAAATCAACACAATGCTTTTCATACGAAGTAACCATGTTGGTACACATCATTGCAGATGATGAGGCAACCGCTAAGTCTCAACTAGACGAAAAAGGTGGCATTGTCACCAAGCGTGATGTCAAGTTATTAAACACAGCAATACTTTATGGCGAAGATAAGGATAAATAAATGGCACATTGGGCTAAAGTAGAAGATGGCATTGTCACTCAGGTTAATGTAGTTGAAGATGATTTCCTTCAAGCAAACCCTGACCGCTATACAGGCACTTGGATTAAAACTTCATACAACACACATGGTGGAGTTCACTCTCTAGGTGGTACACCATTAAACAAAAACTATGCTGGTATTGGATACACATGGGATGGCACAGGCTTTGCAGCCCCACAGCCATACCCGTCTTGGACTCTTAACCCAACTTCGTACCTATGGGAAGCACCGACTCCTATGCCTACTGATGGCAAAATTTATGCATGGGATGAACCAACTCTATCTTGGGTTGAAATAGAAGTTCCTTCTTAAGACACAATGTGTAAACAATGCGAGCGTTGCACCTCTGAGTGCCAACGCTCTATTGACGATGCCGTAGATACAGTATTAGACAACCCCATGATTTAAGGAGAACCAGTGGCAATTACTAGCCGTGCGCCCCATATTACCGAACGCCCAGTCATTGACCTATCAGGTTCCGTATCTCAGTATTACGAAATCACAAGCAATGCCTTTGACATCGCTATCGCTGGCTTGCCATTTATCTTTGCCATTACTGATTCTACCCCTTACCGCCGACAGACTGCTGAGTTTCGTACTCAGCGCTTTGACAACGGGCGTGACCCAGGTGAACAGTCGCTCTCTGGCTCAGGCTATTGGATTCGCTCTCAGTCATCCTTCCATCTAGGGCAAGGCATTAACTACGCTGAGCCATTGGAAGGTGACACTGAGCAGATAAAGTTTCGTTACAAATCATCTACTGGTATTGACCCATGGACTGCTGGCGAACTTAAGTTACTCAAGAAAACCACATTACAAGAAGGTTCAACATCAAGAGCGGGTGTGTTCTCAACCACCATCAATGGTGCAGACTTTCTTATCAAGGTAACTGGTGCATCTACTGAGACTATCCGCGTGCTACGGATTGCTGCCGATGGCACAGAAACTACTGTCTTAAACAATACTGACATTACCGAAACAATCCTTCATGCCGCCATGGGTGGCAACGACTTGTTTATTGTCACACCTACTAAGGTATGGCGCTACTCTTTTGATGCAGCATCTCCTGCTTTGCACCAAGACTACGCAATCAATTCACACAACGCAGCAACAGCCTTTATCGGTTATGTTAAACAACGCTTTATGCTTGCTTTTACAGATGTAAATAAAAATACATTTGTCTATGAAATTGCTCGCAATACTGGCTCATCTATTAACATAAGCACACTTACCGCAGTCAACGGCTCAACCACTTTACCTATTGGATTTAGATTCATGGCTGTTACTGAATCAAGTAATGCCATTTATGTTGGTGGTTTTTCAGGAGACGAAGGTTTCCTCTTTAAGATTACCGTTGATGGTACTGGTGCGCTCAGCACCATGGTGCGTACAGTTATCTTACCTAAAAGCGAAATCCTTACAGCAGCCTACGGATACCTTGGTGCCTATGTAATGATTGGAACTAACCGAGGCGTACGCGTAGGTGTTGTAGATACAGAAGGCAACATCACATACGGTCCACTTGTCTTTGAATCAACAAGCGATGTGTATTCGTTTGCTGCCGCTAATAACTATGTATGGGCTGGCGTTAAGGCTGGCGTGGGTGGACAGTCTGGCTTAATACGCATCAACCTTGGTGCGCCACTTACCAACGGTGGCTATGCCTACGCTACAGATTTAGCAGCCCCTGGCGTGACTGGCGCTGTATGGGCTGTAGCAATCTTTAATAATGGGCGTAAGGCTTTTACTGTAGAAAACTCTGGCTTATGGATAGAACATGCAACTGATTTAGTTGATTCAGGAACCATTGAGACTGGTCTTATCCGCTTTGATACTCTTGAAAACAAAGCATGGAAGCGCATGCGTATCCGTCACCCAGAAACATTGCAAGGAGATATTCAAATTGCCCGTGTTAAAGAAACAGTTTCAGATGCACTCACTACTATTGCGCAAGGTAACATTGAACAATACGACTACGACCTTGCTCTGGTATTTGCGGATGTATCACCTGATGCTGCGTTCCGCTTCAACCTCTACCGTAACACAACGACTGCTACGACTGGCGCTGTTATGTATGGTTATTCCGCTAAGGCTTTACCTACTCCTACACGCGCTCGCGTTATCCAAATTCCAATCCTTATTTTCGACAAAGAAACAGACAAACTAGGCAATATAGTTGGCTTCGATGGCTACGCAAGACAGCGTTTAAATGCACTAGAAACAGTAGAAGGCGCTGGAGAAACCGTTATCATCCAGGACTTTACCGCAGGCGGTGAGCCTATTGAAGCAATTATTGAACAAGTTACATTTACTCGCACCACTCCACCTAAGAGTGGCTTCACTGGATACGGTGGAGTTGCACAAGTTATCGCTAGAACGGTTGTATAAATCATGTCACCTACCGACTGGGCTGCCCTTGCTGTCTCTGTTGCTACTATCGTTGGTGCTTTCGTAGCATCAGTGCGATGGCTAGTTAAACATTATCTTTCTGAATTAAGACCGAACTCTGGCTCAAGCCTCCGTGACTCCGTTGACAGACTAGAGGAACGCGTTGACCGTATCTATGAAATGTTGTGTGACCGCAAAAACTAATTGAAAGGTACAAGTGAAACTTCCCCGTTTACTTGCAATTTGGTTCCTCACATTAGGAACTTCTTTTTTCTTTACACCATTAGCACAAGCAGAGCAGACAGGTCCAGCGACTATAACCTGTGGTAAAGATGATGGGACTCAACGAACAGCAAATGTTGCTTGGGATAATTCAAATGTTTATTTCCAAGGCAAAGGTGATATAGCCCGTTTGTTTTGTGAAGGTGGACACTCTGGTAGTTATCTAATCTTTATTTCAACATCGGTTCCTGATGGACCACTTCGTTATTACAATGGAGTAGCGCCAGAACCTACTGTAAGTCCCAATCCAGAGCCTTCTGCGACACCATCGCCTTCGAGCGTTCCCAGTCCAGAGCCATCTCCAACTCCGTCTGCCGAGCCATCACCTTCTGCATCGCCAAGCGAGCCTGCTCCCTCTCCAACTCCAACTGAGTCTGCGACTCCACAACCATCTCCGAGTGAGACTTCAACTGTAGTTGCCAGTCCTTCTCCTGAGACTTCCACTGCTCCAAGCGATACTTCGACTGTGCTAAGTAGCGATACTGCGACAGCCACCAGCCCGCAAGAAACATCAACAGCCCCGTCAGATACACAGACACCCGTTACTCCCGCTCCCGAACCAGTGCCAAGTGTGCCTTCCACGCCGCCTGCGGTAGAGCCTGAACCATCTCCTTCACCTCAGCCTCAACCTGAGCCATCTCCGCAACCAGAGCCAGTACCTGTGCCTCAACCAGAGCCACCCGCACCTGCGCCTGTACCCGTTCAAGAGCCAGTGCCAGTTCCTCCTGCGCCTGCTCCAGAGCCTGTTCCAGTGGAGACTGCTCCACCTGTGGAGGAAGCCCCTCCCGCTGAGGAACCATTACCTGAACCTATCCCAGAGCCAGTACCAGAGGCGGAGATACCACCTGCCGAGGAACTCCCTGAGGTTACCCCAGAACCTATTGAGCCTGAGGTCATTGAAGAACCAAAGCCACTTGAGCCTGAGGTTATATCTAATGAGCCAGAACCTACGGAGCCTGAGCCTCCAGTTGAGGTTGACCAACCAACTGATGAAGTAATTGACGATGTTGTTGAAGAATCTACGCATACTCCAGAGGTTACACCAAATGTAGTAGCAACCGAGGATTCGACACCCGAAGAAAAAGCGGAAGTTGCAACCGCAATCATTGAAGCAGCACAAGGTGAACCAGTCACAGCACAGGCTATCCAAGATGCTGGCTTAACTTATGAAGATTTGCCACCGCAAACCCCTGTTGAAGTTCGTCAGGATGAGAACGGTAACGAAGTTGTTATTACGGCAGAGGTAGCAGCAGCGCTTGTTGTACTTGAAAATCCAGCAGCGTTGGTTGAAGCAATCTTTACTGACCCAGGACAAGCACTACTTGCATTGGCAAGTATCGGTGCTGACATGTCAGAAGAAGAAAGAGAAGAATCAGAAAAGATTATTGTCGCATCAGTTATTGCTGGGCAGGCTGCAATTAACGCAGCGGGCATGGCAGGAGCAGCAGCAGCCTATAGGAGAAACCCATGAAGAAGATAATGAAAGACATGGTTGACCAACTATGGACTCTACTGGGCATGTTCATTGCCTGGGTAGTCCTTGATGGTTCAGCCAAGACAGTAGTTGGTTATGCCATCGCAGGCACACTCATTGCTTGGGCTGTTACATACCCACTGCGCAACCCAAAGGATGATAAATAATGGATACATTTAAAAATGTAATGATGAGAATCTTCGCTGTAATTGCAGCAGAATCTCTCGGAGTTATCGGTGCTGGCTCACTGGTAGGTATTGAAGTATGGCAAGCAGCAACACTTGCTGGCGCACTAGGTGCAGCCCGCGTGCTTGAGGCTTTAGCCCGCTTCTATCTAGCAGACGGAAGCCTGACATCAGAAGAAATCAACGCAGCCTTTGCTAAGGTTGATAAGAAAGCGAGTGAATAATGGGACAAAGAGCAGACTTCATTGCAGTAGCAAAGACTGAACTCGGAGTTATCGAAGGTCCAAAGGACAACGAAACTAAGTACGGTGCTTTCACTAAGGCAAATTTCTTGCCATGGTGTGGGTCATTTGTTAACTGGTGTGCTAACGAAGTAGGACTCAAGATTCCTAACTGCGTATCTACAGTTGCAGGTGCTAAGGCATTTGAAAAGAAGGGTCAGTGGGAGTTGGCAAGCGATACCGCTACACCATTGCCAGGAGACATCGTATTCTTTGACTTCCCTAACGATGGAGTAGACCGCATCTCCCATGTTGGCATTGTTGTTAAAGACAATGGCGATGGCACAGTCACATGCATTGAAGGCAACACAGCACCAGATAAGAAAGGCGACCAGCGTAACGGCGGTCAAGTCTGTCTTAAGATACGAGCCTTCAAGAAGAAGAACGGTTCCAAACTACGCAAGTCACAGGCAGTAACAGTGGTTGGCTTCGGCAAGCCAGTGTTCAAGTCATAAGGAGAAACAATGGACATCAATACCCTTAAGCAAGTCGCTCTCACCTATGCTCGCGCAGCAGGTGCAGCAGTAGTAGCGTTGTACATGGCAGGAGAGACAGACCCAAAGGTGTTGGCTTACGCCTTCATCGCTGGATTCGTAGGACCTGCTGCTAAGTATCTTGACAAGTCAGCAAAAGAGTTTGGCTTAAAGAAGTAAGTCTTAAGACACAAAGAAAAGACCCGCCCTGGATTTTATTCCGAGGCGGGTCTTTTTTGTTTTGTATCCCGAAGCAACCTTCCCCTAATCGCTACGGAATTCTTTATCCCCCAGTTTTATAGAACCCTGGACCTTTGAATCGAATCGCAGGCGGTGCATACAAGCGCCTCATGTTTGCTCCACATAATGAACATGGTGGAATCGTATCAGATTTATCAATCTGGAATAGCAACTCCTCCACTATATTACAGGAGTCGCATCGAAAATCATACTTCGGCATAGTCCTCATCCGCTGGGCAAGGTACTGTTACAAGCGCCCCGCATAGAGCGCACTGTGCATCTGTAAACCAAAGCGAAATCTCTTTATCTTCAAACATGCATCTAACTAAAAACAGTGTGCTTCCGCAAAGACACGCATGCGTTGGTGTGCCACGCAGGTCTAGCGACCTGCTAGGCTGCTGCTTAATACGCTTACGCTTTAGGTAGAGT
>Ga0315902_10011200_pt1 | contig 11793 bp, 14 predicted proteins | sample LakEriMetagenome_9_FD_203523 | JGI IMG/M metagenome (GOLD analysis project Ga0315902, IMG submission 203523) | Freshwater fungal communities from buoy surface, Lake Erie, Ohio, United States - Buoy 12 MA117 | ecosystem: Environmental > Aquatic > Freshwater > Lake > Lake biofilm | place: USA... | reverse complement strand
TCTCGATGTCGCGCACGGAGGCGAAGTATTCGTCGATCTTGCGGCGGTCGTTCGGGCTGGCCTTGCCTTGCAGCGATTTCGCCTCGTCGAGCACCGAATCGAGGATGCTCTTTTGCAGACGCTGCTGGCGCTTTGCCTCCGCGCCCGTGCCGCTGGCCGCGCCGATGCCAAACAGGCGCTCAAACACCAGCCGCGGGTCCATTTCCGGCGCGAGGGGCATCGTTTCGTTCTTCCACGCCAGATTGAACTGATACGCGCAGGAGTAACCGCTGTCGCACTTGCCCGAGGAGCGCTGGCCGTCCGTGCTCAGCTCCAGCGAGGGCAGGCGCGTGAGGTGGCCGATCTTGTTCGCCGCGATCTGATCCGCGGATATGCCGAGATGAATGTCCGCGCCCGCCGTCTTCTTCGGCTGGCAACCGGTGAGGAAGGTGGCCACCGCGCGGGCGTGATCGCCACCGCCATTGCCGTGGGAGTGCGCCCAGTCCTGCATCAGCCCGGAGACCACGGAAAAGTCCGCGCGATGCTTCTCCAGTTCCTTCAGCGAATTCGACATCGTGTAGCTGTCGCCCTCGCCCGTGGGGAACCACTCGTTCACATTCACGCCATTCGGGATGTAGAGCCAGGCGGCGCGCAGCGGCTTTGCGGCGGCTTTTTTCACCTCGGCAGCGCCCAGGCGCGGCGCGAGGGATTCCAAAAACGGCAGCGACATCAGCGTGCCGAGCCCGCGGAGCAGGCGGCGGCGGCTCACGGCATGCGTGGCAGCGGAAAGGGGGGCAAATTCGTTCATGGGGGTCATGGGATTACGAAGAGGGAAGCGCGAACTTTCGCCCGGTCAACGCGGCAGACGTGGGAAGCGCTCTTGACGGCGACGGCGAGTGCCCGGACCTTTTTCGCCTTCCACCATGAAACTGATCTCCATGCTCATCACCCTGGCCCTCATCGGCTACGCCTCCTGGGACATGTTTGGCGACGATTTCGCCCGCTCCGCCCAGTCCGCCACCGGAAAGCCCGTCACCGCGATGAGCACCGCCATGGACCTCATCAACAGCGAGGACTATCAGGTCGAATTCCAGCCCGCCACCGGCTGGTATCAGATCCGCAGCATCAAAGACCCCACCATCCGGCTCAAAGCGAAGGAGGAAGAGCTCGCCGCCGTGCTCCGCAGCGCGAAAAACCTGCAAGCCCCCACCGTCCGCATCATTTACCCCGCCTCCTTCGTCTCCGCCAGCCGCCAGGACGCCTACGAGACCCAGATCCGCTCCCTCCTTCAGCCCATCCGCGCCGTGGTTAGCTTTCAGCGCAGGCTGGATTGAGCGCGCACGCTCACCGGATCGGCGATGAGCCTCAGGCCATCTTGCTCCTGCTCTTGCTCTTGCTCTTCATCTCCGCTCTTTCCGACTCTGAGAGAGCAAGATGAAGATCAAGAGCACGAGCACGAGCACGAGCACGAGCAAGAAGGCGTAACTTCGAACCGCTGATTCAACGCTGATGTCAGAAAATGGGATCGGCATCAGCGTCCTGTCAGCGGTTCAGAGCCCCCGTCTTAGCGGCACGCCTCACCATTCACAAGCTGGACGATTTCGGGGTAATCGCCTACACTCGCTCTATGAATACCTTGGAAACCGACATCGAAGTCAATGCGGATGGCAGCCTCAAGCTGCTCTCACCGCTGCCGGAATGGCTGAAGCCGGGGCGCATGCATGTCGTGCTTTCGGTGCCGAATGGCACCTCGCCCAAGCCCAAGCGCGTGATCCCTACCGCCACCCCGGAGATGCTGGCGAAGCGGGCAGCGGCTTTTGAGGCCATCCGGACGCTGGGTGGGCTGAAGGATGTGATCCCTGATCCCGTGGCTTGGCAGCGTGAAATCCGCGAGGATGTGGTGCTACCGGGCCGGGAGTGACTTCATGATCTGCGACAGCAACATTCTCATCTACGCCGCCGGACCTGATAATGCGCTTGGCATGCGCCAAGACCTGATGCCAACATTGCCAGCGTGCCTCACATTTAAGTGCATAGGTTCCCAAAATTGACGCGAATGAAGCGATTGAGTTGTTCCAAATCACCAAAACAAGTGGTTCACCCTCGGGCTTGTAGGCGCTGGATTACTATGCTGGCGATTGTCGCCGTGACATTGCAGCCTGCCTGCTGGCTGCATGCGACAGACTATGGACCTCTGGGGTTGGGAGAAATGATTGAAGAATCGAGCCTGATCCTTCTCGTTGAATTGAAGCCAGATGGGGAAAAACTTGATATTCAAATTGAGGAAGCTTTGAAGGGCGTGCGACCGCGTAAGTTGGACATTTACTCAAGGATTAACTCATACAAATCAGACGGTTTAGAAAAGCATGTTGCTTGGTTTGGTGGCGACGCAAGAGTGGACATGGGTGCTTTAGCCTCATCGAATCGACGCATTCTTTTCCTCCGCACGGACGACCGAGGTCGAAATTTTCCGTTTCATCCGGCATGTGTGGCGGAGGTAGATCAAAAAGATCGAGTCTTGGAGATTCTAGCGATGAAGCACAACCCGGCACGTTTCGTGGCTTCACCAAAATACGCGGGCGACGTGGATCTGATCTATTTGCTGGGGGTGCAATTCTTCGCCGCCCGCCTGTCGGTGCCTGCTGTGCCAAGATTGGAGTCCTTGTTCCATCCCCGCATGTCACACATTTATGAAGAGATCCCGTGGCAGCGTTCACGCCTGACTGTGTCGTTTACCCATCAATCTGCCCGCCAGCCAAGGGTGCAGATGAACCCTTTCGTGGCGGAGGGAGTTTTGCCGGATTTCATTCGCATGATGGACGCCACTCAGCTTTTTGAGAGGCTTGCCACGTCCGTCAGGGAAGACCTCCCGCCTGAATTCAATGTGACAGTGGACACAACAGGCCCGGCGAGTGTTGGAGACCTTTCTTTCGTGGCCGCTGCAGCCTTTCTTCGGGAGCAACTTCGCTCGGAGAAACTGGAAGTCATTCAAGCCGCCTATCTGGCCCTTGCCAAGTTGCTGGATTCGGATGCGGTCCCAATTGCAATTGAGATGCTCCAGCATCCCGATCGCAAGTTTTGCCGGGAAGCAGCGAGGTTTCTCGGTGTCGCCAAAGACCCACGCTCCGTCAGGCCTCTTTGTGCGGCACTTGATCGGTTGCCTCCATGCATTCGCTATGCTGGAGAAGGCTACGATGCGGATGACGATCAGCTCAGCGAAGCTGTTGGCAAAGCTGTCCTGAACCTACACAGTCCACAGACGATTCCGGCTTTGAAACGAGCCGCGCTGAAGGGGTATGCTGGTGACTGGATCGCGCTATCTTTGAGCCAATTGGGAGATGAAACCGCATTTGAGCCCCTGCTTTCTCACATGCGAAATCCTGACGTGGACCACTATCCCTCTGAACTGGTCACCATGGTTCGACGGTCCAATTTACCGGTCGAGTCTTGGATGAATATGGTTCTTTCGTCGGACGACCGCGCGGGCAAACGTCGCCGGGCCACTCAATGGATTGAATGGTGGGATTCCAACAAAACGCGGTTTCGTATTGTCCGCACATGGCAAGAGGCAAATCGGTTACTGAAGTAGAAGAATCGAGCGCCAGTGGCTGGCACATTCGTGTTACCATTCGGCATGTGCGGTCGAGTTGAACAAGCTATCAATTTAATCGCTACGCACCCCGATGTTCTCCACCGGGATCGCTTCGAAGCCGAGCTTGAAAGCGGGTGATTCAGGTTTCAGGCGGAAGTCATCGTTTTTCCAGTCAACGAACATGGGATCGGCGATGAGGCTGAGTTTGTCCCAGCCTTCGGCTTGCCGGGAGTTCCATTCGTTGAGGGGTTCGCATTCGCTGAGGCGGACGTTGCTGATGGAAGCCTTTCGAATCCCAAACGATCTCACGCAAAGGCGCAAAGTTCAGAGAGTCTGGAACCTTTGCGGCTTTGCGCCTTTGCGTGAGACAAAATCCGAGTTCGAAGGCTCACGAGTTGGAAAACTCGTGTTACGTGGCTGCCGTATCAACGAACAGGAGCCTTGCCGGGTTTGCGGGCGGTGGTGATGAAGGCTTCGGCGAGGTAATGGGGCGTCAACGGCTGCGCGGCGAGCGAGGCGATCTCCTCCGGCGTGCAGCGCTGCACGTGGCGTGCGAGCTGCGCGGCGCTGGGGCGGGCGAGGTGGACGTTTTCGAGGTCGAGGGGCGGTTTGGCATCGAAACTGAGCCAAGGGCCGCCTTGAGCGACTCGGGCGCGGGCGGTGTCGGCATCGACGGTTTCGAGCTCGGGCAGCAGGCGGCCGTTTTCGACCTGCGCGAGGTAAAAACTCTGCCGGCGTGCATCGCCGATGACGCGATAACTCGCCGGTGCGTCGATCTGCGGCGCGGTGAGGCTGGACCAGCCGATGCACCACACGCCGCGCGACAGCGCGATGCCCTGCGCGGCGGCGATGGCAATGCGCACACCGGTGTAGGAGCCGGGGCCGTTGCCAATGACAATGCCAGTCAATGCATCGCCCGCGGCGGTCAAAGCGTCGCGCAAGGGCGCGAAGACCTGCGCATTGTGCGAGCGCTCCGACTGAAAGGCCGCCTCAAACACGATCGCATCGTCATTCAACACGGCGATGCTGCCGTGGGAGGTGGAGAGATCGAGAGCGAGAAGCATGCGGGGAAATGGAGAATGAGGAATGGCCGAAAGAAACGAAAAAACGAAAAGAAGCCCCGAGGTTCAACCACAGAGGCCACGGAGAGGCACCGAGTTCAGAACCTCTGTGTTTCTCGGTGATCTCTGTGGTGCAAACAAAGCCGGGTTGCTCATCCTTTTTTCTCTTTCGTTTTTTTCGGCCATCAACTGGTCTGGGATGATTCGGTCACGACTCGCGAGCCATCCGGCTGGATGTCGATTTGAAACCAGCGGGTGTGTGTGGGCAGCAGGTCGGGGAAGAGATCGGCCCATTCGACGATGACGACGCCGGGCTCGGCGAGGATGTCGTCCCAACCGATGCCGATGACCTCCGCGGCGCTTTCCATGCGGTAAAAGTCGAAGTGGAAGACTGGCAGGCGTCCGTCGCGGTATTCATGCACGAGCGTGAAGGTGGGGCTGGTCACATCCGACTCCGAATTCATGCCGGCGACGATGCCGCGCGTGATCTGCGTCTTCCCCGCGCCGAGCGTGCCACAAAGCGCGACGACATCGCCCTCGGCGAGCGAATCCGCGAGTTTCAGGCCCCAAGCGTGGGCGTCATCGGGTGTGGCTAGTAAAGTCATTCGCTCAAAAACTCGGCAACAAAACCAGGGTATTTATTCGGGACCACAATGCTGACGTACATCGTTGGCAAAATAGCAAGTGTGATGGCCGCCACTTTGTGTCCCGGTTTCCCGCGACGTAGTGCGGCGATGACTGGAAGCAGAGATAGACCGAATAAAAAATCGGCGAGAAGCTGCGTCTCCAGAGGTGGAACGCCATACTCATAGTTGACGTTTAGCCAGAACGGAAAGCAATACAGCATGGCAACCAACTCGCAGATGAGCGTAACAACCAGTTGAGCCGTGTGATCTTCCTTTTTCACAAAGTGCTACTCTCCTGTTAGCGCAAAATGATCCCACCCGGTGCTCTCAAAGTCCGGCGGGCGGCCTTGGCCGGGCGGAACGAGTTTGCCGATGACGGTGAGCGGCAGGTTGGGGAAGGCGGCGTTCCATTTCGCCTTCAAGGAGCGGAGCGTGCGCGGATTCACCGCGAGGAGGAGTTCGTAGTCTTCGCCATCGCCCCAGGCCTGGTCGAAGGTGCAGCCGGGATTACAGGGCAGGGAGGCCACATTGACCTGAAAGTGCGTGCCACTGGCCAGCGCGAGGCGCGGCAGGTCCTTCGCGAGGCCGTCGCTGATGTCCATCATGGCATGCGGGTGCGCATTTTCAGAGAGCCAGCGGCCTTCTTCGAGTCGAGGGATGAATTTGAGGTGTTTCCCTTTGATGGAGCCACCGAGACGGCCGGTGACGAGTAGTACATCGCCTGCTTTGCCCTCGCTGCGGGAGAGCCAGTGCTTGGAAGGCACGGTGCCGGTCATGGAGATGCTGAGCATGAGCACCAGACCGCGAGAGGTCTCCCCGCCGACGAGATTGATGCCGTAGTCCTTCGCGATGGCCTTCATGCCGCGATACACCTCCATCAAAAAGTCCACCTCCATGCTCGGTGGCGCGACCAAGGTGATCATCGCATGCCGCGGCGTGCCGCCCATGGCCGCGAAGTCACTCACGACCCGCGCGATGGCCTTCCGCCCGATGAGCTTCGGCGGTGTTTCGAGCGTGAAATGCACATCCTGCACCAACGCGTCCGTTTTGAGCAGCGTGTGCTCATTCTTCGTGCTGCGCACCACCGCGCAGTCATCCCCCGCGCCTGCGATGACATCGCGATCGAGCTTTACCCCCCGCATGAGGCGGCGGATGAGCTTGTCTTCTCCGATTTCGGCTAGCGTAGGCATGAGGTCAGCTTTTCACGATCACGTTTTGGCCGTCGAAGTGGAGCATGCGGTTTTTTAGGCCGCGCATGGCCTGACGGTGGATGAAGACCTCCACGCCGCCGATGGTGTGGCGGTGCTCGGTGGGGGCCTGTGCGCCGGTGAGCCATTCGAGCTGGCACCAGGACTGTCCGGCCAGCTCGCCCTGGCCGCAGCGCACGTAGTCGAGATGCAGCACCTCGCCGGGGTGCGCGAAGTGCTCTTCGCGATGCTTTTCCTGCAAATAGTCCGCGAAGGCCTGGGAATAGATCAGGCCGCTGCGCAAACGATGGAGGACGAGAGACATGGAAGCTTACTTTTTACGCGCAGGCTTACGGGAGGCCTTGGCGGCGGATTTTTTCGCGGGAGCGGGCGGGTGCCCGATCAGCGGGACGGTGTGGATTTCCAAAGGAAGGCTGGTGGCGCTGTCAAACTCCGCCGCAGCCTCCAGACCGATGCGGGCGATCTCCTCGGCGCTCTCACAGCGATCATACGCGGCCTGCATGGCGCCGAGGGCGAAGTCACGCCCGCTGCCAGCTGCCCAGAAGCGATGAAACTGCTGCGCGCTGCGGTAGGAATAGATGGCGAAGATGCCGTGCGCGTTTGCGGCAAGGCCGTAGAACTGCGTGGTCTCGTATTCCTCGCCCTTGTCCGGCATGGCGCTCATGAAGTACTCGGCCTTCAGCCAACCGTGCGCGTAGCGGAAGGTCTCGAAGATGGCCTCCGGCGAGGAAAAGTCCCGCGGGCGCTCCGGATTGGCGAAGTAGCTGTTCAGCACGACGAGGCTGGCGCTGGTGCCGGTGAGGCCGATGAAGGTGTCGCCGATGTGGGTGATCTTGGTTTTGTTCACGACATGGTTCGCCTTTTGACGAAGCGAGCCGAGGCAACTGAGCGTGTCCGCGCCGATGCACGCGGTGCCGTTTTTCTGAGTAACAACGATGGTGGACATGTGCGTCATCCGTAGAGGGGCAAACCGGGCCGCAAAGCAGAAAGTTCGCTCTGGCGGTCTGCGGGCGCGCGTGATGCGAAGATGCAAAGCCAGCTTTCCCGGCTAAAGCCGGTGCTCCGAACTCATGAGCGTCCCTGAAGAACATCTCTCCTCCCGCCGTGTGCTCAGCTCGCGTGACAGCGGCTGGGCGCGGGCGCTGTCCGCGGCCTGCGTGCGCGCGGGGCTGCCGCCGAATGTGATCTCGATCTTCAGCATGGTCTTCGCGGCGGGTGCATGGTGGATCTTCATGCATGCGGGGGATCAAACCGGCGGCTGGATCGTCGCGGCGTGGCTCGGGGCCATCGCGTGCGTGCAGATGCGGCTCGTGTGCAATCTGCTCGATGGCATGGTGGCGGTGGAGGGCGGAAAGGGCTCGCCGCAGGGCGTGATCTTCAACGATGCACCGGATCGCGTGGCGGATGTGCTCATCCTCGTCGGCGCGGGTTACAGCGGGGCGGGGGAGCCGGGCGTGGTGAAGCTCTTTGACATGCTGCCGCTCGGCTGGAGCGCGGCCTGCGTGGCGCTGGGCACGGCGTATGCCCGCACGCTCGGTGCGGCGCTGACCGGGAAGCACGATTTCAGCGGCCCGATGGCCAAGCAGCATCGCATGGCCGTGCTCACCGTGGGCGCTTTGATCGAAATGGGTCAGCATCTCGCGGGCACGACGCGCTGGGGCATCCAGGTCGCGCTGGTGGTCATCTTTTTCGGCGGATTGCTCACCTGCTGGCGGCGTCTCCGCGCGCTGGCGGTGCAAATCTCCGAAAAACAGATGAAATAAAACCGCGCGATCTGCATCTTAACACCACCGCCCATGAAAAAGATCCTCACCCTCCTCCTCGCCGCCGTCACCGTCACCGCGCTCGCCAGCGATTTCCCCAAAGGCAGCCCGAAATTCAAATCCACTGCCGGAACCGCCCTCAGTGCTGCCAAGAAAGAAGGCAAGCCGGTCATCGTCGTCTTTTCCGCCTCCTGGTGCCCGCCCTGCCAGGCCATGAAGAAGGACGTGTATCCCAGCGAGGCCGTGAAGGCCTTCCACGACAAGTTTGTTTGGGCCTACCTTGATGTCGATGATTCCGGAAACAATCGCGCGGCAGAAAAGGCCGGCGTCAGCGGCATCCCGCACATCCAGTTCCTTGATTCCGAAGGCAATGAGATCGGCAAGCAGGTCGGCGGCACATCGCCGGAGGCCTTTGCCAAGACGCTCGAAGGCATCCTCGCCAAAGCAGGTAAAAAATCCTGAGTCGGATCACCTCAACGCGCTGTCTGGAAACAGGCAGCGCGTTTTTTGCGCTTCAGGCGCGGGCGGGAGAGGCCGGGGCGGGAGTCGTGCCCGCTCCGAAGGACCACAGGCGGCGCAGCGGGCTCAGGCTGCCGTTGAAATGATGGCGGACCTTGCGCTGGGCGCGGTGGGCGGCCTTGGCGACGAGTTCCGGCGCGCTCAGCGGCGTGAGGCGGTTCAAGGCAAAGAGATTCGTGCTGCTGGAGCTCGGGCCATGCAGCGTGCCGCAGGCGGTGGTGTAGCCAGCTTCGCGGACCAATTCCCGCACGGCGGGCGTCATCTTGCCATGAGGATAGGCAAAGTGATTCACCGCCACGCCGAAGGTGTCCTCCAAGCGCTTCTTGCTGGCGAAAATCTGCTCGCGCGCCTCCGTCAGCGGCACCTCGGCGAGATTCACGTGCGTCATCGTGTGCGAGCCGATGGCGTGCCCGGCCGCCAGCCAATCACGCACTTCAGAGACGTCCATCAGCGGCACCGCAGCGTCGCCATGGGCCGTATCCCACTTGTTTTCCTTACCCAGCAGGCCTGCGACGAGGAATTGCATCGCTTTAAAGCCGTGGCGTGCCAGCGGCTCCAGCGCGTTCTGCCAGACATCGCGGCGGCCATCGTCAAAGGTGATCACCACCGAGTTGGTGGGTGCGCAGGCGGCGACTTGATCGAGCGTGGTCGATTTGAAACCGACGCTGCGCAGTTTTTGAAGGTCCTGCTCGAAGCGAGTCGGCGACACATGAAGGAACGGGTCCTTGGAACCGATCGGGGCTTTGGAAACGCTGTGGTAGGCGAAGATCAGCGTTCCATGCTCGGCCATTTGACGCTGGAAGTCGCCGCCGAGTATCTGGGAAAGGAGGGTTTCGATCATGGCTGTGAGATCAGGCTGAGGGCTGTTTTGTGTCGCGGACCTGAGAAGGTTCTCGCGACTGCTAGGAAAATAACCCAACCACCAGATTCACAATGTGTGAATTGTGAGAATTATATGAATCGGAGTAGTTAAAGATTAGAATTCCTTGATGGCGGCTTCCTGCGGCCGTGCCGCCTGCCGATTCGGGTTCCGATTACTTTCCCTGCGTGATGAGCCTGCGCAGGACTTCGAACTGGGGCTTGCCCAGTTCATTCCGGGGGATTTCCGGGAGCGAAGTCGGTCTCTCGATTTGCTCAAATGCTCGCAGGCCGGCGTTCAGCCGGGCAAGCAGCTTATCGGCATCGCTTGCTGACATTCCGGCGACGGCGAGGGCCAAACGGGCTTCCTTCCGTTCATCGGGAAGATCGATGACGACGGCGTGGCCTTGGTGAAGGCCGAGTTCGAGGCGCAGGGCATCGATTTGGGCCTGAATGGGAGCCAGGGCGACCAATTCACCGAGGATTTTGACCGTTCCGGCCTCCCGGCCGAGAAAGCGCAAAAAACCGTCCTTCGTGATCAAAACGCGATCTCGCGTGCGAAGGCCGTTTTGAGCCGAAAGAGGCTCAAAATGCCATTCGGAGCCTTTTTGGACCAGGTAGCCTTTGGCGAGCGCTGGGCCGCGAATCGTCAAAACGGCCTCGGAGTCCGTTTCGAGACTCCAGATCGGCAAAACGGCCATTTCGTCGCCACCCGGGCGCTGCGTGGAAACCTGGGAGCCCGTTTCGGTCATGCCGTAAGTTTTGAACAGCGGCCAGCCGAGCTCTCGCGCGGCCTTTTCAACCTCCGGACTGAGCGCGCCACCTCCGACGAGCACCGCGCGCATCGATTTCGGCGCACGCAGCTTTTGCGCGACGAGATCAAAGACCTGCGCAGGCACGAGCGAAGCCAGTGTCGCCCCTTCAAAAGCCGCGAAGTCACGCGCGTTCCATTTTCCGACGAGTTGCGTGACCTTGCTGCCGCTTTCTTGCGCGCGGACAAGGATGCTGAAGCCACCGACGTGGTTCAGCGGCAGCGCGAGCAGCCAGTGATCGGCCGCGGTGATGCTGAAGTGCGCGTTCACCGCCCGCGCATTGATGCGCAAGCTCTCGCGAGTGTGCACAACCCACTTAGGCGTGCCTTCGCTGCCGCTGGTTTGGAAGTGGCACTCGTCCGTGCCGCCGCTGTGTCCAGCCGGTGGCGCGGTGTGGCTCCAGATGGAGTCATCGAGGCTCAGCAAATGCGCTTCCATGGGAGTTTTTCGAGTACATCGCCGAATCCGAGTCCGCCGCCGCTGCGATCGGCCTCCAGCACGCCGCCGGTGGAGCTCACGCGCTCAAAGAAGGCATCTTTTTCAAACAGATGCTCCGTGCAGAGCCCGCAGTGATCGAGCGTGAAGCCTTCGGCGACGGCGGTGGCCGCTTCATACGCGGCGAACATTTGCCCGAGCGCGTGATCCATGGCGGAGGTCATGATGAGGCGCTTGTCCGGATGCAATGCGGCGACGCCGCGCCAGTCACGCCGCGCGGGTTTGATAACGACAGCGTCAAAGCCGTGCGTCCCGGTTTTCCAGCCTTTGTCGAGCGCGAGGCGCACACCCCAGCGCTGCCGGATCGCCTCCCAGGCGTCCGCTTCATAAGGGAAGGGGTCTTCGACGAAATCGAGCGCGCGATACACGCGCAGCGGCATGAATTCGATGAACTTGGCGAACTCCCGCCGGTCCAGCACGCCGTTGAAATCGACGCGCAGCTTTGTGCCGGTGGTTTCGAGGTGACGCGAGGCGGCTTCGAGAAAGCGTGTGGTCTCTCCGTAGTTGGCAAAGCCCTTCGCTTTGATGGCGGGCCAGCCTTCTTCGATCACGCGGGCGAGCTGCGGGCCGGTTTCGGCGGAGAAACTCCACGAGTAATGGCTGCGCGGGATGGTGAGGCCTTCGAACAAACTCACTCCCGCGCGCCGCGCGGCTCCATCGATCTCCGCGCAGCGCAGCGCCATCTCGGTGACAGGTGTGGTGATGCCTTCGGCGAGCAGGCGGAGCTGCTCCTCGACGGGCGCATCACCAAATTCCGGCCAGGGATGGATGCAGCCGTAGCCGCCGTCGATTTGAATCAAAGCCCCGGCAAACACGCGCCGTTGCGAGGCCGCATTCAGCGCCACACCGCTGCGCAGCAGGTAGTCGTGGGCGTAGATGG
>Ga0315902_10011197_pt1 | contig 11796 bp, 8 predicted proteins | sample LakEriMetagenome_9_FD_203523 | JGI IMG/M metagenome (GOLD analysis project Ga0315902, IMG submission 203523) | Freshwater fungal communities from buoy surface, Lake Erie, Ohio, United States - Buoy 12 MA117 | ecosystem: Environmental > Aquatic > Freshwater > Lake > Lake biofilm | place: USA... | reverse complement strand
ACGCTGGAGGATCGGGCGTTCGATGAACTGGTGAATGAGGTCCTCCTCCAGCAGGAGTTCACGCGCCGGGGCATCACGGTCAGCGATGAGGAGATTCTGGCGGCGGCGCGAACGGCGCCCCCCCCGCAGGCCATGCAGTCACCCGACCTGCAGACCGATGGACAGTTCGACATCGAGAAGTACCGGCGCCTCCTCGGCAGCCCCATGGCGCGGCAGTCGGGTATGCTGGCTGGACTCGAAGCCTACTATCGTTCCGAGCTCCCGAAGCAGCGCCTGTTCGAGCAGGTGGCCGGATCGGCGTGGGTCTCCGACGAGCGTCTCTGGCAGATCTATCGGGATCGGCATGACAGCGCGACGGTGAGTTATGTCGTGCTCCGCCCCACGCTCCTTAAGGACACCGCGGTCACCGTGTCGGACAAGGACATCGCCGCGTACTACGATCGCAACAAGAAGCGGTTCGAACGCACCGGCCGGGCTGTCGTGTCCCTGCTCACGGTGCCGCGCTCGGTGACCGCCGCCGACTCGGCTGCCGCCAAGGCCCGGATCGAGGGGCTCCGGGCGGAGATCGCCGGGGGAGCAGCCTTTGATGTCATTGCGCGGCGGGAATCCGCGGACTCCGTGTCCGGTGCCCAGGGGGGCTCGCTCGGCAAGGGCGGACGCGGCCGGTTCACCCCGAAGTTCGAGGAGGCCGCCTATGCCCTCAAGCCGGGCGAACTGTCCCAGCCGATCCTGACGCCGTTCGGGTGGCACCTCATCAAGGTGGACGGTCGCGTCGGGGACACGCTGGACCTCCGGCACATCCTGGTGCTCGTCCAGCAGAGTGATTCGAGCGCCACGCGAACGGATCGCCGCGCGGATTCCCTGGCGGCCAAGGCTGCCAGCCTGGATGACCCCAAGGCCTTCGATGCCGCCGCGAAGCAGCTGGGGCTGACCCCGGCCTCGGTCGTGGTGACCCAGAAGGAGCCCCTCTCGTTTGCCGGGCGGTATGTCCCGAGCGTGAGCGCTTGGGCCTTTACCGGCGTTCGCCCCGGTGAGACGAGCGACCTCTTCGATTCCCCGGAGGCCTACTACCTCGCCCGACTGGATTCCCTCGTCCCCGGCGGCATGTCGCCTCTGGCAGAGGTGAAGGAGGAGATCTCTCGCCGACTGGCTCGGGAACAGCGGCTCGAAAAGCTCCGCCCGATCGGCGCCCAGCTGGTAACGGCTGCTCGTCGGGGGACCCTCGAAAGTGCCGCGGCCGAGCAGGGGCTGACTGTCGAGAAGTCGACGCCGTTCGCCCGGGTCGACGTGGTGGCCGGTCTCGGACAGTTCTCCGAAGCCGTCGGCGGGGCGTTCAGCACGGGGATCGGTCAGGTGGGAGGTCCGTTCAAGGGCAGCGACGCCATGGTCGTGCTCAGGGTCGAGGCGCGGAGCGAGGCCAGCAAGGCAACCTTCGACTCCGAGAAGACCGCCCAGCGGACGCAGTATCTCCAGTCGCTCCGCCAGCAGCGGGTTGAGGAGTTTCTCGCCGGTCTCCGGGAGCGGATGCGCCTCGATGACCGACGGACCACGGTCATGGCGCAGCTTCGCCGCCAGACGCCGACCTGATCCGCCCCTCGGGGTCCAACGAACAGCGCCCCCGGACCATCGTCCGGGGGCGCTGTTCGTTTTGGCGCGCCGCGTGGCGCGCTCTGGCCTCGCCCGCCGCTACTGCAGCAGCCGCTTCGGCTCCGGACGCTCCTCTTCGGTCGACTCCGCAGCCGCCACGCGCTCCGGCGGACGCGGCGGTTCGGTGATCTGCCGCTGGGCATCGCTCAGGTTCCGCTTGAACTCGGTGATACCCTTGCCGAGTGAGCCGGCGATCTCCGGGATGCGCTTGGCGCCAAACAGCAGCAGCAGCCCCGCGGCGATGAGGAGAATCTCCCAGAAGTTGAAGTTGCCGAGCATGCGGTACTCCCTAGAAGAGGGATCGGGCGATGAGGTAGGCGACCAAGACGCCGAGGAGGCTCAGAAGCGACACATCCAGTGCGACCGGCCCGATGGCGAACTTCAATATAATCAGGTCCACCGGCAACGGACCGACGGCCGGCGTGACCCCCGTCGTCAGAAACTCCTTGACGGCCCCGGCCGGTAGGAACCGGCGCGCCACCTGAGTCAGCAGGCCGCCGGCCACGAAACCGGATGCGAGGACGACGGCGTGAAAGACCGGTCGGGCCCTGGAGCCCCCGCGGGGACTCACCAGCGCCGCTCCGTGACGTACGCGATGGCGTCGGTGAGAGCTGCCCTGGCCGGCGAATCGGGAAGATCGGCCAGCGCCTCCTCCGCCTCCCGCGAGTACGCGTCAGCCTGCCGTCGGGCGTAGTCCAGTCCGCCATGCGCCCCCACGAGTCCGATGACCTCGGCAATCCGATCATCCGACGGTTCCGGATCCGCAAAGAGCGCCTCCACATGCCGTCGAGCCGCCGCCGGCATTTCCCGAAGGGCCGCGATGAGCGGAAGCGTGACCTTGTGCTCCTTGAGGTCATGTCCGCCGGGCTTGCCGGTGACATCCTGCTGCTCGGTATAGTCCAGCAGGTCGTCCGCCACCTGAAACGCCATGCCGAGCCGTTCCCCGAATCGGGTCAGTGCCGGCCGATGCCGTGGGGCGCCGCACAGCGCACCTGCCTCGCACGCCACCATGAAGAGCGAAGCCGTCTTGGCGCGGATCAAGGTGACGTAATCGGCCTCCGAGAACGCCAGGGCGTCGAACGCGGCCAGCTGCCGGATCTCGCCGAGCGTCATCTCGTTGGAGGCCTGCGTGATGGCGCGCATGATTTCAAGATCGCCAAGGGAGACTAGCTCACGCAGTGCCCGGAGATAGAGAAAATCCCCCATGATCACCGAGACTTCGTGGCTGAACACCGCATTGACGGTGGGTTGCCCTCGACGCAACACCGAATGATCGACGCTGTCGTCATGGACGAGCGTGGCCAGATGGATCAGCTCGATGATGGCCGCATAGGTGACCGCCCGGGGAAGCGGAGCCTCCTCCACCTGGCTGGAGAGCAGCAGGAGCGTGGGCCGAAAGAGCTTCCCCTTCATCCCCATCAGGTGCCCCTGTACATCACGGACGAGGGGCACATCCGCGGAGACGATCCGCCACAACTCGTCCGATACCGCCGGCAGGCGATCCAGGATCGGTGCCTGAATCTCGGCGAGGGCGGCGGCGAGTGACGAGGGGGTCCGGGCCGACACGGTCATCGGCCCGCGATCCCGAGGGCGTTCAGCCGCGCGGCCACATCCCGGAAGTTGGGGTTGATGGCGTGCACCCGCTGATAATAACCACGTGCCTCGTCCAGGCGCTCCTGCGCTTCGGCCGCGTACGCCAGCAGATAGAGCACCCCGATCCGATGCTGGTCGTCCAGGCCGGGCTCGTGCAAGGCACGCAGCAGGACCGTTGCGGCCACATCGTAGCGCGCCTGCTCGATGAAGCACTGTCCCAGTGCTTCGTAGGCCGCCGGCCGGTGAGCCCGGCTCCGCAAGGCCTTCTGGAACTCCTCGACGGCATCATCGAGGAGCCCCATTTCCTTGTACGCGACGCCCAGATCGTAGTGCGTGGAGAAGTCCTCATCCCCGAGCGACCGGGCGACGCCTTCCTTGAAATGACGCAGGAGCAGCGCAAAGTCCGCCTGCTCATCGCCCGTGACCAACGGCTCCCGCATCCGCAGGCGGGTCGCCTCTTCACTGACCTCTGCGACCATGGAGGCGAGGTCCACGTACTCTTCCGAGGCCTGAGCCGATTGCGGGACCGGGATGGGGGGCGCGGCCGCGCCGAGCGCAGCGCGTGCCCGATCATCGAACGGATCCAATTCGAGCACGCGCGCATAGACGGCATGTGCCCGCTCGGCCTCATTGATCCGGACCAAGGCATCCGCCAGATCGAGATAGGCGACGCGGAGCCGCGGGGCCTCCTTCCGCTGAACGGCCAGCTCGACCCGTTTCTGGTGGTACGGGATCCGATCGGGAACCACCTGGACCAACTCGTCGGCGATCTCGCATGCCTGCGGCAAGTCCCCCAGCTCGGCAAAGCCCTGCTGGGCCTCCTGCAGCTCACGCAGGGCCTCCTCACGGGCTCCGGACTCGAACAGAGCCTCGGCGTAGCGCCGGCGCAGACGCCAGTCGGTCGGGGTCCCGCGGACGGCCCGCCGCAGGTCATCCAATCGCGAGCTGGCAACGGCAGCCGCCTCGGCCACCACGGCCGCCATGGGAATCGACGGGGTGGGGACGCGCCGCGGGGTGGCCGGGATGGCGTCGACCAGCCGCGGCGTGGGGCGGAGCTGCGCCGGCACCGAGGCGATGACCGCATCGTCGAGGACCAACGGCGGCAGCTCACCAGGCAGGATGAAGTCGTGCGGATCGAGGCGGAAGGGCGGACGGACGGACGACGTCCACCCCGAGGCCGGCTCCGCCTGCGCCGCGTTGGCGGCCGCCTCGGCCTGATCCACGATCTCCGCGCCGGCCTGTATGGCCGCATCCACGCCGGGCATGGCGGAGAGTTCGATTGACAGGTCGATCGGCTCCAGTGACGGCGCGGATGGCGGGGACGGCGGCGCGCTCGATGACGTGGCCACGTGCAGGTGGTCGGCCGCCCCCTCCAACCCCGCCAATGGGGCCACATCGGCAGCCTCAATTGGCACCGGCTCGATGTCATCCCCGGGTGCTGTCGGCAGCGGAGCCGCCGGTAGATCCACGGGCGGGACGACGGCCCGATTCATCAACGGGGTCCGCAACCGGGGATCCCGGTAATCGAGCTCGAGGAAAACCAGATCCTTGGTCTTTTCGAACCGATTGACGGGCGCAGCCGGCGCATCCGCCACCACGGGCTCCGGAGCGGGCGGCGTCGCGCGGCGCGGCAGTGCGATCCCCTTCCGGGCGGCGTGCTCGTCGACCAGCGCCCGGACTTCCGTCAGCTCCGGCATCAGCTCGGCGATCTCGGCGAGGGTCCGCATCCCCTCGTCGACCTTCCCCTCCAGCTGCATGCGCGAGGCGTAGGCGAGAAAGTTCCGGGTCGCATCGCCCCGGAGGCCCTTCCTGGCACAGATGCGGCCGAGCGTGTAATACACCACCGATCGACCGGGCGCACTCCGCAGAATCTTGTTGCACAACGCGATCGCGTTGTTGTACAGCCCGTTGGCCGTATAGTGTTCGACGGCCCGCTCGTAGTAGGTAATGGCCTCGGGGATCTGCCCCTGGCGGAGCGACAGGTCGCCCACCTTGTTGAGCAGGGCCACATCGACGTCTTCGCCGTCGGCTTCACTGGCCTCGATCGCCTTGACGTACAGGGCGATCGCGCGATCGACCTGCTTCAGCTGCTCGAACTCAGCCGCCCGTCGGCGATGCTTCGCGGCGGTGGACATGCGATCGAGACGGGCTCCGTTGGAATCGGGGGAGGTGGGGCGGCATCCGGTCGATCCGGGAATGATGCCACCGCCATCGCGCGGGCTCAGCGCAAGCTATGGGTCAGCCGAACGGGTGACAAGCGTGACCCGCCACCCACGACCGGGTACAGAGCCGTTCCCCGAACCAGTAGGGGATCGCCCGATGATCGTCGACCGCATGAATGGCCAGATCGGCCCGGAATCCGGGAGCCAGCTGACCGGTGTCCCCGGCCCGTCCAAGTGCGGCCGCCCCATTCACGGTCGAGGCGATCCACGTCTCGGCGGCCGACAGCCGCAGTTGACTCACGGCCAGCGTCATGACGAGCGGAAACGACTGCAATGGGGACGTCCCCGGATTACAGTCCGTCGCGAGCGCTACGGCGGCCCCCGCTTCAATGAGCGCGCGGGCCGGCGCCTGTCGCCCCGTGCCCAGGAACAGCATGGTGGCCGGCAGCAAGGTGGCCACCGTGTCACTTGCCGCCAGGGCCCGCATCCCCTCGGACGAAATGGCCGCCAGATGATCCGCACTGACCGCCCCCAGCGCCACGGCCAGAGCCGCTGCGCCACCGTCGTGCAGCTCGTCCGCGTGCAACTTGGGGCGAAGGCCGAGCGCCGTGGCCGCCTCGAGCAGGGTACGGGTTTCGTCCGGTGAAAAGACGCCGGGCTCGCAGAACACGTCAGCGAACTCCGCGAGCTGCCCGGCTGCGACGGCGGGGTACAACTCCTCGGTGAGGATCCGGATCCACTCGCGCCGTCCGTCCTGACGATCCCGATACTCGAGGGGCACTTCGTGGGCGCCGAGACAGGTGGCCACCACGCGGACAGGGGTGGACTCTCCGAGGTGCCGGATGGCGTGGAGCATGCGCAGCTCGTCGGCCACGGTGAGGCCATAGCCGGACTTGATCTCGACGGTGGTGACCCCTCCGGCCGCGAGGCGCGCGAGTCGGGGACGAGCCAGCGCCACCAGGTCTGCGGTGGAGCGCCCCCGAAGGTCCCGGACGGATGCGTGAATGCCGCCGCCCCGACGGGCAATCTCGAGGTACGGGACGCCGGTCGCACGCAACTCATGCTCGGCGTGTCGTCCGGCACCAAACACCACATGGGTATGCGAGTCCACGAAGCCGGGCGCCAGCAGACCTCCCTCGCAATCGACCTCGGAAGCACCAGGAAACTCACGGCGGAGCATCGCATCCGGGGCGACGGCCACGATCCGCTCCCCCCGCACGGCTACACCGAGACCACGCTGGACGCACGCATCCGCCATTTCGCCGCCCCGACGGGCTCTCGCCGGGCCGGCACAGGTCACGGTCTCCGCCGCGTTCACAAAGAGGATGGCCCCGGTCGCTGGCGAGGGCCGACCGGTCATGGGGCCACCGTCGGGGCGGGCACCACCCCCATCACGTCCCGTATCCTCGACATCAGCCGGAGTGGCGCCTGCGCCTCGCCGCGGCAGGCATAATAGCAGGCATTGCAGGCGATCGGTTCATACCCCCGATACGACTCCCATGGCCCGTCGGCCGGAAAGTCCGGACACCGGCGCACCTGACCGTAGGGATCGATGTGGATGGTATCGGATCCGCTGTGGCACGGCTCCGTCATCTCGCCCCGCACGTACCGGGGGATCTGCTCGAGATAGTAGTCGGAGTTGGTGATGACCCCGCGCCGACGCCGCTTGTATGCCAGCAGCGCCCGTACGACCGTCTCGAGCTCGGCCAGTGGCACGGTGTCCAGCACGTGATCCCGATTGCCGTTCTTGAGGGCGGTGTAGACGGAGAAGTTCACCCCGCCACCCAGGCGCTCGGCCGTTTCCACGATCGGCAGCAGCTGATCGAGGTTGTCGTTCTTGATGACGGTATTGAACCGGACGCTGCCGATGCCGGCAGACCGCAGGGCGGGTACCAGCTCCAGCAGGCGGGCCGTGAGCCCGGGAATCCCACGTGCCTGATCGTGTCGCTCATCCAGATAATCGAGCGAGATATTGAACTGGTCGACACCGGCCTCCCACAGGGACCGAGCCCGATCCACGGTGAGCAGGGCCCCGTGGGTGATCAGGTTCACGTACGTGAGCCGGACCTCAGCCCGCACGGAGCGGACCAGCGCCTCGAGATCCTTCCGGAGCAGCGGTTCGCCGCCGGTGAAGGTCAGGATCATCGGCGAGTACCGTCGGGCCACGGCGGCAAAGTCGGTCACCTCCCGACTGCGGGCCTCGGCCGGGGTCTGCCAATAATCGCAGAAGCCGCAGCGCGCATTGCAGCGCATGGTGACTTCGAAGTTGAGCAGGACCGGTCGCCGTCGAGCCCGGAGCCAGGCGTACTTTCCCAGGAACAGTGGCACATGCCACGGGCGATACCGCGAGGAGAGCATCAGTCCTCGAGCATCGGCAGGCGGATGCCTTCACGCCGTGCCGTCGCCTGCGCCACCGGATATCCGGCATCCGCGTGGCGGGCCACGCCGATTCCGGGGTCGTTGGTGAGGACCCGAGCCAATCGGCGCCGCATCCGCTCACTGCCATCGGCCACGATCACCTGCCCCGCGTGCAGCGAGTTGCCAATGCCGACTCCCCCCCCGTGGTGGAAGGAGACCCAACTGGCCCCGCTGGCGGCATTCAGCAACGCGTTCAACACGGCCCAATCGGCAATGGCATCACTGCCATCCTTCATGCCCTCGGTCTCACGGAACGGCGAGGCCACGCTGCCCGTGTCCAGGTGATCGCGGCCGATGACGATGGGGGCCGACACCTCGCCGCGAGCTACCAGCTCATTGAGGGCGAGCGCGAAACGGGCACGGTCCCCCTGCCCCAACCAGCAGATGCGGGCCGGGAGCCCCTGAAAGGCAATCCGCTCGCGTGCCAACGTGATCCAGCGCCGCAGGGCGGCGTCCTCCGGAAAGAGCTCGAGCACGAGGGCATCCGTTCGCGCGATGTCCGCAGGATCCCCTGAAAGTGCCACCCACCGGAACGGACCCTTGCCTTCGCAGAAGAGGGGCCGGATGTACTCGGGCACGAAGCCGGGAATCCGGAACGCATCATCCACCCCGGCGTCGAATGCCACCGTGCGGAGGTTGTTGCCGTAATCGAAGGTCACCGCGCCACGATCCTGCAGGGTCCGCATGGCGCGGACGTGCCGCACGATGCTCTCGGTCACGCGCCCGAGGTACCCCTGTGGGTCGGCTGAGCGCATGGCGGCCGCCGACGCCACCGACATGCCGGAGGGGATGTAGCCCACCAGCAGATCGTGGGCGCTGGTCTGATCGGTCAGCACGTCCGGCGTGATTCCGCGGGTCACCAACTCGGGGAGCACCTCGGCCACGTTGCCGAGGAGGGCCACCGAGAGCCCCCGCCGCTCCGCCTGCGCCGCACGGAGCCACCGCAGGGCCTCATCCAGCGAATCCGTGTGCCGATCGCAGTAGCGGGTCTCGATCCGCTTGGCGATGCGTGCGGGATCAACCTCGATTCCCAGCACCGCCGCGCCATGCATGGCGGCAGCCAGCGGCTGCGCCCCCCCCATGCCGCCAAGGCCCGCCGTGACCACCAGGCGCCCCTCGAGAGAACCGCCGAAGTGCCGGGCCGCCACCGCCCCGAACGTCTCGTACGTGCCCTGCACGATCCCCTGGGAGCCGATGTAGATCCACGACCCGGCCGTCATCTGACCGTACATCGTGAGTCCGAGCCGCTCCAGTCGGCGGAACTCGTCCCAATTGGCGAACCGGCCCACGAGGTTCGAGTTCGCGATCAGCACGCGCGGGGCCTCCTCGTGCGTGCGGAAGACCGCCACCGGCTTGCCGCTCTGGACCAGGAGGGTCTCATCGTCAGCCAAGGTCTCGAGCGTGCGGACGATCGCATCGAACGCCGCCCAGGAGCGCGCCGCACGCCCGGTGCCCCCGTAGACCACAAGCTCATCCGGCCGCTCGGCCACCTCCGGATCGAGGTTGTTCATGAGCATGCGGAGCGCGGCCTCCTGCTCCCAGCCGCGGCAGCGGAGGGCGGACCCCCGCGGGGCACGAACCGGCCGGGTGCCCTCGAGTGCCACCGGCGACGTGAGGATCGTGGTCATGCGGACAGGGTCTCCAGCACCGGATCGAAGTGTCCGGCGGCCAGCGCGTCGGCGAGGGCCCGGATCTGTGGTGACGGCGGATGATCCCCGGCCTTCCGAGGGACCACCTCTCGAACGAGGGCGTGTACCTGTTCCACCGCGGCGCTGCTCCGGAGCGGCCGCCGGTACTCGAGCGCCTCAGCCCCGGTGAGCAGCTCGATGGCCAGCACCTGTCGCACATTGGCCACGGTGCGTCGCAACTTGACTGCGGCATGCATCGCCATCGGCACCACATCCTCCTTGCTGCCGTCGGTCGGAATGGAATCCACGCTGGCCGGATGGGCCAGCGTCTTGCACTCGCTGGCGAGCGCGGCCGCTGTCACCTGGGACATCATGTGTCCCGATTCGAGCCCCGGAGACGCCGCCAGAAAGGCCGGGAGCCCCTGATTGAGATCGGGGTGCACCAGACGATCAATGCGGCGCTCGCTCATCACGGCCAGATTGGCTGCGGCAATAGCCAGCACATCGGCCGCCATGCCGACCGCCTGTCCGTGAAAGTTGCCGCCGCTCAGCAGCTCCCCCGAATCGAGGACGAGCGGATTGTCGGTGGCGGCATTGAGTTCGCGGGAAATGATGCCTTCCGCAAACGCGAGCGCATCAAGCACCGGGCCGTGCACCTGCGGCACGCAACGGAGTGCATAGGCATCCTGCACGCGAGGATCCCCATGGCGATGGGACTCCCGCAGCGCGGACCCCCCCAGCACCCGACGCAACAGGGCGGCAGACGTCCGCTGTCCCTCCTGCCCACGCGCCTCCTGAATGCGGGCGTCGAAGGCATCCGGCGTCCCCAACAGCGCCTCGAGGCTCATCCCGGCCGCGACATGTGCCACCCCCCACAAGCGGCGCAGCATGGCGCACGCCAACGCCGCCACGGCCGTGTGCGCCTGCGTCCCGTTGATGAGGGCCAAGCCCTCCTTGGCCTCGAGCCGGAGGGGAGCCATCCCTGCCGCCGCCAGCAGCTCACCCGAGGGCCCCTCACGGCCGGCCGATCGGGCCTCGCCCTCCCCGATGAGCAGCAGCGCGAGATGTGCCAACGGCGCGAGGTCCCCGCTGGCGCCCACGCTCCCCTGCTCGGGGACCACGGGCCACACCCCGGCGTTGAGCAGCTCCAGGAGTCTTTCCACGAGAAGCGGGCGCACGCCGGCGTAGGCCGAAGCGAGGACGTTCGCCCGCAGCAACATCATGGCGCGCACCTCGGCCTCGGGGAGCGGCGCCCCGACCCCGGCCGCATGGCTGCGCACGAGATTCCGCTGCAGCGGCTCCAACTGGTCAGGCGGGATCGTCACCTCGGCCATCTTGCCGAAGCCGGTATTGATCCCGTACACGGGTGTCCCTGCCGCCACGGCCCGCATAACGACATCGCGCGTCACCTGCATCCGCTGCCGTGCCACCTCGGCGAGCGCCACGGGGGTCCGTGCCTCCGCTACCCGCACCAGATCCCCGATCCGGAGGGAGCGGCCATCGAGCGTTACGACGATGGACGCGCCCAGGTCAGAAGCTGCTGCCACGATAGGTCTGCCGATCGTAGTTGAACTTGAGGTCGGGCTGCGCCTTCAGCGCGACGAAGAAGTTGAAGGCGAAGTTGCCGTTCGGCGTCTGCGAGAAGGTGAACACCGCATTCCAGTCGTGCAACGACCGCTGCAAGCCCACCTGCTGACTCGAGAACTGGGCGCGCTCCACATCGTACTGGGTGGACCACTGCACCGCCCAGTTCGGGGTGATGTTGAAGGATGTCGTGGCCGTGACATTCTGGGTCGGTGGCTGGAGAAACACCGGGGCCCCGATCGCGCTCTGGCCACTGGTCAACCCGGTCGCCGGGGCGCTCTGGGCCTCCAGCACGCAGCGGTCATAGGCGAACGGACCGAACACGCGCTGGGCCTCGCACAGTTTGGCCGGATCATTCAGGATCTGGGTTCCGCCACGCGGCGGCCGCTGGCGGGCCGCATTGTACTGGAGGTTGAGATTCCACCCCTGCCCCGAGGGGATCGACATCTGCATGCCGCGCATGCCACCGCTGCCGGCCGCATTCATCTGCCGCGACTGGCGATCAATCTCCGTATCCGCCGCCTCCCGGCTGCGCCCACCGGCACTGTCCGCCTCGAGCGTCGTACTGCGCCCCAGCAGGCGCCCAAGCAGGGCGAAGATCCCCGATTCCCCGTTGAGGGAGAAGGTCACGCCGAAATCCGTGCGATACGGACTGAACGTCGCGGTATCGGACATCGGATCGCCCTGGAAGAGTTCGTAGGATGTCCGGAAATCGAGGCCGGGGAGCAGATCCGTTCGGCCCGAGATCGCAAACGTCCGATCGG
>Ga0315902_10011196_pt1 | contig 11798 bp, 11 predicted proteins | sample LakEriMetagenome_9_FD_203523 | JGI IMG/M metagenome (GOLD analysis project Ga0315902, IMG submission 203523) | Freshwater fungal communities from buoy surface, Lake Erie, Ohio, United States - Buoy 12 MA117 | ecosystem: Environmental > Aquatic > Freshwater > Lake > Lake biofilm | place: USA... | reverse complement strand
CGCTGTCCTATGACCGGACGGTTGAGATCGCCAGCGCATTCCAGGACGCTCCAACCGCCGAAATCATGGGCGAACTGGGACGAATGCTGGCACGTTCGGTGACAGTCAGCGGGCTGAACCATATCCCGCGGCACGGTCCCGCGCTGATCGTGGCCAATCATCCCACCGGAATCGCCGACGGGATTGTACTGTGGCACCTGCTGGCTCCGATCCGGCCGGACCTCTATTTCTTTGCGAACCGCGACATCCTGCGGGTGATGCCGCAAATGGAGAATGCGATCGCGCCGGTCGAGTGGCGGATGGATAAACGCAGCCACGGCAAGACGCGCGAGACAATGGCCTTCACCCGCGATGCCGTCGAAGCAGGGCGGCTCGGGGTGATCTTCCCATCCGGTCGCCTTGCGAAGCGGCGAGGGCTGAGGCTTTATGAGCGCCCATGGATGGCCTCGGCTGCAATGCTCGCGCGCCGGTTTGACCTTCCGGTCATTCCTGTGAACATCAGAGCACGCAACTCGGTGCTCTTCTATCTCTTCGACATGATCCATCCGACGCTGCGCGATATCACCCTGTTCCACGAAACGCTGAACAAGGCCCGCCAGCCCTATGTCGTCACCGTGGGAGAAGAGATTTCACCTGCAGCACTTCCGGCAGGTTCGGAAGACGGAATCGATCTGCTGCGGCGGGCCACGCTGTCTCTGGGCGGCGCAGAGGACGGGCCCACCGTCAGCCTTGTGCGCGCAACGCGAAGACCACTCATGCGGTTTTGAAGAGGTCCGGCGGATCGGAGCCGGTGACGCCGTCCGGGGCGGAGGGTCAGGACCTTGGGATCGGGATCGCCCGCAGGTCGCGGACATCGTTTGACAGCAGGGCGAGATTGATCGTTTTTGTATCAGCCCTGACGGCAGCGACGGAACGCAGCGTCCAGGGCCGTGACGGCGGCAGCGGGGCCGCCAGAACGGTGACGGGCGCGGTGCAGTACTCCTGCGCGCTGGTCCAGGCCGCCATTTCGGCGCGACGGGCTGCGACGGTCATCGGGCCCCAGTCGCGGGCGATGCCGGCGTTGCGGCCGTTGTCGCGCGCCACGGCATCGTCGCGGATGATGTTCCTCGCAGCGATGCGGACCGCGCATTCAAGATTGGCCGGGCCGTCCTTAAGTGCCTCGGCCGTGCGCGCCTCGCAGCCGTACTGCCGGGCGGTCGAGGGCAGAATCTGCAGCAGGCCATAGTAGAGGCCGCCGCCGCCGACCGCGCGGGGGTCATGCGTGCTTTCGTACCGGGCCAGAGCGGACAGCACGCCGGCCCAGAAGGCGGCGCGGTCGCGCGCTCCGGCATGGGGATAGGCGGGGCACCAGGTTGCAATGTCGTCGGGCACGACCTCGATCAGGCCCGAGGCGCGCACGGCCGCCAGCGTCGCGCGCGTCCAACGCTCGGCATCGGGGCGATGGTCCCAGCGCATCACGGGCACAGGCCCACCAAGGATACTGTCATCGCGCAAGCGCGGGCGAAGCGGAGCGCCAGTCCGGACAAGGACGGGATGGCGCAGCATGTGGTCGGGGCGGGCCATCGGGCGCAGGCTTGCAAGGACCGGGGCCGGGGCCGGCGCTGCAACGGTCACGGCGGCGGCGGGCGCTGTATCGGCCAAGGGAGGGTCGAGGCGGATGACGAAGACGGGGTCGCGCCTGGCATCCGGCCCACCGCCAGGGCGCAGGATGACATGTAAGACGGACCAGCCGGGTTGCGGCGCGGAATCGGTACCGCCGGGGACAGCATGGGAGGAGGCGGCGACAAGGCCCGCAGCATCTGGTGCAGCCCTACCCGCGACAGCCCAGCTCTCGGCGGTCGCGGGGACGCCAAGCGGGCTGGCGACGGCGGAGGAGGAGGCCGACACAAGGCCCGCGGCATCAGGCGGTGCAGTCGGCTCGGACAACCCGGGCCCCGCACCACATACCGCGATAGCCAAAGCCAGAATCCCCCCAGGGATCAACTCAGGCAAATGCATGGCAACCAACTTGCCCCGACGTCTGATTCAAATGCAAGAATAAGTGACTTTATCAACAGGCATTTGCGGAAATCCGCTCATGCATTGCATGAGCAGGGCGGGCCGCGGGGTGCGTTCGCAGGCCCGCGCCAGAGACCGGATCAGCCCTGACAGTAGCTTTGCGAAGAGACCCAGGCTGCCATGGCGGCGCGTTTGTCCGCGTTCATGAACGGGCCCCAGTCGGCTGCGAATCCGCCCCGGTTTGCAGCCACGACTCCATCCCGCGGGACGGTCTCGGATGCAATCTGGACGGCGCATGCCAGGTTCGCGCTCCCGTCCTTGAGTTCCGCGGCGCTGTCAGCACTGCAGCCATAAAGCCGCGCCGTCGCAGGTGAAATCTGCACGAGACCGAACCAGCGGCCGCCGCCGCCCACGGCCTCGGGGTTCCAGGTGCTCTCGTAGCGGGCAAGCGCAGACAGAAGCCCGGTCCAGAAATAGGCCCGTTCTTCCGGAGCGGCAGCCACATAACCGGGGCACCAGGTTCCGATGTCGCCCGGGACATGGGTCAACAGTTCGGCACCCTCGGATTCGAGCGCTGCAAGCGTCGCCTCTGTCCAGGCATCGGCCTCGGGGCGATGATCCCACTGCATCATGGGAAGCGCGTCAGACACCGGCGCCGGCGCAGGTGCGCAGGCAACCAGAGTCAGGACCGACGCGCATGTGATGAACGCCAGCACCCGACGGGAACGCCCGAACGCCGTGGGACACAAGTTCAGAAGCAAGGCAGCAACTCCCGCGGTCAATCGGCAAGGAGGCATAAGGGCCGTATGACGGCTGCGTCGAGTCCGGGGCGCGGGCGGCAGGAATGTAGGCAGCAAATCGCTTGCGGAGGCAGCGGGATATTGGCGGATTTCCGCCGAATTCAGCGGCCCCGCGTCAGAAAGCAAGTCGCGGCCAGGCTCCTTGAAAGGCGACAAGGCCCGGCCTAGAGAGGGCGGGTGACAGGAGGCCGTGAAGATGGAGACGCGGATGGCGGACGAGGCCCTCAAGGCACCGAAGCCAAAGGTGATCGCGGGCGCGACCGGAGACTGGGAGCTGGTCATCGGGCTTGAGGTGCATGCACAGGTCGCCTCGGCGGCCAAGCTCTTTTCCGGCGCATCGACCGCCTTTGGCGCAGAGCCGAATTCCAACGTGGCCTTCGTCGATGCCGGGATGCCGGGGATGCTGCCGGTGATCAACGAAGGCTGCATCGCGCAGGCGGTGCGCACGGGGCTGGGCCTGAAGGCGCAGATCAACCTCTGGTCGGCCTTCGACCGCAAGAACTATTTCTATCCCGACCTGCCGCAGGGCTATCAGATCAGCCAGTTGTTCCACCCGATCGTGGGCGAGGGCGAGGTGATCGTGGACATGGGGCCCGGCGTGGCGCGCCGGGTGCGGATCGAGCGCATCCACCTTGAACAGGATGCCGGCAAGTCGATCCACGACATGGACCCCGCGATGTCTTTCGTGGACCTCAACCGCACGGGTGTGGCGCTGATGGAGATCGTCTCGCGCCCCGATATCCGCGGACCCGAGGAAGCGGCGGCCTATGTCGGCAAGTTGCGCCAGATCATGCGCTATCTGGGGACCTGCGACGGCAACATGCAGAACGGCAACCTGCGGGCCGATGTCAATGTCTCGGTCTGCCGGCCAGGTGCCTATGAGCGGTACCTCGCGGGCGACCCATCTGGGCTCGGGACGCGCTGCGAGATCAAGAACATGAACTCGATGCGGTTCATCCAGTTGGCGATCGAGCACGAGGCGCGCCGGCAGATCGCCATCCTCGAGGATGGCGGGACGGTCGATCAGGAAACGCGGCTTTACGACCCCGACCGCAACGAGACGCGGTCGATGCGGTCCAAGGAAGAGGCGCATGATTACCGCTATTTCCCCGATCCGGACCTTCTCCCGCTCGAGATCGAGCAGGCCTGGGTGGATGCGATCGCGGCGGTGCTGCCGGAACTGCCGGACGCCAGGAAGGCGCGTTTCGTGCGCGATTTCGGCCTGTCGGACTATGACGCAGCCGTGCTGACGGCCGAGGCGGAGGATGCGGCCTATTTCGAGGCGGTGGCGGCGGGACGCGATGGCAAGACGGCCGCGAACTGGGTCATCAACGAGCTGTTCGGGCGGCTGAAGAAGGATGGCCGCGGGATTGCCGAAAGCCCGGTTGCCCCGGCGCAGCTTGGCGGGATCATCGACCTGATCGCGGGCGGCGAGATTTCGGGCAAGATCGCCAAGGACCTCTTCGAGATCGTCTATGCCGAGGGCGGGGATCCGGCGGCGATCGTGGCGGCACGGGGGATGCGTCAGGTGACCGATACCGGCGCGATCGCTGCGGCGGTGGACGAGATCATCGCGGCCAACCCTGCGCAGGCCGAAAAGGCGCGCGCCAACCCCAAACTTGCCGGCTGGTTCGTCGGGCAGGTGATGAAGGCGACGGGCGGCAAGGCCAACCCGGCGATGGTGAACGATCTGGTGGTGGCGCGGCTCGGGCTATGACGGGGCGTCAGCCACCTTTATGGTGGCATGGAGAGTGTGGGGGAGGCGGGGATGACTGGTTTCGAATTCCGGGTGGTGCCGGCTCCGAAACGCGGCGTGAAGGCAAAGGGTGCAAAGACCGGCGAAGAACGGTTCGCAGCGGCTCTGGCCGAGGTGATGAACGCGCTTGGCGCCGAAGGCTGGGATTATGTCCGCTCGGACGTGCTGCCCTGCGAGGAGCGTCAGGGACTCACGGGTAAGACCACGGTCTATCACAGTGTCCTGGTTTTTCGGCGTGGGTTGCCAGCGACGGAGGGGAAAGCGGAAACCGGTCCGGCGATGCCGGCGCCGCCTGCTGCCGGCCCTGCCGCGGCAGTGGCACCGGCATCCGGCGGAGCCTCAGCGCCGCTTCCCTCGCCGGCAGCGCTTCCTGCCTTTCTGGCTCCCGCGCCGCGGGTGGCGGCACCACCGCTGAACCCGGCGCCCCCCATCGGCCCTGCCGAACGGCCGTCCACAGACTAGAGCCGGCCTCCGGACCTCTGCGGCGGCGGACGGCAGCCGGTCTGCCCCGCAGCCGGATGTTCCTACCGCACGTTCAGCGAAAGGGCATGGATGCGTCCCATGATGTCCCGCCCGAGCGCGGCGTGAACCGCACGATGCCGTCCGATCCGGTTCATTTTTGCAAGAACGGGTGCGGCGATGGTGACCTGCCAGTGGCTTTCGCCGGTACCATCGTCGCCGGCATGTCCGGCATGGCGGGCACTGTCATTGACGATGACCAGCTCTGTCGGCGCAAAGGCGACCTCAAGTGCCGCACGTATTTGCGATTCGAGTCCCATTTTTCGGTTTCGCCCCCTTCAATCCCGGCGCGCATGGATTAAACTGCCCGCTCGCTTCCGGAAAGGGGCGGGGCGAGTCGGACGGGCTCAACGGGCATGTAGGGCGGGCCATGGCGAAAAGCGATCCATTCGGCTTCGACATGTCGGTGTCGGCGGCCAAGAAAAAGAACCCCCGCGGACGGCGCGGTCTGACCGGCGCATCCGAGACGTCGGTGCGGGGCTGTGACCATCCCGGATGCCGCGAGGACGGCAAGTTCCGGGCGCCGAAATCGCCCGACACGCTCGACGATTACTTCTGGTTCTGCCGCGAGCATGTGCGGGAGTACAATCTCAAGTGGAATTTCTTCGGCAACGCGAGCGAGCAGGACTACCTTGACCAGGTCGAGAAGGACCGTGTCTGGGAGCGCCCGACCAAACCCTTCGGCAAGCGCAGCGAGGAGCAGCGCGCCTGGGCGCGGCTGGGGGTGGACGATCCGCATCAGGTGCTGGGCGAAAACGCGACGCGCAACCCCAGCCGCGGCAACGGGGGCGCCCGCAGGCTGCCGCCGACCGAACGGCGCGCGGTCGAGATCCTCGAGGTCCGCGACACGATGTCAAAGGCGGAAATCCGCAAGGCCTACAAGGCGTTGATCAAGGTCCTGCATCCGGACATGAACGGCGGCGACCGCAGCCAGGAGGAACAGCTGGCCGAGGTCGTCTGGGCCTGGGACCAGATCAAGGACAGCCGTCACTTCCCCGACTGATCCGCACAGCGGGCGGCACAATCCCAGGCGCCTGGCAGGACCCCTGACCCTCGCAGGTCCGGTCGCCGCAGCGACGGACGGGCACGCCACGGGGAGGCCCTCCTCCGCCCTTGAACGCCCCGGCCAGATGCGCCAAGAGTGACTGGTCAAGGGGCGACGGGGATGGCCGACGGCATGAGCGACATGACGGCAAGACCGACCGAGGAGATCTCGGTACGCGATGTGTTCGGGATCGACACCGACATGCGCGTGAAGGGGTTCGCGGAACAAGCGGACCGGGTCCCCGACATCGACCCGACCTACAAGTTCGATCCTGACACGACGCTCGCGATTCTGGCGGGTTTCGCCTACAACCGCCGCGTGATGATCCAGGGCTATCATGGCACCGGAAAATCCACGCATATCGAACAGGTTGCGGCGCGGCTGAACTGGCCGGCAGTGCGGGTCAACCTTGACAGCCACATCAGCCGGATCGACCTGATCGGCAAGGATGCGATCAAGCTGCGCGACGGCCGTCAGGTGACCGAATTCCACGAAGGCATCCTGCCCTGGGCGCTGCGCAACCCGGTCGCCATCGTCTTTGACGAATATGACGCGGGCCGGCCGGACGTGATGTTCGTGATCCAGCGCGTGCTGGAACATGACGGCAAGCTCACGCTCCTCGACCAGAACGAAATCATCACGCCGAACCCGTCCTTCCGGCTCTTTGCGACGGCCAATACCGTGGGTCTGGGGGATACGACGGGGCTTTATCATGGGGTTCAGCAGATCAACCAGGCGCAGATGGACCGGTGGAGCCTGGTGGCGACGCTCAATTACCTGAGCCATGACGCGGAGACGGCGATCGTTCTGGCGAAGAACCCGCATTACAATACCGACAAGGGCCGGCGGACCATCGGGCAGATGGTGACGGTGGCGGACCTGACGCGGACGGCGTTCATGAACGGGGACCTGTCCACCGTGATGAGCCCGCGGACGGTGATCAACTGGGCCCAGAATTCCGAGATATTCCGCAATGTCGGCTATGCCTTCCGGCTGACCTTCCTGAACAAGTGCGACGAGCTGGAACGGCAGACGGTGGCGGAATTCTACCAGCGCTGCTTTGCCGAGGAACTGCCGGAATCGGCGGCGAGCATGGCGATGCGCTGAGCGACGGTGCCGCCCGCGCGGCGCCCCGACCGCTGCGGCCACCCGCGGCATCCTGTGGTTAATTCCCTGATTTAACGGAATATTTCCTTTCGGTATCACGTCGGTATCACGTCGGTATCGCGTCGGTGCGACATGGCGTTGCACGGGCCGGTTGACGGCCCGCGCGGCGCGACGCACGGCGCGCAACACCGCAGGCCGGGGGTGCGGGTCGAGGGCGCCACGGGGGCGGTGTCGGCGGGCCTTTAGGTGTTGCGCGCACGCCCGCAACGCACGGTGGTTAACCCGTTGATTTCCCGACATTCGGCACGTCGGTATCACGTCGGTATTGCGTCGGTATCGCGTCGGTGGGGTTTTCCGTTGCGCGGGCGGGTTAACGGAGCGGGCGGTGGCGCAGGGCTATCGTCGCTTTCCCACGCCCCGCACCGGCCAAAGACCGCCCGCCGGGAGCGCATCAGGCCACGGGCCGGGTGAGGGAGGACGCGGGGGATCGACCAAGGCGCGACAGGAGACGGGCGGGGCGCGGGCGTCAGGCGTCGATAAAAGGCCACATCGCGCGCCCGACCCGACATCGCCGAACGGCAGGGAAGTGACGGTTCGTTCTTGTCCGCCCTCACACCCCCTCCGGCCGCTCGCACCGCGTCTCCACCGCGAGCCTCCGTCCCTCGTCGCCGCTTCTCACCACCTTCTCCATCACCTCGAGCACATGCAGCGCGACCTCGGCATTGGCGCGGTGGGGGCGCCCCTCGCGCAAGGCGCGCGCCATGTCGGCCAGGCCCAGGATGCGCCAGTTGCCCTCGCCATGGGGATGGGTCATGGGCAGGGGCTGCCAGTCGCCCTTGCCGGTGGCGACCGTGACCTCTCCGTCAAAGCGGTTGGGGTCGGGGACGGTCATCGATCCGGTGTCACCATAGATCTCGATATGGGCATGCCCGTGTTTCCAGACGTCGAAGCTGGTCGTGATCGTGACCTCTGGGCCCGAGGCGAAGTCGAGGATGCCCGAGATATGGGTCGGCACGGTGACGGGCACGCTTTGCCCGGCGCGGGGGCCGGTGGCGATCACCCGGCTGGGCGTGGCGGTGCGGTGGGCGCCGGTGACGGCGGCCACGGGGCCGAGCAGGTTGACAAGGCAGGTGAGGTAATAGGGCCCCATGTCGAGCATCGGGCCCCCGCCCGGGGCGTAGTAGAAGCCGGGGTTGGGGTGCCAGAGTTCATGACCCGGCACCATCATGAAGCAGGCGCCCGCACGGGGCCGGCCGATGGCGCCGGCATCGAGTGCGGCGCGCGCGGTCTGGTGGGACCCGCCGAGGAAGGTGTCGGGCGCCGAGCCGAGCCGCAGGCCGCGGGCGCGGGCCTCGGCCACAAGGCGCTGCCCGTCGGCGAAGGTGGTGGCGAGCGGCTTTTCGGCATAGACATGCTTGCCCGCCGCCAGCGCGGCAAGGCCCACGGGGACGTGGTGCTGCGGCGTGGTGAGGTTGAGCACGACCTCGATCGCGGGGTCGGCGAGCAGCGCCTCGGGCGCCATCGCGGCGATGCCGTGGGCGGCCGCCTTGGCGGCGGCAGCCTCGGGGTTGATGTCGGCGCAGGCGACAAGGTTCAGTTCGGGGAATTTCGCGGCATTGGTGAGGTAGATTTCCGAGATGTTGCCGGTGCCGATCAGGCCGATGGTGACGGGGGTCATGGGGTCCTCGGTTCGGGAAGGGTGTAGATGCGGCGGGCGTTGCCCTGGGCGACCTGGGCCTGTTCCGCGGGGGTGAGGCGGGAGGCGAGCCAGGCGAGGCTCGTGTCGATCCAGGCGGGCATGGTGGAGCCGAGGTTGACGACGGGCCAGTCCGAGCCCCAGACGAGGCGGAGCGGGCCGAAGGCCTCGAGCACGACATCCATCCAGGGGGTGAGCGTGTCGAAGGACGCGGTGCCGGGGGTGGCGTAGGCCGAGATGCCGCTGATCTTGACGGCGGCGATGTTGTCGATCTCGGCCAGGGCCTCGATCCCGGCGCGCCAGCTGTCGAAGGCGCCGGCGGCGATGTCGGGCGTGCCGCAATGGTCGAGCACGAAGCGCGTGTCCGGGCAGGCGCGGGCCAGTTCGCCCGCGATGGGCAGCGTGCGGCCAAGGAAGTTCATGTCGAAGGGCAGGCCCGCCGCGCCGATGCGGCGGATATTGGCGCGGAAGGTGTCGCTGCGCGAGACGTCGTCGGGCACGACATGGAGGATGCGGCGCAGGCCGACGACGCCAAGGCCCGCGCATTCGGCCAGCCAGTCGGCAAAGCCCGCGTCGGTTTCCGGCCGGCAGGAGGCAATCTGGCCCAGAAGCGCGCCCTCGCGCACGAGGGTCGCGACATGGCGGGCTTCGGCCTGGTAGTCGGCATCGTCGACGCCGACCTCCATGAAGATCGCGCCCGTGACGCGGCCGGCGGAGAGCCGGCGGGCATCGGCGAGGGTGAAACCGCCTGCGGCGAGCGGCGTGCCCGCCGTCCAGCCATAGCCGAAGCGGTCGCGCCAGATCAGGTGAAGATGGGTGTCGATCAGGTCCATGGGGGTCCTCCCGCGGGGTCAGATATTGGCCCAGCCGCCGTCGATGACATGGGCGACGCCGGTGGTATAGGCGCTTTCGTCGCTGGCCAGATAGGTGACAAGGGCCGCGATCTCCTCGGGCCGGCCGATGCGGCCGATGGGCTGGCGGGCGACAAAGGCACGGCGGGCGGCCTCATAGTCGCCGGTGGCGCGCAGCCGGTCGTCGAGCGAGGGGCTCTCGACCGTGCCGGGGCAGATCGCGTTGGCGCGGATGCCCTGGGCGATGAAGTCAGCGGCGATCGACTTGGTCAGGCCGATGACGCCGGCCTTGGTCGCGCCATAGACAAAGCGCCCCGGTGCCGCGATGACCGAGGAGGCGACCGAGGCCATGTTGATCACCGACCCGCCGCCATGGGCGATCATGCCGGGCAGGAAGGCGCGGCACATGCGGTACATGGCGGTCAGGTTGAGGTCGACCGAGAAGGCCCAGCTTTCCTCGTCGCAGTCGAGGATGGTGCCCGCGGCGACAAAGCCCGCGCAGTTGAAAAGCACGTCCGGCCCCGGCATGCAAGCCGCCATCGCCGCGATGCTGGCGGGGTCGCGCACGTCCAGCACATGGGTCTCGATCCCCTCGGCGGCCAGCGTGGCCAGCGTCGTCTCGTTGATGTCGGTGCCGATCACGCGGGCGCCTTCGCGGGCCATCATCAGCGCGCTGGCCCGTCCGATCCCCTGCCCCGCCGCAGTGACGAGCGCCACCTTGCCATCGAGCCGTCCCATCGCTGCCATCCCCCGCGCCGCCGGCGCCCCCGCCGGCGCCCCGGCGCAGACATTCACAGAGCCCGCGGCGCGAGGCAAGCCGGGGCGGCCATGCTCAGTCGTGGTGGAAGATCTCGCGCATCCCGGCCCACCATTCGCCGGGCGCGCGCGTGTCGAGCGGGCGCTGGCAGGGCATGCATTCGGCCCACCACTCCTGCGTGACCGGATCGGCCGCCATCCGGGCCATGTCGGCGGCATAATCGGTGCCGTGGTATTCGAAATAGGAAAACATCAGATTCTCGGGTTCCTTGAGAAAGATCGAGAAATTCCGGATGTGGCAGTCGCTGATCGTCTGCAGCACCTGCGGCCAGACGGCGGCGTGCAGCGCGACATAGCGCGCCTTCTTCTCCTCGTTGAGCCCGATCACCGATCCGTAGCGTGTCATGGGGTCCCTCCCTCCTTGCGGCCCCGCCATGGAGGCCCGCCGCCCGGCCCGCGTCAAGCACCCCCGCCTGCGCAGGGGCGCAGCGCCCTGCTCATTTTTTGTCCACAAATATCCCGGGGGGTGAATGGGCCGAGAGGCCCAGAGGGGGGCAGCGCCCCCCTGCCCCGCCCTTGCCGGGAAAGACCTCAGGCCGGGGAGACGGTGAAGGCCGGCCTGGTCCCGCCCAGCGCCTCGAAGGCGGTGCTGCGGCAGGTGAAGACGATCACCTGCTGGTCGGCCGCAACCCGGTGCAGCGCGGTGAACATCCGCAGGATGCGCGCATCGTCGCTGTGCACCAGCGCATCGTCGAGGATCACCGGCACGTCGCGTCCGGTGCGCGCGAACAGCCGGGCAAAGGCAAGGCGCGTCAGGATCGCGATCTGTTCCTGCGTGCCGCCCGACAGCGTGGCCAGCGGTTCGGGGTCCCCGGCGCGCACGAGCGTGCCGGGCAGCAGGGTATCGGGATCGAAGCCGAGCGCGGCATCGCCGGCCAGCAGCGCAAGCAGGGGGGCAAGTTCGCGCTGGACCGGCCAGAAATAGGCATCGCGGGCGGCGCTGCGGGCCTCGTCCAGCGCGGCGGCCAGCCGGGACAGTGCGCCCGCCTCGGACGCCAGCCGCGCCTCGCGGGCGGCAAGCGCGGCGCGGACCTCCCGGCGTTCGGCCAGGCGTTCCTCGACGGCAAGCTCGGCCTGGGCCTGGATCAGGCCGGCCAGCTCTGCCGCTTCGAGGCGGAGCGCCTCGGCCTCGTGCCCGGCGGCCGAGGCGGCACTGCCGGCGCGGGCCGCTTCGGCGCGCGCCGTGGCAAGGTCGGGCGCGGCGGCCGCC
>Ga0315902_10011185_pt1 | contig 11806 bp, 7 predicted proteins | sample LakEriMetagenome_9_FD_203523 | JGI IMG/M metagenome (GOLD analysis project Ga0315902, IMG submission 203523) | Freshwater fungal communities from buoy surface, Lake Erie, Ohio, United States - Buoy 12 MA117 | ecosystem: Environmental > Aquatic > Freshwater > Lake > Lake biofilm | place: USA... | reverse complement strand
GATCGCGGTTGTTTTCAATGTAGGTCTTTATCATAGTCTATTCGATTTGTTACAAAGAAACCTGAAAGGTTGACTCGATACAATCGTTGGTGCTACTAAATGTTAGTTATGTGCAGGATTTTTTAAAAAATCCGGGCGACCTAATGAGCGTTACCCTGAATCAAAAAATTACTTTTAACACGCTGTAAAAGTGTCTTTTAGTTTCAGCGCCAACAACCACTTAACAACATCATTCAGACGTGACAAAATCGATCGATCCTGCTCCAGAATTTAAGGGGCTTTACCGTGAATCTTTCGAACGCGACTCCTGTGGAGTCGGCTTTACGGCTAACATTAAAGGGCGAAAATCCCATCAAATTATCAAGGATGCCTTGGTCATGCTCGAACGCATGGCCCACCGCGGAGCCTGTGGCTGCGAAGCCAATACAGGTGATGGTGCAGGCATTCTCATTCAGATTCCTCATGAATTTTTTATTTCCGAATGTTCCAGACTCAAGATCAAGCTGCCCGCATTCGGTTCCTATGGCGTTGGCCTGGTTTTCTTTCCCCGCGATCCTAAAGTGAGGGAGGAATGCCGTACGGTATTCAACCGCCAGATCAAAAAGCTCAAGATGAATTTGCTTGGCTATCGGGCACTCCCAACCAACAACACCGATCTCGGCGAATCCGCACTGGCCTCCGAGCCAATCATGGAGCACGTTTTCATCCAAAGGCCTGCCGACATCAGCGACCCGGAAGACTTTGAGCGCAAAATGTACATCCTGCGCCGTCATGCTTCCCGGGTAGTAACCGAATCGGTGGTGGGCGTGAATCACGACTTTTACATTGCCTCATTATCGTATAAGACCATTGCTTATAAAGGCATGCTGACGAGCGGACAGCTGCGTTATTATTTCGCCGATCTGCAGAACGAAGAACTGGTTTCTGCTTTTGCCGTCGTTCACTCGCGCTTTTCAACCAACACTTCACCGTCCTGGAAGCTTGCTCATCCATTCCGCTTCATTGCACACAATGGTGAGATCAACACGATCCGTGGCAACATCAACTGGCTGCACTCTAAGGAAGCCTTTTTTGCTTCTGAAAAATTCTCCCGCGAAGAGCTGGACATGATCACGCCAATCTGCAACACCCATGGTTCAGATTCTTCCAACCTCGATAATGCTGTGGAGCTTTTGGTTCACGCCGGACGCTCACTGCCTCATGTGATGATGATGCTGATCCCCGAAGTATGGGACGGTAACGATAACATGAGTCAGGAGAAAAAAGACTTTTATGAGTATCACGCCAATTTAATGGAACCGTGGGATGGACCAGCCTCTATCACGTTCACTGACGGAAGAATCATTGGCGCCACCCTCGATCGAAACGGACTTCGTCCATCGCGATTTATTGTAACCAACGACGATCGTGTAATTATGGCCAGTGAAGTTGGTGTACTTGATATTGATCCTGCTCTGGTTGTTTCCAAAGGCCGCCTTCAACCCGGGAAAATGTTCATCGTTGATCTGGAACAAGGGCGCATCATTTCCGACGATGAGCTCAAGCAAGACATTTGTACGCGTAAACCTTATGGTAAATGGCTGAGAGAAAATAAAGTCCGGCTTCAAGATCTGCCTGAACCGGGCGGAAGTTTTCACAAATACGATCCCAATACATTCCTGAAAAGACAGGTATCATTTGGACTTACCAGTGAGGATGTGCGGACCGTTATCGCACAAATGTGCGAATCTGGTAAAGAGGCTTTAGGTTCCATGGGTAGCGACATTCCACTGGCCGTTCTCTCCAACCAGTCACAACATTTATCCAGTTACTTCAAGCAATTGTTTGCACAAGTGACTAACCCGCCAATTGATCCCATTCGTGAACGCATGGTGATGTCACTGGCCTCGCATGTTGGGGGTTCGCTGAATCTTTTGGAAGAAACACCTGAACATTGCGTAACACTGGAACTTCCCGTTCCCATACTTTCAAACACCGAACTAGAAAAAATCCGGTACATCGACCATCGTCATTTACAGACAAAAACCATTTACACTTATTTCCGGGCCGATGGTGCTGACGGTTCATTAGAGCGTGGATTGAATCGAATTTGTCAGTATGTCAGTGACGCTATTGAAGACGGGTTCACCATCATCATCCTTTCCGACCGAAGCTTCGACAGTGGTCACGCACAGATTCCCTCACTGCTGGTAACCGCTGCTGTACACCACGATTTGATCCGTAAGGGACTTCGCGGTAAGGTTGGGCTTGTAGTTGAAGCCGGTGATGTCTGGGAAACACACCACTACGCAACACTACTTGGTTACGGCGCCTCTGGAATTAATCCGTATTTGGTTTTCCAGACCATCCACGATATGAAGAAGCGCAATCTTCTTTCTGAGCCGTTAACAGAGGAGAAGGCGATTTACAATTACAAAAAAGCTGTTTGCGGAGAGCTGCTCAAAATCATGAGCAAAATGGGCATCAGCACGCTTCAGTCTTACCATGGCGCTCAGATTTTCGAAGCACTTGGTATTTCAAGCGAAGTGATCGATACCTACTTCACAGGAACGGTGAGCCGAATAGGTGGTCTCACTCTTGACGATATTGCTCAAGAGGCGCTCATCAAACACAAAGTAGCTTTCCCGGAATCCCATAATATTTCACCAAAAATGGAAGTTGGTGGTGTGTATCAATGGAAGCAACGTGGTGAAGCGCACCTGTTCAATCCGCAGACGATTCACCTTCTTCAACATTCTACCAAAACCAACGATTATCAGCTTTTCAAAAAATACAGTAAGCTGATTAATGAACAGAGTGAAAAGGCCATCACGCTCCGGAGTTTGTTGCAATTCAAAAAAGGAAAATCCATTCCGCTGAGTGAAGTGGAATCAATTGAATCCATCTTCAAACGCTTTGCAACGGGGGCCATGTCTTTTGGCTCTATCAGCTATGAAGCGCACAGCACGTTGGCCATTGCCATGAATACGATTGGAGGAAAAAGCAACTGCGGCGAAGGTGGAGAAGACGAAGCACGTTTTATCCGAAAAGAAGATGGCACCTGGGAAAATTCTGCCATCAAGCAGGTAGCATCCGGTCGCTTTGGAGTTACCAGTTACTATCTGGCCAATGCGCAGGAGCTACAAATTAAAATTGCACAAGGCGCAAAGCCAGGTGAAGGCGGTCAGCTTCCTGGTCATAAAGTCGATGAGTGGATCGGCCGGGTACGCCACTCAACGCCTGGAGTAGGATTGATCTCTCCTCCACCACACCACGATATCTATTCCATCGAAGATCTGGCACAGCTAATCTTTGATCTTAAAAATGCCAACCGCTCAGCACGCATCAGCGTTAAACTTGTATCAGAGGCTGGTGTTGGAACCATCGCATCAGGTGTGGCTAAAGCGCACGCTGATGTCATTCTCATCTCTGGTCATGACGGAGGAACCGGGGCCTCACCGCTTAGCTCAATACGTCACGCCGGATTACCGTGGGAACTCGGATTGGCTGAAGCCCATCAAACGTTGGTACGTAATAAACTACGTGGACGCGTGGTGCTGCAAACCGACGGACAAGTTCGCACTGGTAGAGACCTTGCCATTGCAGCTTTACTTGGCGCCGAAGAGTGGGGAGTAGCCACTGCAGCGTTAGTCACCGAAGGGTGTATCATGATGCGGAAGTGTCATTTGAATACATGTCCGGTGGGCGTGGCCACACAAAATCCAGAGCTAAGAGCTTTGTTTACCGGAAAGCCGGAACACGTAGTAAACCTGTTCACTTTCCTGGCTGAGGAACTTCGGGAAATAATGGCTGAACTCGGATACCGCACGGTAAATGAAATGGTTGGACAAGCCGACCGGCTTGAAATTCGCGAAGAGATCAAAAGCTGGAAGCAAAAGAATCTGGATTTGTCACCAATCGTCTACCGCGAACCAATGAGTCTGGATACTCCACTTTACAAGCAAGAAGAACAAGATCATGGCATTGACCTGGTTCTTGATCGTGAATTGATTCGATTGGCAAAACCAGCTTTGGAGAATCTTGAGAAAGTGGAGCATGCTTTCCGCATCACGAATCAGGATCGTGCTGTTGGCGCCATGCTATCGAACGAAATTTCTAATAAATTTCTTGCACCCGGACTTCCAAAAGGAACCATTCATTACAAATTCAAAGGAACAGCAGGGCAAAGTTTTGGTGCCTTCAGTACCGGCGGTTTGCGCTTTGAACTTGAAGGAGATGCCAATGATTACTTCGGCAAAGGTTTATCCGGTGCTCAATTGATCTTGTATCCGCCGAAAGCTTCAAGTTTTACCGCTGCAGAAAATATGATTGCCGGAAACGTAGCCTTCTATGGCGCCACCTCCGGCGAGGCCTACATCAGAGGTAAAGCCGGCGAGCGTTTCTGCGTTCGGAACTCCGGCGTTAAAGTTGTTGTGGAAGGCGTTGGCGATCATGGTTGCGAGTATATGACCGGAGGAACTGTAGTTATTCTGGGCGAGACCGGCCGCAACTTCGCAGCAGGCATGAGCGGCGGAGTAGCATATATCTTCGATCGGGCCAATTCCTTCAAGCGAAACTGCAATATGGAAATGGTGATGTTCGATGAAATGGATACTTCCGATGAAGAGCTAATCCGCAAAATGGTGCTCGATCACTTCACCTTCACAGGCAGCGAAGTGGCATCAGATCTGCTGAAAAATTGGAAAGAGTTGTTCTCAAAATTCGTGAAGGTGATGCCGCTCGATTACAAAGCAGCGCTTCAAAAGAAAAAAACAAGTTCAGCCGTTCAAGTAAAATAATTCAAACGAGGAAAGATTATCTATGGGAAAGCCAACCGGATTTCTTGAATTCAACAGAGAGCTTCCAAAAAAACGGGAGCCACAAGAACGCATTCAGGATTATAAAGAAATCGAAAAAACCGGATCCGAAGATTTAACGCGAAAACAAGCAGGCCGCTGTATGGACTGCGGTGTACCTTTTTGTCATAACGGATGTCCTCTGGGAAACATCATTCCAGAATTCAACGATGCCGTATATCAAGGCAACTGGAAGCAGGCCTACGAGATTCTCGTCTCCACCAATAATTTTCCTGAATTCACTGGACGAATCTGTCCGGCACCATGTGAGGCCTCCTGCGTATTGGGAATTAACAAACCGCCAGTGGCCATCGAGTTCATAGAAAAATCAATAATCGAAAAAGCTTTCGAAGACGGACACGTTAAGCCGAACATTCCAAAAAACCGAACAGGAAAAAAAGTAGCGATTGTAGGGTCAGGGCCAGCAGGGCTTGCTGCAGCGGCACAACTCAACGCAGCCGGACACCTGGTAACCGTATTTGAACGGGCGGATGAAATCGGAGGCTTGTTGCGCTATGGAATTCCGGATTTCAAATTGGAAAAAAATGTAGTCGAACGTCGTATTCGTTTGATGGAAGTTGAAGGCGTTGAATTCAAAACTAATGCCAATGTTGGCGTCAACATTCCTGTGCAGCAACTTCAGGACGATTTTGATGCCATCCTGCTATGTGGGGGCTCCACCGTTCCCCGGGATCTACCCATCCCAGGACGCGAACTCAAGGGTGTTCATTATGCCATGGATTTCCTGACTCAACAAAACAAACGGGTAAGTGGCAAAAAAGTAGAGACTGAGGACATCTTCGCCACAGGTAAACACGTCGTTGTAATTGGCGGGGGCGATACCGGATCCGATTGCGTGGGCACGAGCAATCGACACGGAGCAGCGTCGGTATCTCAGTTAGAAATCATGTCTAAGCCACCAAAAGAAAGAAGCATTGCTACGCCCTGGCCCAATTGGCCCATGGTTCTTCGGACCTCCACTTCTCACGAAGAAGGTTGTGACCGAAATTGGAGCGTGCTCACTAAAAAATTCATCGGAAATGAACAGGGCGAAGTAACCGGATTGGTAGTGGTCGATATTGAATGGAAGCAAGAACCCGGCAAACCGACAGGATTTTTTGAAATCCCAGGAACAGAGCGAACCATTCCGTGTGACCTGGCCTTATTGGCCATGGGATTCCTTCATCCTCAACATCAAGGACTGCTCGATCAGCTCGGTGTAGAGTACGATGAACGCGGAAATGTTAAATGCAGCCGCTATCAGACATCAGTATCCAATGTCTTTTCAGCCGGCGATATGCGTCGCGGACAAAGTCTGGTGGTGTGGGCCATCAGTGAAGGTCGCGAAGCAGCACGTGCAGTGGATACATTTCTGATTGGAAAAAGCCTGCTCGAATCAAAAGATGAGAGCAAGCATCAGGTCGTTACCATCTGATCTTCTCAATCCTTCCACTTCCAGTCACCGGCAATCACCAGTGGCTCTTTAAGACCATTATCAATTAAGAATTGTCGGGTCTCTTCACTATTCATCTTAATAGCCGGGAGGTTATCTGCATTAGCCACTGCGTAAAGAACCATCGTTCCAAAGCGTACTGTATTTAAAATGTGCTGGTCGTTTACCAGATCAAACGAATCGCAGTCTGCATGGTAGCAGCGATAAATGGAGCGATCAAGATTAGAATGCATACCTAATGTAGGAACACCCTCCAGCATAAACGGCTGATTGTCGCTGTGAAGTCCGCCGCCTTGTGAAAATCTATTTTTATAAACGGTGTCGATTTGAGCGAGTTCAGAACCCAATGCTTTAAAGAAAGTTGTATCGGTAACTTTTCCAGCCGCTGCAATTCCTACAGGATTTCCGGTCATATCAAAATTCAACATGTAGCGGATGGATTCAATGGAACCATCCTTAATGGCTTCATTCACCATATGCCTTGAGCCCAACAAACCCTGTTCTTCACCCATGAACATGACAAATTGAACCGTGCGCTTAGACTTGAGTTTGCTGGCCATGAAGGAACGGGCCATATCCAAAACGGCAAACGAACCAATTCCATTATCGATTGCTCCAGTTGAAAGATCCCATGAATCTAAATGACCTCCAATAACAATTTTTTCATCCGGCATTTCGGTGCCTTTGATAGTGGCAACCACGTTCCGTGCACGAATCATTCCGCTGTTGTTCGTCATCTTAATGGAAGCTGAAACTTTATCCTTTTTCATTCGCTCTCGAATGGCCATTCCGTCTTCCTTGCCAATACATACAGCAGGAATGGGAATTAGTGCGCCTGTCACCGAAGCTGTTCCAGTCAGTAACACTCCACCATCAACCTGATTAAAAATGATCACGCCCGAAGCGCCATGCTTAATAGCCAACGCCGTCTTTTCACTTCGGTGCAGATTTTTCAAGCCGGGCTTACTGCCTTCAATAATACCCACACAAAAAATGGCGATCTTACCCTTAACAGCCTCAGCCTTCGCTACAAAATCTTCTTCGAGACCATTTCCCAAATCAACCAATTCACCAGTCATGTCCGTCTGAATCGGGGCATGTCCCAGTGCAACAGCCTTTACGGGTTGACCTCCAATAGATACATCGATGGTTCCGCGCGACCAGGCTTCAACTTCGAATTCCTGATACTGGACATCCTCAAATCCAAATTCCTTGAACTTGTTGTAGGTATACTCTTCTGCTTTTTTTCCATTCTCCGAACCGGTCAGCCGGTGTCCAATGGTTGAAGTCTCCTCCTGAAGCATAGTATAGGCTCGGGAATTGACCAACACCTCTTCATTAATTCGTTTAAAGGTCTCAAGACGCGATTCCGGCTTAGTACATGCAGTCAGAAATACGATGGACAAGAGGAATAAAAGGATGCGGTTCATAGGTAAGGTTTTTCGAAAGATATTGATTTTTTGATTTTACCAGATGGTGAATTATTTGAGTCCTCCTTATCTGTTATCTTGAGGACATGAAACTGAAATACATCGTCAATTTGCATAAAGGTACCACCGCTTTTGTTGTACTGGGCATGATGTGGTTTTACAACAACTATGGTTCAGGTGCATGGCTTTACCTGGGACTTCACGGAACCTATGGTTTCATGTGGTTGTTGAAGGACCGCATTTTCCCCGATAAACAGTGGGAGAAAAATGTTTCTATAGGTTATGCAGTGTTTGCTTTTTGTGCCCTATTACTTTATTGGGTTGCTCCATGGATTCTGATCACCAGCGGCGCAGAGCCTTCCGGACCAGTAATTGCGTTTTCGGTGTTTCTGGTTGTTTCCGGAACGATGATTCATTTCGCTAGTGATGCTCAAAAATTTTTCGTGCTTAAATTAAAGTCAGGATTAATTACAGATGGATTTTTTGCACGATCCCGAAATACAAATTATCTGGGAGAGCTTTTGATCTACTCAGGATTTGCGCTGGCCTCTTGTCATTGGATTGGATGGCTTGGTATTGTAGCCTTCTTTTTAGTAGAGTTTATTCCCAACATGATCAAGAAAGACCGATCGCTCAGCCGTTATGCTGAGTTTGAAGAGTACAAAAAAAGATCAGGATTTTTTATTCCCAAGTAACCGGGAGAACAAACATCATTCGATGATGTCCGAGAACTTGAATTTCTGGAAGATGATGTACAGGAAATTGAACTTTAGCGCATCTTCCTCATGGTTCCGGGCCTCAGATAATTTTGGTTTAGGCCGGCTGATCATAGGACGATAAACATTCAGCGTATCGGCACTCTGATTTTTCACCACGGTTTGATCCGCATCGTTTGCAGAATGGTTATTCAGATCGTTATTGGTAGCATGCTCAATCTCTTCCTTGCCATAAGAATGCTCCTGAGCCATTGCCCTGGAAGAGCCTAAAACCATAAACAGGGCAACCGCAGCCAGAAAAATCAGGCTATTTCGAGACGAGGGTTGACGCTTAATGGTTTTCAATTGATACCTGTTATCTTATAAAATTAAGTATTTATCCAAAAAACAATCATTTTTGAACGGTTAATTTGAGTTTTTAACAATTGTTAGGATAGAATTCCGTTGATTTTGCACAGCAGAGACCTTAAAACGATTTCGGGGGGCACCTGGTTGCATTTCCACCAAGACCGTGAAATCCGGCAAATCTTCATCGATAGCCGAAAGCACTTTTCCGCAGGTGACAGTTTGTTTATAGCCTTCAGTGGTAAGGGCCATAACGGTCATGATTTCATCGGTGAACTCTATGAGCGCGGAGTTCGGCAATTTATTGTAGAGAAGAAGGTTGAAACGGATCCTTTACCCGAAGCCAATATTTTAATTGTTCCCTCAACACTAACATGCCTTCAGCAGCTGGCCGCAGAGCGGAGAAAAAGTTTTAAGCATCCGGTAATTGCCATCACTGGAAGTAATGGGAAAACCATTATCAAAGAATGGCTGTTTCAGGTCTTATCACCTGAGCACTCTATTATAAAGAGCCCGGGTAGCTATAATTCTCAAATCGGAGTGCCGCTTTCTGTTTTGCCTGCTGAATCCTGGCACACGCTCGGTCTTTTTGAAGCCGGAATTTCTCGAGCTGGAGAAATGAGTGCCCTTGAAGAAATTCTTCGGCCGGATATCGGATTGTTTACCAATCTATTGAGTGCGCACGACGAAGGATTCAGCAGTCGGGAAGATAAGGCACGCGAAAAAGCGCTGCTGTTCAAGCATTCCAAAAATGTGGTGTACTGTGCCGATGATGATTTGCTTGTCCGCGTAGTGTCGAAACCGCAAAGCTTTACATGGAGCCTGAAAGAAAAGGGCAACGTAAACTTCAAACTGGAGTCTGGTGTCGTCAAGGTGAAAACTGATAATAGTTTCTATTCTATTGCTACCTCTTTTACAGATCAGGCTTCTCTTGAAAACCTGTGCCACGTCATTACCCTGATGACTCTTTTGGGTTACGCACCCGAGGTCATTTCCGAAAGATGTCAGCAGTTGCGTCGATTACCCATGCGACTGGAAATGAAAGACGCTGTCAATGGTTGTAAAGTTATTGACGACAGTTACAGCAATGATTTATCAAGTTTGAAAATTGCGCTTGATTTTCTCAAAGCACAGCACTCCGGTAAAAAGGCAATCATTCTTTCCGACTTGCAGCAAACCGGAATGACGGAAGAAAAATGGTTTGGAGAAGTCCGTCAGTTACTCGCAGCAGCAGATCTGGATGCTGTAATTGGTATTGGTCCGGTATTAGGTAGCCAGGCCAAATTGCTGCATCCATTGGCCTCAGGTTTTGCTGACGTTGATTCGTTTCTTAGTGCGTTCTCATTAATCGACTGGCAAAACGTTGGCATACTGGTAAAGGGCGCGCGCGCGTTTCGGCTGGAACAAATTGTGGAAAGGCTTCAGCGTCACATCCACGGAACGGTAATGGAAATTGATCTGCTGGCGCTCAACCGAAATTTAAATGTATTCAGAAGTCGCCTTAAGCCCGGTACAAAACTGATGGTGATGGTAAAGGCTTTTGCTTACGGAAGCGGATCGACTGAGATCGCCCGATTTCTGGAACACAACGGTGTACACTATCTGGGAGTCGCCTATGCCGATGAAGGCGTAGCCATCCGAAATCGTGGCATTCACGTGCCGGTGATGGTGATGAATCCTGCGCCGGAAAGCTACGGGCTGCTGGTAACGCACGGTCTTGAGCCAGCAGTATTCTCCATGAATCAGCTTCGTGATTTGATCAACCGCTTGCGTGGTGAGCGATTGGGCATCCACATCAAACTCGATACAGGAATGCACCGTCTTGGATTTGAGCCCGCTGAATTTAGCGCGGTAGCTTCCTTGCTCGCCGATAATCCACATCTTACCATTCGGTCGGTGTATTCGCATCTGGCCGGAAGTGAAGACGCATCCCTGGATGATTTTACAAAAGAGCAAGCCAGAAGATTTGAAGGAGGTTTTGCGTGCATTGCCAAAGCAATTGGTTACAAACCGATGCGCCACCTGCTCAACACTGCAGGCATCATCCGATTCCCGGAATATCATTTTGATATGGTCAGACTTGGTATTGGGCTATATGGGGTTGGTCCGAAAGATGGTGATTTAGAGCAGGTGGTCACCTTAAAGACTGTCATCTCGCAAATCAAAACGATAGATGAAGGAGAAACGGTAGGCTATGGTCGCCGGGGAAAAGTTAATGCAGGTACCCGAATCGCTACCATCGCAATTGGTTATGCCGATGGTTACAGCCGCGCTTTTGGTGAGGGTAAAGGCAAGGTGCTCATCAATGGAAAGTTCGCTCCAACAGTAGGAAGCATCTGTATGGATATGGCGATGGTGGATGTAACAGACATTGAGGCCAATGAAGGGGACGAAGTGATCATTTACGGTAAGGAATTACCACCCGCTGAGGTTGCTGAATGGATTGGCACCATCCCTTACGAGCTCTTAACAGCAACTGGCGATCGTGTCCGAAGGATTTTTCATTCAGCAGGATAGATTTTTGATAATTTTAGTGAATGAAAATTTTTATAAATCTTCCCGTAAAAGATCTTACCAAAACAAACGCTTTTTATCAGGCGCTTGGATTTGAGTTCAATCCAAATTTTTCAGGCGAAGCAGCTACCTGTATGCAAATCAATAATCAGGCCTGGGTTATGCTCCTCACGGAAGCATATTTTAAAACATTCATTAAAAAAGAAATTTGTGATGCCACCCGCTCTACAGAAGTACTTGTAGCCATTGATCAAAATAGTAAAGCAGAGGTAGATGAATTTTTAAATAAGGTTTTATCGATTGGTGGCACCGAGGCGCGTGATACGCAAGATCTAGGCTTTATGTATTCAAGAGCCTTTAACGATCCCGATGGACATATCTGGGAAGTATTTTGGATGGACCCTTCCCAAATTCCGGACAACAAATAAATTTATTTTTCGTTCTTAAGGCCTATGCAAAAGATTCTTGCCCTCTTGTTCATTGCCGGATTACTCAGTTGCGAGGATAAAGATC
>Ga0315902_10011183_pt1 | contig 11808 bp, 10 predicted proteins | sample LakEriMetagenome_9_FD_203523 | JGI IMG/M metagenome (GOLD analysis project Ga0315902, IMG submission 203523) | Freshwater fungal communities from buoy surface, Lake Erie, Ohio, United States - Buoy 12 MA117 | ecosystem: Environmental > Aquatic > Freshwater > Lake > Lake biofilm | place: USA... | reverse complement strand
TCACGCAGATCCATCGACAGGGCTCGTGTCATGTCTGCCGGCCTCCTGTCCGGCCGACACAAACGGAATCACAAGCCGCCTGAAGCGGGAATCCCCCAGATTCAGCTGGAGCTGCGTTTGCTCTAACGCAGGTAAGTGACGCCCAAAACAAAAAGGCCCGCCGGATAAACCGGCGGGCCCGATTGCTGGAGTGTGAACCTGCTTACTGCTGAGCGTTCACTTTGAGATAGGCGATCACGTCAGCGCGGTCCTGCGCCTTGGGCAGGCCGACGAAAGCCATGATGGTCTTGGGGATCTTCTTCTTCGGGTTCTCGAGGTAGACGAACATTTCCTGCTCGGTCCAGGTGATGCCCGAGTTCTTGTTGGCCTCTGAATAGCGGAAGTTCGGGATTGAACCAGCCGGGCGACCGACGATGCCGTACAGCGACGGGCCTGTGCCGTTCTTGCCTTCGACGGGCGAGTGGCACTGCGTGCACTTCTTGAACACGGTCTGGCCGCGCGCGGTGTCGCCGGAGTACTGCGTGCCGCTGGCATCCGTTATGGCGAGAGAAATTGTTTGTGCGCCGACTTCAGCCGGAGCAGCAGGCGCGGGCGCCTCTGCAGTGGGAGCCGGCGCAGGCTCGGCCGCCGGTGCAGCGGGTTCAGCCGCCGGGGCTGCGGGTTCGGCAGCTGGTGCTGGCGCGGGGGCTTCCGCCGCCGGCGAGCAGGCGCCCAGAGTCACGACAAGTCCCAACGCGGCGGCGCTCACGAGTTTACGCATCGAGTTCCTCCAGAATCCTTTGTCACCTACTCGGACGCCTTGCCGGGGGCGCCTGTCAAGATGCTTTGGCTGTCATATAGCGCCGCTTTCAAGCGCGGCGACCCCGCCTTCGGTCGACGTAAAAAGGCTCACAAAGAATAGGGAAACTCGCTCGGCTCGCTACGACGCGCGTCCGGGAATGTGCAACGCACCACCTGCCGGTATCGCGCCTCAATCAACGATGATGAGGCGCCGCGGTTTCGTGCGCGCCACCGCCTGTCGTCGGCCCCGCCATTGCCCCGACCCACCCCCGTCCCACACCTTCTCCGTCGCGCTGACGGAAAATTCAAAGACAGGAATCCGAAGACAAGAGCCGTCTCCTGTCAGGGTATTGTCGGGCAGCGCTCGGCGCTCGGACCATAAGATGAGGCGCCCCCCGGCAGGTCCCTCCTTGCAATAGGGAGTCCTTCAGCTGCCGCCAGTTGGCGATTACAGCAGCTGGAAGGAAGGCGCGACCGATGTTTGTCACAGACTATCTCCCCCCTGAAAAGCGCCGTCCTTTTTGCGGACGACGGCGCCGATCTTCGTCCAGACCTTCTTGCCGCTCGCGAGCCGCTCGACCGTGTAGGCGATGAGGACGGGGTCGTTGGCCATGAGCCCAGCCTGGCGTGATTATGGGGATTCGGAAGCCCCGATCAGTCTTGTCGACTTCGCCGCTCTGGCACGCTGCGGTGTGCCAAACGATCCAACAACAGCAACCTTCGATCGCGTAAACCCAGATCTGGTCACGGGCGCATGTAAACGATCCGGTTTTAACCGCTCGGCGTATGCGGCCGTGAGCACAAGGATCTGTGAAAATGGTGAGCCAACTGCCATCGGCGCGACGTGGCGCCCGCAATGCGCCACGATAGGTCGACCATGAGCGCGCTTGTCGTCGTCTTGGGTGATCAACTTTCGCCCAATCTGTCAGCGTTGCGGGACGCCGACAGATCCACGGACATCGTCTTCTTGTGCGAGGTCGCGGACGAGGCATCGTACGTCTGGCATCATAAGAAGAAGCTTGCGTTCATCTTTGCAGCCATGCGCGCGTTCGCGGGCGAGCTTCGTGCCGCGGGATGGACGGTGGATTACGTCAAACTCGATGATGCCGGCAACACGGGTAGTTTTACGGGCGAGCTGGCTCGTGCCGTTCGCCGTCACGCAACACACACGATCCGATGCACGGAGGCCGGTGAACACCGCGTTCGGACCATGCAGCAAAACTGGGTTGAGAGCTCGCCCTGTGACGTCATCATTCGCAAGGACGACCGTTTCATCTGTTCGGCGGCGGAATTCACGGCCTGGGCTGCCGACCGCAAGCAGCTTCGCATGGAGTATTTCTACCGCGAGATGCGCCGGAAAACGGGGCTCTTGATGGATGGCGACGAGCCTCAGGGCGGTCGCTGGAACTACGATGATGAAAACCGAAAACCCGCAAAAGCCGATCTCTTCATGCCGGCGCCGCTTCGCTTCAAGCCGTCAGCCGAGACGAAAGAGGTGATCGACCTCGTCGGCCGCCGCTTTGCCGATCACTTCGGTGACCTCGATCCGTTCTGGTTCGCCGTTACGCGCGTCGATGCCGAGCGGGCGGCGGATCATTTCTTTCGGGAGGCGTTGCCTCGTTTCGGAGACTATCAGGACGCGATGCTGCGCGGCGAGAAGTTCCTCTTCCACAGTCTGCTGTCGCCCCTCATCAACGTCGGCCTGCTCGATCCGCTGGAACTCTGCAGGCGTGCCGAGCATGAATGGCAATCCGGCCTCGCCCCGCTGAACGCTGTCGAGGGCTTCATCCGCCAGATCATCGGATGGCGCGAATATGTTCGCGGCATCTATTTCCGGGAAGGGCCGGATTATGTTCAGCGCAATGCGCTGGGCGCAAACCGTCCACTGCCGTCCTTCTACTGGACGGGAGAGACCAAAATGGCCTGCATGTCTGCCGTCATCAGGCAAACGAAAGAGGAAGCGTACGCCCACCATATTCAGCGCCTGATGATTACCGGAAACTTCGCGCTTCTCGCAGGGATCGATCCCCATCAGGTGCATGAATGGTATCTTGCGGTTTATGCTGATGCCTTCGAGTGGGTCGAAGCCCCGAACACGCTTGGCATGAGCCAGTTTGCGGACGGCGGACTGCTCGCCTCAAAGCCCTATGCCGCCAGTGGCGCCTACATCAATCGCATGAGCGACTATTGCGGCGCGTGCCACTACCAGGTGAAAGAAAAGCTTGGCGAGCGAGCATGCCCTTTCAACGCGCTCTACTGGGACTTTGTCGCACGGCACGACACCCGTTTCGAACGGAACCCCCGCATGGCTCAAATCGTCCGGTCGTGGCAAAAGATGGCGCCCGAGCAGCAACAGGCATTACGTCGTCAGGCTGCCGGATTTCTAGAAGGTCTCTCTCCCGCGATCGGCGGATCCTGACGCGACAAACGGTTCACGATCCGCGTCGGCAACGCTCCGAGCAATATTCGCCATCCAAGCTTGGGGGGGCCTAAAATCCTGGGGCAGGTCAAGCTAAACCGGCTTTCTTGGCGCCAGTGGGCCTGCAGCATCAAGGGCGTGGGGACGCAGGCCACGACATCCAGCGCCTGTCAGATCGAGCAAGTCCAGATCAGCTTGGCGTTGCCAGCGATGTATTTCCTGTGCGACGTCATGAGACAATCGATCGGCGCCTAAGCGCGCCGTCCAGGGGGCAGAAGAAACAGTTTTGATGTGCGGCGAACATAATCCTGATAGCCTGGATCGTCGCCCCAACGCTCTCTGGCCTGCAGGTCCAGCGTGGGTATTCCGCTTATCCGCAGCAGCAGCAGCGCAACGAATGCAGGCGAGATCAGGGCGAGCCAGCTCCAACCCTGCAGCACTGGCAGGGCGGCAACAGCAATGCCCGTCCAGAGCACTATCTCTCCTAGATAGTTGGGGTGCTGGGACCACGCCCAAAGTCCCGTCGTGATGAATCGGCCGGCATTCTCGGAGCGGGCGCGGAATGCATTCTTTTGCGCGTCGGCGACCACTTCGATCACGAAACCTGTCGCCCAGATAATCGCACCGGCGAAGAAATAGACATCTACCGGTTCGCGCACAGGCGACGTCAGCACGGTCACCGCGCACGCAGATGTCAAAACCACCCATAGCGCCTGCACGTTCCAAAAGCTGAAGAAAATGACGGGATCGGTCTTGATTTCACGGAAGCGCTTGTCTTCACCTGCGCGCCTTATCCGGGTGAACAGCATGCCTCCCAGCCGCACAGCCCACACAGTGACCATGGCGGCGATGCTCAGTTCCCTGACGCCACTCGACGCGCTAAGCGCCAATGCGCAGGCCACGACGCTGAGATAGGTCAGCGCGCCTGTCAGATCGAAAAAGGTTTCCGTGCGAAATGTGATCGCCGGGATTGCAGCGAGCCAGTTGATCGCGAACGCCAGAAGCGCGCAGATAAACGCAACCGGCACCCCCTGCTGCCGGGCGCCATCGATCCCGACGAGCCACGAGAAGCCCAAGCCAAGAAGAGCGACGAGAATGAGGGTGATGAGCTGTCGCAAGTCGCGTGTTCTCTAGGTCCCTGCGCCGACAACATACAAGCAGTGGGTCGTCTCTGATCCGCCGACATCGAACGGGCCAACGACCCTGGCGCCGCCAACCTTAATCTCACCCGCGTGGCCGGTGCCCTGTCGCGAGGCGTCGTGTAGCATGCGGACACAGATTGCGTCCACCGGGCGCCCAGGACCTGTGAGCCCGCCGGACGGATTGATCGGGATCGAGCCCCTCGGCTCCCTCATCCATTCGGTGGGTGTGAATCAGCGTTGGGGTCACGGTGCGGATAGGCGCGCTTCTGGATTGATTTCGCGACGGTGAGAGGGGGCCTCCAACGATGCCTGTTCACACTCGGGAAGGTCGAATCTCGCCTCGGATATCCGAATGTTACGAGCGACCGGAACGGGCGATGACCCGCCGCAACGCAGCACCGTCTCTGACCGGCAGCTATAGATCGGGTCAGCCGGATCGCCGCATTCCGTATTCAAGCGGCACTGGGGCCGGTGAGCGTTATGAGGTAACTGGCGTGATCTCCCATGCTGAGAAGAGCAGCCGATCACGCCATGCCTGAACCACTGGAAGAATGGCTGCGACCGCATTTTGACCGAAGCGTTGGGCGTCCGTTCCTGTTCTACGTTGCTTACGGAAAGACGCCCGACGACTTCGCGATTTCGAGAAGCCGTTACAAGTTCGGTGGCGTCCCCGACGGCCTGGAAATTTCCGCGTATGGCCCAACTTCTTCGCCGGAGACCGTGGACGACTTTCGAACAGGCTATCTATGGGATCGCCTGCGCGACGAGGACGAAAAGCTGGCTGGGGAGATCGGCGTACAGGATCAATGCCTGATCATTCGGGGTACGCTAGATGACGCGCCAAACCTCAACTACCTTCGCGACGTGACGGGGCTGGTCGAATGGATGTTCGACAGTGGGATCGTAGCCGTATTTGATCCTCAAGCCTTCAGGTGGTGGAGCAAGACGAACTGGCATCAACAGTTATTCGAAGCCGGCCGGAGCGGTCTCCACAGTCACGTCTCTATTCTGCAATCGGACGAGTCAAACGGGACATGGCTACATACACGAGGTATGAGGAAGTTCGGCAGGCCGGACCTCAGCGTACGTCATGTGCCTGCGCCATCGGTCAAAGACGCGGCCAGCCTAGTCAATCGCTTTATCGAGTTTCAAGCGCTGGGTGGTGTCATCGAAGACGGCAAGGCTATCCGCGTATCCGGATTGCCTGAGGGGATGACGTGTCGTCTCGGGGGCGACGTGGACGACCCGGATTTCAACAACACGCATGCCGAAATTGTTTGGCCTCGAGGCTAAACCTGCGGCCAGGTACATCGAACAAAGCCAAGTACGTCGTGCTGGCTCCTTGAGCCAAGCTCGAATGACTGCTTGTGGGCGATGTCCCGCCTGATCAGCAGGGCAGAAGCGATCGCCAACTCACGAGCGACCCTGCCATTCGTAGCAATGCCGGAACAGCGCGAAGTTGGGGCCCGAAGCGGACGTTTGTCATTCAAGCTTGGCGAGGCCCGAAACTCCAAGGGCAGGTCAGCGGTGGTCTGTTCAGCGGGGTGCTGTTTGCAGCAGGCGAAGCGCAGTATCAATTGCCTCGAGGCTTTGACGACGGGAGAGTTTGCGGCGGCTCGCCACGCGGACACCTTCATTTACCAGCATGAGATAGGCGGCGTATTCCGCTGCGCGTGCCGGAGAGTAGCCGGCCTCGCACAGGCACTCTTCGAACATGATCTGCAATCTTGTCAGCCATGCGCTGGCGGCTGCGGCCAGTTCGTCGTCCACGCCTGCGAGTTCGATGACGGTGTTGACCGCCATGCAGCCGAATCCTGCTTTCGATCCTTCAGCATGTTTCAGGCTGTGTTGCAGGAAATACCTTAGTGCATCCATCGGCGGGTATTTGTCCCTGGTCTTCTGGACAATGGCAGCGGTCCGATCCGCGAAAAGGTTGAGGCACTCGAGGTAAAGGCGCCGCTTGTCTCCGAACGCGGCGTAGAAACTGCCGCGGCCAATCTTCATCTCATCCAGGAGATCCGAAAGTGATGACGCATGGTAGCCGTTGCGCCAGAAGAGCATCATTGCGCTCTCCCTCGCAGTCATGATGTCGAACTCGATGGGACGTGCCATGGGTTATTATTGACTGAATGGTACAGAATTGCAATCCTGGGGTTTCACAACTGGTTTGATCACGGGAAACACCCGCCGGAGACCTCCGAATGAAAACGCGATGCACCGAACTGTTTGGCGTCAAGCATCCGATCGGGCAGGGCGGCATGCAGTCCGATCGACACAAACCGGCCGAGGCAGGCCGATCCCAAATAGTTCGGAGACCACCCATGACCTTCAGGCCTTCGGCCATTGCGCTGTTCGCCGCCGCCCTCTGCTCCGGGCCGCTCGCCAGCGCCCAGACCGTAGCCCCGGGCGTTGCCGCCGATGCCGGCGCACGCTCCTACGTCGCGCCTCGCACTTCCTCAGGTCAGCCAAGTCTTGAGGGCAACTGGAACCACAATTCGTTCCTGATCCTTGAGGCTCCCGAAGGCGTGCCGAATCTCATCTTGTCAGAGGTTGAGGCGAAGACGATCGGGGACAAGATCATGAACGCCTTCGCGGACCGGCTGGAAAAAGCCCTGGACCCGGAACTTCCCGAGATCGCCCGTTCGACCGACGGCCTTGGCTTGGTCCGTGGGCAGCGGCGCTCGCGCAGCGTAGTCGAGCCCGCGGACGGCAAGCTGCCCTACACTGCGGCAGCCCGAAAGGAGATCGCCGACCGGAAGCCGGCGCCGATGGACAATCCCGAAGAGCGCCCGAACTGGGAACGCTGCTTGTCCAATCTTGGACTTACGCCGATGACCGCAATTGGCAACGGCAAGCTCAATCCCTGGATGATCGTTCAGACCTCCGGCCATGTTGTGGTGCATACTGAGTATGGCGGCGAGACGCGCCTCATACCTCTCACGGACGCTCACATGCCCGCAGAAGTAAGACCCCAGTGGGGAGACTCGATCGGACGATGGGAGGGCGAGACCTTGGTGGTCGAGACCATTGGCCTTCCAGCCAAGGAACGCATACGCAGCGTTTCCAACCTGATCGTGTCCACGGACGCCAAGGTAATCGAGCGCTATACGCGGATCTCGGACGATGAACTGCTGTACCAGTACACCGTTGTCGATCCAGAGGTGTATGAGAAGCCCTGGCTGGCCGAGTATTCCCTGTACCGGACATCAGAGCGCATCTACGAACACGCTTGCCACGAGGGCAACTACTCCATTGCCAACATCCTCAGCGGCGCGCGCGTTCTTGAAAAGAAGGAACCGGCCAAGACGCCGCGCTGACGACGCCAGAGTTCGGCTGCGCCGAATGGCGGCGACAGAAACTCCCAACAGACGCAGGAAACTGCGCACAACAGGTTCGACGGAGAGAACAAGCATGTGGGTGTCCAGACGCCGCGCCATGATCGGTGGCGCTTCCCTTGCCGGTATCGCAGCTGCCGGGTGCGCGCAGGTTCCACTGCCGTCAGCGCAGCCAGGCATTTCATTCCGCGCCGTAAAGACCAACGGGATCCAGCTGCGTGTCGCGGAGATGGGGAAGGGGCCGCTCGTCATCCTTGTCCACGGATTCCCGGAGTCCTGGTATTCCTGGCGTCACCAGATCCCGGCGCTCGCGGCTGCCGGCTATCACGTCGTCGCCCCCGACATGCGCGGCTATGGAAAATCAGACAAACCGAAGGTGGTTGAGGACTACGACATCCATCATCTGACCGGAGACATCGTCGGACTGGTCGACGCCATGGGAGAGAAGACGGCGATCCTGGTTGGTCACGATTGGGGCGCGGTTGTTTCCTGGAACGCGATGCTGCTGCACCCGGATCGTTTCACTGGATACGCGGCGATGAGCGTCCCCTATCGCGGCCGCAATCCCAACCTGCGTCCGATGGATGCAACGCGCGCGCGTTACGGCGAGAATTTCTGGTACACGGTCTATTTCCAGGAGCCCGCCGTCGCCGAGAAGGAATTCGACGCGCAGCCGTATGAATTCCTGAGCCGCATGTACTTGCTGGCCGAAGGCCAGACGCCGGTCGAGCCGCCTGAAATCACCGATCCGCGCAGCTCCGCCGGCGGCTGGATTCCGCGCATGGGCAAGATGAAGCAATTGCCTGCCTGGCTCACGCAGAAAGACCTCGACTACTATGTTAGCGAGTTCAAAGAAGCGGGCTTCGGTGGCGGTATCAACTACTACCGCAATATCAACCGCAACTGGGAGACAACACCGCAATTGACGGGCGCGAAGATTTCCGCACCGGTCATGTTCGTCGCAGGGGAACAGGACATCGTCATTGCGGGCGCCAGCGCAGATGCGCTGACGACCTCGATGAAGACCACCGTGAACGATCTGCGCGGCGTGACCCTCTTGCCGAACACAGGGCACTGGGTGCAGCAGGAGCGTCCCGAGGAAGTGAATGCGCTGCTGCTCGACTTCCTTCGCGGCCTGAAAGCCTGATCGAACACTTGCTGCCCAGGACCGGAGATCGTTCGGGCCACAGGCGATGCACATTGGAAACGGGGAGGACAGGGGATGAAGTTGCGCACCACGCAGAACATCGCGCCGCAGTTTGGGTCCGGCCAGCGGGCGCTTCGCAGCGCCGGTCAGGTCCAGAGATGGACATCCTGCCTTCGAGGGTCGCTCGTCGCTGCCTCGGTGTTTGCGGCGGGTCTGGGCGCATCCGCGCAGGAGAGCCCCAGTTACTCGCCGGCGCAGGCTATCTCTGGAAAGGCTACGTACGAACGTCAATGCGTCGCCTGCCATGGCGAAGGTCTCGACGATGGCGAGTTTGGTCCCATGCTGCGGGGCGACGACTTCCTGCTGCGCTGGGGCGGTAAGAGCGTTGAAGAGTTATTCCACTACGTGACCGACACGATGCCGCCTGCACAACCCGGTTCGCTGACGGAGGAGGAGTACCTCAATGTCGTCGCCTATCTGCTGTCGAGGAACACGATCGCCGCGGGACCGCCGCTCACTCCCCTCACGCAGAGAACCATGACCCTACCGGCGACGACGTTCAATCTCAGCCAGATCGCCTCTGGCGTGAAGTTGCCGCCGAATCCAGCTGCGCGGCTCAGCCCGCTCGCCAAAATCACGCCTGTGACAGAGCAGATGCTGTCATCGCCCTCGCCATCGGACTGGCTCGACGGACGCCGGACTCGAGATGCCCAAGGCTTTAGCCCGCTGAGCCAGATCGACAAAGGCAATGTCGACAGGCTGCGCCTCAGCTGGTCGCTTGCCTTGCCGCCGGGCCCGAACCTGAGCACGCCGCTGGTGCATGATGGCGTGATGTTCGTTCACGCCTTCAAGGACATCCTGCAGGCCGTTGACGCCGCAACCGGGGACATCCTGTGGCAGTACACCTACCGCTTGCCCAAAGACGTCACGCCCGACCCGAAGAAGTCGATCGCGATCTACGGCTCGATGGTGTTCATGCCGACGTCCGACGCTCATATCGTAGCGCTGGACGTCAAGACAGGCGCCTTGGTCTGGAACACCGGTGTCGGCCAGCAGGGCTACCCCATGTCTGGCGGCCCGATCGTCGCCAGGGGCAAGGTGATTTTCGGAACGCGCGGACCCAAGCCCGTCATCGTGGCGCTCGACGCCACGACCGGCAAGGAAGCGTGGCGCTTCAACACCATTCCCAAGCCAGGCGAGCCAAACTACGACACCTGGAACAACATGCCTTACGAGGCGCGCAAAGGTGGCACGATCTGGACGCCGGGCAGCTATGACAAGGAGACCAACCTCGTCTTCTTCGGTCCGGCGCCCACCTATGACACGAAGCCTCTGCGCGACCGCGTGAAAGGCGCCAACAACGACGCGCTCTATACGAACGCGACCATCGCGCTGAACCCGGATACCGGAAAACTCGTCTGGCACTATCAGCATCTTGAGAACGACCAGATGGACCTGGACTGGGCCTATGAGCGCCAGGTCATGACCCTCGGAACCGGGGCCAATACGCGTCGCGTACTCGTCACTGCCGGCAAGGCGGCCGTGCACGATGCGCTCGATCCGGCGACCGGGAAATACCTCTTCTCGATCGATCTGGGCATGCAGAACTTTATCACTTCAATCGATCCCAAGACGGGGCGCAAGACCATCGATCCAAACCTGATCCCGGGTGACGGCAAGACGAAGATGATCTGCCCCACCGCCGCTGGCGGGAAGAACTACAACCCGTCCGGCTTCAACCCCACCACCGGCGTCCTCTTCGTGCCGCTGGCTGAAGCCTGCATGGACTTGGTGCAACTTCCGGAGGGGCAACGCGGACTGCTTTCGACCGGCGTGCGTGCCAACACCCGGCCCATGCCCGACAGCGACGGGCTGTATGGCCGTTTCGTTGCGCTTGATCTCCTGACCAAAAAGCAGCTCTGGATCACGCGTGAGCGCGCCCCGATCCTGACCGGCACGCTGCCCACGGCTGGGGGGTTGGTGTTCGCCGGATCGATGGATCGGGCATTCTCGGCCTATGATCAGGCGACCGGTAAACGCGTGTGGAGCACGCGCCTTGGCGACGTACCTAACTCGAATCCCATCAGCTACGAGGTCGACGGCAAGCAATACATCGCAATCGTCACCGGCAGCGGCTCTGTTCGCAGCACTGCCTTTGTGAACATGCTTCCCGAGATCAAGAACCCCTCCGTACGAACCGCCAACATCTGGGTATTCGAGGTCCCATGAGCCTGGTTGCGCTACGTGATCGGCATCAACCGGAGCCGGCGAGACCGTCCATCATCACCGGGCCGCCGCCGGCGACAGTGACTTTAGAGGAGCGATTTCATTCAAGGACCGAGCCCAGGCTATCGTCGGCCATGAACGGCTCTAGAGCACGCTTTGAAGAGTAAGACGGCGAGTTTTGTAAACGAAAACAAACAAACGTCGAACGCTTGGGGGATAAACACAATGAAACGAGTTTTCGGCATCACCGCAGCCCGCTCGATGACGGAGGTTTCGATGATCCGGTACAACCGCCTGCTCTGCGCCGCCGCTATCGTGGCCGTTTCCGCGTTCAGCGCATCAGCCCAGACGCCTGGCCAGTCGCCGGTCATGTCCACCAAGCCGATGAGCAATCCGCCGCGCACGACCGATGGCCGCCCCGACCTTCAGGGCACATGGAACAACACGTCCGTCACCCGGATGGAGCGGCCGGGCAATGTCTCCACGCTCGTGCTCACGGAAGAGGAAGCCGTACGCTACGAGCAGGGCTCGCAATGGGTCGTGAACGCGCGCAACCAGGAGACCGAGAAGGTCGACACCAACGCCGCGCCGCCCCAGGGCAAGGGCTCGGACTTCGCCCAGCTCGGCTACAACTCGTTCTGGCTCGAAGCCGGCAACCACCTCGCGCGCGTGAAGGGCGAAGTCCGCACGTCGTGGATCGTCGATCCGCCCAACGGCAAGCTCCCGGCCAAGCCCGGCGCCAACAAGGCGTTCGAGGGC
>Ga0315902_10011180_pt1 | contig 11809 bp, 13 predicted proteins | sample LakEriMetagenome_9_FD_203523 | JGI IMG/M metagenome (GOLD analysis project Ga0315902, IMG submission 203523) | Freshwater fungal communities from buoy surface, Lake Erie, Ohio, United States - Buoy 12 MA117 | ecosystem: Environmental > Aquatic > Freshwater > Lake > Lake biofilm | place: USA... | reverse complement strand
ATTGCCGTACCGGAAGAGTTGACGACCACGATCTCATTGGCATTGCCGGTCAGCGTCGGCATCTTGTCAAAGCCGGCTGCGATCGAGTCAAGCTCCGCACGCATGCTGGCCGACGTAGCGGCAGAACCCGTCGTTGGGAAACTCCCGTGGTTGTAAAAATTGTTTGACATTATCGCAATCCTCTACGGGTGGTGTAGTGCAATATCACGCTATTGATAGTAAAAGGCTGGTAGTAGGGAGAGTCAGATGAGATACGAAGCAAAATGTTTTGCCCAGTACCCTTGATCTCTACGTCTGTCGGTGACAGTGTTTTGCCGTCCCATACAAACAAATCCCAAAAAACCGAATCCCAATAACTCGCTGCAAAATTGTTTTCGTAAGCAACGTTTGCCGATTGGCCAATGTACACGCTCGAATAGCCGAGGTCATAAGCAAACTGAAATTCGCAGTATCCGTTACCGGTTATCTCGAAAGAACCGCGACGATAGCGTTTCAATAGACGCGGCGTGTTCTCTGAATTGTAGTTCAGCTCCATGGCAGCGTTGATACTTTCCCCGTCGAATGACGTACCCACATCAAGTGCGTAAACAAAACCGTTGTTTGAACCGAAAAACATTGTTTCGTTAGTAAACGAATCCTGTGATTCGCAAGCACAAGTAACCGCGTTTGGAAAACGTACAGGCATCGCACCCAACATTTGACCGTTGGCGATCGTTACATACAAGCCGTAACCGTCTGAAAAAAATATACGGTACTGCGCTTTTTCCCGGTTCAAACCACTGGCAGTCAAAAGGTTGCGCCGGACTTGCGTAAAAGGGCGGATGTTCAACGTCACAGCAGCGGTGTCGAAATTACCGTAGCTGAGAGTCGCCTGCAAAGTGATCACGCCGCGATTATCAAACGTATAGGTCTGACCTAAGTTCTGACCGCTGTAAGACTTGGCACCAGCGCCAGTGTTGTAAGGAACAAGATTCCAGTTCGATGAATCTGTGCCGTACAACACGTAGGTGAAATTGTCTGAGTAGATTGCCATCGCACCCGTTGATTGGTCACCGGGCTGAATCACAAAAGCCGTTACGTCTTCAGGCTGGACTATCTCACCCGCGCCCAGAAGAGGCGACCACTGGTAAGGTTCGCCAAGGGCTGAGAACTGGACCGAAGTGCCGAAAGAAAAGAACAAGTGCTGTTTATGAAAAGCAACATGGTTCGGCGTATCAACCGCCATGCCCGTGCTAATCGGCACGTAAACCGTACCGTCAAATTCAAAACCTCGATTGACGTTGTCGCAACCGTAAGACTTGAGCTGCGGATTAGCACCACCAAAATTGCCAAGTACGATTTCGACTCGGCCATTAGGTGCCAGCGTAATAACCGTCTGTGCTGCTACAACGGTTGCTTTATTGGCAGCAAGCACGGTCAGCGTTTCGCCTGCCGTGAAGTTGCCTGTCGCGCTGGCAAAGATCAAACGACCGGCAGCCGTTCCAGCGCCCCAGCTTCCGGTCTCAAGCACAACCCTTGTTACCGTAGCAGTTCTGCCGCTGGTAGCGCCCGTAATCACATCACCGTCAAATATTTCAGCCGTGCCGGTGTTAAACGACATCTCGAAACCAAGAGGCACGTTGACCCATCCAGCGGCACTGGAGCCGTAAATTGCCATCGCGGTTCCGCCGACGTTGTTACGCCAAGCGTAAACAGTGCCGCCCAGCTCAAGCACGCCTCGTATCGGACCGCTGCCCGGAACGGCAGTAATCGAAGCCCGATAAACGTCAGCCGAAAGGCCGAGGTATTGCGCTTCCTGACTCGCTGTGAGGCTGCCGGTTGCCGTTATCGACGCAACCGTCCCTTGTGAGACAGTGGCCACCTCAACGTCTTCGCCGATAAGAAAAGCGCCTGTTGCTTGTGTGTAGTAAATGTCCGACCCGTTTACAGCAATCACCGTACCGGACTCACCTGAAGTCCCGCCAACGATGGAGTCGCCGACAGCGATCGTGCCGGTCAAGGTAACCGTTAAAGCGGAATAGGTTGCTGAAGAAGGAGACTGCCGGCCATCATAACGCTCGTATCCTTGGATGCGCGTATAGCCGCCGGTGATTGACGCCTCGAAGTTATAAGCATCACGCGCAACGCCGGCAGGTAATGCCAGCGTCGGGGTGATGAGATCGAGTCCGCCCTTCAGGTAGACCAGATCGTAATTTACTTGAGGCGCTGGCATCGGCATGGCTGCCTCTCCTTACGCCAAAGGCGGTCCGCTGACTGTTGTTGGGAGCTGATCGATGTCAATGCGCGAAGAGAGGCGTTTGTATTCAAACTCACCGCGAGACATGACTTCAGGGGCAGCTTCATAGCCAGCGTAATACATCATTGCCCGGTAAACGATGACCATGTGAAAACGGCTTGGTATAGCTGGCACATCAGCGTCAACTAAAAGCTCAAGCGGCTGAGTGTAATACTCGCCAGTGATCACATAGGGAATGTCGGGTATTGCACCAAAGCCAAGGTTCTTGTGTGGGTCGATAGTGACGACGACAGGGCGCGTATAGGTGTTGCGCATATTGGCGTAGATGTACAGGTTGCGGAACGTGGTCCACTCCATGTAATTCATCAACTGCTCATCCCTGTAGTTTGACCCCACGCTCGAACACCGGAAGCTGTCGCGCTTCCAGTTTCCGAACGTGGCCATGGTCAAACCGGCTTCCACCGGTGTATAGATTTGTTGCAGCGCAACGGTATTGAACTGAAACGGTTCCCGCAAAAACAGCCAGTCTTCCTTGCTCGTTTGGATATCATTCCATGCGGTTTGAATCCATGTGACCATGCGTGCGTTTTCGCTGCCGGCAAGCTGCCCGGCAACGGTCGTCAACGGTGGTCCAGAGACGCCGCACTCAACGCGTAGCTGGTTGACTAGCTGTAGGAAATTCATGCGGGTTCAGCCAATACGTGGTTCAGCCATGCGCGGCCACGGGGGTTTTTGTCTTCCACCAAATCAAATGGATACGACAAGCCGTGACGGGCACGCATCTCGATTTGATCAGGAGCCGCTGGGTTGTGTACGTGCTGGCTGTAACGCGTCTCTTTCATGCGTGCCAGAATCTCTACATACTTTCTTTTTACGTCTGTCGGAACGCCACGGATGATTGGTTGATTCATGCCGTTGCAGTTTACGATGACGTGAGGCGATTGGTTTTCGTCAGTCGTCGCATGAACAAGAACAGTGACAACCTCGTTCATGAAAGATTCTTCTGCTGCCAACTCACGAAAATCTTTAACAGCCGCTACAGGTTCGATTGTCGGGGTATCGTCGTTAATCTCGATCCCTGTCATTTTATTTTTACTCATTTGCCATTCTCCTTACGTTGAAATACTAAAAAAGGAAGACCACCGAAGTGGCCTTCCAAAGGGGTCCCTCGGAGAGAGGAGACGGCAACCTTACAGTGCTGCGCCCGGCATAACCGAACAGTCGAAGTAGGTGTCAGTAACACCTGCTGCGCCCAGATCAGTACTACCGGGAGTGAAAGTGGTCGAAGAGTTGGTAACCACTTTGATCAGGCCGACCAGAGCCACGTTAGCGGTGGTCTGTGTAGGCACTGGGCAAGGGTCAGCGGCATCAACCACTGGACCACGGGTGTTGCTGAAGTTGCCGCTGGTGTCGATCCAGACAGCGTACAGAGCTGCGCTGGAAGGAGGAACGGTGCCGGCAGCCGCAGTCATGGCGACGTTGTCGGTAGCGCCTTTGGACTTGAACACACCGTTGATGGTGTAAGCCAAAGTATTGACGGTTTTGTAGGTGTTGGCGTTAGTGCCTTCAGCAAGACCTGCCGCTGTCAGTGACTGAAAGCCACTGTTAATTTGTTCAATATTGTATGACATGGTGTTTCTCCTTAATCTTCAAGAGTCGGGGTGACAGGCGCTGCTGTGGTCGGCGTAACAGCATTATCGTAATCATCGATAAGCTGGTTAACGCTGGCAGTCAGGGCTGCGATATCGGTCAGAATGGCGATCAGCAGGGGACGAATCTCACGCGAGGTGAGAAGGTCCGGTACCTTTGCCATCCGCTGGTTAATACTCTCAGACATGGTGTCTTCCTTTCAGATGGACGCCGGGGCCGTAGCCCCGGCTAATCATTACAGTGCGGTCACACCGGCTTCGATACGTGCCATCCATGCGTCGTTCAGACGTACAGTAGCAAACCATGTCGAAGCACCGACGTAGCCGAACTGGCCCAGTGGGTTGGCGTGGTTAGTCTGCGATGCCTTCAGGACGACAGGCTTGATAGCCTGCATGCCCTTCAGTGCAACCTGACCCCAAGCGTCTTCACCGATAACGATGAACGGATACACGTCAACGTTAGCAGCGCCGACCGACAGCATGCCGTTCAGAGTGCCGGAACCAGAAGCAGCGAAGCTGGTCAGCAAAGGCGAAGAGATGAAACGGAAGTCTTCGCATGCGCCGATTTCGCGATCGTGGATTGGCTTGAACGAACCGTACTCTTCAACGCGGGTGAAGCCGGGCAGGTTACGGATGTCGGACACAGCGTCGGTGTGGCAGAACACGATGTAAGCAGGCTGCACAGCACGGGTGCCAAAGTTCACGCCGGGGGCCAGACGCGAAGTCACGCGACGGCAACGGTTGGACTCCAGAGTACGTGCGGCTTTACGGATAGCGTTCAGGCTGATCGCGGTGTTGACAGCAGAGCGGCTGGAGCCGTTTGCGTAAACAACAGTCGAGCCAGCTTTCAGAACACCGTAGCGGACCAGTTCCATCACTTCGGCCAGAGTCTCGCCAGTCAGCTTGACCATTTCGCCGGGGATGTCGTCTTCGTACAGTTGCTCGACTTTCGAGCTGTACTTGAACAGAACGCCGTACTGTTGCAAAGTGACAGACACGTCTTGGAAAGAAATCGTGTTGCTGTTAGGCGTAACGCCTTCAGCCAGCACGAAGTTCGAAGCAGTGATCTGCGGTGTGCCCTGATAACGTGCCGAGCCTTCAATCGTGGTACCAACAGTCGAAGCACCGAAAGGCAGTGTACGACGGAAGACCAGAGTGTCGGTCGAGTTCATTGGCATCTCGCGCTGGGTACCGAAGTCGCCCAGAACGGTGATGGGTTGTGCATGCTCAAGCATGCCTTGTGCGGCGCGGATTAGGTTACGCGACGCTACGGTTGAGTAATTTTGAATAGCCATTGCTGTTCCTTTATTTGATTAAGTTAAAACCCGCGCTGCGCTCTAGTCTTTTCGCGCTTTGCGGCTTCGTAGTTCCAAAGCTCTTCTGGCGACATGTCGTCCAATGTCTTGGGCGGCGGTGTCTGGCCGGGTCGAGTTGTCGCGGCAGCAGCAAGTCGCTGCCCACGCTCTTGCTTGATATCCGACGCTGAACGCTTCTTCGTTTCGTGGAACAAGTCCAGCATACGAATTGCGTCTCGCGCTGAGTCGCTGTTTGCCAGAGACCGAATTTCCGGCGACTGTACTGTGAACCATTGCGTGAACTCTAAAGTGTTCACGGTGTCCTTCCAGTTCTCGTACTTGCCATCCACACGCGCCTCTTCGATGGCTTGCCTCATCTCTGCTTTGGTCTGGTCAACCTGCTGCTGCACGAATGCGGCAACTTGCTGGGGATCAAGTCCCTGTTGCGGTTGAACGGACCCTAGCTTAGATGCGACATACTCCTCCATCGCTCCAGCCCACTCGGGGAAATCTTCCTTGAGCTGCTCCCACTTCTCTGGGTTTTTGGCTGCATTCGCGATCTGTCCCTGAGACGGAGCTTCTTGCGGGGCAACTTGCTGTTGCGCCACTCGGGCTTGCTGGAACTCACGCTGCATCGCGGCCACACGACCCTCGGCAGTCTTTACATGGTGCAGCAGTTGAGCATTGGCCGTTGCCAGTTCGTCGATTTGAGCAAGCTTCGCTCTCACGGCTTCTGGTAAGCTGGCCAGTGGGTCTTCCGGCTCCTCACTCGGTGCGGCTTCTTCAGCTACGGGTTCATCTTCCAGCAGCGGTTCTTCCGGTGCTGTAGCCATTTGCTGGTTTGCGGACTGATCGTCAGCATCCAGTTTTGCGGCCTCTTCATCCCAAAGCTGTTGTGCTTCCTCCGGTGATAGTTGGTTTTCTTCCACTTTGCTCTCCAATAAAAAAGCCACCTTTCGATGACTTCAAACAACGGTTAAGCGGGATTATTCGTCCGGCTGAACCACCACACCCCGAGTTACCTCATTTGGTAAGTCGAGAAATCTTTTTATGAATCGAATCTCACCCCGCAACAACGCCGTCTCGATGTCGGAGAGATTGACGGCGTCGTTTTTGTCGCGGCATTTGCGAAGCTGCTCTTCAGCCCACTTGCGCATCACATGCCACTCTGGCGAACTAAAATTGATCATAAGAAAAAAGCCAGCGCGAGGCTGGCTTTCAGAAATTTTGGACACAGGGTCTCTGCAAAAATTCTACCTTTTATCATAGGATTTGTGCAACATTTTTGTTTGCATAGTCTTGCATTGCTTTGCAGCAGTTTGCCGTATCAGAGCGGCGATTTTGCGTACCGATAGAAGATAGCGGCTGTCACTTTGAAAGCCGAACCCGTACCGCCGGCAATTATCGGACGAATAAACGCAGGCATCTCTTGGCAAATATGATTTGCCGCAGCGGTATAAGCCATGTTGGTTGTGCTGCCACGCTGGGTCAGCGGATGCCAGTTCGTGCCGTCGTTCGATCCTTGGAACGTAACTGTCGATCCACCGAACGTGCCTGTGACTTGAATGGTGATATCGGCTGCCGCGTTCAAACCAAACGGTGCCCCAGAGTCACCGGTCGCCATGGCATCCCAAGTAACAAGGGTAGCGCCTGCTGCGGTGTTGCGATCGGTTGTAGGTGTAATGGTTGCCATGTCTGTTTCCTTTAATAGTTGAATGCGCTACTGATCAAACCCGAACCGCCGGTTCGCTCTACGTCTGTCAAAGAAGGCTCGTCAAGCGATTTGAGCTGTGACGCGGTGTAATCTTTGGCCGGGTTAGATTTCGGTTCTTCGGGTGGTTTTTGAGTAAACGCGCCGGGCGCACTCGGCAGATTCCGATAGATGTAATACCCGCCGCCGGGTGCTGCTCCAACAACCCATTTTTTTGCATTTATGTCTGATTGTCGAACTTGCCTGTCGTTAAGTTCAGGATCGTAAAAGTACTCTACCCGACTGCCCATGCCGACGTAAGGGGTGTAAACAACAGGCTTGTTGCCGTATCCCCGTAAATAGTTAGCCGGATACCTATCCATGCCGGTCTTTAGCGCATTGTTGTACGCATCCACTGCGGCGTTATGTTTAGCCGCTGCGCCCCTGTACTTCCGCGCCTCGCGTTGGTATTGACTGACGACATCTTGATAGCCTTCAATCTCACGCTTTAACGCAACAGCGGCCATGGTTTATATCCCCGATCCCATACGCATCTTCAAATCCTGTTCGGCTGCGAACAGCTCTTTGCGGCCACGTTCTTTGATCGCCGTGTCGGCCAGTTGCGCCTTGATCTTTTCCAGTGACAGGTTCTGCGCGTTCGACATCTTCAGCATCTCGATCTCACGGGTTAGCTGTAGCTCGGCCATCTTGATCTCAGCTTCCTGCTGCATCTTGACCTGACGTGCTTGAATCTCAGCCATGTCGCCTTCGTTCTGCATCTGCGCACGCTGGAGGTCCGTTTGCGCACGGAGGTTCGCAGCTTCGATCCGTGGATCAGGTGGCGGTGGCTGGTTGGCCATGGCCTTCTGCTGTTCCTTGATCTGCTCGATCTCCTCTTCGGATTTGAATACATCCGTCGGATCGATGTGCTGCGCTTGCAGTGCTTTGCGGAACAGCTTCTCGGTGTCAAGGTACATGCCGTAGATCGGATTCGCGCCAGCGGCAAGCAGGTTCAGGAATGCTTGATTCTGGATGTCACGTATCAGCAAAGCCGATGAGCCGCGTGCGTTGATGCTGAAGTCGCCCTTGACCTCTTCGTCCTCGTTGTACAGCATGTTGTAGTCGTAGTACCGGCGGATGTGCGGACGTGTGACCATGTCGTCGAATTGCTTGACCAGTCTGCGAAGTACCACGTTGGCAGAGTTCATCAGCATCTGCATACCGCCAACGGTATCAGGCGCTGCGCCCTTCTCACCTTGCAGGATGGTCGGCACACCAGTCTCTTGATCGACTAGCTCGGTCGCCATCTTGATGATGCCGGAGAGTTCAGCCTGATGGCTGTTGAATTCGAACGTGGCAAAGGCTTTCGAGACATCGTCCACGTCATCGGTTGCGTACCATATCTTGCGGCTAGATAGCTGCCACTGCTTGTCAGCCGGCTGGATGACGTTGGGCTTCATGACGATCTGAGGACCACTGGATACGCCTGCGTTGTCCATCATCTGACGCCATGCAGCGTTCAGCACCTTCTGCTGTGAGCGCATCAGGTAAGGAATGCCATAGCCCCAGACGCTGTTGGCGACCTTCTCCCAGACGTAGAAGTCATACGGCAGATCGCCGCCTTCCAGTGGGTTCAGGAACGCCTTGACGACGGTGCTGTTGATGATGATCACGCAAGCACTGACGCTCTTCAGCTCATCCTTGTCACCCGCATCGACACCTGCGGCGTCGAGGTCATCATGCTCGACCTCACCCCAGTAGGTCCACATCTCGTACAGGTCACGCGCCACATCACGCTGGTCGTCATCGCGCAGCTCTTCCATGGTGTGCGACCGCTTCGGCCCTTCCTCCAGAACCTTGCGCAATTGCGCCTTCATGAAACCCGGCTGCTTGGCCAGTTCACGAATCTGCTTTGCGGTGATCTGCTCACGCTCGTAGATGCCCTTGCCGTGGTGGATGTTCTCGCCGCATGCCGGGTCCGGCCACACGTTGTGTGGATCGACACGGAACGAAGCAGGGGCCAGCTCCTCGACGATCTCGATCTGGTGAACCTGCTGCCCTTGCGCATCGGTGTAGGGCTGCCACGCCTTGCGTGTGCGGTTGGTGACGATCGGGCCACGGATGACGCCTGTGCCGAACACGGCTGCGTCGTGAAGCATTTTGCGTAGTTCGCCGTTGTAGTCGCACTCGGTCAACTGGTCTTCGATCTCGCGTTGCATCGCTTCAGCTTTTTTCTTGGCAAGGTTCATCACCTCTCGCGCAATGTCCTTCATGCGCATCGGCTGACCGGCTTGATCGGTGACCTGCTGCGGACCCTGCGGACCCATGGCCATAGAGGCGAGTCCGGTCGGAGCCTCAGGTGCCATGCCCGGCTGTGGTGGTGCCGGGATACCCGGCGGTGCCATGGTGGGCTGTGACGGTGCCATGCCGCCTTGTGGCGGTGGTGCCATGCCGCCCGGTGGCGGTGCCATGCCTTGCTGCTGGCCCATTTGCTGGCCTACGGGTCCGGCATCTGTCGCTGGCCGCTCGTCCTTCAGCATGTTCATCAGGTAGGGGTTTGGTGTTGGCGTGATGCCCCAGTTCCTGTCATCAGTCGGCAGCAGGATGTCGGCAACTCGCGCCTCTGCCGCATTGGTCTTCTGACGTGTCATGCCGATGAAGACGGTCGAGCGGTGGGGCTTGGCCATCTGCGTTGTCACCGGATAGCCCTGCTCGACAGAAGTCATCATCTGACTCGCTGCTTTAGCGATGTTGTCCTTGTTGTTGTACTGGTCTTCGTCCTCAATCCAACGCTTGTCTACGCCATAGCTGTAGCGATCACGAACCCATTCATCGCGCTGCTTGGACAGGGTGCGACCAAAAGCTTGCAGGCGTTCTTCTTTTTTCTCGCGCTCGACTTCGGGATCGATCTCTTCAATCTCTACGTCGATTTGCTGTGGCTGTAGTTCCATCGTGAGTCCTTAATAAACCGTCATCTTGGGCGAGGCATTGGCTGACGCCTGACCGGGTTGAATTCCTTTTTGCGGTTGCAGTTGCATCTGCACTGCTGGCGCAACAGGCGATGCGCTTGAACGCATCTGGCTGGCGATAAGGCCGCCGGTGTTGCCGATTGCCTGACCGTTGTTCTGGATGGCTTGCTGGTTCTGCAAAGTCGAATAGGACGAAGTCAGCGATGGGGCAAGCGGGTTGTTGCTCTTGGGCATGACGTTCTGTGGCGATGTCATGCCGTTCATCATCTGGTTCGACATCTGGTTCGGGTTTAAGCTGTAGGGGTTCATGCCGGCCATTACTTTTTCTCCTTGCGTTTAGCAGCTTCTTCGTCCCACATGCGTTTGTCGTTGGCCCACTTCTCAGGGACGGAGAAGTAACGGTCGCCCATCTTGATAATCGTAGCACCGCGTGCCTTCTCACCCTCTTCGGCTTTGTCCCACGTTTCGTGGCTTTTGCCCTTCAAAACGATATAGCTGTCAGGCGGCAGCTTGTACTTCTGCCGATCCTGTTTGCTGGCACGGGTGACTGAACCCCAGTGCCCTTCATTCTCACCTGTGCCGGTCGGGCCGAGGCCGCCGCGCTTGGCGGTATCGTAATCGTAATCGGAACCTTCGGGATCGAACTTCGGCATCTCAATACCCCATCTCACTGTCAAGTATGCCGAACGACAAAACCGGTGCGTTGCCTCGGGTCATCTTCGTTCTGGCTTCAGCCTCTGATTGCGTCTTAGCGTGACGGCGCATCATCATGGCGTATCGGGTTGCAGACAGCAAGTCGTCGGTCATCTTGACGATCATGCCGTCCTTGCGGTGGTACAGGCGGAACTCCTCGAACCACTCCTCCAGATGAGCGAACACGCGCAGGCGATGCGTCTGCATACGTGCCAGCATCTCGGCCACACCGGCCTCGACGCCGTTGCTGCCATCCTCGAATGTGGCGCGGTCCTTCAGCATGGCCAGACCTTGTGCCTTGTACTGGGCAGCAAGCTGTTCGCCGCTACCCTTATCACGTTGCAAGCCGTCATGCGGCCAAGCGACTGGCACCCAGTCGCCGCGTGCCTTGATGCCGGCGGCGTGGATCACGATCGATTGGTCCTTCACCCGGTAGCAGTCGGTCACGTACAGCACATCGGCGTCGCGATCCCATGCCATCCAGACCACAGCGGTCGGGTGGTCGATACCGAAGTCCAGACCAATGATGCGCGGCCAGTGCGGCGGGATCGGGAACGCGGTCACCTTGATCGCGTCTTCGGCGATCGGGAACACACGTCCACTGCCCAGAATCGGGATGCCCTTCGCACGCGCTTCGCGCTCATGCTCCGGGTAGCTGGCGATGATCGCATCGCGCTGCTCTTGCGTGTAATGCTCCGCATCGTTGATCGTCATCGTCGTGACGGTCGAACTTGCAGGCTTGTCCAGCAGGAACCGCTTCACCACCTCAGACATACCGAGCAGTGGCGTGAAGGTCACGAACACCAGACCGCCGGTGGCGTTGGTACGCGTCAAGCCTTCGGAGTAGATCGACAGCGGTGGCTCTTCGTCGAACCAGACGTAGTCAACCGTGTCGGCCTGCCACTTCGTGCGGCCTTGGTCGTAGCTGTTGAACTGAATCACGCTGTCCTCGCCACAGACGTGGCGAACGACAATACTCGACACCGCATCAGCGACCCCGTGCTTCATGCTGGTGTCTCGCAGGTTCGCATGCGGTATCGCACCGGTGCCCCACTCTTCCCTGATCTCTGGCGGACCCAACAGCAGACGCTGCACACCTTTGCGAGTCAGTTCAGCCGATTCGGACCCGACCATGCCGCGAGTCGCGTATGGGAACCGCTTGCCAGTCCACCAGCTCGGGTAGATGCCGGTCGCGTGCATGGCGACCTCGAATGCACCGGCCCATGTCTTGCCAAGCTGGTTGCCTGCCATGAACAGGCGTTCGCGGAACTCCGAAC
>Ga0315902_10011179_pt1 | contig 11809 bp, 1 predicted proteins | sample LakEriMetagenome_9_FD_203523 | JGI IMG/M metagenome (GOLD analysis project Ga0315902, IMG submission 203523) | Freshwater fungal communities from buoy surface, Lake Erie, Ohio, United States - Buoy 12 MA117 | ecosystem: Environmental > Aquatic > Freshwater > Lake > Lake biofilm | place: USA... | reverse complement strand
GAGCCGTACCAAAGATGGTATCGGTGAGTTCTAACTGGCGACGAGCAACATTGTTGGATGAATCCTCATCGGAAACACCGGTTGCATAGGCTGAATAATCACAATAGGTAAAAACTTTAACCGTCGGAGTGTAAAGGGTGGAAATGGAAATAACCGAATCTGTAAAGGGGGCGATGTTGGTTGGAACGGAGGTTCCAGAGAACAATGGGTTACCCAAGGAATCCTTCACATTCACGGTCAGAACTACACCGGTTGCTGGGAACACCCCAAGATTGCGAACACGGGCCTGAAAACGATTGTGGGTTTTGTTGACTTCGGTCAAACGATGTGTTTCAAGGAAACGACCCAACGAAGTGTCAGGTTGAATAAAAGTATTAACAATGGACAAATCATTCCCTGGGATGGTGTTCAAACGAACATCATCCAACTGCCAGAAATAGTAATCCCCGTTAAACAAAAAGGCGATTTTGACACTGTCTTGTCCGCCAATGTATTGTGAAACATTGTACGTCTTGATGCCGGGACCGCCTGCAGCATATGCAGCCGCATTGTTGGTTGCTGGGGTGGCCGAATTAACAGCCACATCGGAATTGATAACCATGGTATCGGACCAAGTCGTTCCGCCATCCCTTGAAAAAAGCAAAAAAGTGGCTGGGGATGTTTGAACAGAAGCTGGACCGCCAAAACGACGATAATACTGAGCAAAAACCAAATTCAAATAAGGATTGTTGGTCATATCCAACATGGGAGAAACCAACATACCACGGTGGGAAGACGGGAACTGACCCTGCCCAAAGGCACCACCCACACCGTTGTTATCCAACCAATCGGAGTCAAAAATCATGAAACCATTGGAACGAGTCGCAGACTGAATGGCAACCGTCGAACCTCTGTAGGCGCCCCTTGAACCTTGGTTAGCAGCAGGCGTTGTAGATGAGCCGCGGTATTCCCATACCCCGAAGGTATCTGGAACGGAGGTATTGTTTAGGCCGCTAAACCCAAGGTTTTGCCAACCATTGGAGGTTGGATTAACGCTGAAATTTTCGCTCCAAACGGTCGTAACCGCATCAGGTCGAACCGAACCAGTATTCAAGGCCGGTGCCGAAATTGTCCGGGATGATGGATCCTGAACTGCAACAGACCTAAGCTCGTTGGCGACCCGATGCTGAGCGCTCTGGGCCCAGGCATTCACAGCCAAAGCCAGCAAAGCCAGCAAAGTGAAGATTTTTTTCATGATGTACAATTTTAGTTGTCTAAAGTTAGGCCTCCCAAAGTCAAAAAGCAATAGGTGTCTACCTTTTTAAATTAAATTTTATTTAACAAACAAAAAAGGGGGTAACCTTGCGGCTACCCCCTCGAAAACGCCTCTTTGGCGTGGGATGATTATTTGCGAACCTGTAGACGGAATCCGTGTTGGCGGACTTCCTTGCCCTCCAGAACCGAAATCTCTACACGGTACTGGCCCTCACTCCAACCTTCGGTCACAAGATCCAATACTTGGTATCCTGCCTCCATGCGACGTGAGAAGTCAGCAACTTGACGACCACGTGCATCCAGAACACGCACTGCAACATCGGCTGTGCTGTTCAAGCGGACACGGATTTGGCTCAAATCACGGGCTGGATTGGGGTACAGACTAACTTCCTGACCCGCACCGGAAACACGAGGCATACGCAGACCTACCAAAGGATAAACTTCGGCCAGAGGCGATGCAGCTTCGCTCAACTCCCCAAAATGAAGGTCGGCGGCATTAAGGCTGCTAACCCCGCTTAGTTCCATGCTAAAGAGAAGGTCGTTTTCGGAAAGTTCAACACCGTCTAAAGAGAACCAAGAGATGCGAAGCTCGTTGCCGTTTTGATGGAAATCAAAGTCGCCTTTGATAAGGGCTGAACGAACCGCCTCGGCACGGACACCGGCTGGCAATTCAACCACCACCGAAAGAGCACCAAGGGACAGGGCGCGATCAATCCGAACAGGTAGGATGGTCAAATCAGAAGCAGTCATGTAACCCTGATTAAATGCAACCATGCGGGGGTCGAGACGGAGGGCCGTGTTTGGCTGGTAAGAACCATTCACATCACCGTAGGCTAGGGCCATAATATTGCGGGTTGTTACACCGCCGGCAACCGTCGTTGGTACCGCCTCGTAGGCCCAGTTGCCGACCGTGAAGGAGGCAATGCTACCCGAGAAGCGACGAGAAGTCGTCAAGGCATCCAAAGAATTGATGGTGTTGGAACCGTTTACATCGGCCGCTTTCACGCGCAATCCCACCAACGGAGCCGCGCCGGTGAAGCTTCTCGCAATACCCAAAGCATCCACCGAGTTAACGCCACCCCAAGGCTTGCTGGTTACACCTGTTACGGTATAGGTACCGTTGGTCATACCGGACATGGAATAAGTACCCGTTGCATCCGTTTGAGCAGTCAAAAGAACTACGTTGTTGGCATCACGACATTCAACGATGGAGTTCGTCATGGGGGTTTGAGGGGTGTTGTTGTATTTAAAGGTACCAGTAACTTGGTTCTGACCTGTGGTAAATACAGTTACCGCATCGGTGGTCGTACAAACAGAGTCCGTGATCATCGCAACATAAGTAGTGGTCGCGTTGGGGGCTACACGGAATACAGGACCCGTACTGAGAACCGTCGAGGTTCCCTGAACCATCCAAGAAACAGCCGCTGGGTTACGAACACTAACCGCACCGCAGAACTGACGAGTGCTAAAAGTTGGGTTGGGTGCTGATCCCCCGTAACCAACGCCAACACCGGTGTAAATCACCATGTTGGGATCAACAAAGGTGTCAACCTGTGAATTCCACGTGGTGTAAGTAATTGTTGAGGAAGCCCCCACAAAGAATCCGTAGACCCCACCACTCGGCATGGAGAAGTTAGCGGGCATAGGAATACCAACAAGATTATTCGGGAAAGTACCGGAGCTGGGAGTTACTGTATATCCAGATACAATTTGTGTCCATGCTGGCGATGCGATTGTAGGAGCGCCGTTGACTGGAGTGGTGCTATACCAAATACTTACAGTTGAAGGCAATGTACCAGTAAGAGGCACCAAGATGGAGTCAATCGTGATGGTATTGCGGGCACGGAGGTTAAAGGTTATACCACCTGAACCGTTATCACCGACCGTACTCGCCCTTAACTGGGAAGAAGAGGCAAAGCCAGTCGTCGAGGCCGACAGAGTAGCCGTGTCTCCTGGAGTCACCGTGGTATCGTTACCCGCAAATACCGTGAGGTAGTTGTCAGTGTACGTACGAGGCAACGAAGTGTCCACGAGACTGGATGCATCCAGCGCGGTAACCCGGTAACGAACAGGTACATTAATGGAACCCGCAGGTACCGTACCAACCCAACGATCGTTGGTCGCATTGAAGGTCATCGGCGTTGAAGAATAACCGAGACCCGTCAAATCGTATTGAAGATTCACCTGGGTCAAGGATGCACCCTGAGGCGCGATTAAGATCTGAGCCTCCACATCGTGGTTGGTAGGGGTACAAGTTGCAGTTGTTTGAGAAATCGAAAGAATTCGTGGGGAAAGAGGATTCCAAATTTTGAAATTGTCAATATCGAAATAAGCATCCATACCACTGGCCTGAGCGAAGACAATGCGCACATAAACCGACTGACCCACAAAGGAGGCCAGTGAAACAGTACGGGTACGGAAGTTGGTATCAGCCACATGATTACCAGCGTGAATCGTATCAACCAGTTGGTAGGTTTGACCACAGGTATTGGAAACAAATACTTTGATGGTATCACCTGCACCCAAAGTCGTTGGAACACCGGGCCATACCCAACCGGACCAATCGGTAATCTTGTAATCAAACTCCAGGTTATGGCCGGGCTGAAGCGGACCCACCAACTTGGTGTTAAGATTAGCGACCAAAGTAGAGAACACATTGTAACGGAGGTTTCCGCTTCGACCCACACCATTCGCAGAAGCCGTCATGTTGGTGGCTGGACTAGGCTGGAGGAAGGATGGGAAACCACTGTTCAAGTCTGCAATGATGGGAACAATTTGAGGGAATGTATTTACCACCGTGATATTGCGACCATCGTTAACAGGGAAGGCATCGTTTGTCATGGCCGTTGCACCGCGTACGACATAAGATCCGGGGAGGGAAAGGTCGGCACGTGTTGCAAAGGTGAACTGCACGGTATCACCTGGGTTAACGGTCCCCTGGTAGGTTTCAACAACCGGTGTTGCACCGTTGACTGAATACGAAACCGGGAAGTTGGTCTGAGCCGCAGATCCAAAATTGGAAATTCGAACGGCTACCTGCTCTTGAGCGCCTAGGACACAGCCTGAAACCGGTGCAGTCACAGCGATCACACCCATATCAACCGCAGGAGGCAAGTCAATGCTGATATCATCCACACCCAAACCTTCGTACTGAACAGAACCATCGGAATAGAAGGCCACACGCAACAAGACACTGGGTTGGAAATTCAAGGCCGCCAGACTATGACGTGCATTGACCCAGCCACCGGAAGTTGGAGGTAAACTGGTAGCGGTATTTCCCGTCCAAACCGTACGACCGGTTGCAGGGCCAAAGGTCAACGTGTCATTATACCAGTTGAAAAGTCCAGAAGAACCATTGCCAAGGACCGACCAGGTATTTCCTCCGTCAAGGCTGTATTGAACCTGACCGCCGTCCCAACTGGCCTCGGCATGCCACCAAACCTTCATATTAAGGACCGCATTGAATACATTGGCGAAACTCAAACATGGAGATTGAATATAGCTCGCTTCGTTTGCGTTGTAGTTACCCGCGAGGTTGGTTACCCATGAGGATGTACCACCACCGGCTGCGTTAATAACCGTACCGGCAGGGGCACCCAGTGCCCAAGAGGAGTTGGAACCACCAACCGTCCAACCAGCAGGACCATTCTCAAAATCCTGGGAATAAGGGAACTGACTAACGAGCAAATAAGAAGTTACCAATCGATTGGTTCCATCGTTGGAAGGATCTCCATCTCCTGCAGAACCCGTAGCAGCTGCGAAGTTGTAGGGACCGGCAACCGCAAGGTTGGCCGTTGTGGCGAAGTAATAAGTCAAGGTATCACCAGGATTCACGGGGCCAGGAATTACTTCGTTGATAGCATTGGCACCGTTGATTGAATAGAAAACCGGAATATTGGTTTGAGCTGCGGTTCCAAAGTTCTTGACAAGGACGCTAACAACCGATGAAGCGCTCAGTCCACAACCACCGTTGGGAGACGTAATAGCGACAACACCCATGTCTACGGCGGGGGGTGTAAATACCTGTATGTTATCTAGGTCTAAATCAACATCAATGCCACTAAGCTGTGTCATTGTTATTCTAAACTTGACATTCTGAGCAACATAACTACCTAATGGAATTCTAAATTCGGAAAAACTATTGGTGGCTACATGATTGTTAGAGGTAATATTTCCTAACAGACTATAATTAAGCCCACAATCAGTAGATATAAAAATCTTAATTGAATCACCAAACCCAAGTGGTACAGCAGTGCCAGGCCATGGTGATAAGTAATCAGTTATTTTGTATTGAAATCTTAAAACATCTGTGGTGGTGATTGGCCCAAATGTAGGAGTAGTAACATTGGATATAATTGAAGACCAAACGTTTTGCCGTAAACACCCAGATTGACTAACACCTGCATTCGTGTTTAGCGACATACTAGTGGTATAGCCATTTGGAATTGCTGTTGATGAATTGAAATCCTGGAGATAAGGTGTAGCTTCAACTGGAAACGCTGGACCGCTTATAATCCATTGACAAGTTGTAAGATCCAGCGAGACTGGAAAGCACAGCTCATTCCTCCCCGGAAAAAAGCCTACGGCAAACAGGCCTGAACCTGTTCCCAAAAGTGCATGGTTAACCCGAATAAAATAAGTTTTTCCAACAATCCATGGGCCGAGAAATTGTTCTATTCCTCCTGTGCTAGTAGAATTAACACAAACTAAACTTGTCAATGTGCCATTACAAGAGTCATTACTACTGGTAAAAACCTGAAAAGCAGCATTAAACCCTTGATTACTAGATACCACTAAGGAGTCGGAAGTACTTTGAGCCACGAATGAATACCACACATCATCATCCGTAGTACTACCAGGGCAATTTAAACTTGCAGCAACACTAGATGGAGTACTGGCAATAGTATAACCCTGAACTAATGCGCAACCAGGTAACATGACTGCCCCACAAATATCATCATTGGATGGCGGTGGTATCTCGTCACTAACACAGATACTGAATTGCCCACTAGTACCATGGGATAAGCCGTTATGGAAAACTCGGATAAAATAATTTCCAACAGGCAAATTATTGGTAGTAAATGTTCTTATTCCAGCAGTTGTTGTAGCCACGGCACATTGAATTGTCGTAATAGTGTCTGGACCAATTAACTGAAGTACACCATTATAACCCGGTGAATTTCGAAGTGTTAAAACCTTATTAAAAAAACCATTGTTGCTAAAAGAAAACCATACATCATCATCATCCGCGTTTGCAACCAAGGACGAACCACAAATTGCACTTTGAACCCTGATTGAACTTGAATCCCTGGTTGCATTCCTACTGGTAAAATAAGTTTCACAATATTGTGTACAAGGAGATGTATTTACCTGCAGTACAATGGCCGAAGCAGGTTTATCGTTGATTGGCGCAGGAATTACCGGTGCTGAAACAGGGCCTGTATAAATTCCTGGTATTAATATGAACTTGGTATAGCAACTCGGCAGAATTGCATTGGAATTAGAGGCTGTAGATGTCCAATGGTTTGTCATTGGGGTTGTCATATTCAACCGTTGATTAGCATTAGCCGTAGCAGGCAACGTACCGTTTTGGCCAATGGTAAAAGAATAGCTTGAAGTAACGCTTCCATCAAACCCTTCAAAATTTCCGTATACAAACTCTATTAAATCACCCGCCTCGTACAATTTCACTTGAAAATTCAAGTTGGGGCCAGGAACACCAAAACGTTCCATTCCAGCCCATTCAGCTGTTATTACTGCATTTCCACTGCCAAGTACGCCATCGATTTGGTAGCGCATACAATTGTCTCGGTTGGCGTAACTATTGCCCGTCATCACCATGTCATCCCAAAATGGAGCCAGTAATAATGTATTCGTAGAAGAGGCAATATCATTGGAAAAGGAAGTTGATGTACTGGATGTATTAAAAGTCATCCAACCATTACTACAAGATTTAAATCCTGTAACTGTTGCTCCACGATACTTGAAGGTAGTTCCGGATAAACTTACGGTGTTGGTGGTGTTATCGTCACCGCTAAAGCTGTTTAACCACCCCGGATAGACTGAACCATTCCCTCCGTTAGTAGGAATAATTGAAGTATAGCCAGATGTAACAGGACCGCTGACATCATATCCACAATTTAGGAGGGTAATCTCACTTACATTGGTTATGTCACTCAATGAAGTTAATGAACATGTGACTATACATCTGAAATAGGAGGTAGTAGCAAGGTTAACACTGGAATAGGAGGCCGTTGTGCCACCAGAACCACTGGTTACACTTGCCCAATTAGAAATGCCATCTGGTGATTGTTCCCATTGGAAAGTAAGTCCCGAAACGCCGGATGAGAACCCAACGACACTCAAATTCACAGTATCATTAACACAAATCTGTCTACTTGCTGGAATGGAGCCGGCAGTCGGTGTCCCTGAACATGGCAGATCAAGTGTCCTAAAAGAGCCCGCAAGTACATAACCATCAGTATTAGAACCACCAGTTGATGGTGGAATATGAGAATAACCGGCTGAAAGACCTGAAACAGTGTTAAGTGACTGAACACGAACATGATAAACCGTTGCTGAATTTAAGCCGGATAAAGTAGCCGAAGTAGATGAAACTGGATTCCCACTGAAATCAGTCCAAGCACAATCCTGTGCACGTCTAAATTGGACGTTGTAACCATTGGCGTTTGTAGGAGCTGTCCATCCAATGCTCGCATCATTAGGAGTGATCCCGCTTACAGCATTAAAGGCGGTAACAGGGTTCACTAAAGGAGTGCCAACCTGCGGAGAGAAGGAAAAAATCGTTCCTGGAGCAATAGTTGCTATTGCCGAAGTCCCAGTGAACAACATAGTCTCGGATGCCAATCGGCCACGTACAGCTTTGTCCCATTGTAAACAAGTCGTGCCAGAAGGAATGTTCTTTAGAGTGAGATTTAACAAAGTTGTCCCTATAACACCTGCTGCTGTTACATTTTTGAGTCCCACCTGAGGAGAAGTGGAATTTGTCCCTGCATTCATAGCGCCATATACAAGGGAAACCGTATTGGTTGAATGATTCAGGCGGATTTGATAGTTCAGGGATGAACCAGTTGCTGAAAATATACCGCCATTTTTCCATTGAATGACGGTTTCATTAGAGTTTGCCAGGTACTCCCAACGAATTTCACTGGTGGTGGTGTTAACTTGGTCTCTACCAAAAGCAGAAACCACTCCTGCAGCACCAGTGGCAGTAATTGAGGAAGATAGTGGAGAATAACCCGTGGTCGTAGTTGTAGCAACTCCCCCCAATGAAATCCAGCCATTGGTATTCAACGAAAATGTTGTTACAGTGACACCATTAAATACGAAGGGATTTATGGTTTGATTGGATGTAGCATTATCATCATAAGTTGCACCTGAAGCAAACAAAACCGTTCCACCTGTGATTTCATTGTAGGTGCCTATACCGGTGGAGTAATTATAGGTGGCCACCTGTGCAAAACCATTGACTGCAGTTAATATCATCAACAGAAGACCCCATATTGTGATGGTTATTGGCCGCGAGGAAGGATTAAGAATCCAATTGTAAAGATATAATTGTTTCATGGGTATATAGGATTAATTGATTAATGTGGTAACTGGTTTAAATAATTCAAATTGATTTTGGATATACGAATAGCTTATTCAATTACCTAAAGTTAGAAGATTTTTTCAATTTAACAAAAAAAATTAATTGAGACATTATTCCTCCTCTAGGGTCCTGACCGATCCAAATCACCTACACAGATGCCTTTTAGAACGGTAAATTGTGATTGGCCAGGCTGAGTAACAACCAATTCAGGGGTAAAAAACCAATCTCCCAGACCAAAAGAACTGTTTTTACCAGCAAATGCAACCGTATTGAGGTGTGTAGTCAAAGGAGGATTGGTTTCTGTCCATAGGGTTACAGGGTTTCTTAAAGCATCTCCATCCGTTAAACAAGGGGTTAGATTTCCGCCCCAACCCCCACAGGGACCTGAATTTCGATAATGGATATTCAAGTGATTAGGCCAATCTTGCGAAGGATATGGAATAGGTTGTGATGGTCCAAAATATCCAACGGGATCCAGTGATAGACTATAACCCTCCGTACCCACAAGGCTCATGGTACCCGGGGCTGAAGGATCCCCCCATTGACCTGCAGCGTAACCCTGAGCCTGAATACTATTCAAAAAAGCTATTATATTGGCCATAATTACGCTCTGCCCTACCAAAGGGGAGCCTTGTGGCATTTTAAAACGTATAGTCAATGGATTAGGGTTCTGCCAAATCCGTGCGAATTGCAAGGCAATTATCAAAGCATCGGTAGAATTAACTCTCCCATCGTTATTGACATCTGCGGCATTCAGTGCTATGCCTTGAATTTGTTGAACTCTTCCAAAATGTAAAGCAACTTGCAAGGCATCAGAAGCATTAACCCCTCCTGGATTTTGGTTGGAGGACCCCCTTAATTGATAAATTCCTGGATCAATGCCCGTAAACCGATAAAAACCCATGGAATCTGTGTCTACAATTCGTTCGAGCTGGCCATCGGAATGGCGATAGAGGCCAACTTTGCCACGAATTGGAACGATTGGCCCAGACTTATCATAGACAAGTTGTCCGCTAACCGTGGTTTTGAGCCGCATCCCCGAACCTACCAAAGCAAAAACCTGGGGCTGGTTACCGCTCAAGGCCCCTTTGTGCGTGACTTGCAGGGTGTACATGCCGGCCGTTGGGGCCTGTAGGCGGACTTGTTCGATGTTATCCCGGGTATTGTCCCCGGTTTGGGCTGCAGAAGAAGGCTGACCGGACACCAAGCGGAAAGGCTCAAACACCGCCCCATCACTACTCCTTATAAGCCGCAAATCCAAATCGTTGACCAAAACAGGTGCCGGATTATTGACCATATAAGTGGAGACAGCCGCAGCCGGGTCGTTCCAGGCCAGGGTTAGCACCAAAGGCTGTTGACCATCGCTGTAAAAGGGGCGCGTATAGGTTCCACCGTTGGCCAGGCTCATGGATTCCAGCAAGGTGGTATCCCCCCGGCCTGCCATCAATTGAACAGCCCCCTCGGCATTCAACAAACCCCAGCCATAAACGGGGTCTGGACCTGGCAAACCCGCTTCCAACGCCGTATGGCAGACCAAGGCCTTGAGTTGGGCGGAGGTCATGGGTGGCGGAGGCGAGCCTAGCAGAGGGGCGTTGATTTCCGTCCACCGCTGCTGCAACAAAACCAAGGTGCCGGTCACCGCCGGCGATGCCATGGATGTTCCGTTATAAGAGGCATAAGCAGCGTCTCCGGTCGCTGTTGAAGAATAAACACCTACGCCTTTGGCCACGATATCCGGCTTGATGCGGCCATCATCGGTCGGCCCCCAACCATGAAAGGTGCTGGGTACGACCTGCGAAGGACCGGTATACGCGCCTGTTATCCCTTGAACAGCGCCTATGCTGAGTACATTCTTGGCAACACCCGCATGGGATATGCAATCGTACCCCAGCGGGCCCCCGTCCTTTTGACGGGTAACGGTGCTGTTCACCCAGTTTCCTTGGCTGTTGCTCCATGCCCGGTGGGTGCTGCCCGGCGAGGGCCCCTGGCCACGATCGTTACCGGCCGCTTTGACAATTAAATAATTGGGGGCGTTGTTGGCAATCAAATCCCAGTCCCTGGCCTGCTGGGAATACAAACCAAAATCCGCACAAATCGTATCCGATTCATCCCCCCACCAGAACCAGCGGCTGCTCCCAAGACCATCGAAATCGCCATAGGCCCAGCCAGTTATCAATCCATAGGAGTGGTTGGACATCAACAAACCCTGGGCCGCGGCTGCAGCCATTTCGCTTTCGTCGCTGTTCCAATCGTAAGCGTCCAATTTGGCCGCGTAGGCCATGCCTTTGGCGGTGGGTTGTTCGCCAGAGGCCATTATCGTTCCCGCAACGTGGGTCGCATGGTTGTCATTGCTGGTGGCGGCATCCCTTTGGGTGACCCGTCCTACCAATTCCTGGTGGGTTGCCCGGACCCCTCCCCCATCCCAAATACCTGCTTTGGGATCGTAGAAATACGACTGGGGGCCGTTGGGCCCGCTCATACAGCACAAGGTCAAGCGTTGCCCGCTCAGGTTGAGTCCCAACCCCCCGCCGGGCCACAAACGATGGGTCCGACTGGTTTGGGCAGCACCCAGATTGCTGGTTTCGTAATAAAGAGGAGGTAGGCCGCCGGTCCTGAGGGCCTTGAATTCGGCCACGACGCCCTCGGTTTCCAAGCGCATTGGCAAATAGGAAGGCGAAACGGACGGAGACTGGGCCTGAAGGAAACCAGGGGACCACCCCAAACCCAGCAAACCAACCAAAAACCCGTAAAACAGGCTGGAAATCCGATGGTAAAGACCTGTGAATAGACCAAATAAACCTGGCCCAAATAAACCAAAGCGACGATGCCCCATTCCCCAAATATACGAAAAAAGGCCACCGTTGGGGTGGCCTTCATCGGGGTGGGCGCACACGGATTCGAACCGCGGACCCTCTGCTTGTAAGGCAGATGCTCTGAACCAGC
>Ga0315902_10011178_pt1 | contig 11810 bp, 11 predicted proteins | sample LakEriMetagenome_9_FD_203523 | JGI IMG/M metagenome (GOLD analysis project Ga0315902, IMG submission 203523) | Freshwater fungal communities from buoy surface, Lake Erie, Ohio, United States - Buoy 12 MA117 | ecosystem: Environmental > Aquatic > Freshwater > Lake > Lake biofilm | place: USA... | reverse complement strand
CGAACCGCAATAACCCGCAGACTCAGGCGACCGGGGTCTTCACCGGACGGCCATCGAGGTGCAGCAGGATGTTCTCGATCTGCAACGCCCCCATCGCGGTCCGCGTCTCGTGTGAGGCGCTGGCCATGTGCGGCAGCAGCACCACGTTATCCAACCCGAAAAATGCCGGAGGTATGTTGGGCTCGTCCTCGTAGACATCGAGCCCGGCGCCGGCGATTTTGTTCTGCTGCAGATATTCAAGCAGCGTTGCCTGGTCCACTACCGAGCCGCGCGCGACATTGATAAAATATCCCTGCGGCCCGAGGGCATCGAGTACCGCGGCATTGACCAGCTTGTCGGTTTCGGGGCCACCCGGGGTGATGGCAAGCAGCACATCACTGTTCTTCGCCAGCGCTACCGGATCGGGGTCGTAGGCGTAGGGGACATCCTTCCTGTTGCGGTTGTGATAGCGGACGGTCATCCTGAACGCCTCGGCGCGCGCGGCAATTTCCTGACCGATGCGGCCGAGGCCAAGGATGCCCAGCGTCTTGCCACCGAGCGCCGTGGTGAAGGGATAGGTGCCGTCGCGCTTCCAGCGACCGGCGCGCACGTATCGGTCGGCCTGCGGAAACTGGCGCAGGGTGTTGAGCACCAGCGCGATTGCGCAGTCGGCAACGCAGTCGTTGAGCGCATTGGCGGTGTTGGTGACAATGATGCCGCGGGCCTTCGCCGCATCGAGGTCGATCTGGTCCACGCCGACGCCAAAATTGGCGATGATTTCGAGGTTCGGCAACGCATCCATCAGTGCCGCATCGACCCTGCTGTGGCCGGTGTGCGCCAGCGCACGCACCGTCGGTGCGGCGGCTTTCAGCGCCGCGGCACGGTCTGGCTGTTCCCACAGCCTGATCAGGTTGAACTCCTGCGCCATGCGCTGTTGCGTGCCGGGATGGCCTTTGGCGGTCAGGATAAGGTCGTGTTTCATCTGGGCTTTCTGGTTCGGTGTCGGATCAGGGCCCCGTTGAAGCCTGTTGCGACGTTTCAGGGTGTTGACGGATCAGCGTATGACCAGGGACTCGGGAACGGTCTTGCCGGCCCCGGCCAGGGCGCGGGGGTAGCTGCGGCGCAGACCGGGCCGGGCCCTGGCGCGTGTGGCCGCCTCGGCGTGCCGGGCATTGTTGCGCATCGCGCTGAGGTAGGGGTTGCTGCCACCGAAATGGGTTGTGGCGTAGTGGTAGGCGCCGTGCAGTGTCTCGTCCAGGCGCTTCATGGCGTTGGCATAGAAGGCCGGGGTCTTGCTGATCAGGTCGTGCGCCGATTTGTAGATCACGACCAGGCTGCCGTCGCGCTGCCTGCGTCGCGCGACCCCGCCGAGCACGAACTCGGGATAGAGCCGGTCGCGGCATTTTTCGAGGTAGCAGCGGTCCGACATCTGGGCGATGACATCGGCGCTGCCCAGCATTTCGCCGACGCGGCGCATCAGCGGGTCGGTCATGCGGATGGTACTGGCATCGCGTTCGTAGCCCGTGAAGTGGACGAGCAGCGAGGCCTCCCGCGCATGCTGTTGCAGCCCGATGCGGGGCAGATACCGGCGCAGGAAGCGAGCGCCGCGGGCGACATGGGTCAGGGTGTATTCCGCACCATGGCGATGCCTGCGGTCAGCGCGCCGGCGCAAGTAGCCGACATCGTGAAACAGCGCGCAGACGATGCCGACCATGAACAAGCGGGGGGGCAGCGGGGCAGCTCCGGTGTGCTCGCGCTGATAGCCGTGCAGGAGGCGTGCCATCGCGAGGGTGACCTCGAGCACGTGCTGGAGGTCATGGTAGTCGGTGTCGCAGGGTTGATACGCAGGATCTTCACCGCGATACATCCCCGACATGTCGGCGAAGGCTCGCACCATCCGCCGGGGATCGGCCCGGCGGTAGAGCGCGCGGAACAGGCGAACGACCTCGGCACAAACCTCATCCGGGTCGGTGGTGCGGATGCTGTCAGTGATGTCGTAATCACTGCGGCGCATGGCTTGGGTCCCTGTCAGCGGTCGTGCGGCGTTTGAATTGTTCTGGGGCTGACCGGTGCTGAGCCGGCTTTCACCCGCGTCCTGGTTACGACCTGCAGCGCTATTTTGCGACAAATCGCCGGTCAAATCACCCGCTGAGGCTGCGTTCAACCGCCACCGGACCCTGCAGCTGCCCGGTTCAGGCGGTCGCGCACGCCCATCCACCCGGGCTCGTCGGGCGGCTGCTCGACCAGGATCGCATCGCAGCCAGCCCGGTCCAGCCGTCGCAGGTTGGCATACAGGTCATGGGCATAACCCGCCGCATCGACTGGCGCAGCGACCCACACCATGCCTTCGATCAGCGGCTGCAGCGCGGTGCGTGCAAGCACGGCGACGCAGCGGCCCTGGCGGTGCAGGCTGCGTGCGAGTTCCACCACGAGATCGGCTTCCATCTGCATCAGCGGCGTTCGCGGTGCGTAGTGCCCGGCGAGGCTGCCCGAGACCCGGGGCGACTTCCGCCCGGGCGCCGCAAGCGGCTGTTGCAGCACGGACTCGAGCTGTTGCGGCGTGATCATCCCCGGTCGCAGCAGCACCGGGGACGGGCCCGAGCAATCGACGATGGTCGATTCGATGCCGATATCGGACGCCCCGCCATCAAGCACGCAGGCTACGGCCTCACCGAATTCCTCGCGTACATGTGCCGCGGTGGTCGCGGAAATCCGGCCGAATCGATTGGCCGAGGGCGCGGCAATGCCCCCCCCGAAGGCGTGCAGCAGCCGCTGCGCGACCGGATGCGAGGGCACGCGGATGGCCACCGTGTCCTGTCCGCCGGTGACTGCATCCGGCACCCTGGCGCCGCGCTTGAGCACCAGGGTCAGCGGACCCGGCCAGAACGCACCGGCCAGCGCCCGCGCAGCCTGCGGCACCGTCTCGGCCCAGTCCGCGAGCTGGGCTGCATCCGCAAGATGGATGATCAGCGGATGATCCGCGGGCCGGCCCTTGGCGGCGAATATCCTGCGCACAGCCGCGGTGCTCGCGGCATCGGCGCCCAAGCCATAGACTGTTTCGGTGGGGAAGGCGACGAGCTCGCCGCCCCTTAATGCGGCGACAGCCTGCGAGAGCTCCGCCGCGTTGACGACATTCATCCCGACATTATAGCCAATCGCGACGAATATTAAATAAAAACAACCACTTATGGAACTCGCGCCAATGGCCGCGGGCGAAAGCCTGCGGCCATTGGTACACCATCATTCGATGGTCAGCTTCTTGCTGCCGGTGGTGGCGCGGGTAGGCAGCATGAGCTGCAGCACACCGTTGTTGTAGGAAGCCTTCGACCCGGCCTCGTCGATATCCTGCGGCAGCGTGAAACTGCGCGAGACACTGCCGTAATAACGCTCGCTGCGCAGCACCTTCTCGCCCTTCTTCTGCTCGCTTTCCTGTTTCACCTCGCCGGAAATGGTAACGACATTGGCGTCGATCGCAACCTGGATGTCTTCCTTGCGGACCCCGGGCATCTCGGCCTTCACGGTGTAACCCTCATCGCTTTTGCTGACATCGACCTTGATGCTCATTTTCGACGGCAGATCCCCGTCGTATCGCATCGGCCGCACGAAAAATCCCTTGAACAGGTCGTCAAGGTCGTTAAACGGATCATAGCGGGTGATACTGGACATGGCAGTCTCCTTCGCGGGTTCGGGTTGCTAACGCATCGGCCGCCGGCAGGCCCTGTACAGGCCTGCGCAGACGGTACGGACTGATGCTAGCGGCGGAGGGCTGCCGGGTACTGAGGCAGATCAAGAATGTGACGCAACGCGAGCGGCGTGGTGCCAGCCTCGGCGCTACAGCGGACGGAACTGCTTCGAGAGCTTGAGGCCCTGCGACTGGTAGTTGGAGCCGATGTTCGTGCCGTAAATTTTTTCGGGCTCGCCCAGCAGCCGCTCATAGATGAGGCGGCCGACATCCTGGCCGTGCTCGATCAGGAAAGGTACATCGTGCGAACGGACTTCAAGCACGGCGCGCGCACCCCTGAGGTTGCTGCTGCCGTAGCCGAAGCCAGGATCAAAAAAACCGGCGTAGTGAATGCGGAATTCACCGACCGAGGGGTCGTAGGGCACCATCGAGGCGGCATAGCTGGTGGGAATGCGCACACGCTCGCGCGACACCAGGATGTAGAAATCGTCAGGGTTGAGCACCAGCGAGCGGTCAGCGTTGCGCTGGATCGGTTCCCAGAAATCGAGCGGGTCGTAATGGCTGATCCGCGACAGGTCGATCAGCGGCGCGTGGTGCTTGGCGCGATAGCCGATGATGCCCTGGCTCGAGTCGCCCTCGAGGTCCACCGACACCCAGAGGCCGTTCCTGATCATCGCCGGCAACGGGCCCTCGCTTTCGCCATACACCAGCCGCAGCGTCTGATCGAGTTCACTCAGACCGCTGTCGGAGGATGGCGGATCACCGCGCATGAAGCGGATCTGGTTCAGCCGCGTGCCCTGTTGTGCCAGCACGCTGAACGTGTGCGGCATGATCTCGACATACAGCCGGCCCCGGTATCCGGCGGCAACGCCCTCGAACTCGGCGCCGCCGTCGGTGATGAGCCGGGTGAAGATGTCGAGCCGCCCGGTGGAGCTCTTGGGATTCGCGCTACCGGCGATGTCCGCAGGCAGATCGAGGGTCTCCATCAGCTCGGCAATGTAAACGCAACCCTTTTCGAGCACGGTGGGCCTGGTCAGGTCGATCCTGTGCATCTGCAGGCGGTCGATCTTGGCGCGCACCGTCGAGGTCTTGCCCGGCAGGAAGCTCGCGCGCACCCGCCAGGCGGTCGTGCCCAGGCGCAGGTCAAGGCTGGCCGGCTGGATCTGCGAGGGATCGACGCCACCTTCGGCGCTGATGCGACCGTCCCTGATCAGCGCGGCGATGTCGCGGTCCGGCAGGATCCCGGCGGTCATCGCAGCCGCGGCCGCGGCGCCCGCCGCCTCGGTATTCACCGCCTCGGTAGCCATCTCAATGCCCAGTGAGGAGGCGCTGGGCCTCGCGGTATTTGCCGGCAGTCTTCGCCAGCACATCGGCAGGCAGCCTCGGCGCCGGAGCCTTCTTGTTCCAGGGCTGGGTCTCCAGCCAGTCACGCACGAACTGCTTGTCGAAGCTCGGCGGACTGATCCCGGTACGGTATTCCGCCGCGGGCCAGAAGCGCGAGGAGTCCGGTGTCAGCGCCTCGTCGATCAGTACCACATGGCCGGCGTCATCGGTGCCGAACTCGAATTTGGTGTCGGCGATGATGATGCCGCGCGTGGCGGCAAATTCAGCGGCGGCCTGGTAGAGCCTGATGGAAATATCCTTCACCTTCGCCGCATGCGCGGCGCCGATGGTTTCAACAACATCTTCGTAGCTGATGTTCTCGTCGTGCTGGCCGGCAGGTGCCTTGGAGGCCGGCGTGAAAATCGGTTCGGCCAGTTTCTGCGCCTGCTTCAGGCCCGCAGGCAAGCGGATGCCGCAGACCGCACCGGTCCTCTGGTAATCGCTCCAGCCGGAGCCGATGATGTAGCCGCGCACCACCGCCTCGACCAGCAGCGGCCTGTATTTCTTCACCACCATCGCGCGCCCGGCGATCTGGTCGCGCTCCCCGGGTGCGACCACCGTGGCCGGATCGATGCCGGTGAGGTGGTTGGGTACGAGGTCCTTCAGTTTGTCGAACCAGAAATGCGACAGTTCGGTGAGCACGCGGCCCTTGCCCGGAATCGGGTCGTCGAGGATCACGTCAAAAGCGGACAGGCGGTCGCTCTGCACCACCAGCAGCTTGTCATCGCCGACGGCATAGATGTCACGTACCTTGCCGCGGTGCACGAAGGGCAGGCTCTTGAGGTCGGTCTGATACAGCGGCTGATCGCTCATCGGGGTCAGTCTTTCCAGTCGGGATACAGCGCGGCGCGAACGGCCGAGGCCTGCGCCAGTACGCTTTCGGTGCGCTCGCCGAGCACGCAGAAATGGCCCATCTTGCGGCCGGCGCGCGCCTCGTGCTTGCCATAGAGGTGCAGCCGGGCTCCGGGCCCCTCCAGCACCCGCTCCCAGTGCGGCGTGCCGTGCTGCCAGGCTTCTCCGAGGAGATTGACCATCACCACCGGCGACAGCAGGCGGGTGTCGCCCAGCGGCAGTCCGCACAGTGTGCGCACCTGCTGCTCGAATTGCGAGGTGATGCAGGCATCAATGGTGTAGTGACCGCTGTTGTGCGGGCGCGGCGCCATTTCGTTGACCAGCAGCTCGCCGTTGCGGGTCACGAAGAATTCCACGGCGAGCACGCCGCAGTAGTCGAGTGTTTCCGCGATCTTCAGCGCCCAGTCGGCGGCACGCTCAGCCAGCGCCGGGCTGACCCGGGCGGGCACGATGCTGAGGTCGAGGATGCCGTTGCGGTGGCGATTCTCTGCTACCGGAAAGGCGCGGCCCGTCCCGTCGGCGCCACGCGCGACCACCGCCGAAATTTCACAGGCGAGGTCGATACGCTGCTCGAGCACGCAGGGCTCGGCACCCATGTCGTCGAAAGCCCTGTACGCCTCGGCGGCGTTCGCCACGCGCGCCTGGCCCTTGCCGTCATAACCGAACCGGGCGCGCTTGAGGATGCCCGGAAACAGTGTCGCATCGGCCTCGGCGAGGTCAGCCGGCTGGCTGATGACCGCGAACGGTGCGACTTCGATGCCGCAGGACCGGATGAAGCGCTTTTCCCGCACCCGGTCCTGGGCGATTGCAACCGCATCGCCGCCAGGCCGCACCGCACAGTGTTTTGCCAGCCAGCGCAGGCTCTCCGCCGGCACGTTCTCGAATTCGGTGGTCACCGCCTCGCAGGTGTCGGCAAGCTGCTGCAGCGCTTCGACATCCTGGTAGGCAGCCTTCAGGTGCACGTCGGCAATGGCCCCGGCGGGACTCAGCGGATCGGGATCGAGCACGGTGACGCGGTAACCCATGGCGTGCGCGGCAAGGGTGAACATGCGGCCCAGCTGGCCTCCGCCGAGCATGCCGAGCATGGCGTCGGGAACAATCACGGCAGCAGTCCGGGGACCGCGAGGACCACGTGTTTCATTTTTTGACGGGCAGTTTCATCGCTCGCACTGAAGCGGTCTGCTTTTTGCGGAAGGCGGCGAGTTTTTTGGCAAGCCTGGCGTCGCTGCGCGCGAGCATCGCCACTGCGAAGAGGCCGGCATTGGCCGCACCGGCTTCACCCACGGCAAAGGTCGCGACCGGCACGCCTTTGGGCATCTGCACGATGGACAGCAGCGAATCGAGGCCGCGCAGCGCGCGCGAGGTGACCGGCACGCCGAGCACCGGCACGATGGTCTTGGCGGCGAGCATGCCGGGCAGGTGGGCGGAACCGCCGGCACCGGCGATGATGCAGTGCAGGCCGCGGGCTTCGGCGTCCTCCGCATAGCGGTAGAGCAGATCCGGCGTGCGGTGGGCGGACACCACCCGGGCTTCGAATGGCACGCCGAACTGGCGCATCACCGCCACCGCATGCTGCATCACGTCCCAGTCGCTCTGGCTGCCCATGACGATGCCGACACCCGGTGTTTTCACTGCAATTCCCCTGACGCTGAAGGTCGGTGATCAAAGCGCAATTTTACATTACGGACATGCCGCCACGAGGGCGTTACCCGACTGCTAGAATCGGCCATGCCGTGTATTGCGCAAAGGTTCGTTGCCCGCGCCGGCATGCCCCCCCTTCCCGAGGAGATTTCACAATGAGACCGTCCGCTCCCGGCCTTCGCGCCGCCTGGGCATTGCTCGCGCTGCTGTCTGCGCCACCGGCGATGGCCTTCCCGGACCGACCCATCCGCATGGTGGTCATCTCGGCACCCGGGGGCACCACCGACATCATGTCGCGCCTGCTCGCCCAATACATGGGTGAGGGCCTCGGCCAGCAGGTGGTGATCGACAACCGCCCCGGCGGCGGCGGACTGATCTCGGCGGAAATCGTGTCGCAGGCCGTGCCCGACGGCCACACCGTGCTCTACACCCACACCAGTTTTTCGGTGATGCCCAGCCTGCACAAGAAACTGCCCTACGACACCGTGAAGAGTTTCGAACGGGTCAGCCTGTTCGCGCTGTTTCCGGGGGTGCTGCTGGTCAACAACAACCTGCCGGTCAAGACCGTGCAGGAACTCGTCGCCTACGCCCGTGCGCGCCCGGGCAAGGTCAACTACGCCGCCGGCACCACCGGCGCCAGCGCACACCTCGCCGGCGAACTGTTCAAGGCCATGGCCAAGGTCGACATCGTGCATGTGCCCTACAAGGGCACCGGCGCCCAGCTCACCTCGGTGTCGAGCGGCGAGACGCAGATGACCTTTGCCACCATCCCCGCCGCCCTGCCCTTCGTCAAATCGAATCGTGCGCGGGCACTGGCGATTGGCTCGGCGAAGCGCTCGCCGGCCCTGCCCGGCGTGCCCACGGTCGCCGAGTCCGGCCTGCCCGGCTTCGACATCAGCGCCTGGAACGGCGTGATGGCGCCGCGCGGCACCTCGGCCGCGGTGATCGGCAGGCTCAATGGCGAGATGAAGCGTGTGGCTGGCCTCGCCGATATCAAGGAACGCGCCACAGTCCAGGGCGCCGAGGTGGTATGGACCACGCCCCAGGAGTTCACCAGCCACCTGCAGAACGAGGTGGCCAAGTGGGGCAAGCTGGTGCGGGACGCAGGAATAGTTGCTAACTGATTGAATTAAAAGGATAATTTTATGGGCTCTGAAATCGGCATGCGGCCTGGCGACGAATTCGCCGGCCAGGTCGCGCTGGTCACCGGCGGTGCGCGCAATATCGGCCGCGCCATCTCGCGGGCGCTCGCCGCCGGCGGCGCCGCGGTGATGGTCAACGCCAACACCTCGCGCGAGGCCGGCGAGGAGACGGTGGCGATGATCGAGAAAGCCGGCGGCCGCGCCGCGCTGTGCATGGGTGACATCACCGATCCCCAGGCCGTGCAGCACCTGGTGGATGAAACCGTCAAGAAATTCGGCCGCCTCGACATGGTGGTCAGCAACGCCGCGATCCGCGCCGAGACACCGTTCGAGCGCATCCCCTTCGACGAATGGAAGCGCGTGATCTCGATCGTGCTCGACGGCGCCTTTCTGGTCTCGCAGGCGGCGCTGCCGCACCTGCTCAAGGCCGGTGGCGGCTCGCTGATCTACATCGGCGGCATGACCGGCCACAAGGGTGCACTGCACCGCGCGCACGTGGTCGCGGCCAAGGGCGGGCTTGCCGCGATGACCAAGGCCGTGGCCCACGACCTGGCCGACAGAAACATCACCGTCAACTGCGTGGTGCCGGGCCCCATCGATACCGTGCGCGGCCTGCCCGGCGCGCCGGAACGGCCCGATCATCGCAAGACGCTGCCGCTGGTCGGGCGCCGCGGCGAGCCCCAGGAAATCGCGGCCATGGTACGCATGCTGTGCGGACCCGATGCGCGCTACATCACCGGACAATCCATCCACATCAACGGCGGAGTGATCATGCCATGAGCAAGAAATCCAAAAGCAATCCCAAAACCACCGTGTCGCCGCTGATGAAGACACTGGCTACCTATATGGCCGCCGCCGCGAAAAAGCCGCTGCCCAAGGCGGTTGCGGAAAAAACCAAGCACCATGTGCTCGACACCATCGCCGCGATGGTCTCCGGCTCGCGCCTGCTGCCGGGCACCAAGGCCATTGCCTATGCGAAGACGCTGGGCGGCGCACCGCAGGCGCTGGTGATCGGCTCGAAGATCGTCACCAACGCCGAGCAGGCCGCGCACATCAACGGCATGCTCGCCCACGCCGACGAGACTGATGACTCACATGCCGCCTCGCTGTCGCACCCCGGCTGCGCGATCGTGCCGGCGGCACTGGCCATGGGCGAACGCGAAAAATCCAGCGGCACGCAACTGTTGCGTGCGGTGGCCCTCGGTTACGACCTGTGCGCGCGCCTCAACCTTTCGCTGCATCCCTACGACTTCCGCCAGGCCGGGCATTCGACGCACAGCTTTGGCCCCGGCTTCGGTGCCGCGGCCGCGGCCTCGCTGCTTGCCGGACTCGACTACAACGGCATGCGCCATGCGCTGTCCTACACCGCGCAGCAGTGCTCCGGCATCTCGTGCTGGATGCGGGATGAGGAACACATCGAAAAGGCCTTCGATTTCGGCGGCATGCCAGCACGCAACGGCACCGCGGCGGCATCGATGGTGGCTTCCGGCTTCACCGCGGTGGAGGACGTGTTCTCCGGCGAGCGCAATTTTTTCGTGGCCTACGACGAGACCCGGCGCATCGGCCTGAAACCCCAGCCTCAGCGCCTGATCAAGGACCTGGGCAAGGTCTACGAGATCATGAATACCAACATCAAGCGCTGGTCGGTGGGTTCGCCGATCCAGGCACCGCTCGACGGCCTGCTCGAACTGATCCGCGAGCACGGCGTCAAGGCTGCCGATGTCGAGAAGCTGGTGATCCGCGTTGCCCACCAGGCCGCCAACACCACCGACAACCGCAACATGCCCGACATCTGCATGCAGCACCTGTGCGCGGTGATGCTGATCGACGGCATCGTCACCTTCAAGTCGTCGCACGACGAGAAGCGCATGAACGACCGCAAGGTGCTCGATCTGCGCAAGCGCATCACGCTGTATGGCGATGACGCACTGACCGCGGCACTGCCGTCGCGCCAGGGCATCCTGGAGCTGAAGCTGAAAAACGGAAAAACCCTGCACAAGCATGTGAAAGCAGTGCTCGGCACCGCGCAGAACCCGATGACCCGCGCCCAGGTCGACGAGAAGTGCTACCACCTGATGGCACCGATTCTTGGTGCGTCACGCTCGCGCAAGCTCTGCGACGCGGTGTGGAACATCGAGAAAATCGGCAGCATCACCAAGCTGCGTCCGCTGCTGACGGCCTGAGCGATAACCACGCAGAAACGGCATTAGGATCATCCCCCGCTCGCGGGGGATTTTTTTTCGGAGAGCACATCATGGCGTGGAAATTCGAGCTGCTGAAAAAACCCAACGGCCTGCCGATCACCGAAGGCCCGGCATGGGACGGCGAATACCTCTACTTCACCCATATTCACGCCAACACCATCTTCCGCTGCGATCCGAAGACCAACGCGATCACACCCTGGCGCACGGGACTGGATCGCGTCAACGGGCTGGCTTTCGACGCCGAGGGACGCCTCTTCGGCTGCTGCCAGGGCGGACGCAGCGTGATGCGTTTTGATCCGGACGGCAGCAACGTGGTCATCGCCGACCGCTTCGAGTGCCAGCGCCTGAACACGCCCAACGATCTCGCCATCGACCGCAAGGGCCGCATCTGGTTCACCAACCCCTGGAACGAGGGCAACATCGACGCTACGGAGAAAGAAGAACTCGATCACCGCGCGGTCTACCGCCTCGACCCCCAGCAGGACGGCACGTATTCAATCACCCGCGTCGTCTTCGACACCACCCAGCCCAACGGCATCCTGGTGTCGCAGGACCAGAATACGCTGTATGTCGCCGAAAGCAGCTTCACCGCCGGCATCGCGCGCGAACTGCGCGCCTACCCGATCCGCGACGACGGCAGCCTCGGGCCGTATCAAACCCTGTTTACCTGGGGCGAGGATTATCGTGGCGTGCATCGCGGCATCGACGGCATGACGCTGGACGCGGAGGGCAACATCGTCGCCACTGCCGGCTGGGAAGTCGCCGGCGCCGGGCCGATGATCTACGTGTTCTCGCCGACCGGCCGCGTGCTCGAAACCCATCCGGTGCCGGCGATCCGGCCCACCAACTGCTGTTTTGCCGGCCCCGACATGCGCACGCTGTTCGTGACCACCACCCAGGGCCATCTCTTCCGCGCGGAAACGGACC
>Ga0315902_10011176_pt1 | contig 11810 bp, 10 predicted proteins | sample LakEriMetagenome_9_FD_203523 | JGI IMG/M metagenome (GOLD analysis project Ga0315902, IMG submission 203523) | Freshwater fungal communities from buoy surface, Lake Erie, Ohio, United States - Buoy 12 MA117 | ecosystem: Environmental > Aquatic > Freshwater > Lake > Lake biofilm | place: USA... | reverse complement strand
GTTGATTTCGGGGAAAACGAGGAGAGGTGGCAGAGCGGTCGAATGCGCGTCTTTGCTAAAGACGTGTCCGGTCAAAAGCTGGACCGCGGGTTCGAATCCCGCCCTCTCCGCTGAATTGAGAACGTCGAATCAAACATGCCTTGTTTCCAAGGCTCATTGCACAGCGAGTCATTTTTGACCTCCATGACTTTGCTGAAACTTTGCTGAACCACCACGAGCCCCGCGACCGCCGCGGGGCGACTTTGCTGAAACTTTGCTGATGCCCTGGCGCCCCCGGGCGGGTTTGGCACGGGCATCAGCTCCCGCATCTCCGGCAACTCGGCCAGCCTTCCCAGGCCCCTTGCCGGCGGCACGGGCCCGGTCGGCCTCGCGGCGTTCGGCGAGTTGCCGCATGGAAAGTTGGGCCTGCTCGTCGGCGATGTGGACGTAGATCCTCAGCGCCTCCTCGTCGATGTGACCGACCCAGCGACGGAGGGTGAAGAAGTCCACCCCGGCGAGTACGGCGATCGTGCAGAAGGAGTGCCGGAACTTGTGGTTCGTGCCCTCCAGCCCGAGCTTCGCGAGCACGGTCTTGAGGTAGGCGAGGACGTGGCGGTCGTTGGCCGGCTTGGTCGCGGTGGCCTTGGTGCCGTTCATGCGGTCGATCACCCAGCGGCGGCGACGCGGAAGGTTTCGGAGCGCGGCGACCGCTCGCGGAGAAAGCTGCACGGCTCGCTGCTCGCCGTTCTTGGGCCGCCATGGCTTCGCACCGGGCTCGACCTCTTTCGGCCGGATGTGGGCGACGGGGTGTCGCCCGTCGAGCGTCAGGTCGTCCCACGTCAGGTAGATGACCTCGCCGACCCGCATCCCCGTCTCGGCCATCAGCAGGTAGGCAGCCTTGTAGGGGCCCCTGGCGGCGTCCACGATCGCGTCGAGCTGGTCCTCCCGCCAGTAGTCCCTCGGGCCGGGCTTCGGCTTCACGAGCTTGGTACCGGCCACCGGGCTCATGGTGAGCATCCGGCGGGTGACGGCGAAGTTGAGCCACTGCCGGACGATCGTCAGCTCGGTGTAGACCGTCTTGGCGGCCATGCCGTCCCGCCGCCGTCGTACGCCGAAATCGTCGATGGTCTGCACCGAGATTGCGTGCATCGGCCTTACGCCCGCGGCGTGGCAATGGGCGGTGAACCGGTTGAGAACGTCCCGGTACTTCATCATGGTCTTGGTGGCACGGTCGTTGGATTCCTGCCAGTCGAGGTAGGCCTGCACGACGGCGGCGATGTCGAACGTGCCAGCCTGCCGAGGCACGGCGCCGGAGAGCTGGGCCTCCAGTGCCCGGGCCTTCTGGCGGGCCACCTCGTGGTTGCGAGTGCCGAGGGTCTTTCGCTGCTGCTTCGGCCCCTCCTGCCAGTTCGCGTACCAGACGCGGCCGTTCAGGAAGATCGAAACCCGCTCCCCGATCCGCTCGTATTCACGGCCGCCTCGCCGGCCGCGGGGATGTTTCTCAGCCGCCACGGCGTCCCTCCCCTTCGAAGAACCACCGGACAAGGCGGTCCCGATAGAACCGCAGCACGCGGCCGTAGCGACGGCTGCAGCCGTTGAGCCGGCCGGTCGTTCGCCAGAAGCGAAGCGTGCCGACCGGCACCTGCAGCATGTCCGCCGCCTGCGTGATTGTCAGGATGGGCGGGTACTTCTCTGCCCACGGGCCACTCGCAAAGTTGGTGGTGAGCTCGTCTGCCGAGAGCTTCACGCACCCCAGATTCCTGCTGGCTGCCATGATGAAAAACCTCCGTGCTTGACCGTGATTCGCCATCGCATCCGTCGCGACTCGCATCGAACCAACACCAACCATGCTCTGAAACTCCTAGTGCTAGATGAATCCGCGGAGCGCCCGTGCTGCGCCCGTCTTGGGGACGGCGCCACGGTGCAGCTCTCGCCGGGGGAAAAAGAAAAAGCCCGCCGCAGGAGCGGCGGGCTCACGTGCCCGTGATGCGATTTGTCACGGGCAGATCGTCAAAAAGGCTGTCGGTGGCCTCGGCGATCAACGCCACTCTCGCTTGGCCGCCTTCTTGGCTGGTCGGCGCGGCGCGGCCCGCCAGATGAAGCCGGTGCCGTCACCGTCGCACTCGAACCACATCGATTTATTGAGCATGCCGTTGTTCAGGGTCTCGACGGCCCGTCGCCGCCGATCGTCTTTGCCGCCCTCGCCAAACGGATCCTCGATGCGAGGCGGCCACCCGAAATCCTCGAACTCATCGAGAATCCGTACCACGTTTCTCGACAGTGCGGGCTTCGGCACCTTCCGCACCACGACCCCGCGAAACCGAAGCTCGCGAGCCTGCTTATCCCAATGAGGCTTCTCCGGGTCGCGCTCCGTGGGTTTCTCACCGAGGGCCTTGAGCAAATCGTCCCGTAGTCGGTCATTGAGAAAGCCGAGGGCGTGGGCGACTTCGACGAGCGCCCGGTCTGCGGTGGTGCCACGGGCAATGCAATACATGCCAACCGTCAGGGCCGTCTCTTTCGTCCACGCTGCGGCGAGTGTGCCACCGCACTTCCGACGGTCCTTTTCCGTGAAGACGCGATCCCACAGCTGCCGTGCCGCGGTCAGGTTCTGTACGCGGTAGTAGGCCTTTTCAATTTCGCTGCGTGCCCATTCGGGCACATGGGGTTGCGGCTTGTGGTTCGCCATGTCGTTCACCGCCGTTGGCCTTCGCGACCGAATCCAGCACCAGCCGAGCCAGTGTCTCGACCAATTCGGCTTGAGCGCGATACGCAATCTTCTGGTCGCTCGCCCCAGCCATTTCCATCCTACCGGGAATCGTCGCATCGTCGTCTTGCCTCTTGCGCGGTTCCATTTGTTTGCTCCGTTCGGGGAAATAAAAACGCCGATGGCGTGGCTGGGCAGCCTTCCGCCTCGCATCACGCCATCGGCTCATAGCGCGGCAAGATCAGGCGATCTTCAGCCGCTTCCGCCGCCCGCCGGCGGAACGCCGGCGATACGGGCGGACATCATTCCGTTCATCCCAGTCGAGCCAGCCGCTGGCGGCCAGATCGATCAGATCGTATTCATCGTCGCCGGCATCGTGGCCGTTGGACGCACGTTCGCCGTTCGGGCCGACGAGCGTGAAGCCTCGCCGGCGGATAAGGCACGCCCGTTCGCCAAGCGCACGGGCCACCGCCTCGAAGAAATCGGCATCATCATGGGACATACGCATACTCCTTCCCGGAGAGTCCGGGGCTGGAAGACCGCCGATGGCGCGAGTCGCCGTCGGCACGAGAGAGACGCGCTCCGGCCACACGCCGGAGCGTCAGAAGGCCCGCGTGATACGGGCTGCGAATCGATCAAAACTGATTGGCGGCGAGGCCGTCGCCGCCAATCAGCCGGACATCCCGCAGAAGGCCATCGAGCAACTTCTCGGTGTGCGACACGACGAGAGCCTTGACCGGACCGGGGCACTGGTCAAAGGCCACGAATCGCGACCGAAGGTCGGTCGGCTCGCTGTAGAAGTGCTCGGCACGTTCGCTGTATTCGCACGCACTCCAGAGTGCCGCACCGATTCCACCCGGCAGCGTGAGCGCGGCCGAGTAGATGATGAACGAGTCGTCGTAATCGCTGGATCGGCCAGCCGGGCGGCAATAGACCGCCGGCCCCTCGTATTCAAAATTGCAAACACCCATCTCGGCCAATTCGGCAAGCAGCTCGTTGATCGGTGGCACCGCGAGTTCCGCCTGCGTGAGGCCGTTGCGAATCGTCGAAGCAAGTCGCGACAGTGCATCGACTTGCTGTTCAAGAACGCTATTCATGAAGGCTCCTTGAAGAGACTGCCCGCCGACAACATTCGGAGGGCTCATTAGATATGCCACGTTTTGGCGAAAATTTAGATGGCCCAGAATTGGCTGCACGAGCCGTCGTTTTGCGGCACTCGGCTAGGCTCACAGGTGTTCATTCCTCCCCCTCGTTGTGGTATGCTTTCTCCCTCCCGCAATGGAGTGCTTCTGCCGATGACGACCGACCTGCCCGCACCGGACGAACCGTCGCCGGGGCTGGTGCTCTACACCTCGCCGGACGGTTTGGCCCGCCTCCAGTTGCGGATCGAGCACAAGACGCTTTGGCTGACGCAGGCGCAGATGGCGTCGATCTTCCAGACGACCAAGCAAAACATCAGCCTGCACATCCAAAACGTCTTTGCGGAGCGTGAATTACCGCCGGAGGCAACCGTCAAGCAATACTTGACGGTTCAAAGCGAGGGTAGCCGCAGGGTAGAGCGGCTTCTTGACCACTACTCCCTCGACGTGGTCATTGCCGTGGGGTATCGCGTCCGCTCTACCCGCGGAACCCAGTTCCGCCAGTGGGCGACAAACACTCTTCGCGAGTACCTCACCAAGGGCTTCGCGATCGACGACGAGCGGCTCATGGCCGGCCGCAGCATCGGGGCCGACTATTTCGACGAGTTGCTGGAGCGAATTCGCGCGATCCGTGCCAGCGAGCGGCGCTTCTATCAGAAGATCACCGACATCTATGCGACGAGCATCGATTACGACAAAGACTCGCCGATCACGCAGGACTTCTACGCCACCGTGCAGAACAAACTGCACTGGGCTATCCACGGGCGCACCGCCGCCGAGATCATCACCGAGCGTGCCGACGCCACCAAGCCGAATATGGGTCTGACGACGTGGAAAAACGCACCGGCAGGCCCGATCCGCAAGGTCGATGTCTCGATCGCGAAGAATTACCTCTCGCCGAAGGAGATAGAAGCCTTAAATCGTGTTGTCACGATGTACCTCGACTATGCCGAAGACCAAGCGATGCGGCAGCGACCGATGCACATGGCCGACTGGGCAACCAAGCTTGACGGCTTTCTTGAGTTCAACGAGCGAAACATCCTGACGCACGCCGGCAGGGTTTCGGCGGACATGGCTCGACAACACGCCGAACAAGAGTTCGCCAAGCACGAAGCGGCGCTCCGGATTCGCGAGGCTACCAATCCAACAAGCGATTTCGACAAAGCCGTCGAACAAATCAAGCGGCTGGAGCAGCAGCCGCCACGCGAATCTACGCCGTCGAAGCGTCAGGCGAAGCGAAAGCCCAAAAACAAGGAAGAATGAAATTGCATCCCTGCTAGGCAGTGGCTTGCAATCGCTTGAGAAGGCATTTCCTTCGGGCCGGATTCAATCAGCTATCACATATGCCGAAACCGCCCACGCACATTCGTCTTTCACGCCTCTCCGAGCCGGTCATTGTGGCTGATGGAACGGCCTGGTTTTCACAAAGGCAAATCGCCGAAGTGTTTCAAAAGGCCGTGCAAACTGCCAACGAACACATCACCGCCGTTCGGGAAGCCAAGGCTGGAGCGTGGAAGGTGTTGCGTGTCGCACAGATGGAAGGCAGTCGGCGCGTCGTTCGGAACAAGCTGCACTATCGTCTCGACTTCGTCTATGCGGTTGGCGTAAAAGCTCGCGAGTATGTGATCACGAACGAAGTACTCGATGAGTGTCGTACGCTTGGCATAGGCACGACGGATTTGCCAGTAATTCCAGTCAAGGAGCGGGAGTTTCGTGAGATGGTGACTGCCGCTTTCGACGGAATATGTGTATTTGAATATCAATTCGAGGTCGACCGATATCGGCTCGATCTATTCTGCCGGGAACTGTGCATTGCTGTTGAGTACGACGAAAAGCATCACACGAAGCCCGAAAACATTGCGGCGGATCGGCTCCGAGAATCGCAGATCATGAAAATGCTTCCCGGCGTCACCATCATTCGGGTGGCAGAGGGCGATGAATACGGAGGGCTCAACCGGCTCATCAAGTTGGTGTGTTCCCGTGTAGCCCGTGGCAGGTTGATCGACAGCGTAGCACCAGCCTCACGAAAAGATCGCCGCAAGTGATCGACGTGTCTGCTGCAGTGCCGTCGCTACGCACGAACAACCGTTGAGTTCCGAGTTGTGATGAACCTACATGACGTGTTTACCCGCGAGGTGTGTGCAGCCCGGGAGCACATGGCCGTTGTGATCCGGCGGCAAGAGCGGTTGTGGCAAGAAATACGGGACTCTACCTCGCAGTGGCACCATGCAACTGAAATAGTGTGCAGTCGGCTTCCTCTGCGGGGCTGGTACCTGAGTGGACAAGAACCGGCACCACTCGTAGTTCGGTTAGCAAAACACATTGAGGCCGAGGCGTGGGCAGACGTGGACCGCCTGATGCTCCAGCACGTGCCCTTATTCAGGCCAGAGGATCATGGCCGTTGGCTGGGAAATAACGGCGTCCCGTCCCATTGCATCGATCGCTTTCGCCGTTTCGTTGGTCACCATCAGCAGGGAAACTACGAGGAGGCGACATTCCTTGGGTTGCCGCTTATCGATGAAGTGTGCCTGCACCTTTATGGAGTCGAATTCACTCGAAAGGGCAAAGGAAGTACACAGCCAGCAATCGCTTCGGCTGCCTCGACTACGGGATGGGCAAAGCTTGGAAAGGAATTCGTCAGTGACTTCGGGTCGCTACAGGACACCATTGTGGAGGCACGGCTACACGATGAGGACTACTGGTGTCGACATGCCATTCTGCATGGCAAGATGCAAAGACCGATGGGACTCAAGGACTCTGCAAAGTGCTGCCTGGCAATTGCGTTCCTAATCCACAATCGTGACGCAGGACAATAGATGGACGGGATCTCAACGATACGATGAGGCTACAACATCCAGCCGCGGCAGCGACTTTCTGGAGTAAGCCAGTTACCCGTTCGGTCCCATCGCCTATTCCCGGTCATTGATGCCTCTGGAATTCAGCGGGGTTTCGGCAGGCGCACCCCGGCCTGCTCGAATCGGCGGGCGTTGTCGCCGCGGGAGCGGCGGCGGCTCGTGAGATAGATGCCACGCCCGGCCCGCCATTGGGCCTCAGTGACGCGGCTATATCGATGGTGGCCGTCGGGGCCACGTTCAAAGAAGTTGAGCAGCACGTGCCCGTCCGGCAGGTGTCGCACGTGGCGCACCGGCTGCTCGTGAAAAGTCAGGATCTTCAAGACTCTCTCCATCCTTGTGAAAACGAAAAAGCCCGGGCGGCGCCGAATGGCACCGCCCGGGCCGATAGAAACGTGCCGGCGTCAGTCGCCGGTCACGACGCCCGGCGTCGCGGGTTCCGCTGGTCGCGGGCCCGCCGGCGGTTGAGCCGTGGGGCGTCGGCGGGCTTCTCGGTGAGCCGCTTGTACGGCTCCACCTCGCCCTGCTCGACGATCATCTTGCCGAGCCGGTTCGTACGACAGCGGACGTTGTTGGAGCCTGTCGGGAACGACGAACCTCAGGTGAGGATCGCTTCGACGATATGCCCGTGGACGTCGGTGAGCCGGTAGTCCCGGCCCTGGAAGCGGTAGGTGAGCTTCGTATGGTCGAAGCCGAGCAGGTGCAGAAGCGTGGCGTTGAGGTCATGCACGTGCACCGGGTCCTGGACCACGTTGAACCCGAAGTCGTCGGTTTTGCCGTGCACGTGGCCCGCCTTGATGCCACCGCCGGCCAGCCACATCGTGAAGGCGCGGTTGTGGTGGTCGCGGCCATCGTTGCCCCCCTGCACCATCGGCGTGCGGCCGAACTCGCCCCCCCAGATCACAATCGTGTCGTCCAAGAGGCCGCGCTCCTTCAAGTCCATCACGAGCGCCGCCGAAGCCTGCTGCGTATCCGCGCAGTTCTTCTTGATGTTCTTCGTGAGGTCACCGTGCTGGTCCCAGGCCTCGTGGAAGAGCTGCACGAACCGAACGCCGCGCTCCAAAAGCCGCCTGGCGAGCAGGCAATTGCGGGCATAGCCCGACTGCTTCGGATCCTCGATGCCGTAGCGGGCGAGCGTCTCCGGCGATTCGTCGGCGAGGTTCATCAGCTCGGGAGCGCTCGACTGCAGCTTGTAGGCCATCTCGTAGGCTTGGATGCGGGCGGCCGTCTCGGGGTCGCCGAACCGGCTCACTGCCATCTCGTTCAACCGGCCGAGCGTGTCGAGCGATTCCCGCTGGACCTGCCGGTCGATCCCTCTGGGATTCGAAAGATAGAGCACGGGATCGCCGCTCCCCCTCAGGGGGATGCCGCCGTAGGAAGTCGGTAGGAAACCGGAGCCGTAGTTGCTCGCGCCACCACTCGTGCCCTTCGCGCTCGTGAGCACGACGAAGCCGGGCAGGTTTTCCGCCTCGCTGCCGAGGCCGTAGAGCGTCCAGGCGCCGAAACTCGGCCGGCCAAACTGCTGCGAGCCCGTGTTCATCAGGATCTGGGCGGGGGCGTGGTTGACGGCGTCGGTCTGCATCGAGCGGACGAGGCAGATCTCGTCGGCAATCTGGCCGATGTGGGGCACCAGTTCGCTCATCTCGATGCCGGCCTTGCCGTATGGCTGAAACTTGTATTTGGGGCCGAGGAGCGCCGAATTCGGGTTTATGAACGCCGCGCGGTAGCCCTTGAGCAGTTCGCTCGGGGGCAGCTTGCCGTCGTGCGTGGCGAGCTTCGGCTTCCAGTCGAAGAGTTCGAGGTGGCTTGGGGCGCCAGCCTGGAACATGTAGACCGCCCGCTTCGCCTTCGGCGCGTAGTGGGGCTGCTTCACGGCCAGGGGCGACGGCGGCGCAATGCCCGCAACCGATTCACGCGCGGCGAGGGCCCCGGCGGCGATGCCAGCCAGGCCGACGCCGCAGTCGCCGAAGAACCAGCGGCGCGAGAGCAGTCGGCCGCGGGCGGCGTGGATGTCGCGATCGATCATGGTGAGCCTCAGTTCTTCGTGATGGTTTCGTCGAGGTTCAAGAGCACCCGCGAGACGAGTGTCCAGGCGGCTGCGTCCTGTGGCGTCGAGCCTGGCGGCAGCGCGGGGAGCGTGTCGGGGCTGCCTGATGCGATCGCGCGGGCGTCAAGCCAGCCGTCGGCGATCCGCTTCCGCTGGGCGCCAAGGAACGCGAGCAGTTCCTGCTTCTCACCAGCCGTTGGCAGCCGGGCCGTGCAGAGATAGAAGGCCCACTGCACTCTCGCTCCGTCGTCGGCGCCTCCCTCTCGCAGCGTGCGGACGGCGAGGCCCCGCGCGGCTTCCACGAAAATCGGCTCGTTGAGCCCCGTAAGAGCAGCCAGCGGCGTGTTGCTCCGCAGCCGGCGGGCGCAGGAGATGTCGCCGTTGGGAGCGTCGAAATTCCCGAGTGCCGGATCGGGCATCGATCGCCTCCGGAACGTGTAGAGCGACCGGCGATAGCGGTCGGGGCCGGTCGCCTCCGGCCATTTGATCGTCGTGTAATTGAAGTCGAGCACGTTCTGGGGAACCGGCGGGTAAACACTCGGGCCGCCCACCGTCTCGGTAAGCAGGCCTGATACGGCGAGCACCAGATCACGGACCACCTCCGCATCGGGGCGGAACCGCGGGCCGCGGCCAAGGAGACGATTGCCGGGATCTTTGGCTAACGCCTCGGGCGTCGCCACCGACGACCGCCTGTAGGTTTCGCTCGTCACGATTTGCCGGATCGCCTCTTTCTGGCTCCAGCCCTTCTCCATGAAGTCGACGGCCAGCCAGTCGAGCAGGTCGCGATGCTCGGGCACTGGGGCACGCGTGCCGAAATCGTCGGGCGTTTCCACGAGCCCTTGGCCGAAGAGCGTCTGCCAGAGGCGGTTCACAGCCACGCGGGCCGAAAGCGGCGAGCGGTGATCGACAAGCCACTTCGCGAAGGCCAGCCGCGGCGGGTCGTCCGAAGCTGCGAGCGGATGTAACCCAGCGGGCACGTGCGGCTGCACCTCGTGCTTCGGCTGGTTCCACGTGCCGCGGTCAAGGAGGTGAGTCGGGCGACGCTGCGCCTCCGAGCGCGAAGCGGCGTGCAGCACGGTTGTGGCCGCACGCGGTGCCTGCGCCCGCGCCGTTGCGATCCGTTCATTGCAGCGCGCATACTCGCGGATCGTCTTCCGCCACGCGGTGAAGATCGCTCCGTGCTCGGCCTCGGAGCGGGCAGACGCCGGCTTGCGGGCGGCGAGGATCGCGGCGTGGTCGATCGGCGGCGCGGCGGGGGCGGGAGCCTTCGTGAGACTGAAGCGACAGCAGCCGAGCATGTCGTTGTTGCCGGCGTGCGACTTCATGGCGATCTTCAATTTCGATCCCGCGGGGAGATCGAGCGGTTTCTCGAACTGCGCCACCGCCACCGATGGCTGGTGCCGAAGCAGATGGCCACGGTCGGCCCGCCACGCCGAATGCTCATCGCTGTCGATCATGTTCGCCACCGGGCCGATCGACACGACATGCGGAGGGCCGTCCTGCTTGGCGGCATCGACTCCGGGCCGCGGCAGGAGTTGCTCGGCCTCGGAGAAGTCGGCGGTGACGGCCACGAGTTTGACCTCCTCCCAGTCCTTCGCGCCGGGCGTTTTGGTCAGCACTTTCAGCCGGCTGACGGTCCAGCGGTCGTCGCGACCGGGGCCGTTCATGAACAGGTCGCCGTCGGTGAGTGCCTCAAGTTGCAGCCCAGTAGCCCCGGTGAGGTCGGGAGCGCTCTCGAAGAAGAACTCGGCGTCGCGGTGGCCGATCGAGAGGATTGAGCCGTCGGCACGCTGCACGGGATGGGTTTGCAGAAGGATGCCCCGCATCTCCTCCATTGTGACGGGCGTCCACGTCGGCAGTGTCGCCGCCACATTGGCGGCCCAGGCCTCCATCTCCGGCCGCCACTGCGGCCTCATCCGCCGGATCTCCTCCTCAGTGGCGGCGACGTCGGCCCGTATCGCCGCGAGGGACTGAAGCTGTTCAGGAGTGTATACGTACGACCGGGCCTCGTAGGTGTCGTTCAAGAACGCGAACAGTCCGTAGTATTCCTCCTGCGTGAGCGGGTCGAACTTGTGGGAGTGGCACTGAGCGCACTGTGTCGTTAGGCCGAGCACTGCCTTGCCCACGCAGTCGATGCGGTCGAATATCTCGGCCATCCGGAACTCCTCCGGAACGATCCCACCCTCCTCGTTAAGCATGCTATTGCGTAGGAAGCCCGTGGCCACGATCTGGTCCTGCGTCACATGCGGCAACAAGTCGCCGGCAATCTGCTCGATGACGAACTGGTCGTAGGGCAGATCACGATTGAAGGCGTCGATCACCCAGTCTCGCCACGCCCACATCTCGCGCGGCATGTCCTTCTCGTAGCCGTTGGAATCGGAGTAACGGGCAAGGTCGAGCCAGTGGCGGGCCCACTTCTCGCCGTAGTGTGGGCTGGCGAGCAGGTTGGCGACCGTCTGCTCATACCCGTCGCGCTCGAACGCGGCGATGTCGTCGGGTGACGGCGGCAGGCCGACGAGATCGAGATACAGCCGGCGGCACAACGTGGCCGCGTCGGCCGGAGGCGCGGGCTCGATCTCATTCGCTACCAGCCGCTCGCCAATGAAGGCGTCGATCGCGTTCGTGGCCCCGCGCACGGCCGGCACGACGACCTTCTGCGGTGGCACGAACGACCAGTGCGGGTGGTAGTCTGCCCCGGCGGCGATCCAGGCCTCGAGCAGCGTTTTTTGCTCCGCCGAAAGGGGCTTTTTCTCGTGCGGCGGCGGCATGATCACGTCGGGATCGGTGGACCAGATCCGGGCCACCATCTCACTGTCCTGTGGCTCGCCCGGCACGATCGCCGGCGTGCCGGAGTCGCCCCCTAGGAGGGCGTTTTGCCGGATGTCGAGCCGCAGGCCGCCCTGGCGTGTCGATTCGTCGATCCCGTGGCAGTGGGCGCAGTGCTCGGCGAGGATCGGCTGAATGTCCCGCTGGAAATCGGGGCCGGCGGCAGCTCCTGGGATAGCAACGAGGTTGACCGCTGCCCAGGTTGCGAGCGTACGGATGTCGGCCCATCTACGAGGCATGTTCGACGCGTCTTTCACGGGCTC
>Ga0315902_10011174_pt1 | contig 11812 bp, 13 predicted proteins | sample LakEriMetagenome_9_FD_203523 | JGI IMG/M metagenome (GOLD analysis project Ga0315902, IMG submission 203523) | Freshwater fungal communities from buoy surface, Lake Erie, Ohio, United States - Buoy 12 MA117 | ecosystem: Environmental > Aquatic > Freshwater > Lake > Lake biofilm | place: USA... | reverse complement strand
CCAGGCAAAAACTGATTATCCGAACAAGGTCAGATTTCCAAACTGATCGGCAGGTGCGGTATGAAGTAACATGGAAGGTAAATCTTTTGACTCCTGCTCAATGGCCGGACTTACGCTATAATAATCCAGGCTTACATTAACTGATTCGGTGATCAATCGTCTCGCTTCCGATTCATAAGGACTTTTAAGCCATATTTTTTCTCCGGCTTCATTTAAAATCATAGGAACTCTATCAATGATTCCTGTTAATGCAGAGGTTGCCGGGCAGGTGATCATTGAAAATGTGTGGTTAATCTCGCCTTTTTCGGTTTCAAATTCTTCCCAAAGCCCGGCAATTCCGAATATACTTTTCTCCGGCAGAACTGCACGATAGGGCACTTGTGTCTTTTTGCCAACCTGCTTCCAGAAATAAAACCCATCGGCAGGAATCAGACAACGGTGACCAGCCAGACTTTTTCCGTACGCAGGTTTTTTAAGAAGATCTTCTGTCCTTCGGTTTATAATACGCTCACTGATTGCCTTGTTTCGACTTCGATCCGGCGACAACCCCCAGTAAAACCATGAAAAACCTTCAGGTTGCTCAGAGGTTAAAACCGGTAACAGTTGCGAGGGAGCAGCATTATAGCGAGGCTTGTAATGGGAACTCATTTCCGCAGAAAACCTCTCTGACAATGCCTCACTTCCTGCCGAGATGGTATAACGGTTGATCACAAACCGAAGATTTTTAAATCGGCCATCCTGAACGACTTATTAACCCTTTGATATGAGCCAGATGGTGCTCACCATGCCATGAATAAAGCTGAACCATTTGCAGGATTGTAATTTTTCGGTTACCCTGCGGATGAATGAAGTGCCTGCTTAAATTTTCTTCATTCAGTCCTCTGAGCAGATGTGCCCATTTGGTGTGAAGCGCATCAAGTAATGCAATGGAAACTTCAGGTGAAGCTTGATTTTCATTTGTAAGTGCCCAGTCCTTTTCCTGATATGCCTTAATGAGCGGACCTTCTTCAGTTAAAGCCCACTTGGTACGAATGTAGGCGTGCATGTGACTGTCTGCGAGGTGATGGATAACCTGCAGAATCGTCCAGCCCCCCGGTCTGTATGGTGTATTTAAGTGATTGGAGAATAAACCATTTATCGACCCATATAGCTTTGAAGGAAAGGCCTCAAGTCTGTCTACATCCAGATTGAATTCCTGAGTTCCATAGACCTCGGCAGGCACAAACTTTCCTATTGGGTATTTGAGTTGTTCTTCTGTTAACATATCCGGTAAAGTAAATTTTCCGGTGAATTTACCTGAATAAATCAGGGTTCAATGGCCTGCTTCAGCTCCTCGTCAGAATAATTTTTATTGAGCTTCACCACTTTGTGCTTCCTCTTTTTGCGGACTCTGATGTTGGTAAACTCAATAAGCAGTGAAAAGCCTACAGCGAAGTAGATGTATCCCTTTGGAATTTCTTCTCCAAACCCTTCAAGCAATAATGTAAAACCGATAAGAATCAGAAACCCCAGGGCAAGTACCTCCATGCTTGGATGATCCTGAATGAATTTGCTGATGGAACCTGAAAAAAACATCATGATGCCGATGGAAACGATAACAGCAATGATCATAATAATGACCTGATCGACAATTCCAACCGCAGTTAAAATGGAGTCAAATGAAAAAATAATATCCAGGAGAATGATTTGAAAAATTGTGCTTGAAAGACTTGGATAAACTTTCACACTTGTTTTTCCGCCCGCTTCAGTTTCTTCTTCCTCGTCTCCCTCCATTTCATGGTTTATTTCCATGGTGCTTTTTGCAATCAGGAAAAGTCCGCCAAAAATGAGAATAAGGTCGCGGCCACTGAATCCATGATCAAAGAGACTGAACAATTCAGATTTCAATCCAATAATCCAGGTTATTGCCAGCAGGAGAACAATTCTGACTCCCATCGCAAAAGCAAGACCTGTGTTTCGGGCTTTTTTGCGCTGCTCTTCAGGCAATTTATTAGAAACTATCGAAATGAAAATGATGTTGTCGATTCCAAGCACAACCTCAAGAAAACATAGCGTAAGTAACGCCAGCCAGGTGTCTGCTTGTAAAAAAATTTCCATGCCGGGTTTTTAGGTAAATGTCGGTTTTAGAGGCCGAAAATAAGCAAAAGAGCAGTATTGAATCCTTAACATATAAGAAAATTACCCTTTAAAATAACAAATCCGTAAAATTGACCGATTTTCCTTTCGTACCCTGATAAACCATTGTTAGGGCATCAGCAACGAACTGTCACCGTAACTCAGAAACCGGTACTTATTTTCTAACGCTGTTTGATACATTTTACGCCAGTTTGGACCTATCAGCGCACAAACCAACATTAAAAGGGTTGATCTTGGCTGATGAAAGTTCGTTATCAGACCATCGCACAACCCAAAACGATATCCTGGGCGTATGAAAATTGAGGTGGACAGGTGAAGCCTTTCAAGTCCGCCATGGTTCATATGGTTGATCACCGCTTTTAAGGCAGTGGCCCTGTCGGGTAGAGCATATCCGAAATCATAAGGCAGATTCTGACTTATCCGGAAATCACCGGGGTCAGCACCATTAATTAATGTAACGCCCTTCCAGTAAAGGCTTTCAAGTGCGCGCATGGAAGTAGTGCCTACAGGAATAACGGGACTGCTTGAATTTAGCAGGGAGTTTATAAATGGAAGTTGAAAATCAGCGTGCTCCTCATGCATGCGGTGGTTGAGGGCATCCTCCGTTTTTACCGGCAAAAATGTTCCGGCTCCAACATGCAGCGTAAGGTACGAAGGCTGATGACCGGCTTTTGTAAGATCCTCCAGTAACTCCCGATTAAAATGAAGCCCGGCAGTAGGGGCTGCCACAGCACCGGGTGATACAGCATAAACGGTCTGATATCTTTCCCTGTCTTCTTCGGTTGCATCTCTGTTAAGGTAAGGCGGAAGTGGTATGGCTCCAAGCATATCCAGTACTTCGGCAAAGGCATGACCACTAGTCCAGCGAAACTCAATGATATCCGCCTCCTGATCATGAGGGCAGGCCAGTAATTTTATGCCTCCGGCTTCAGCCAATAATTCTTGCCCTGATTTCCAGCGTTTTCTGTTGCCTACCATGCACTTCCAAATGGTCCTGCCAACTGAATTGAGTGCTTTCCCGTGATCATCAACAGATGGCTCCAGTAAAAGAATTTCAATCTCTGCTCCCGTTGGGTTTTTAAAGAACAGGCGGGCAGGAATGACTTTTGAATCGTTCAGAATTAAACGGCTGTTCCCGGGAAGATGATCTCCAATTTTGCTGAACAATGAATGACTTATCTCGCCATTTTGATACACCAGCAATCTGGAAGCTGAACGCTCACCGACCGGCCTTGGCGCGATCAGGTTTTCAGGCAATTCGTAATCAAAGTCGTCTGTTTTTAGCATGGTGTGCAAAATTAAAATGCTGTCAGGCAATTAAAGAATGTCCGGTGAACTTTGATTTTGCATGATGATATTTGTCTGATGATCAGATTACAGGTAATAAAGAAGAGTTTCAGGTTCAGGTTTAATGCCAGAACCTCAAGAGGTTTAATGAAAGACCGTGTTTGCTGGTTTCTGAAAGTTTCAGTTGACGGGCAGCCTGAAATTACCGGACTTGGCGAGGTTGCACCACTTGAGGGACTGAGCCTTGAAAATACCACACAGATCGAGAATGAACTGTTATTGTTAAAAGACAGCCTTAACAGGCAGGGGAGACCGGCTGTCCTGGAGCCGAAAAGTATTGAAGAGTTCTATGGCCTCAGGCAATTTTGCTCTTCCATAAGATTCGGAGCTGTATCGGCTCTGCTTGATCTTTTTAATGGGGGCACCCGGAAAATTTTTGAATCTCCATTTTTTGAGGGTTCCCCAATCTCAATTAATGGTCTTGTGTGGATGGATGGAGCTGCTGAAATGCTGGAAAGTGCTGAAAAAAAGATAAATGAAGGTTTCAACTGCGTTAAAATAAAAGTAGGAAGTCTGCAGTTTGAGGAAGAATGCAGCATTATTGAACAATTGAGGTTGAAATACGGAAGGGATAGACTGACGATCAGACTTGATGCCAATGGTGCATTCAATCCGGGTGAGGCTGAATTAAAACTTAAAAAACTGGCTGAATATGACATTCATTCCATTGAACAGCCATTAAATTTCGGTGATACTTTAAAATTTTCTCAGCTGCTCAGGACTTCTCCCATTCCGGTAGCACTGGATGAGCAACTGATTGGTAAATACACAACTCAACAAAAATCTGACTTAATCGAAAATTTGAAACCTGCTTTTCTGGTAATTAAACCTGGGCTGACAGGAGGGTTTTCTGAGTCTATGGAATGGATTTCCCTGGCAGATCATTATAATCTAGGCTGGTGGATTACCTCAGCACTGGAAACGCCTGTCGGACTCAACGCAATTGCTCAGTTTACCTCCCAGTTTCAACCTGAATTACCTCAGGGCCTTGGAACCGGAAACGTTTTTGAGAATCTTTTTGACCATCCTCTGGTTGTTGAAAATGGCTTTTTAGTCCTAAAAAAGGATCAAGAATGGGGTTTTTAAAAAATAATACTAAAAAAATTAGTTAATAAAATAAACACGCTATACATTTGACTAAATTATTTAGTCATATGGATTTGAGCGCTAAAAGACTTTCCTCCGGAAACTATCAGGTGAGATTCTCCTTTAATGGTTTTTACGGATACCTGTTGGTAGAGTCTATGGTACCTGTGGAAAGTGTTATAAAGGACATCATCGAGCATGTTGATGCCATGAACTACCCTGAGCGATATTTTCAAAGGAACTTGTTATCCATGGCAAAGCCTGCGCCACAAACCGGCAGAATCCTTGTATTCCGGGAAGCAGCACAGGCGATGGCCGCCTGATTTTTTACTAATAAATCAAACTTGATTGATCATGAAAAATAAACTCAATGAAAACATCAGGTCCTTACGCAAGTCTCTGAATTTGACACAGGAAGAGTTTGCTGCAAGGCTTCAGATTAAAAGATCTCTTGTTGGTGCGTATGAGGAGGGCAGGGCAGAGCCAAGACTTGAACTGTTATGCAAGATGGCTGATCTTGGAGGTATCCCCGTAGAGGATCTTCTTCAATCACCCGAATTTAGAGCTGCATTCAAGCAATCTATCAAAACACCACTTGTAAAAAATGTAGAGGTCTTCAACAGATCGACAGCCAGACAAGTTGATATCACTCCCTCGCAAGGAAAAAATAATATTGAATTGGTTCCGCTTAAGGCAGCAGCAGGCTATCTCAACGGATATGCTGATCCTGAATTTGTGCAGGAATTACCAAGATTTTCTCTGCCCATGCTTAACCATGGGACTTACAGAGCATTTGAAATTAGTGGTGACAGCATGTTACCCCTTCAATCAGGCACAATCGTCGTAGGTGAATTCATTGGTCAGGTGACTGAAATTAAAAATGGAAAAACCTATGTACTTGTAACCCGATCGGAAGGTGTGGTCTATAAAAGAGTCTTCAATTACATTGATGAAAACGGGAAACTTTTTCTCGTATCTGATAACAGGCAATATGCGCCATATCAGATTGATGCCGGAGATGTAATTGAAATCTGGTCGGCCAAAGCCTACATCAGCCTGAATTTTCCGGAGTAATCAGATATTGTCTTAGCGGGCAAGCCATAGCAGCCTGCCGGATTATCCGGTGGGCTATGGCCATATCTGACGTGCCGAACCTAAGGTTGCCTGATGGTCAGGCTTTCCTCCGGGTGTCAGACAAGTTGTAGTCGCCTGTAAAATGGCCTTTGGCATCTCATACTTTTCAAGGACAATCTTAAGACCCTCTGTCAGCGCTTTAATTACCTCTGAGGACAGATCCGATTCAGCTTTAACCACCAATACAACCTTCTGACCTAGTCGATCATCTGCCTGCCAGTGAAAAAAATATCCGGTTGGGTCGGTATACCGGCACAATAATGATTCACACTTTGCTTCAAGTAATTCCGGGGAAATCTTTATACCTCCGGAGTTTATCCTCCGGTCAATCCGGCCAATCCATCTAAATTCATTTTCGCTTTCCTGAGTGATCAAATCGTTAGTAACCAGTCGGGTTTCAAGCAGACCTGGGACTTCCACTACAAGGCATCCACGGTTGTCGGCTGAGATTGTCACTCCGGGCAGGGGAACATAACTGCTCTCGTGATCAGTAAGATTTTTAAAAGCGATGTGCGATAACGTTTCAGTCATACCAAACGTCTGGTATATCCTGTTTGGAAACCCACTCAGTCGCTCCTTTAGTTTTTCTGAAACGGGTGCACCGCCGATCAGAATGCGCCCGATTCTGCTGAACTTTTCAGTCGTTTCAGAGTTGGAAAGTATACTTTCAATTTGAATGGGCACAAATGCTGCAAAGTCAAAATTATCAATGTCGCCGGAAGCTTCCAGTGGGTTGCCTTCTGGTGCCGTACAAATGAGATTCATCCCATTTTCAAGAGCCCTCAGGATCATCATCCTGCCCCCGATGTAATTAGGATCAATGGCAAGCAGTGCATTCATACCGCGCTTCAGGCCAAGGGCTTCCGTTGTCATCTGAATACTGGTTTTAACAGCAGTTCTCTGAAAACTGAATTTCTTTGGTACCCCCGTTGATCCTGAAGTTGAAACACTCATCGGAAGGTCAGTTTCATACCACCATTTGCAGACTGCCGCAACTTTTTGAATGATTGCAGAGTCACCCGTTATATTCCGAATGGCGAGGTCCGTTGCCTTAATTCGAAGACCTTCTTTTGGAAAAGAGATGATCAGCTCTTTTTGATCCATTCTTTCATGAAAGTCAGACTATGGGAATTTGGGAAACTTTGAGAAGTCCGGGGTTCGTTTTTCAAGGAATGCATTTTTTCCTTCTTTGGCTTCATCGCTCAGGTAATACAGCAAAGTTGCATTTCCTGCGAGCTCCTGAATACCTGCCTGACCATCAAGTTCTGCATTAAAAGCACTTTTCAGCATGCGTATTGCAAGCGGGCTTTTTTCCATAATTTTTCTACTCCATTCAACATAAGTTTGCTCAAGCTTGTCCAGCGGAACAACTTTATTCACAAGTCCCATTTGTAAGGCATCCTGTGCATCGTATTGATCACATAAATACCAGATCTCGCGCGCCTTTTTTTGTCCGACAATCCGTGCCAGATAAGATGCTCCGAAGCCTCCGTCAAAGCTGCCGACTTTGGGACCTGTCTGACCAAAGCGGGCATTGTCTGCAGCTATGGTCAGATCACATACCACATGAAGCACATGGCCTCCGCCAATGGCCCAGCCGGCAACTGCAGCAATTACAGGCTTGGGAATAGACCTGATTTGTTTTTGCAAATCCAGCACATTAAGTCTGGGTACTGTATCATTGCCAATATATCCTCCGTGACCACGGACAGACTGGTCGCCACCACTGCAAAATGCTTTTCCGCCTGTTCCTGTCAGTACAACCACACCGATAGAAGCATCCTCGCGACAAATATTCATCGCATCAGACATTTCGCTCACGGTAAGTGGGGTAAAGGCATTGTGTACCTGCGGGCGATTGATACTGATTCTTCCAATTCCTTCAAATGTTTCAAATAGAATTTCCCGGTATTCTTTAACCGGTTTCCAGAGTATTTGTTCAGTATTCATTTAACGGGTGGTTTTTGCTGTTTTTTAATAATATCCATGATCGTACGGTCTCTACCGGGTTCTGCAAAGATTTCAATAAGTTTTATGCCCGGTGCAGGTTTAAAAAATTCTTTAAGTAATTCCTTTAGGCGCTTATTTTCTTTAAGATCTTCTTTATCAACGCGGTGATACGCTATACGATTTTCTCTGCAGAATGTTTCTGCACTCCTTTTTTGAGGACCTACAAAATAGGTATTGACCTCTGCTCTGTCTTTTGGGCCGTCAATGATTTGAAATATTCTGCCGCCTTGATTATTTAAAAGACAAATCCGCAGAGATCCTGTTTTTAAATCATTCCAGAATGCATTGCCGTCATAAAAAAATGCTACATCTCCCGTAATCAGAACCTGCATATTTTTCTTGACCAGCTGATGCCCGATTACCGTTGAGGTGCATCCGTCAATACCACTTGTGCCGCGGTTGGAGAATACTTCCGAATTCTTTTTTGAAGATTGTAATCCTGCAAGGGCAGCATGTCTCACACTCATGCTGTTAGCGAGATGTATATCGGCATTCGCAGGCAGCGCACTTAAGATATGACCAACTGCATAGGATTCTGAGCAGGAGTTTTTTATGACCTTGTCAGCCGCTTTTGAATGATATTGCTCTGCGTCTTTCCAAAAATGAAAGTACCGATCCCGCTGCTGCTTCAATGTTCCGGAAACTTTCAAAGGAAGCAGGATGTCTGAAACAAAATATTCAGGAGTGCAATTAATAACTTTTGTAAGCCCTTTGAAGGTATCTGCCGCCATACCGGCTTCCTGAATATGCCAGTGCTCTTTGGCAGGATATTTTCTAAGAAAAACTTTTGTGCTTTTGGATAAGATTCCGTTTCCCCAGGTAATCAGCAAATCAGGCTTCAGTTCATTCTTTATTTTTTCAGATTCAGAGCTCAGAAAAATATCGGCATGGCGTATCAAGGAGGGTAGTATGTGCAGGTTTGATAAAATTTCCCCGACTACAGGGATGCCTTGTAGTTTCAGTAAATGTTTTTGCAGAAGGCTTGATCTGTTATACTGACCTGCTACAATCAGAACTTTTCGGAATCCTGAAAGAGATGCTTTGAGTTTGCTGATTTGTTTCTGATCAGGCACACTTACTCCCGAAATAACCTTTACGACTCTTGGCTTTCCGAAGATCACGGGTTCGTCCGCGGATGGATAAAGGGGCTCCCTGAATGGAAAATTCAGGTGAACCGGGCCCTGCGGAGCGGTTACCGCTGTGATGATGGCCTCATTCATCATCCTGTTGGAAAGCCATGGACCTTCAGGCTGATCTTCAGCCTGAACATCAAAAAATCTTTTTACATGGTCACCATAAATCTTATGTTGAAAAATCGTCTGACCGTCGCGTTGTCCGATCCACTCAACCGGTCGGTCTGCTGTGCAAACAATCAAAGGAATCTCCTGGAAAAATGCTTCCGCAACTGCAGGGGCAAAATTGTAAGCCGCAGTTCCGGATGTACAAATGAGAACCACAGGCATTTTGGTTGCCTGAGCGATTCCAAGCGCGGTAAAAGCTGCAGATCTTTCATCAGGGATTACACTGCAATTAATTCCATTATGATTTGCAAAGCCAAGTACAAGCGGAGCACTTCTGGAACCAGGGCAGATTACTGCATGGCGTATTCCATGCTGCACACAAAGTTCGGCAAGATCATAAATATGCTGATGCCTGGACTTATCCATTACTTCATGATAAGTCGTTACAGCGTCTCCATCTTCATTTCACTTTCCCTGAATTCAAGTTCCGGAATAGAGTCAGCAGTTACCCCGGCCCCTGCATACAGCCAGGCTTCCTGATTTCCCCATTTCATACACCGAAGATTTACAAACAGTGCAGTCTCCTGCTCAAGCTGAACCGGTCCCAGGAACCCGGTATAGAATTCCCTGTTATAACCTTCCTGTCGTAATAAATAATCTGTTGCAGACTCCAATGGCATACCGCAAACAGCAGAGGTCGGATGCATCAGATTCAGCATAACCGTTCCAAGATTCGGATATCTGACTTCATTCATGTTTACTGAAAAATCAGATCTTAAATGAAGCAGGTTTCCTGCCCTGAATGTTTTTGGTCCGGCCTCTTCAAACTCGCGCAATCGTATTTTTTTGAAGCAGCTGATAATGTAACGTTCCACCAGTGCCTGCTCTTCAATTTCTTTCTGAGTCCAGCTAACTTTATCAGCGGTAGTGTTGGGATCAAAAGGTTGAGTCCCTGCCAGCGCGACGGTCCGGAAAATTTTATTGCTGTCAATGGAAAGAAGTATCTCCGGGGTCGCACCTATCCATGTGCCTGAAACCGGTGTACTGACCAGGCTGACCATGGCATTGGAATACTGATCACACAAATCACAAAAGAATGAGATCAGATCTTTTTCGACAGGAAAATTAATTCGCTTGCGTCTGGTAGGTACAACCTTTTCAAATTTTCCGTTACGAATGTGAAAGATACAGTCGGACACAAGACGTTTATAGTGAACTCCGGACTCTTCTCCTTGTAATGTCTCGTCCTTTAATGGTTCATGATTGTAATAAAACTTTGCAGGCTTGCCGGTTGGGGAATTGCTTAACGAAGAAAAATGTCCACGCTTCACGATTACCTCAGATCCTCTGAATATAAGATGATGATCCGCTGCAAGAAAAACCTTTTTTTCTGTCTTGCTGAAAGGCGCTACAATAAAGCCCGGCTTAGATTCTTCAATGCTGAATTCATGAATTCCTTCGCATGTTTCTGAGACTAAAAAATTAATCTCGTTGCTTAACGGCATTCGCCATAAGGCAATAGAAAAATCCTGTTCAAGAGCCTTCCCGGCAAGACTCTGTAATTGCCTCTTAAGATCAAGGGCCGTGAGGGGAGGAGTCAAGGTATTCATTTATTCAGAACAGCAATCGTTAAACGGCTGATGCAAACCAGCTTGTCTGACTCGTCAGTGATGCGAATCTCCCAAACCTGAGTACTTTTTCCGATATGAAAAGGTTTTGAGGTCGCTTTTACCAGTCCGGATCTTGCCGATCGGATATGGTTTGCATTTATTTCCAGGCCAACGCAGTATTGCTTTTCCGGGTCTATGGTTCCATTTGCGCTTACGCTTCCAACGGTTTCGGCAAGCGCTACTGATGCTCCGCCGTGCAGCAAACCCATCGGCTGTATGGTCCTGTGGTCAACCGGCATGGTTGCCGTTATGGAGTCACTCCCGATATGGGTAACCTCGATTCCTAAGGCCTCAGCCAGGGTTCCGGGACCGGTTTTCTGAACGGCTTCCAGGGTGAAACCGGGTCTGAAAATGGATGGTGTGGTATTCATGAACTGCAACTCCAAGATTAAAGGCAGTCCTGCGGTTATTACAGACCCGCCGTTGTTTAAACCCGTTTATATTTGCGGCCAAATTAGCAGAATCCCTGTGGGCAAAAAAATCTTTTTGATCAGACACGGACAAACAGATTACAATCTGAATGGGATCGTACAGGGCAGCGGAGTTAATTCGTCCCTGAACGATAAAGGGGTCCATCAGGCAAGGCTTTTTTATGATTATTTCAAAGGTGAGGGATTTCAAAAAGTTTTTACCTCAGGGCTTGTGCGTACGCACCAGAGCGTTCAGGGATTTATCAATGACGGTGTGCCCTGGAAAGTCCTTGATGACCTTAATGAGATCAGTTGGGGGAAGCATGAGGGGAGATCAATTACTCCGGAAGAGGATAAGTATTACCACCGGTTAATTGCCGGCTGGCAGGCAGGAGAGACCCACCTTGCAATTGACGGTGGTGAAAGCCCGGACCAGGTTGCTCAAAGGCTCTCACGAGCACTTGATACGATCCTTGAGGATGATGCAGATAAGATGCTGATATGCATGCATGGAAGAGCTATGAGAATTATGCTTTGCCTTATGCTTCGCTATCCATTGAGTTGCATGGATCTTTTTGAGCACAGAAATCTTTGTCTCTATGAGCTACGGCATTCCGGTTCAATGTTCAGGGTGCGACAACACAACAGCACGCTTCATTTATCCTGATCTGGTCAGTTTCCGGTCGTTTTGATTTTATCCAGCGCCGCTTTTGCTTTTCCGTCAATGCTATTTTTATAAGGATGATTCTCAAATTTAAGAGCCATTTACAGGAATTTT
>Ga0315902_10011172_pt1 | contig 11812 bp, 11 predicted proteins | sample LakEriMetagenome_9_FD_203523 | JGI IMG/M metagenome (GOLD analysis project Ga0315902, IMG submission 203523) | Freshwater fungal communities from buoy surface, Lake Erie, Ohio, United States - Buoy 12 MA117 | ecosystem: Environmental > Aquatic > Freshwater > Lake > Lake biofilm | place: USA... | reverse complement strand
GCAAACATCGCGGAAAACAGAACCACTATTGCAAACAAACATACAAGCACGATAGAAACCTTGAACAGCATTTAATCCTCTGTAATAATGAGCCAAATGATGATAGCAAATCCGATTGCTGCTGATACCCATCCTGCGTTGCCACGACTCAACCATACACCAATCCAACTCATACCTGCCTCCAAAAATTAGGGATGTATCAAGTATACCTCAGATACCTAACTTTGTCAAGTGTATCTATTATAAGGTATTAAAATGAGAACCACTCTTGTGCATTTTGATTGACTTCCGTAGGTAACAGTCCCCAAGACAGGGCTGAATAAAAGTCCTGTATCTTCTTCTGTAGCTCGTTCTCAAATAATGCCTTATAATCAATATACATCTTTACCAGTTCGATAATCTGCGGAGGGTCGTTGTATCCCTTAACCGCCACTGTCTCTAGATTATACGGATTCTGCGTCAGGTACACCCACTTAATCTTTGCACCATCTTCAATTGACTCATATTTATTTTGCAACTTGAAATGGTGTAGAAGGGCATTATAGCTCAATGCAGCTTTAACGTGAGCAGGAGTTCCCTTTTTGAAATCCCCAAGTCTATAAGAACGAGTATCATATTCCGATATGTTCTTGACCGCCGTATTTCTGGCAACATCCATGTAGTCCATCGTATCCAAGTGCGCACGGAAATCCAATACCTTCTTGTCCAGTTCATCCTTGGTTACTTTGTTGAGAACATCTTTCATGAACACATTCATAAAGTCACGGAATGCAGGAGGAAAGGTTGAGCGAACAACATCCAATCCTTTAATCTTGACTTTATTGCTTACATCAAGATTTGATTCCAAGTCGTAGACCACGTTCATCGCATATCGCTTCTTTGCAATCCATACCGCAGTCTCCGCAACCGATTCCCCCTTGATATACAACCGATGGCTCTTACAGAAGAATAGTTCCTGTGCCAGTTGGTCATAATATTCGTTCAACTTCTTTTCCATTGCACGAGCAAGCTTAATAGTAAACTCTTTACCACTACCAAGTGGAGTAGCAGAGAAATACAAAGAGTCTGTGTCAATATACGTGCAATAGTCTTCTTCAGTGTTCAGCCGATGTTGGTACAGATTATTTGCAAACGTAGATGATTTCTTAATCACATCCTGACCAGATGCGGTTACAGCAAGTGCATTATCCAAGTCAAAGAAGCGGAAGATGGGCAGTCCCAAGACGCCATATAGAGAATTCAAGAAGATTTTCTGAATGTGTTGGCGGCGGTCATAGAACTCTGCCAACTCTGTATTGCCTTCGTTCTTATGCTTCTTCATTAGATTCTTATATTCCACCCGCTCCTTGAACCACTGGTCAAGTACTTCTGGAATAATTCCAACGGACTTACCGTTATACAACACACCGTTGGAGCTAATCATGAGCGATTCCATCTTCATGTACTTCGTGAATGCTTCTTTAGAGAGTCTGACTACTTGCTCTTCACGTGTACCACGAATGAGATATTCTTCTAGCTGACCACTAAGGTGCTTGTCAACATTCCAGTTGGTAACGTACCCAATCTTAGTTTCTGGTGAAATATTAAGACTCATAATAATTGACGGATACAGAGACTGTAAGTCGAGGGAGTATACCCACTCATATAGTCCCGGCTTCGGCGGCTTAACATACGCACCAGCAAACCCTTCATCGTCGTTCTCCATTCTATTTTCCATCATCTCCCGCCCATCAGCAGGTTTGTTGGTTACGATGATTCCTTTGCGGTGAAGGTAGGTAACGATGGTGCCTTCGAGAAACTTGGAACTGAATCCATAATCCTCGTAAGGCACGTGACCCAAGTGACAGATGCCACGAACCAACTCAATTAACTTAAGCTTCTTGTCCATCTCTACAAGAATACGAACGTCTTGTAGATTGTATTCAATAAACTTTTGCAGGTCATTTCGGAATAAATCGTCCAGTGACCCGTCATATGAAACCTTTCCCATGCCAACTTCCAATCGACCAATTGTATCCAGTCGGTAGTTTGGCTGTTGGCTATAGGTAAACTTCTTATACAAATCAAGGTAGTCTAGTGCAGATACGCCAGCGATATGATATCTACTACGAAACTTAGAATACTTAAGCTTGCCGATAGGACTCAACCGACCCGCTGTATTTGGTCCACACTGCTGTTTGATTCTGTTGTACAAATAAGGTACGTCAAAATAGTCGCTATTCCATCCAGAGATGATAGTTGGTCCAATCTGCTCATATAGGTCCAAAAACCCATATAGCAAATTCAATTCTGAGTCATACATCACAACATTGACATTATCCTTTTCATAGCTAGGATGAATACCAGATTTATCAAGGACTAATACTGTATACTGCTGAGTAACAGAGTCGTACGCAGCAATAGCAGTGATTTCATTATTTGGATTTTCGATGCTGGGAATACCATTTTCCATGGACACCTCAATGTCAAAGAACATGACCTTGTGTCCAGTGGACGGATTATCCTCATTTAAATATAAGTCGGTGAGAACACGAGTTTCTTGGGGAAGGTCGCTCTCGAACAGAGATGGGTCATCTCTCTTATATCGCTTTGTCTTTGCAAGACGTACGCCAGTCATACTCACGTAAGTTCCATTACGGTCGGGCGTGTAAGCATAGTCAAAGTTCTTGTATGGAATAGTCTTATATCCCAACTGGTCATCCCATAGATGCACCGTGTCGGCTCCATACCCTTCACCACGTTCAATATAAATGTTTTGGTACGCCATATAACCTCAAAAGTATTCTAGTATATTGAATCCCTTTCGCTTCTTTGTGGGCTTAGTAATCTGAATTTTCATGCCTATATACTTACCCACGACACTTCCAGCGATATAGAATAAGATAATCAAAAAGTTTCCCTTTAGCAACCCGTCGATTGAAAAGAAGGTTGAGCCAAGGGAAGCAAGATTTATCCATACGGAGTTCAGTAGCAATCGTCGGACATTATGTTGTAGCGTATATCGTATTTCTAATACTTTAAAAATATTAAATAATACTTGCGCAGAAAATATTAACAGTAGTGTCATAACCCAAATATAATCCTAATTTATCGGTTTGTCAACTCTCATCTTTTTAATCTTTGACCTTATGATTTTGGGATTATTGCGTATATCACTTTCCCAAAGACATAAGAACTTATAACCCATTTTTTGGAATTGCTCTTTTCGTTGATTGTCCCTTTCCCATATTTCTTCCGCAGTCTTCTTCTTCCCACGGTTAAAATACGAAGAAGTATATTGGTGGGGATTGCAGTGCCAAAAGTCACCGTAACACTCCACTATATACTTCTTATCGACGAGGAAATCTACTGTATATTTGTCTATCGTAACTTGTTGTTCAAACGGGACGTTCAATGATTCTAGTATCGTTGCTACTTTCGTTTCAATCGTATTGACCTTGGAAACCTTCTTACCATTCTTACGCCGTGACATAAACTCTCATGCGACATTCTCGGTTAGGGGTTTCCTATAAATATCAAGCTCCAGTTGAACCGAACCCCCCTTCTCCACGTTGGTCTGCAGATACCAACTCATCAACTTCTTCGATTTCAAAGTTTACTGTGGGTATTAGTACCAGTTGTGCAATCTTTTCGCCGGGGGCAACGTGAATTAAGCTGTCGGTGCCGTTGTGAAGAGCTATGCAAATCTCACCAATATACCCATTATCAATAACACCAGCCACAGTAAATAATCCTTTCTTTGTAGCCACGGAGGAGCGGTCCTTGATGAATCCGCCATATCCTTCTGGAAATTGTATAGCGATTCCTGTCTTAACCACCTTCGTTTCACTTGGAAAGATTGCTGCACCCTCTGCGGAAAATAAATCATATCCTAAATCTCCAGCGTGTGCTTTCTGTGGAGGTAATGCTTTGTCTGATAAACGTTTAACTTTCATGTGATGGAAACTCTCCCATAGTTGATTCTATACCTTTAATTACTTCAACGATAACTTGCTTCATTACATTTGGGTCACTGTAGCCTGATGTGACCTCATGTAACTTTTCTCCATAATAATAATATCTAAACGTAGGAACTCCATTAGTTTGTAGATTATTATCATCGATAAACTGCTTATACTCTGATTCCCAGTGATGAAATCTATAGAACTTCACATTTGTAAAATTATGTTCAAGAAAGTGTTGTTCTAAAATTTCATAAAATGGCATGGTGTTTTTACAAGGACCACATGTTGCACCATAGTGCATGACCACATGCAACGGACCTTCTTTATTAATATGCTCAAAAAAGGTTTCTGGTGTTAAATCAATTATCATAATAACCTCACTTAATACGGTTCAGCTTCTGCTCAATCTTAGATTTATCGTTCTTTCCGTATAAGAATTCCCGAGTCCGACCTTCTTTATAGAACATTAGCATCGGAATAGCCTTGATGCGATTCTTTTCTTTAAGTTCTGCTTGCTCGTCAACGTTCACCTTGTAGAACGGAATGTCTGATTCCTTTGCGAGTTCTTCTACAGTTGGCAACATTTCAATACAAGTTGGACACCAAGGAGCCCAGAAGTCTACAACAAATGATTCCTTGGATGCCAACTTTTCTTCAAATTCTTGTAATGTCATTTCTTGTAGCATAATATATTTACCTTATTGAATCGTTCATTTCATATGCAGACTTCTCTGAGTAGATATGACCGCCCAAGTGAACAGACTTTGCTTTGACGGAATGTATACTAGAAAAGTGCTTGTACATCTTTTTACCGAAACTTCCTTCTAACTTGTCAACTAAATCAAATGTACCAATTAATCGAAGCTTATTGACATCCATGACACTAGGTTGCAGTCCAAATGGTGGGTAATTCACAAACATTTCCCAATAGTTGATTGCATGTCCTGCTAGGGTTGACATTTCTTCACTGCCCTCCTTAGACCGTACAGAATCCATAAACATATTGTTTCCGATTTCTTCTGTTTCGATATAAGGCCAAACCCAATAATTGTTATTATTGGAATACACTATTTCACGATTCCTACCATATTCTGTGCTACGATACAAATCCAAGTATTCTTGTGGAAATTCTCGTAAGCTTTGAGCGTATCCAACTATGGCGACTTCCCAATCTTGTTTGATTATATTAATTGCTTCTTTCAAACTAAAATATTCAATCATTGGTCTATCATCTTCCAGGTGGAATACATAATGCGTCTTTACCATCTGTAACCAGTGACGCATTATGTATGCATGCCGATATTTGGTTGGCATTTCATCAAAGTATACAAAATCAATGTTCGTTCTTGGAAACAAAGACTCTGCAAGCTTTTCCATCTCAAAGCGGTCTTCCTGTGTTGAACTGTCATCGAAGATTAAAACTTTCGTTACTAACAGTGCATCTGTACAATACTGAACAAATGATGGAAGTGCTTTTTTAAATAGATGTAACCGCTTACTGCATGTCATCGTCAACGTAACCGTATCAGTGTGTTCTCCTTCGAACTCTGATTGTATTATCTTCTTTATCTTCATTGTACCTCGCATCCACCCCCACCGCAAGCAACTTCACCTGCTAGGTCTGTAGCGTCTTCGGTTTCAACTACCTTGGTCAAATCAATCTTATGGAGATGGCTGACCATTTCCTTATATTGCTCTTCCGAGATGTCTTCAAATGGAGCCTGAATGTAACTATGGTCAGAGAAAGGTAGCACACTTAATGCCGTAAAGTTTTCACGGTTGTCCCACATCCATTCGCCCACACCAACCCATTCATCTGGCTTGATGGTCACGGTGACCGATACATTGTTCTTGTTTTCACCCTTACGATGACCAGTCTTCACCCATTCCTTCCAGACCTTACTGGTACGAGCAAGTAAGTCTAATGCACTTTCTTGACGAGTAATTGCGCCCTTTGGTGCCTTTTGTGGAACAGAGATAACTGCTTGTTGCTTTGGCTTGAAGAATTCGTCTTCAACAATTTCTGGATGATTATCAATCAAATATTGGTAAATACTTTCGTTCTTACCAACGCGGATACGACGAACGTAGAAGTCATTATGCCAAGCGTGAATCCCAGAGGAAGTTCCTAATACTAGTGAGGAGGTTCCTTCGGGTTTGACTGTCGTTGAACGTGCTGCCTTGTTGGTTCCAATCATCTCTGCCACACGCGCATTTTCGTCCTTCACCATATTGGCAGCTTCCTTCATATTTAAATTGAGCACGGTACCAGAAGCAATACCTGTCATAGACACTCCAATGAGTGCTTCCTTTTCTGTCGTTCTCTTCCATATATCTCTCAAGTAGTGAAAGTTAGTATAACTTGCTTGCAGAGTTCCAATAAACGCAGCCGCTTTTGCACGTGCGTTGAAATCATCTTGGTCCTTGATGTCACCAGCGTTAATGGTGGTCAAGTTACAGAATTGGAACGGACGAAGTGAAATTTCTGCACAAGGATTCAATCCCCAGTTTGCATCATTGGTAAAGAAGAAACCAGGTTCTCCTGACCCACTCATCTCAATCTTCTTCCAGAGTTCCAAGAATACTTCCTTTTCAATCTTGTGGCGAACGATTACGGCTGAGTTGTTTGAACGACCACGTTGTGGGTTCTGTTCCCACCAGTTGCCGAACTTACAGGTCAACATATCATCATCATCTAAGTCAAACAATGAAATCATTGCAGAGCGGCGGATACCCCCTGACAATACGGCATCAGCGATGAAGCAGAGAATATCGTGTACTTCAATTGTAGTAAGTTGTTCGCCATTTTGCTTACGGTCAAATATCTTTTGTATATTGTGTAAGCAATCCTTGAGTGGTTCTGGACCTGGTGCCTTTCCGCCAGAAGTCAAGAGCAACGCACCCTTTGGACGAATATCAGAGAAGTCATATTCTGGAAGTGACTTGCCCTTCATATACGCTTCAATCATAACTTTTACGGCGTCTGCCCATCCTTCAATGCTGTCACCGACAAGGTAACGGCGTGACTTTATGGGCTTGTTAACAGGTGGAAGCTGTTCGATGTGGTTGCGCTGTACAGAATACCCAACTCCAGTACCAGACAACAATAGGAACATTACTTCACTGAACGCGTCTGTATGATTGATAGGAAGGAAGCAACAATTGTACAAACGTGCATTGTTGATTTGGATTGGCTTCCCTGCGAACTGTAGTGAACGCATAGAGGGAAGAACCTTCTTATCATATACGAATTGATATGCTGCTTCAATTTCATCTGCTAGCTTTGGAAACTTTTCCAAATGCATTGCCTTATTTCTATCAACCAATTCCTTCCAAGTTTCTCTGCGTTGCTTCTTTGGAAGGTACTTTGCATACTTCATGAATGTCGTGATTTCTGACAAAATTTTTGCTTCTAGTAACATCTCGTTTCTCCAACATCGTTAGGGGTTTGGGGTTAAATAAATACTGCGGTATTCTGTGAAAAATTAGGTGATTACCCAACGATATTTTTAATCCTCTAAGTCCATTTCTAGTAACTTCTTTGCGAGGTTCTGTCTCGTAACCGTATCTCCATTTTCCATCTGTTTCTTCAACATAATCCCCTTGGCGGAGGATTCGTCGTAAATTTCTATCTTTCCTACACTTGCGTCAATAATCATCGGGAAAGTCTGACCGTCTCCACCAAATCGATTCTTAATGATATGGGCTCGTCCAGTCTTATGAACCTTATCTTCTAGCTTCCGTGATATTGAAACAACCAAGTCGGCGGTCATAATCTTGCTGTATGATTCTGCAATCTTGTCAGCTTGAATAACCTCGTCCTGTAGTGCGCTTCGTTGGGTCTGTGAGGCTGTCCAGATAGGAACCTGCAACTCACCAGCCAATCCACGAAGCTCTTCGTAGACTGCCCCCAATTCCTGATATCGGGCGTCTGTTCTAGCATTTGCACTCATGAGGTCAGCATAGTCTACGATAATAAGGTCAGGCTTGAACCCCAACGAAGTCATCTGCTGAATGTGGGCCTGAATGGTGTGAGAAGTAATTGTACGGGCTGGATAATACTTAATGATAATTTCACCCTTAATCTTCTCAACCAAGTCATGAATCAGTTGTGGATTCTCTGGAATCTTGCCCGGCTCAATGCCAGTATAAATCGTATCATACCGAAGTCCGACATAGTTTTCATTGAGTTCAAGCGTATAGTGAACAACCTTCTTGCCTTTCTGCAGTGCGTTTGCACCAATCGTGGCAAGTGCCCAACTCTTACCGACACCAGATGGGGCAATGATAACACCAAGCTCACCACCCGCAAGACCACCACCGATGAGACTATCAAGAGCATCCCATCCAGTTGGAATCGTATTACGTGCATCCTTTGTCAGTCGCTTGTCTACATCCTTCTTCCAATCATGACCAACAGTCTTAGGCTGACCGCTTCGAAGTGCGTTGTCAACCAATACCTTGATTTCTCCATACTGACCAATTTGCAATAAATCAACTGACTTAATGATAGCAGACTTTAGAGTTTGGTTCTTTGCAAAGTCTAGAAAACTATCCTTGATATAATCCAAGTCGTTGTCCTGCATCTTGTGGAAAATACCACGCAGTGATTCTACAATAGAAGTACGCAGTGTATCATCCTTGATACTCTTGTTCATTTCAATTTTGAACACTTCAAAAGTAGGAAGCACTTTGTAATCATCGAAATAATCTAAAGTGGTTTCTACAATCCACTGATTTGCATCCAACTCAAAGAAGTTAGGATTGATGACATCATATGATTGTGCAACAAAGTCTGGAGAATTGAGCATTGCCGCCACTGCTTTCGCTTGAAAGCTTGGACCAAACTTTGCCAGAGTATCTACATTCTTATCATATTGTTTATGATTTACCATAATATCTCGCTAAAGGCGTAAAAGTAAAAGTAATCCATTCGTCATACTGCGGAATACTTCCTATAATCTTAGTGCGAACCATCAACTTTGTCAAGTCAGCCTTGCGCAGTGGTGGGCACCCTTCTTCAAACTTATGTAATATCTTCATCTTTGCATCGATGTTAATATCTACATCACGTAAATTCATCAGTTGTAAATTTCTATTTACCACGCTCGTATTATCTAATATGTTTTCTACAAGTTTTGGCTTCTTTTTAATATCAGCATATTTTTGTTCAAGCAAATTAAGATTGACTTCTATCTTGGGGTCAGCCAACTCTGGAATAAACTTCAACACCGTCTTTTCACCAGCACCCCTGATGCCATCAATGTTATCGCTCTTATCACCAAGCAGTGACCGATAGAATATAAAGTTATTTGGGTGAACACCGTATGTTTCCAATACAACATCCACATCAAATGTTTTCTTTTTCACTGGATTGTATAGTTTAACACTATCACTGACCATCTGTAAAAAGTCTTTGTCAGTAGAATAGATGATAGATGTACCATCCTTCTTCGTAACTAATTCGGAGAAATATGCAATAGCGTCATCTGCTTCTATGTTATCCAACGCGAGAATAGACACTGGTAGACATTCTACCATTTCCACAAGAGATACTAATTGCCACTTCATATTCTCTTTTTCCTGCTCATCTGTGGTCATGTCGTATTGCCTGTTCAGGCGAGTAGGTGGCTTTCTATTTGCTTTGTATTCCTTATAAATCTTTCGTCTACGCTGTGAGCCACCCTTACCATCAAAAACAAGTACAACTCTGGTAGGTTTGAAACTGCGAATAGCAAACCCCAATGACTTCATAAATCCAGACATTCCACCTATGTGATGTCCATCGTCATCTAAAGATGGAATAGCTGAGTAGCTTCGCATGAAGGTGTTGAGTGCATCAATAATAAGGACACGGGAATTATATCCTATGTCCCTATTGTCAAATTGCATATCATTAAACGCCTTCAATAAATCAGTCATTTAGCAATTGTTTCTTTGATGGTGAAACCTCATCCTCATCTTCGGCGGCTTCCTTGTTGACAGCCGTTGGGTCAAAATCCTTTTCATACTTCATGATGAGTGCTTCGCAAATCTTGTCATACAACTCACTCTTCCGTTCCTGATTTGATTCAAGGAACATTGGGAAGTCCTTTCCTTGGAACTTCTCATCATTGTACGAATACCAAGCGCCAGCTTGCTTGACAATTCCATTCTCCTTGAGAACATCAAGCCAACTGCTGTAGTCATCAATACCACGATTGAAATAGATGTCAAACTCTGCTTCGCGATATGGCGGACCTAAACGATTCTTCGTGACCACTGCTTTTGTGGTGATACCGATAATATTACCTGCAGAATCCTTCAGCTTACCGACTTGCGACAAACGAATGCGAGTGGAAGCATGGAATCCGATTGCCTTACCACCAGAAGTAGTGTAGGGGTCAGAGAACGCTGGAGCATTCATCTTCAACCGAAGCTGATTGGTAAATACCAATGCAATCTTTTCACGACCAAGAAGATTCGTAATCTTTCGCATCGCCTTACTGATAATGATGGACTTTGCAGTAGCGTAGCCATCCTTATTGAAATCTGCAGCCAGTTCTGTCTTGGTTGAGGCGGCGGCGACAGAATCAACTACGATAGTAACCAACTTGTCTTTCTTTGCAGACGAACGAACTTTTTCAATAATGTGTACGATGGAGTCAAAGATATCCTCAACTGTATCATGCTGAACATAGACAAGCTTCTTCATATCTACTCCAACTGCTTGGAAGAATTCATCATTGACCGCATTTTCGGTGTCAACTAGAACCGCAACACCGCCACGCTTTTGTGTAGTAGCGATAAGTGATGCACCAACAAGTGACTTGCCAGATGCTTCCAATCCAGTTAGTTCAGTAATACGACCAGCGGCAATACCACCATTAGGACGATTGCTAATTGCAATATCCAACATAGTGTTACCAGTGGAAATAAAGTCTGTTAGGTCGGTAGGTGTTTCTTCCTGACCGTCAAGGAAATATGCTACTTGTCCATCCTTATATAATTTATTCAAGCTATCTGCGATAACTTGTGCCAATTCATCGCGGTCTGCTGATGGAACTGGCTTCTTTGGTGATTTCATTTCTTTTGCCATAATAATTCCTTATGTAAAAAACACGCAGGTACTAGGTAGTTTTTAGGCTACCTAGCACACAGCGTGTCTTTGGTTAATTAATCGTCGTTAAAAAGTGCGTCGAACTCGTCAACAGCCTTCTTGACGTTTTCCTTCGGAGAAGCAGTCTCTGCAACAACTGACTTTGGCTCATCGTCGCGAGTGCTAGGAAGAACCGAATTATCAGGGTCAAGATACTTTTCAAGCGCAACCTTCAACTCATTATAGGTAGGCTCGGTGTAAAGCTCCTTGATATCGGGTTGCTCCGTCATCCACATTTTCATCTGTGCAGAGTCTGACGAGAGAGGAGTCTGCGAAGGCTTCACCTTTACAGAAGTCTTGGCAAAGTTTGTATCTGACTTCTCCTTTGGGATGTACTCAACTACGATGTCACGACCAGTCTTTGGGTCGGTGATATCACCATAATCGGGGTCAGAGATGTATGAAAGAAGCTCTTGATAAACCGTCTTACCAAACGAATAGAAGCGAACGCCCTTATCCTCTTCACCACGAACAATGACAGGGATATAAGTACGAAGCTTTGGCATGAACGGACGAGCCTCAGCATAACGCTCCTTCGGGTCACGTGATTGGTCTGAGCGGAGTGCATCGGCAAACTCCGCAATCGGGTCACGATTGCCATATGAAAGAGGTGAGAGATGGGTCTTGTTACCAAGATAGTGGAAGTAGAGTTCGATAAAGGGATTCTCGGGGTTATCCTTCCACGGGACGATACGGATGACTGTCTTTCCTTCCTTGGGCTTCCAGATTG
>Ga0315902_10011170_pt1 | contig 11812 bp, 6 predicted proteins | sample LakEriMetagenome_9_FD_203523 | JGI IMG/M metagenome (GOLD analysis project Ga0315902, IMG submission 203523) | Freshwater fungal communities from buoy surface, Lake Erie, Ohio, United States - Buoy 12 MA117 | ecosystem: Environmental > Aquatic > Freshwater > Lake > Lake biofilm | place: USA... | reverse complement strand
TACGCCAGTTCGACGCCCGGCGGCAGGCGGGCAGCGAGGTCGGCGTGGCGGACGTCGTGCGACATGTGCACGAAGAGCGTGCGGCGGGGGGCGACTCGGGCGACCACGGCCAGCGCCTCGTCGATGGAAAAGTGCGTCGGATGGCGGCTGGGCCGGAGGCAATCGAGCACGAGCGTGTCGAGGCCGGCGAGGAGCGGCCAGGTCTCGTCGGGAATCGCGTTGGTGTCGGTGCAGTAGGCCACGTCGCCGAACCGAAACCCGAGCACGTCGAAGGTGCCGTGCAGGAGCCGCAGCGGGATGACGCGGGCGCCGAGCAGGTCGAACGGCGTCGTGTCGATCCGCTCGAACGTGAGTTTGGGTACGCCCCCACCGGGGGGCGGCGCCGCGGAGAATGCGTAGTCGAACGCCCGTCGGATCCGCCGCTCCACCCGCTCCTCGCAATAGACCGGGATCGCCTTGCCCGAGCGGAAGCAGAGGGGCCGCACGTCGTCGAGGCCATAGACGTGATCGACGTGGTCGTGGGTGTAGAGGACGGCGTCGACCATTCCGATCCGCTCCCGAAGGAGCTGGCTGCGGAGGTCGGGGGTCGTGTCGATGAGCAGCGTGCCCCCCGGCAGGCCGAGCACGGCGCTCGTGCGGGTGCGGGCGTCCCGGGGATCGCCGCTCGTGCAGGTTGGGCAGCCGCAGCCCACCATCGGCACCCCCACGCTCGTGCCGGTGCCGAGAAAGAGCAGCCGGCCGGTCAGGTCGCGGAATGGTGGCGACGAATGGTCGTGCGACATGCCGGCATGGCCCGAGGTTGCTGTCGCAGGGGGCGGCCGTGCGACCGTGAGAGAATGTACCGCCACGGCCCCGAATCGTGGGCGCCCGACGCGCGGCCGCGGGATCGCCTTGACCCATGCGGCATGCGACCGCGACAATTCGCGGCAAAGGACACGTCCGCACATGCAACTTCTTGAACGCGTTTGGGATACGGTGAGCAGCGGTGCCGCCGGGATCGGCCCCCGCCTCGACCGGTTCCTGACCGGCCTGTTCGGCTCCTCCAACGCCCGGTTCCTCCGGCGGCTGGAGCCCAAGGTCGAAGCGATCAACTCGCTGGAGCCCAAATACCAGGCGATGTCCGACGCGGAGCTGCGGGCCCAGACGGCCGAGTTCCGCCGCCGGCTGGCCGCCGGCGAGACCCTCGACGACCTGCTCGTGGAGGCGTTCGCCGTCTGCCGCGAGGGGGGCCGGCGGTTCCTCGGCATGCGGCACTACGACGTGCAGCTGATCGGCGGCATGGTGCTCCACTCGGGGGCGATCGCCGAGATGATCACGGGCGAGGGCAAGACGCTCGTCGCCACGCTCCCGGCCTACCTCAATGCCCTCGAGGGGAAGGGCGTGCACGTCGTGACCGTCAACGACTACCTGGCCCGCCGCGACATGGAATGGATGGGCTCGCTCTACATGGGGCTCGGCCTCAGCGTCGGGGCGATCCAGTCGGGCATGGAGTCGGGCGAGCGGCAGAAGTCCTACGCCTGCGACATCACTTACGGCACGAACAACGAGTTCGGGTTCGACTACCTCCGCGACAACATGCGGATGGCGGCCCGGGGTGACGACCGCTTCCCGAAGAACGTGCAGCAGAGCCAGGGCCCGCTCAACTTCGCGATCGTCGACGAAGTGGACAACATCCTCGTCGACGAGGCCCGCACCCCGCTCATCATCTCGGGGCCGGCCCACGACGACGTCACGAAGTATTCGAAGGCCGACCAGATCGCGCGGCAGCTCCGCGCCGACCAGCACTTCGAGGTGAAGGAGAAGGAGCACACCGTCGCCCTCACCGAGGAGGGCGTGCGGACCGCCGAACGGATGGCGGGCGTGGAGAGCTTCTACACCGCCGGCAACATGGAGTGGCCGCACCTCATCGACAACGCGCTCAAGGCCCACTACCTCTACAAGCGCGACGTGAACTACGTCGTGCAGCAGGGGGAGGTGGTGATCGTCGACGAGTTCACCGGCCGCCTGATGCCGGGCCGACAGTGGTCCGACGGCCTCCATCAGGCGGTCGAGGCGAAGGAAGGCGTGCGGGTGAAGGAGGAGTCGCAGACCCTCGCCACCGTCACGCTCCAGAACTTCTTCAAGCTCTACAAGAAGCTCGGCGGCATGACCGGCACGGCCATGACCGAGGCCACCGAGTTCTGGAAGATCTACAAGCTCGACGTGATCGCGATCCCGCCCAACCGGGGCATGAAGCGGATCAACCATCCCGACGTGATCTACCGCACGGAGCGGGAAAAGTGGATCGCCGTGGCCGACGAGGTCGAGCGGGTCAACCGCTGGGACACGCTCGCGCTGACCGACGGCACCTGGCAGACCGGCCGGATCGTGTCGGAGACCGACGAGACCGTGACGTTCGTCCCCAAGGGGGAGCGGGTCGAGCAGACCCTGCCGCAGTCCAAGATCAAGCAGATCCAGCGGAAGGGGCTGCCCGTGCTCGTGGGCACGGTGTCGATCGAAAAGAGCGAGCGGCTCTCGGCGCTCCTGGAGAAGCGGGGCGTCGACCATCAGGTGCTCAACGCCAAGCACCACAAGCGGGAGGCGGAGATCATCGCCCAGGCCGGTCGGCTCGGGGCGGTGACGATCGCCACCAACATGGCCGGCCGCGGCACCGACATCATTCTCGGCGGCAACCCCGACACGCTCGCCTGGGCGAAGCTGCAGGACACGTATCCCACCCGGCTCGACGTGCCGAAGGAGGAGTGGGACGCCCTGGTCAGGGAGATCTCGACCCGCGAGAACATGAAGGCCGAGGGGGAGCTCGTCCGCGAGATGGGCGGCCTCCAGATCATCGGCACGGAGCGGCACGAGGCCCGCCGCATCGACCTCCAGCTCCGTGGCCGCTGCGGACGGCAGGGGGATCCCGGCTCGAGCCGGTTCTTCCTCTCGCTCGAAGACGACCTGATGCGGATCTTCGCCGGCGAGTGGGTGAAGAACGTGCTCACGCGGCTTGGCATGCAGGACGGCGAGGCGATCGAGAGCCGGATGGTCACCCGCCGGGTCGAGGCCGCGCAAAAGAAGGTCGAGGAGCGGAACTTCGAGATTCGCAAGAACCTCCTCGAATACGACGAGGTGATGGACGAGCAGCGGAAGCGGGTCTACGGCTTCCGGCAGAAGATCCTCGACCACACCGACGGCGACGCCGACTGCCGCGAGATGATCCTCGAGATGGTGGATCGGCAGATCGACCAGCACATCGGCAGCTTCCTCGACAAGGACTACGGGCCGCAGTCCTACGCCACCTGGGCGTCTTCGCAGCTGGCCTGCGAACTCGAGGGCAACGACTTCCGCGGCATGTCGCCGGAGGAGGCGGAGCGGCGGGCCGTGGACGAGGCGGTGCGGCAGTCGGAAGGCCTGATCTACGAGGCCGTCGAGGAGAACCTGCCGACGGGAGAGGACGAGAGCGAGTGGAACTGGTCGGCGCTGGCCACGTTCGCCAACGCCCGCTGGAAGCTCTCCGTGAACGACCGCGACCTCAAGCGGGTGGGCCGCGACGGCGTGGCGGAGTTTCTCCAGGACAAGGCCCGGGAGGCGCTCCACCGGATCGACCTCTCCGAGGGCTCGCGGTTCCTGGCGGGTGATTTCGGCCTGGCGAGCGCCTGCGGCTGGACGGAGTGGCGATTCGGAGTCCAACTCGGCCAGCAGGAAATCGCCGCCCTCAAGGCGGCCGGCGGCGATGCCGAGGCGGCCAAGAAGATCGTGAAGCGGATCGCCCGCGAGGTCTACGCCCACCGGGAGATCGAGTATCCGGTGCTGGTCGGCATCTCGCACTTCAGCGTGAGACTGCCAGACGGCAGCCGCGGCATCGACCGCGAGGGGCTCCTGCAGTGGGCACGCGAGCGGTTCGATCCGAATCTCACGGATGCCGATCTCGGCGGCACCGACCTCGCGCAGCTGCGGTCGGCACTCGCCGCCGCGAGCCGCCGCCGCCACGAGCGGGGAGACGATCCCCGGCCCGAGATGAAGCGGATGGAGCGGGCCGTGCTGCTCCAGATCCTCGACAACGCCTGGAAGGACCACCTCCTCGCGATGGACCACCTGCGGTCGAGCGTGGGCCTCCGCGGCTACGCCCAGGTCGACCCGAAGGTGGAATACAAGCGGGAAGGCATGCGGACGTTCGACCTGATGTGGAAGGCCATCGACGAACGGGTGGTCGACATCGTCTACCGGATCGAGCAAGTGGAGGACGACGCACTGCGGAGCACGTTCCGCGAGACGGCGGCGATCCATGCGGACGCCTCGGCGGCAGGGATGACGGCCGCCGCGCAGCCCGCGGCCGCCGGCGGCGAACTGCCGGAGCCATCCCGCGGCGAGCCGGCCCGCCCCGAGCCGATCCGAAACATGGCGGAAAAGGTGGGCCGCAACGACCCCTGCCCCTGCGGCAGCGGCAAGAAGTTCAAGAACTGCTGCGGCAAGAGCAGCGGCGTGGCCGCCGGCTGATCACGTCGCGAACTCGCCATCCCGCTTTTTGAACCAGCGGTCGGCCGCCACGGGCTGCTGCCGCCACGCCTCCCTGAGCCCCGCCGCGAGCGCCCGCAGCGCCTCGGGGAACGTCGCATAGGTGGCCCGCCGGTAGGCCTCCCACTCGGGCAGCTGCTCCATGATCCGCCGGTGGGCGACGCCGAGGTTGTGGTAGGGAATCGCCGGAAAGAGATGGTGGAGCGCGTGGTATCGCAGGCCCACCGGGAAGAGCACCGCGGCGAGCGGCGTGCGGCCGACCACGTTCAGGGAGTCGTCGAGCTGGCCGGCAAAGCCCATGCTCTCCCCCGCGCTGCGGTAGCGGTGGGCCGCGAGCGTGCGGACGTGGTTGAGCCCGAGCGCGAGGAGGGCGAGGGCGTAGATCTTCACCGGCATCTGCCAGCCCAGCGGGATCACGGCCCGGCCCAGGTGCACCTCGTTCACGAGAAAGCAGGCGGCCAGGTGAAGCGCCCGCAGGAAGCAGGCGATCTCGATCGCCGCCCAGAGGCCGCGCGGTGCATCGGCCGGCACGGCGCGGCGATGCCGCAGATTGATCACTAGTGGCGAGCAGCGCTCGAGCACGAATCGCCGCAGCCGCGGATGCAGGAACGAGACGGGCGTGAGCAGGAGAAACCGCACCGTCGCCAGCAGCGGCAGCAGCAGAATCTGCCCGAGGTAGGCGAGCAGGGTGCCGAGCCGGGCCGTACCGAGCGGCAAATACTCCGCGTCGCGGGGCGTGCCGTAATGGCGGGCGCTGTGGTGGTCGAGATGGTGCTCGTAGAGGAACGACGGCATCAGGAACGGGATGCCGACGAGCAGGTTCCACGTCGCCGCGAAGCCCCGCATCTCGCCCCGCCGAAAATGCACGATCTCGTGCATGAACAGCGACGCCCGAAACAGGGCGCAGCCGGCGACGAGCCAGGCAACCGCCTGCACGGCCGCCGGGGCCCGCGGGGCGAGGTACACCGTGGCCGCGCCGTACCCCACGACGATGCTCACGAACATGTCGATCCAGTAGATCGCCGGCCGCGGCACGAGCAGGTCGGCCACGAGCCGCCGTGCCCGCACGATGGGCTCGTCGCGCCGAGACTCGGTCTGCCGGACGGTCGCCATGGAAGTGCTCACCCGGTTTCCATCGGCCACGACACCCCCTCTTCTTGAGGGGCCTCCCGCCGTCGCCGTCCGGGTGCACGTCACTCAGGCCGCCGCGGACCCGGTATATTCCCGCTCGGCAACGGCATCAGCACGAAGGAGCGTCCTCTGCCGCGTCTTGACCCCCCTGCCCGCACCGGACACGCCTCAACGCTTCCACCCGCAGGGGCCCGACCGCTGCCCGGCCCGCTGCTCGATGCTGCGTACCTGCTCGTCGCCCTCGTGGCGTTGCCCTGGGTCGCGTGGCGGAAACTCTCCGGAGCGAGACCCGTCGCGGCCCCGTGGACGCGGTTCACCGGTGGCATCACGGCGCCGCCGCAGCCGCAACCGGGCGTGCCCCGCATCTGGCTGCATGGCGTGAGCGTGGGTGAAGTGCAGCTCCTGGCGGCGCTCGCGGGCGAGCTGCGGGCGCAGGCCGAGGCGGCCGGCCGGAGCATCGACTGCGTCGTCTCGTCGTCCACGACCACCGGCCTCGAGCTGGCCGCGAAACGCTTCGGCTCCGACCGCACATTCCCCTGCCCGCTCGACTTCACCTGGGCTGTCGATCGCGTGCTCGACCGCGTGCGACCCGACCTCATCGTGCTCGGCGAGCTCGAGCTCTGGCCCACGCTGCTCTCCCGGGCCGCCCGCCGCGGCGTCCCGGTGGTCGTCGCCAACGGCCGGATGAGCGAACGGAGCGCCACGGGCTACGGCCGCGTCGCCCCGCTGGCCCGGCGGATGCTCGGCCTCGTCTCGACCGTCGCGGCACGGTCGCAGGCCGACGCCGACCGGTTCGCGGCGCTCGGCGCCCGCGACGTCGTGGTCACCGGCTCGCTCAAGTTCGACGGCGTCCGTGGCGACCGCGCCGCGCCGGATGTCGTGCGGCTCCGCCAACTGGCCGGCTTCGCGGCGACCGACGTCGTGTTCATCGCCGGCAGCACGCAGGCGCCGGAGGAAGCGCTCGCCCTCGATGCCTTTCGGTCGTTCGCGGCGGATCACCCGGAGCTCCGCCTCGTGATCGTGCCCCGGCACGTCGAGCGGACCCCCGAGATTGCGGCGCTCCTCGATGCCTCGGGCCTGCGGTGGCAGCTCCGCAGTCGCCTCGATGGAAGGCCTCCTGATCCCGCCAGCCGCGTGCTGTTGATCGACACGACCGGCGAACTCGGCTGGTGGTGGGGCACGGCCGCGATCGCGTTCGTAGGGGGCAGCCTCGATGGCGTCCGTGGCGGTCAGAACATGCTCGAGCCCGCCGCCTACGCCGCGGCCGTGAGTTTCGGGCCATACACGCGGAACTTCCGCGACGAAGTCCGCCGGCTGCTCGACGCCGACGCGGCCGTCGTCGTCGCCGACGGCCCCGCCCTCACGGCCTTCGTCCGCCGCTGCCTCGTCGAGCCCGCCTGGGCCGCCGCACTCGGGAACCGGGCGTCGGCGCTCGTCGCCGCCCACCGGGGCGCCACGGCCACGACCGCCCGCCTCATCCTCGACAGACTGGGGCCGGCGAACTGACCTCGCGCGACGCGGCCGCGGGCTTCAGGAGGTGATGCCCCGCGGGGGGCCAGCGGAACCCGGCGTCGATGGCGAAGCGGCAGAGCCGGCGGAGGGTCGCCTCGTCGAGCGGCGGAGCCGGCAGGTCGGGCACGGCGCGGCTCGTCGCCGTTACGTCGAATTCCGGATCGTCACGCCAGTAGGCGCGGTAGACCTCCATCTGATCGCCGAAGAGTCGTGCAAGGACCGCGGCATCGCACGCCGATGCAGGCGTACGGACGCCGGCCACTTTTGGCCGCTCCGCCATCTCCATCACCATCTGTTCGAAGATACGGCACAGGAGCCCCACGCTGGTGGGGCGCGTGGACGCCAGGTGATACGTGCCGCCATGCAACGATGGGTCGCAAATGATCCGTGTCATCACCGCCGACACCCAGTCGACCGGCACCAGGTTCTTCCGCTCCGCGCCAGTCATGCCCAGCACGTCGAGCAGCGAACCCGGCTCGAGCGACGCAAGCAGGAACGACTCGACGAATGGCTGCACGATCCGCAGCGGCTTGTAGAAGCCATGGAACGTGCTCGTAAAACCATGCACGAGGTCGCCGACGACGATGCTCGGCCGATACACCGTGCGCACGTCGAGCCAGTCGGCGTCCCGCACCGCCCGCTCCGACTCGAGCTTGCTCCGCTCGTAGTCGTTGCCCGACGTCTGGCCGACATCGAGTTCCGTTTCGAACACCCGGCCGCGGCGCAGGCCGCAGACATAGGCCGTGGAAACGTGGTGGAGCCGGCGGAGGCCGGCCGTGCGACAGAACGCGAGCACGTTGGCCGTGCCGCCGACGTTGCTCGCATACGGCTCGCCGTCGCTCTCGCGCCGGTCGAACGCCAGGCTCGCCGCGGAATGCACGACCTCGCCGACATTCGCTGCGACCCACTCCTGCGCCGATGCGGGGAGCCCGAGCCCCGGCGACCTGACGTCCCCCTCGAGGATCACCGGCCGCGGCACCTCGACACCCGCCACCTCGCGCCAGTCGCACAGGAGCTCGTCGACCCGTGCCTCGGCACCAATCGTCTTGGCGCCGCGCACCAGCACGACGACCCGCCGACCCTGCGCCGAGAGATCGTGGAGCAGGAAGCGGCCCAGCAGACCGGTGGCGCCGGTGAGCAGGATAAAGGGGGAATCGCTCGTCCTAGACATGGATCGCGGCCCCGCCATCGACGACGATGGTCTGCCCCTGCACGAGATCCGACAGCGGCGAGGCGAGGAAGAGGACTGCGTCGGCCACGTCCTTGGCCTCCAACACCCGTGTGCCCATCATCGTCTTGGACGTGCGGCCCGCGAACATCTCCGCGGCGCCCGGGAGCCGCCGTGTCGAGTCGGTCTCCACCAATCCGGCCTCGACCACGTTGACGTTCACGCCACGGTCGCCGAGTTCGAGCGCCCAGTGGCGGGCGAACGCCGTGAGGGCCGCCTTCGAGCCACCGACGAGGCCATACATCGGCAGCGCCATGTGCGTGCCGTGGCTCGAGAGCACGACCACCTTGCTGCGACCTTCCGCCGATTCCAGTAGCGGCGCCGCCGCCTTGAGCAGGTGCACGAGCGACAGCACGTTCGTATGCATCGCGGCGTCGAAGTGCCGCTGCGTCGTAGCGGCCAGCGGCCGGAAGCCCCCCGTGGCGGCACTGTGCACGAGGATGTCGAGGCCGCCGAACTCGGCCTTCACGAAGCCGATCATCTCCTCGACGTCTTCCTCCTCGCCGACGTCGGCGCGGATGCAGGCGGCATTGCGCCCCATGGCGGCGATCGCCTCCGCCACCTCCTCGGCCTCTCGGCCGCTCGTGACGTAATTGACGACGATGTCGGCGCCGGCTTCGGCGAGCCGCAGCGCACAGGCCTTGCCGATGCCGCGGCTCGAGCCGGTGACGAGGGCCACTTTTCCTGTGAGATCGATCATGTCATCGGCTCCCTGACGGATGGACGCTCGTCGTCGACGAGGCCGCCACGGCGACGGCCACGAGGTGCATGCCCGCCATCGCGAAGACACCCTGGCCGCGGGCACGTCCAAGCCCGCAGCGGAGGCTCCAGCGAAAGCCGGCGGGCCGAAGATCCTCGATCACCACGGAACGCGGCCGGAATCCATCGTCGAGCCGGGCGGCCTTGAAGGCGGCCTCTTTGGCCCCCCAAAGCCGCGCACGAACGAGGCCGTCGTCGTCGATGAGCAGATCGAGCTCGTCGACCGTGAACCAGGCATCGAGCGAACGGCCGGTCTCCGCGGGATCGACGATGTCGAGGCCGACGCCAGCCGTGGCGCAGGCTGCCGCTCCGATCATCGTGCCACTGTGGGAGACCGATACGGAGACGGCAGCCGCCCTTCCCCGCACCATCGCCACCGGGCGGCCCGATGGCATCAGCGCGGCGACGCGAACCAGATGCCTTTCGCATCCGATCCCGGCGGCGACGACATCCTCGGCGAGCCGGGAGGCGGCAGCGGAGACCCCCATGCCCTCCGCCACCTCGTCGACGGAAAGGTCGACGAGGCAGCCGGCGACCTCGATGCCGCGGCTGATGCGGTGGCAGGGAACGCTCGTCCGTGGTGGGCAGTCGATCATCCGCGTCCTCGCTCGGCGGCCAGGACCGCCAGATGCAGCCCGTCGAGCGCCAGGAGCGCACGACCGTCGTCGCCAAACAGCACCAGGTCGTAGAGGCTCTCCCGCGCGTCGTTTCGACGGAAAAGGAGCCGCATGATGCACGTCTCGCCGCTCCGCGGCCTGCCCGTGATTCGCAGCCGCTCGAACCTGACCGGCACTTCCACCCGCAGCCCGCAGAGGATGTAGGAGTAGACGCCGCAGGCAACGATGCAGCCATCGAGCAGCGCGGCCGGCACGGTCCAGCCCGCGGCACCGCGCGGGGCGGCGACGACGTCGGCCGGCGGCGCGACGAGGCGGCCCCAGCCGCCGCTGCGGTCGAGGAACAGGCCCGTCAGCGTGCGGAAGGAGCCACCGTGCCAGAGCGGCGCGTCGTCGGCATACACCATCGGGTTGAATGGCAGCGGCGGCTCGGACTTCCGTTCCACGATCGACGCGGCCACACCCGTGGAGACGATTCCGCGGACGTGCATCCGCTCCTCGGCCACCGGCTGCCCAGCGGCATTCTCCGTGGCGACCCAGCCCATCGCTTTCACGGTCCCGGCGTCGCCGGCGGCCACCTCGACCCGCACCAGCCGCGGCTGGTCGGTCGGAAACGCGATCGGTCGCTCGACGATGAAGTCGCGAATCTCCTGCACCTCGCCGCACGCCCCGGAGGCGATCGCCGCCTGCGCGAGAAGCTCCGCTCCGATCACGGCCGGCAGGAGCGGCCGCCCGAACTGCAGGTGGTCGAGGAGGAATCGGTCCCTGGTCGGGTCCAGTCGGAACGTGACGTCCGTCGAACCGACGTTCTCGCTCACCTCTGCCACGAGACTGCCGTGTTCGGCGGCCGCGACGGTCGCGATCGCATCCGGCACACAGGCCGGTTCCGTGACCAGCACCTCGGCCTCCGGCAGGCCGGCCTCGAGCTCGTCCATGAAGCGGCCGACGCCCTCGGCGACAGGCATGAACTTCAGGCCGAACTGCTCCAGCACGAACCGGCTCTCCGGCCGGCTCGCCATGCCCACCTCGTCCCAGGCATGCCAGTGAAAAACCGTCGCCCGCAGGCCGCTCCGGCGGCGGGCGCCAAGGATCTTCGCGAGCATGTCGTTGGCCAGCGAATAGTCGGCCTGACCGTGGCCGCCCAGCCGACCGCTCGTCGAACCGAAGCCCACGACCGCCTCGAGCGCCGCCGGATCGAGCGCCGCCAACAGGTGCTCGATCCCGACGCACTTCGGGCCGAGCGTGGCGGCGAGCCCCTCGAACGTCTTCTTCTCGAAGCGGCAGGCCGATTCGAATCCGGCACCATGCAGCACACCCCGCACCGGCCCCATCTCCCGCACGACCCGCTGCACGAGCGACCGCACGGCGGGCTCGTCGGCGAGATTGCAGGCGAAATACCGCGCATCGACTCCGGCCTCGCGGAACCGGGCCAGCGATTTCTCAATCTCGATCGACTTCTCGACCTCGAGCCATGCCGACCGCGGATCGATCCCCTGGCCGCGGGCGTCCAGCATGACGCGGCCCTTGAGTTCCTTGAGCCCGGCCTCGTCGAGCGCGAACCACGCGCGGTCGACGACGACGGGAAGCGTGGATCCGACGAGGGCGAGCACGAGCCCGTGCCGCCGGCCGAGTTCGCGGGCGCACGCCGCCGTCACGCCCCGCGCTCCTCCGGTCACGATCCACACGCTTCCACGGACCAGCGAGGCAAGCGGCTCGGCTGGCTGCGGCCCCTGCTCGGAGGGCACGACGGTCACCCGCCTGCCGTTCACGAGGCCGACCTCGACCGGACCGGCGGCATCCTGCATCTCGTCGACGACGGCAGCTGCGAGCTGCGACGGGGCGACAGCCTGCGGCGCATCGACCACGCGCACGTGCAGCGCGGGAAACTCACGGGCGATGCCCTTGAACAGACCGGTGACACCGCCGCCTTCGACACAGCCGATGTCGCCCGAGATACCGAAATCACCGCCGAGGTCGACCACCGCGGTGAGCGAGGCCGAGGCCACGTCACCCGCATTGCCCCGCATCATGATCCACCGCTGGCAGGCGACGAACGGCGCGACGACGGCCG
>Ga0315902_10011168_pt1 | contig 11815 bp, 11 predicted proteins | sample LakEriMetagenome_9_FD_203523 | JGI IMG/M metagenome (GOLD analysis project Ga0315902, IMG submission 203523) | Freshwater fungal communities from buoy surface, Lake Erie, Ohio, United States - Buoy 12 MA117 | ecosystem: Environmental > Aquatic > Freshwater > Lake > Lake biofilm | place: USA... | reverse complement strand
GCAGGCAGATCAATAGCTGCTGGAATTGCGCGAAATGTCATTTACTTCTCCATCTTCATAACTTTCGAAAATGGAGGGACGGTTTTCGCAACTTAGCGATCACCGCGGTACCACCCGCCTTATCCATCGCTTAACTGCAAAGAGCCAGAAGTAGCAACAGATCACTTATTTACTAGCGTTCATGTTCCAGTTCTACCGCGGCAACCGCCGCCTCTTCTGGAACGCTCGCAGGTGATGGCCTGGTCATTGCGCTTTGAACCTGTGTGAATTCTATTCCAGGCATAGGCTGGCCACCAAAATTTGGCTTACTTTGAACCACTTATCCCGTTACTTTGTGGATTTTTAGCGGACTAGCGCGGTGGCGCGAGTGGCATTTAGCGCTTATTCAGCATAAGGTGCCCCGCGTGCCTACCAAAAAAAGTGCTAAACCCGCTGCAAAGAAAGCCCCTGCCAAAAAGGCAGCCCCAGCGAAGAAAGCAGTAGCTAAGAAGGCTCCAGCCAAGAAAGCCGCGCCTGCCAAAAAAGCCGTAGCTAAAAAGGCAGCGCCAGTTAAGAAAGCCGCGCCAGTTAAGAAAGCCGCGCCAGTTAAGAAAGCGCCAACAAGTGTTGCCCGCCCAGCTGCCACTAAGCCAGCTTCGAGCAAAACAATTGGTAAGCCATTTCCGGCTAAAGCTGGTTCAAAAACCACAATTAGCGTCGATGAAAAATCACAAACTGTAAGTGTTAATACTGTTGTGATTGCACCAGTTGAAGTTGTGGTTGAAGAGCGACGTTTAGTAATGCCACCACCACCGCGTCCTAATAAGAGTAGTAAAAAGGTTGCACCACTTAAGCCGCTTAAGGCTGCACCGTCTCCATTGGTTGCCGCTGAAAATGAAGGCGCATGGACAGCCGCTGAACTCAAAGCTATCCGCAACGAGATTTCCAAAGAGCTGGTTCGCCTCAAGGATGAATTAGCAAAAGTTGAAATCGAAATGGATGACTTGATCCATTCTTCATCTGAAGGCGCTGGCGATGATCAGGCAGATGCTGGTACAAAAACTTTCGAACGCGAACACGAAATGTCACTTGTCATCAATGCTCGTGACATGGTTCTGCAAACCGAGCGCGCTCTCGAACGCATTGATTCCAAGACTTATGGCCTCTGCGAAGAATGTGGAAACACAATTGGCAAAGCCCGCTTACAGGTTTTCCCTCGCGCAACGCTCTGCATGATCTGCAAAGCTAAGGAAGAACGGCGCTAACGTGCGCCGCCTCTATTTAGTCGCGGCACTTACCTGGGGGCTGGACTTATCCTCCAAAATTTGGGCAGTTAATAACCTTTCAGCACGTAACCCGGTTGAAATTCTGGGCTCTTTTTTTCAACTAACTTTGGTTCGAAACCCTGGTGCTGCCTTTAGTTTTGCAACTGGCGCAACAATTATCTTCACCTTTATTTCAATTGCGGCAGTCGTCACTATCGTTTATTACAGCAGTAAAATAACCTCACTATGGTGGGCAACTACTCTTGGCTTAGTGTTGGGAGGGGTTCTAGGAAATTTAACTGATCGACTATTTAGAAGCCCAGGCTTTCTTAAGGGCGAAGTTATTGATTGGCTCGAGTTAACCCGTTGGCCAGTATTTAATCTGGCTGACAGTGCGATCGTAGTTGCTGCGTTCCTAGCAATAGTTTTAACAATTAGAAATGTTGGGCCAGTAGATGTCACAAAGTAGTAGCAATCGCGAGTTACGCACACTTGCCGTGCCCGAAGGAGTAGCGGGCGAACGAATCGATAGCGCTCTTACGCGAGTTTTAGGTCTATCTCGAACTGCAGTTGTGCGACTTCTTGAAGATGGCGATATAACTACTGATGGTCGCGCTCTTCAAAAATCTGAGCGAGTAGAAGCCGGACAGATAATTGAAGTCCTTTTGCCTGCTCCACTAAATCCTGATCCAATTCCTTTGACTCCAATTGAAGGTCTCACCGTTATTTACGATGATGATGCAATTGTGGTGATTGATAAACCAGTTGGTTGCGCTGCGCACCCGAGCCCTGGCTGGAATGGTCCAACCGTGGTTGGTGCACTGACCGCTGCTGGTTACACAATTACTACAACCGGGCCAGCCGAACGAGCCGGCATAGTTCATCGCCTAGATGTTGGAACCTCAGGGTTAATGGTGGTCGCAAAATCAGACCAGGCATATCACGTACTAAAAGATGCTTTTCGCGATCGCACAGTTGAAAAGATTTATCACGCACTTATTCAAGGTCATATTGATCCATCAAGTGGCACCATTGATGCACCGATTGATCGTCACCCAAAAGAAGATCACCGATTCGGCGTAGTTGCTAACGGCAAGATCAGCATTACTCACTACGAAGTTATTGAGTATTATCGTTCAGTCTCGCTGGTTCAAGTAGAACTAGAAACTGGCCGCACGCATCAGATTCGAGTGCACTTCTCTGCCCTCCATCATCCGCTTGTTGGCGACACTACTTATGGGGCAGACCCAGTATTAGCGAAAAGTTTAGGCATGGCGCGACCTTGGCTTCATGCCTTAGAACTACGATTTGCCCACCCAATTACTGGGGCACCAATGTCCTTTAAGGCACCTTATCCAAGTGACTTACAAGCTTCATTGGGGCTACTCAGCGACGCGGTTCTTCCATAATTAACGGCTTGCGGAAAGAAGATCTCCATCTAAATGTCTGACTCATTCGTTCACTTACACGTACACACCGAGTATTCGATGCTCGATGGTGCGGCGCGCGTTGGCGAATTAGTTCAGGCAGCGGCTCAGCAAGAAATGCCAGCGATTGCAATGACCGATCACGGAAATGTTTTCGGTGCTTTTGATTTTTATAAGCAAGCAGCCAAAGCTGGCATTAAACCAATCATCGGAATTGAAGCCTATGTTGCTCCCGATTCTAGATTCAATAAGAGTCGCGTTAAGTGGGCCGATGGCGGCGAAGACGATGTTTCAGGTGGTGGCGCATATACCCACATGACGATGTTGGCAGAAAATAATGTTGGCCTGGCAAATCTTTTCCGACTTTCTTCATTGGCATCGCTCGAAGGTTTCTATTACAAGCCACGTATGGATCGTGAATTACTTTCAAAGTATGCCGAAGGAATCATTGCAACCACTGGTTGCCCAGGTGGCGAGATTCAAACTCGATTGCGCATGGGTGCGTATAAAGAGGCGCTTCGCGCGGCAAGTGATTATCGCGATATTTTCGGTGCCAATAATTTCTTCCTCGAATTAATGGATCACGGCATTGAGATTGAGACTCGAGTCAAAGCCGATCTAATGAAGTTAGCTAAAGAGCTAAAGTTGCCGCTACTAGCTACTAATGACCTTCACTACACTGCCAAAGCTGATGCCAAGTCACACGAAGCATTGCTCTGTGTTCAATCGGGTTCAACTTTGGCTGATCCAAAACGCTTTAAATTTGATAACGATGAGTTTTATTTAAAAACCGCCACCGAAATGCGTGAGCTCTTTAAAGAACTACCTGAAGCATGCGATAACACTTTACTTATCGCGTCACGTTGTGATGTGAAATTACGTGAGAACGAAAATTTGATGCCAGTTTTCCCGGTACCTGCTGGTGAAACCGAAGTTACTTGGCTAGTTAAAGAATCCCAAGCTGGTTTATCGCGTCGATTAAATGGTGAAGTCCCTGCCGAATATTCAGAACGCTTAAATTATGAACTTGAAGTTATGAACAAGATGGGTTTCCCGGGCTACTTCTTAGTGGTTGCAGATCTAGTTTCACATGCGCAAAGCCAAGGTATACGAGTCGGCCCCGGTCGCGGTTCTGCCGCTGGTTCACTCGTTGCTTACGCATTAGGTATTACCGGACTAGATCCAATCGAACACGGTCTCTTATTTGAGCGATTCCTAAATCCAGAACGTATCTCAATGCCTGATATCGATCTGGACTTCGATGAACGTCGACGTAGCGAGATGATTCGTTATGCCACAACAAAGTATGGCGAAGACCGCGTTGCCCAGATAATTACTTACGGCACCATCAAGTCCAAGCAAGCGATTAAAGATTCAACCCGTGTTCTCGGCTACCCATATGCAATCGGAGAGCGATTAACTAAAGCCCTGCCACCAGCTGTGATGGGTAAAGACATTTCCCTAGGTGGTGTTTTTAATCCGCAAGATGATCGATATGGCGAAGCTAACGAATTCCGCCAACTTTATGAAACTGATCCTGATAGCAAAGTTGTAGTTGATACTGCTCGTGGCCTCGAAGGTTTAAAGCGCCAATGGGGTGTCCATGCTGCAGGTGTAATTCTCTCGGCCCAACCGTTGCTAGATGTTATTCCAATTCATCGTCGCGAAGCAGATGGCGCAATCATTACGCAGTTCGATATGGGCGCTTGCGAAGCTACTGGTTTGCTGAAAATGGATTTTTTAGGGCTGCGAAACCTTTCCGTCCTTGATGACTGTCTACTAAACATCAAAGCAAACCGTGGCGAAGATGTAGTACTCGAGACGCTGAAACTTGATGATAAGAAAACTTACGAACTACTCGCGCGCGGAGACACCTTGGGTGTATTTCAACTCGATGGTGGCCCAATGCGCGCACTTCTTAAGAGCTTAGCGCCAGATTCATTTGCCGATATTTCCGCAGTCATTGCGTTGTATCGCCCAGGTCCAATGGGTGAAAATGCGCATAACAACTACGCCGATCGTAAGAATAAACGTAAGCCAGTTGAACCAATCCATGCTGAACTTGAGAAACCGCTAGAAGAAATTCTGGGGGATACCTACGGACTTATTGTTTATCAAGAACAGGTAATGGCAATTGCCCAAAAAGTTGCCGGGTTCTCACTCGGCCGCGCAGATCTATTGCGCAAAGCTATGGGTAAAAAGAACCGTGATGTTCTAGATAAAGAGTACGTTCACTTTGAGAGTGGTATGCGCGAGAATGGTTTTTCCCCAGCTGCAATTAAACGTCTTTGGGATGTTCTAATTCCGTTCTCTGATTACGCATTCAACCGTGCGCACAGTGCAGGCTATGGCATGGTCTCGTATTGGACTGGTTATCTCAAAGCTAATTATCCGGCCGAATACATGGCTGCACTATTAACTAGCGTGCGTGACGATAAAGATAAATCGGCTTTGTATCTATCTGAGTGTCGCCGAATGGGTAGCAAAGTTCTACCACCTGATGTCAACGAATCAGACGCTGAATACACTCCACGCGGAACCGATATTCGCTTTGGTTTGGCCGCAATTCGTAATGTTGGCGAAGGTGTGGTTGCTTCAATTAAAGCTGCGCGCGAAGCTAAAGGCCGCTTCACTTCTTTCGGTGATTTCTTAGCGAAAGTCGATGCACAAGTTTGCAACAAGAAGACCATTGAATCTTTGATCAAGGCTGGCGCTTTTGATTCCCTGGGCGAATCACGAAAAGGTCTAATGAGTATTCACCTTGAAGCAATTGATTCAGTCATCGAAAGCAAACGCGCTGAAGCTATTGGCCAATTCGATTTATTCGGCGGCGACAGCACCACATCTGTAGCAACTATGGAAGTTCAAGTTCCAACTGGCGAATGGGATAAAGCGCTTTTGTTGAGCTATGAACGAGAGATGCTGGGCCTCTATGTGTCAGACCATCCACTTTTAGGCGTCGAACATATTCTGCGCGCAAGTGTTTCTAAATCAATCTCTGAGTTAATTGATGAAGGCGGCGATCATGAACAAATCGTTACCATCGGTGGATTGATCACAGGCATTACGCGCAAAATTACTAAGACTGGTTCTAACTGGGCAGTGGTTAATATCGAAGATCTCGAAGGTGCTCTCGAAGTGCTCTTCTTCTCAAATACTTATAATCAATATGCCCTCACCTTAACGACTGACCGGGTTGCACTTATTCGTGGACGAGTAGATCGTCGCGAAGATCAACTTCGATTTACCGCACTTGAAGTTACTTTTCCAGATATTTCACAAGGTCCAGCTGGACCGCTAGTTATCACTATGCCAGTGGCTCAATGCACGCCACCAATAGTTGATCGCTTAAAGGAGATCTTGCGCACTCATCCCGGAAAGCGTGAAGTTCATCTGCAATTAGAAGAACCCGCTGGTAACACTGTTATGAAACTGGATTTTAAGGTTACCTCGTCACCAAGTTTGAGCGCTGATCTCAAAGCTATCCTCGGGGTTAATTGTCTGCAGAACGTATAGCTCTTATTAGTAGAATATGGGAGTGATAAGAACCCTCGATCTGCGTGGTCGCAACTTAAGTAAAGCCCAGATAAATCGCGAAATTCCGCGCGCTCGGCTTGATGTTGAAACCGCCATGGTTGCTATTGCACCGATTCTCGAGCGCGTAAAAAATGGTTCAGAAGAAACCTTGCGCGAGTTAGCTCAAGAATTCGATGGCGTTAAACCAGTCAATATTCGAGTGCCACAAGCAGCACTTGATCAAGCACTTGCCGAATTAGATCCAGCGATTCGCACAGCACTCGAGCTTTCAATTTCGCGAGTTCGTAAAGTGCACGAAGATCAGGTGCGTAGCGTCAAAAGTGTTCAAGTAGTTGAGGGCGGCACGGTTACTGAAAAATGGATTCCGGTAGATCGAGTTGGTCTATATGTCCCGGGTGGACGCGCGGTTTATCCAAGCAGCGTCATGATGAATGTAGTTCCAGCGCAAATTGCAAAGGTGCCAAGCATTGCTGTTGCATCGCCGCCACAATCAGAATTCGATGGATTGCCGCACCCAACTATTTTGGCAACTTGTGCTCTACTTGGAATCACTGAAGTTTATGCAGTTGGGGGCGCTCAAGCAGTTGCCTTATTTGCCTACGGAATAGATGGCTTCTGCGAAAAGTGTGATCTAGTCACTGGGCCTGGAAATATTTATGTAGCGGCAGCTAAGCGCGCACTTCGCGGTGTGATCGGTATCGATTCCGAAGCTGGCCCAACCGAAATTGCAATTCTGGCCGATGAAAGTGCTCTTGCCAGCGATGTAGCAGCAGATCTAATTAGCCAAGCCGAACACGATCCAATCGCAGCTGCAGTATTGGTTACTACTTCACTCGAACTAGCAACAGCAGTTCAAGCAGAGCTCAAGATTCGCGTGGCTGCGACCAAACATAGCGATCGCATTACTACGGCGCTTTCAGGTATCCAGTCAGCAATTGTTTTAGTTGATTCAATTGCACAAGGCTTAGATGTCGTTAATGCCTACGCTGCAGAGCATTTAGAGATTCAAACAAAGAATGCAGCTCGCGATGCCGATTTAATTCGTAATGCCGGTGCAGTATTCATTGGCCGGTTCACGCCAGTTTCATTAGGTGACTACGCAGCTGGCTCTAACCATGTGCTGCCTACTGGTGGTTGTGCTTGTCACTCAAGTGGTTTGTCAGTTCAAACATTCCTGCGCGGCTTGCACTTTGTTTCCTACAATCAAGCTGCTTTTCTTGAGTTAGTTCCAACTGTGGTAACTCTGGCTAACTCTGAAGATTTACCTGCACATGGTGAAGCGATGACGGCTCGGCTGGAACAACTATGAGTAATTCAAATAACTGGCCCAATTGGCTTCCGCTACGCGAGCCACTTAAGCCAATGTCGCCTTATGGTGCTCCGCAAGTTCCGGCAAGCGCTCAACTAAATACCAATGAAAATCCTTTTGCACCTTCACCTGCTTTAATCGCGGCAATTAGTAAGCGAGTCTCCGAAGTTAGCGAAACTTTAAATCGGTACCCAGATCGCGATGCAGTTGCATTGCGAGCTGGTTTAGCGAAATACATGACAGCTCAGACGAGCCAGTCTTTTGAGGTCGCCAATATCTGGGCGGCAAATGGCAGCAATGAAATTATCCAATCTATTTTTCTAGCATTTGGTCGCGAGAGCGCACTTGGTTTCACGCCTTCTTATTCAATGCATCCACTGATTGCAAAGGTAACTTCAGTTAAGTGGCTTGATGGAAAGCGCCGCGATGATCACTCACTCGATGTTGCTGTTGCGGTTGAGCAAATCTTGTCGGCAAAACCAACCCTTACCTTTATCACCACACCAAATAATCCAACCGGCTCGGTAGTTAAACTTGTCGAGATCACTGAGTTATCAAAAGCGGCAGCTGCAGTTGGCGGTCTGTTAGTCGTTGATGAGGCTTACGCCGAGTTCTCTAGTGAGGCATCAGCAGCTACGTTGATTACCGAATATCCGAACGTGATTGTAATTCGCACCATGAGCAAAGCCTTTGCCTTTGCTGGAGCTCGACTAGGTTATTTGATTGCAGATCCTGTTGTGATTGATGCCCTACAACTTGTTAGATTGCCGTATCACTTAAGTGCAATCACCCAAGCTGTCGCCGAAGTCGCATTGTCATTCTCGACTGAACTCTTAGCTGGCGTCGATACCTTGATCGCACAGCGCGAGATAGTGCAAGCCGAGTTAACCAAGTTAGGTTTAACAATCACACCTAGTGCGGCTAACTTCTTGTTATTCGGCAGCTTCAAGCAACCCGCAGATCAAATCTGGCAGAAGTTGCTCGATCGCGGCATCTTGATTCGAGATGTGGGATTATTAGGTCAACTTCGCGTAACCATCGGCACTGCTGCCGAGAATCAAGCATTTATATCGGCCCTAACCGAAGTTCTAGCAGAAGGAGATAAGTGAATGAGAACTGCCCGAGTCGAACGAAAGACTAAGGAATCTCATGTCCTCGTCGAATTAAATTTAGATGGCGATGGTTCGATCAACGTTGATACTGGAGTGCCATTTTTCGATCACATGCTTTCGCAACTCGGCAAACACTCTGGCTTTAATTTAACGGTCAAGACCACCGGCGATGTTGATGTCGATTCACACCACACGGTTGAAGATACCTCGCTCGCCTTTGGTCAAGCACTGCGCGAAGCTCTTGGCGATAAAGCCGGTATCCGTCGTTTCGGCGATGCAATGGTTCCACTTGATGAAGTGTTAGTACAAGCAGCGGTAGATCTATCTGGTCGGCCATATTTAGTACATCGCCAACCAGAAATTGTTGAGTTAATCGGTACTTTCGATACAACTCTCGGAAAACACATTTGGGAATCAATCGTGGCCGAAGCGCATATTGCACTTCACATCCGAGTTCTCGAAGGTCGCAATGCACACCACGTTTTCGAGGCGCAATTCAAAGCAGTGGCACGAGCGCTACGTGACGCGGTTTCACTAGATGGTCGCGTCGCTGGAATTCCATCAACTAAGGGTTCGTTGTAGGTCATCATTGATTGCAATTCTTGATTATGGTTCCGGAAATCTACGTTCGGCAGAACGTGCATTTGCGACCTCTGGTCACGAAGTAGTTGTAACGGCTGATCGCAAGACAGCGCTCGAAGCAACTGGCTTAGTTATTCCTGGCGTCGGCGCATTCGCTGCCTGTATGAGTGGGCTAAAAGGTGTGGCCGGAGATGAGATTGCTCGTGAACGCGTTGCACTTGGTCGCCCAACACTTGGAATATGTATCGGCATGCAAATTCTCTTTGAGAGCGGGCTAGAGCATGCTGAAAATGGCGCGCACCAAGGAGTCGGAATCTGGCCAGGTATGGTTAAAAAATTAAACGCCCCGATCCTGCCGCACATGGGATGGAATACTGTTTCAACAACGCCCGGATCAACAATTTTTGCTGGCGTCGAAAATGAAAGTTTTTATTTTGTCCATTCTTATGCAGCGACTGCACCAGTCGGGCAATATCAAGCATGGTCTGAATACGGTGAACCATTTTTAGCGGCAGTTGAAGATGGAGCACTGACGGCTACACAGTTTCATCCAGAGAAATCTGGTGCGGCTGGACTTAAATTGATTTTGAACTGGAGTAAGAGCTTATGAAAAAGTTAGAACTTCTGCCCGCTGTTGATGTTAAAGATGGTCGCGCAGTTCGCCTAGTACAAGGTGCGCTAGATAAAGAGAGTATCTACGGAGCGCCGCTTGAAGTAGCGCTCGAATTTCAAGCAGCTGGCGCTGAATGGTTGCACTTAGTTGATCTCGACGCTGCCTTTGGTCGTGGCAGTAATGCCACACTGCTTGCTGAAGTAGTTGCAGCTCTAGATATTAAAGTCGAACTCTCTGGCGGTATTCGTGATGATGAATCCTTAAAGCGCGCGCTTGCAACTGGCTGCACTCGAGTTAATTTAGGAACCGCAGCACTTGAAGACCCTGAGTGGACAGCTAAAGTAATTCAACAATACGGCGATCGAATTGCAGTAGGTCTTGATGTGCGCGGAACAACACTTGCAGCTCGCGGCTGGACTAAAGAGGGCGGCGAACTATTTGAAACTATTGAGCGACTTGATCGCGATGGCTGCGCTCGTTACATCGTTACCGATGTGGCAAAAGATGGAACCTTAACTGGGCCAAATCTAGAACTTTTGAAATCCGTTTGTGCCGCAACTAAAGCACCTGTTGTCGCAAGCGGAGGCGTTTCATCTTTGGCTGATATCGCCGCAATTGCCGAGTTAGTTGCAATCGGTGTCGAGGGCTCCATCGTGGGCAAAGCACTCTACGCAGGTGCATTTACTTTGCCCGAGGCGCTTTTAGTTGCCAATGGGAAGTTCTAGAAAATGACGCTAGCAAGTCGAGTAATTGCTTGTCTCGATGTTACTGATGGTCGAGTTGTTAAGGGAGTTAACTTCACCGATTTGGTAGATGCTGGCGATCCGGTTGAGATGGCAAAGGTTTATAACTTAGAAGGTGTTGACGAGCTAACTTTTCTGGATATCTCGGCAAGTAATTTGGATAGAGCAACAACTCTTGATGTTGTAGCACGCACAGCTGAACAAGTCTTCATTCCGCTTACAGTAGGTGGCGGCATCAGAAGTGTGGCTGATGTAAATAACTTGCTACGAGCAGGTGCCGACAAGATTTCAATAAATACTGCAGCAATTGCTCGCCCTGAATTAATTTCTGAAATCGTTGATCGGTTTGGCTCACAAGTTCTGGTCTTATCAGTAGATGCTAGACGCGCGAATACTCCTTCTGGTTTTGAAGTTACAACGCATGGTGGTCGTGAGAGCGCTGGCCTTGATGCTTTAGCTTGGGTCGAAAAAGCTTGTGCCCTTGGAGTTGGTGAAATCTTGCTCAACTCCATGGATGCCGATGGCACTAGAGCTGGATATGACATTGGCATGATCAAAGCGGTTCGCCAAGTAGCCAATGTGCCATTAATCGCAAGCGGTGGGGCAGGGGCACTCTCTGATTTCGCGGCTGCACTCGATGCTGGTGCTGATGCGTTACTGGCAGCCAGCGTTTTTCATTTCGGCATTCATCGCATCGGCGATGTTAAGCGTTATTTGAGCCAGCAAGGCTATTCGGTTCGCACCAGCGCACTCACGTAGGGCAGAATTGCCTAATGAGCGCAATCGAGTTTCCGGCTGAATTAACGGCTCGGTTCAGTGATCCCAGCGCTTTAATTCCAGCGATTGCTCAAGATGCCACGACTGGTGAAGTTTTAATGTTGGCCTATATGAATCATGCAGCTTTGACCCAAACGTTAACCACAAAAGCAGCTACTTATTGGTCCCGCTCACGTAATGAGCTATGGGTTAAAGGTGCCACTTCAGGTCACACTCAAAAAGTAATTTCGGTTTCGCTAGATTGTGATAGCGATGCAATATTAATCAAGGTGGAACAAGTTGGTGCAGCTTGTCATACCGGTGATCGCACCTGTTTCCATAATGAATTGATCAGCGAGTAGTCGTGATGCAATTAGCTGAATTTCGTGAATATGCTCGCAACTTCAATGTAGTTCCAGTTTCCCGCAAACTATTAGCTGATGGCGAAACTCCGTTAGCGGTGTACCGCAAACTGGGGGCTAATCGCCCAGC
>Ga0315902_10011165_pt1 | contig 11819 bp, 10 predicted proteins | sample LakEriMetagenome_9_FD_203523 | JGI IMG/M metagenome (GOLD analysis project Ga0315902, IMG submission 203523) | Freshwater fungal communities from buoy surface, Lake Erie, Ohio, United States - Buoy 12 MA117 | ecosystem: Environmental > Aquatic > Freshwater > Lake > Lake biofilm | place: USA... | reverse complement strand
GACCTCGGCGGCGCGGAAGGTGGCCTCCCCGAACCGGGCAAAGTAGTCGGCCACGGAAAGCCCGCTTCGACGACTGATCTCCTGATCGAAGTCGAGGAACGGGACACCCAGGCGGGCTGCCACGAGCTGACCGACGGTCGTCTTCCCCGCGCCTGGCAGCCCCACGAGGATGAGGTGCCCGTCGGGCGGTTCGCCCACGGTCATGCGGAATGCCCGTCGGCCTCCACGGGATCGCCCCCCATCCGGTCATCCAGCCGGGCGAGGTAGCCGGCGAGGTTACGCTGCAGCTCGCCCAGCGAGTCACCACCGAACTTCTCGAGAACGGCATCGGCAAGGACCAGCGCGGCCATCGCCTCCGCAATCACACCCATGGCCGGAACCGCGGTCACGTCGCTCCGCTCCGCCACGGCCGCCGCGGCCTCACCGGTGGCTACATCCACGGTGAGCAGCGGCCGCATGAGCGTGGAGATGGGTTTCATGGCCACGCGAATCACCATCGGTTCGCCGGTGGTCATCCCCCCCTCGGTCCCCCCCGCCCGATTGGAGCGCCGACGGACATGCCCCGTACGCGAGCGCCCCGGGGCCGCCACGATCTCGTCGTGGACCTCGGCGCCCGTCCGGCGAGCCGTCTCGAAGCCGAGACCGATCTCCACGCCCTTCACGGCGGGAATGGAGAGCATGGCCTGCCCGAGACGACCATCCAGCCGGCGGTCCCAGCTTACATGCGAGCCCAGACCCACCGGGAGCCCAGTGACCACCACCTCGCAGATCCCGCCCAGGGTGTTGCCTTCCCGCTTGGCGGCATCGATGCGCTCGATCATGCGCCCTTCGGCAGCGGGATCGAGGGTTCGCAGCGGCGAGGCATCCGCGGCGGCATTGAGATCGTCCGGGAGTTCGGCAGGCGGCGCGGCGTCGACACCGCCCAGATGCACGAGGTGCGACCCGATGTGAACCCCGAGCGCGCGCAGCAGCACGCGTGCGAGGGCGCCGGCCGCGACGCGCGCCGTGGTCTCGCGCGCCGAGGCGCGCTCGAGTATGTCGCGGGCATCGGTGCGGTCATACTTGAGCAGCCCGGTGAGATCCGCATGGCCGGGTCGCACGCGTGTGACCTGACGCTTGCGGGGCCCGTCGGCGTCTTCCGGCCGGGGGGCGGGATCCATGATGGCAGACCAGTTGCTCCAATCCCGATTACGGACGAGCATGGCAATTGGCCCACCGAGCGATTCGCCGCCGCGGACGCCGGCGAGCCATTCGATGCGGTCGTGTTCGATCTGCATCCGTCGGCCGCGGCCGTACCCCTGTTGGCGACGCGCCAACTCCTGATCCACGTCGGTCGCCCTCAGGGACACGCCGGCGGGCATCCCCTCAACGAGGGCGACGAGCGCCGGCCCGTGCGACTCGCCGGCGGTCGAGAAACGGAAACGCTGGAGAATGCGCCCGGCCTATTGGCAGGAGGTGACGAAGGTGTCCGGCAACGACACCATGGTGACCCCTCGCGCAGTCGACCCCACGAGCACGAGCTGGCCATTCGGGCGCACGGTCGACCGGACCGGCCCAATGATGGGGTCGCGGATGGGCACCTGGGCGATCCGGCGGAAGCAGTAGGTATCGAAGACGTCGATCACGGCATCCCGCGAGGCAACGAAGCTGAGCCGTGCCCGCAGATTGGCCATGTTCGTGCCGGCGTTCAGCGGGTGGAAATCCAGCCCGCCGATTCCGGACCGCGATTGGAGGATCCCCTGCAGGCGCAGCGTCCGATCCAGGAGGTAGGTGGAGTCACCCTTCACGGCACTCAACTCGCCATCGAAGTTGATACCGACACCTTCGACGCGGCTGAACGTGTTGGCGATGTAGTCGGTGACTTCGGTCGTCCGGGAGACGCCGCGGTCGATGACGGGCACGGGCCAGTTGAGGTCGAATCCCGCTGTGGCGTCGTAGTTCAGGACGCGACTGCCCAGAACCGGCCCGCCCTCCCCGAAGACCGCACGTCGGAAGTTGCCGGAACCGCGGACGTAGGTGGTATCGCGGAAGGCCAGATCGGCCAGTCGGACTACGACAGGAGGCAACAGCGTGTCGAACGGAACCAGCACCGAGTCTGCCCCCACTCCGCCGGCGGCAAAACGGGTGACCATGAGCGTGTCTCCGTTGCCGGAGCCATTGAGCCCCAGGGCGTGCTCGAAGAACAGATGGGTGCTGCGGCGGGTGAGATTCTCCCAGCGGATGGTGCCCTGCGAGGCGAAGCCGCTGGTCTGTCCCGGCGTCGGCGTCGTGGAATGGACGGCGAGGACCTCCCGGCAGGTTGCACCGGCCTCGACCGGTCCGATACACAGAGTGGCCAGATACTGGGGACGGTCCGAGAAGTCGTAGACGACGCGCTTGATCTCCGACGGTTTCGTGCTGTCCCCGCGCGTGAAGAGCACCTTGTAGGCGATCACGTTGGGGAGAGGGTAGCGGAACACCTCGCGCCCGGAGGCTCCCACCGTGAGGTCGACATAGCTCAGGTTCGTGCCGCCCGAGTTGGCCACGAGAAGCGTATCGCCGATTTCACCGCTCCGGTTGCGCGGCCACGGCGCGATGCCCCATGGGCGTGAGCCAACGGCGATCGGCGCCTTGAAGCTGGAATCGGCCAGACTGAAGACCTCCAGCCAGTTCCGCTCGATGTTCGTGAGATAGAGGCGATCCGTGCGCGGGACATACACCGCATCCGCGATGGCGCCACCGGCCGGGAGCGCACTGGTAACGCCAGCGACCACGACGGCCGAATCGGTCCGGATGGCGCCGGACGCGAGCCTGGCGACTTCCCGTCGTCCATTGGCGTTGCGAGCGAAACCCGTGATCACCACCGGCGTCGGAAATGTGGTGACGGTCAGGCGGGTGCGGAACGTCCGGGCCAGCGTCGAGAGCCCGCCGGTCGAAGAGGCGGAGTCGATGGCCAACAGCTGTCCGGTCACGCCGCGCATCTCGTAGCCGATCGTCGCAATCCCAACGGGATCGGTGGCGATCACCGTGACGGAATCCATGGTCTCCATGCGTCCCGGGACGGCCATGGAAACGATCGGGATGCTCGAAACGCTCGATGACGCCTGGACGGCGAAGGATGCCGCCGTCCCGATCACGCGCTGCCCGAGCGAGTCCACGACAAACGGCGTGAGCGTTACCACCTTCCCCGTCACCGAATCCGGGACCACGATGGTGTCGAGGACTGCCGCGGAGTCCCGAAACGGGGCCTTGAAGCTGACCGAATCGCGGCGCGCGAGCGCCCCGGACATTTCGTATCCCAGCAGGGCCACCTTGTACCGCGCGCGCCCCACCAATCCCACCACCAGCGACTTGCCGATTACCACGGGTGATCCAGTCACCGGACTCGAGATGGCGGCAATCGGGGGCTGCAGATTGCCGACCGTCAGGGCTACGCGCGCGGTGTCCGAGAGGTTGCCGGCGCCGTCGGAGGCGACCGCCAGCGCGTTGACCGTACCGCCGATGGGGGCAGCGGGGGGAACGCGAACGGTGACCGTGAGCCCGAGCGTGGTGACCGCACTGGTCATGACCGTGTCGTACGAGGCCGAGAAGCTCCCGGAGAGCAATACCCGGATCCGCTTGAGCCCCATGTTGTCGGTGGCGGTCACGTTCACGGTCAGGATCGAGTCCGCCACGAAGTTGCCACGGGCAAGAGCCACCCGGGGCCTCACCGTGTCCGGGAAGGGTGGGTCAATGACCTCGTCGCCACAGGCGGGGAGCAACGCGGTCCCGAGGAGAATGAGGGCCCTGGAGAGGCGTCCTCGGCGCGCGAGTCCGTGCTCGATCGGTGACATGGGTGGTGGCTCCCTACCTCAGCGACCCGGTGGGGTCGCGTCGTCCTCAAGGATGTGCGGGGTTACCAGGATGAGGAGATCCCGCTTCGCTTCGTTCCGGGAGGTGGTCGAGAAGAGCTTGCCGACGAACGGGAGATTCATGAGGACGGGGATGCCCGTCCGGAAAAGGGTTTTTTCCGTGACGGTCAGGCCGCCAATCACCGCCGCTTCCCCGTTGGCCACCAGCACCTGCGTCTGGGCGCGCTGCCGGTTGAACACCACGCCGATGTCGCTCGAGGCCAGTTCGGCGCTGGAGTTCTCCGCGTTGATGTTGAGCATCACCATCTGGTTGTTGGTGATCTGGGGGGTCACCGACAGCTTGATGCCGGCCTCTTCCTTGGTCACGGCGGCCCGGGGAAAGAAGATCGCGGCATTCGGCTGGATGCCGCCGCCGGCCCCAGCCCCGCCGCCACCGCCACCGCCACCACCGCCACCGCCAGCGGCACCGCCCCCGCCAACCCCACCGGCATTCGCATCAATCACCCGGATCGGGATCTCCTGCCCGACGAAGATCTCGGCACTCCGATTGTTCACCGTCGTCACGCTCGGTTCCGACTGGATCTCGGCGAGCGACGTCTGTTGCAGCGCGTTCAGGAAGGCGGAGAGCTGGAAACGGCCAAGTGCCACGCTGTAGATGAGATTGAGCGCGTTGGGCTTGATGGCGTTGTTCGCATTGGCAATGCCGGCGATGGCGTTTCCGCCAAGGGCAATGCGGGCCGGAGCCTGAAACGGCTGTCCCCCGCCCATGGCATCCGGGACGCCGTCTCCATCCGTGTCCGTCGGCACCAGCGTATTGGGATCCGTCCGGGGAACCAGCTGTTGGAAGAACTGCTTGTTGCCCTGTCCGAGATCATACGCCAGCCCCATTTCCTGAATACCCGTACGATTCACAAACACAATCTTGGCCTTGATGGCCACCTGCTGGGTACGCAAATCCAGCTGCTGGATTCGTGACAACAGCTCGGGCAGCCGAGACGGGACCTCAGAGAGGATCAGCTTGTTCGTGGCGCTATCCGCGGCCACTCGTCCGCGGACCACACAGCCGGCCGCACCAGCCTGCGCTCCGGTGGCGCTTGCCACCGTTTGCTGGGCGCCCGCGCCGGTACAGTCGCGTGCCAGCAGCGCCGTCAGCGTGGGGACCAGCGCCGAGGCCCGGGCGTAGTTCACACTGACGACCTGGGTCACCAGCGGTTCGAGCGCCTGATTCGCCGCCAGATTCTTGTAGCTGTCGACCGTGATGATGCCGCTGGCGTCTTCGGTGGCCGCCAACCCCTGTGACTGCAGGATGGCCTGCAGTGCCACATCCCACGGCTTGTCGTTGAGGTCGGCGGTCACGCTCCCGGTCACATCCCGGCCGACCATAATGGAGCGGCCAGAAAATGTGGCGAAGGCGGCAATGACATCGCGGATGTCTTCGTTGTCGAACTGCACGGTAATCCGCGGCTTCGGGGGTGGCTGACGCCGCGCCGAGGCGACGCTGCCCATCGCACCGATGGGTCCGACGGTCCGTGGGGTCATCGGGTCGCGGAGCATGTCCGGGGGCGTTGGCGCCGCCGGGGCCGGCTGGGCACGTTCCTGCGGGGGAGTCTCCACGGACTCCACCGGCGCCGTCTGGGCCGCCAGTGGACCAGTCGTGGCCGATGACAGCACCTTGGCCGGCGGGGAAACCGTCGGAAGCTCAGCCCCGGGCGCCTGCGATGCGGGGATCAGCTGCGGCGCACCGACAACCGGGAGCGGGGTCGTCCCCCAACGCGACACCGGTGCGGCGGGCACCTCCAGCAGCACGCGGACATGCCCATCCACCCGCTCCACCCGATAGGCCTCCGGACCGGTCAGATCGATCACGAGTCGGACCGTGTCCGGCATGTACTGACCCAACCGGACATTGCGGACCGGTCCTCGGAGCTGCCCATCGTACGCGGCGCGGACGGCGAGGCTGGCGCCTGCGATGTCCACCACGATCCGCGACGGCTGCGCCAACACGAAGTGCCGAACCGGCAGATCGGCATCCAGCCGGAGCACGATGGCAAGGCCGCCATCCGTGGGAGCCAGGTCGATGGCCGAGACACGCCCCAGGACCCGCTCGCCCGCCACGGAGTGGCCGGTCGGTCGGACGTCGACTCCCCCAAGGGCCAGGAGGGCCGCCAACGCGGCCGTAATGATCGGTCCCATCATGGGTTCCTCGTTTTCCTCGTCGTGTCGCTGCTCAGCTGCAGCGTCTCCTGCCGGTTGAAACCGAACTCTTCCACGGTAAACACCACCGATCTCGGACGGATGGCAGAGACCCGCAGGCGCCCCAGCTGCTGCCCGACCCGCACCCGGTACTGCCGTTTCGTGAACATGTCGCGCAACACGACCAAGTGATTGCTGCCGACGGGATCGAGGACCACGACAGCCAGTTTGAGATCGCTGATCAGGGGTCGCACGTCGCTGCTGGACATGAGTGAGGCGTACGGATCCCGGCGCCCCCCGCTGCTGTAATCGAACGTTTCACGCTCCAGCACGATCTCCTTGGGCATCTCCGGTCGCTTGGAACCCCGAGCTGGCCTGACCGCGGGTGCGGCGCTGTCCCGAGTCGGTGGCGCGGCCGGCGCACCCGCCCTGGCCGTGTCCGATCGCGACGGCGGACCGGCCTGCGCCTCGCCCAGCGTGGCGAACACCACGCAGACCCCCAAACCGGCGAGCTGGCGCTTCATGGGGCACCTCCCGGTGGTGCCGCCGACCGGCCACGGTCCTTCTCGACGTAGGTCTGCAGGGTAATCGTGGAGGCAAGGGCACCAGCCGGTCGACTCCCGCTTCCGGTGCCTGCCCCCAGCTGCACCGACACGGACACCGGCGCAACGATTCGGGGGAGCGATCCGACGTTGGCGAGGAACTGCCCCACCTGGTGGTAGCCTCCGATCATCGTGACGGTGTACCGATAGGTATCGAACTGGCGGCCCGGGATGACGGGCTGGGGCACCACGCCCCCCACGTCGAGCCCGGCTCGGCGAGCGGCCGTGCTCACTTCCTCGAGCAGCGCTGGCACCTCGTTGGCCGTCGGAATCAGACGGCGGAAGACGGTGAGCGCCGAGCGATTCTGCGCCGCCTGAGCCCGGAGCACCTCGAGATTGCCCGAGGCAAACTCCCGCGCCGCCTTCCGGTTTGACGCCTCGAGCGCCTCGACCTGCGTCAGGGCCGTCTCGATTTCGGCCTCGCGCGTCCCGTATGGATACATGTAATACGCTGCCGCAAGGGCGACGGCGAGGAAGCCGACAAAGACCTTGACCTGGTCCTTCTGATTTTCGGGGAGGAGGGCCATGGCGATCGGTCAGCGCACGGGAATGACAAGGGGTGCGGTCCGCAGCTCGCTGAGGGGCGGACTCTCGCTTTCCGCGCCCAACTCGAACTGCGTGACTTCCTTGCCGTCGACGATCACGATCTCCGATCGGGTCAACGTGACGGACTGAATGAACGGCGACGACTCCAGCTGGCGCATGAAGAGCGTCAAGGCCTGAATGTCGATCGTCTGCCCCACCAGTCTGAACCGGATGGGGACCGGTACCGAATCGGCCTTCGGTCCGGTCGCTGAATCGGCCGGGGGGGCTTTGGCCGAATCCGCAGCGGGCGGCAAGGGCGGCGTGCTGGTCTGCTCGAGGGCCGTGAGCCACGTAAAGGACGGCAACGCCCGGCTCACTTCGTCCAGCACATGCGCCCACTGATACCGCGTGTTGTCGATGCCGCGGATGATCGTGAGCTGCTGCGTCACGGAATCCCGTTCGGCCGAGACGCGCCGCCGGGCCGCCAGAACGTTGGAGTAGCGGGTGGAGTCCCGCACCGCCCGGTCCAGCTGGGCCGTGACGTCCTCGTACCGTGCTGCCTGACGCACGTGCAACAGACCGACCACGCCCGCCATGACCAGCACAAGGGCCACCGCTCCGACCAACAGGGGATCCCGAACGGAGGCCGCCATCGCCAGCAGCGCCGCGCGCGCATCCATCTGCGCGAACGCCGACTGCCGAGGCCGCTTGCTCGGAAGCAGGTTGATCGTCAGCATGGCGAGTCCGGCCTCATGCCACGTCCCGCAGTGCCAAGCCGACGGGCAGCATCAGGATGGGCGCCACCTCGTCGATCGACAGGAACTCCATGGCACCATCACGGATGGCCAGCCGAGCCAATGGATTGGAGAGCTCTACGGGGATCCGCAGCCGATCCGCCAACCAAGGCAGTAACCCCGGGACGCGGGCCCCGCCACCGCAAGCGAAGGCGGCTCGGACCTGCCCGTAGCTGCGGGAGGAGGTGGCGAGAAACGTGGCCGCCCGCTCGAGCCCGAGCGAGAGCTCCTCACCGCGCATGTGGATGGCGCCATCCAGCAGCATGGAGGGCTGATCGCCGCGGAGCAGTTCCTCGGCTTCGTCGCCGGTGAGTCCGTGCTCCCGCTGGAGATCCTCGCGCAGCCGACGGGTCCCCACACCGAGATCCCGGGTGAGCACCGGAATGCCTTCGTCGAGGATGTTCAAGTTGGTGACATCGTGCCCGATGTTGATCAGGGCCACCGTCCCGGTCATCGCGTCCGGATGATTGCGTTCGAAGGCATTGTGCAGGGCAAACGAGTCCACATCCATCACGGCCGCCGGACAGCCCGCGTCGGTGAGCAGCTGCTGCTTCGCCTCGATCAGGTCCCGCTTGGCCGCCACGAGGAGCACGTTCATGTCGAGCCCGTCGGCGTCCGGATCAAGGATCTGGAAGTCGATCTCGACCGAATCCATGTCGAAGGGCACATGCTGCTCGGCCTCCCAGCGCATGAGCTCGCGCGCCTGCACCTCCTTCACGCGCTCCATGGCGATCTTCTTGACGATCACGTCACGCCCGCCGACCGCCGATACGAGCGACTTGACCTTCTGCATCCCCGTCGCCTGGACCGTCTGCCGGATGGCATCCACCACGACGTCGTGGTCCATCACTTCCCCCTCCACGATGGCCGACTCCTGGAGCGGTGTGATCACGACCTTCACGATCTCCGGGACGGGCCCGGCGTGGTCGATGACCACCGCCTTGACCAACCCGGACCCGATGTCGAGACCAACGGTGACCTTTTTCCGGCCGAAAAGCGCCATGTGCACAAGGGGTACGCAGGCAGGTCGAAGCACCCACCCAGTGAGGTATTCACACCCGGACGTGGATAACTTCGCCACGGGGATGGCTTTCCACGGATGAAACGACCCGGTTGTTGCGAAGTAACGATAGCACTTGCACCGTGCAAAGCGAGGGTTTGACGCTGTGACACTTTAGGCTTGGACCGGACGGGGGGGAACGCCCCGGCCCGAGCCGGTCGGTCAAGGGAGCCGCTGCCAGAGATGAAACGGTGCCCGCGTGGGGCGCCCCGCCAGCGCCAGCGCCCGGTCGACCGCGGCCGGATCCGGCCGGAGATGGAGCCCCGGAACCGACCAGACGGTCGGTTCCGGGTCCCCGACCACCCCTCCCTGCACGAGGAGTCGCCCGCCGGCGACCCGAATCGACCCCAATCCGATCAGAAGACCCGTGACCTCCCAGTCACCCGTCACAACCATGTCGCCATCAACCACCACCAACCCCTCGACGCGCAACTGCAGAGGGGCGTTCGCGGGGTCCACGATCAGGCACCGGCCGGCCGGGTAATCGTGATCGCCCACTGGGGTCCGGGAGAGGCGATGGCAACGCGGGCGGAGGGGAGCCATACGGCGCAGCCAATCGCTGCCATCCGGGATCGTTCGCACCCCGAGCCCCTGGTCCCAGACAATCGGCCATGGGGGAGGGGCGATCCACACCAGGTGACGTAGGCCGCCAGCGAGCTCCGCTGTGGCCATTCCGGCGACTGGATGAACGTCAACGCCCCCAACCAGCGGATGGGTGCGCCACCACCGCGCGACAGCCGCCGGCATCCCGTCTGCGGATTCGACCGGTCCGGCGCCCGGCGGTGCCGCAAGGAGGGCCCCCCGTGGCACGCCACGTCGCAGCACGCGGGCCGCTGCTCCGAGACGGGAGACCGCCACGCCCTCTCGGTGTGCCCCGTTCCGGCCAGCCCGCTCGAGGGACCATGCGCGATCCAGCGTGGCCCCCCCCAGCAGGACCGCGGACGCGAGCACCAGCAGGACGATGGGGAGGACGCCCCCCCGGTGATTGGTCATGGGGGGGTGCCGGTGGCCGCCGCGAGGAGGGCCTCCATCCGGATCGAGTCGAGAGCCCTCCCCCCGCGGTCGCTCCCTCGCAGCACAATCCTCAGGGTGGTGACCTTGGGGGGGAGGTCCGACGGCCGTCCGGTCCACGCCCGCACCATGACGCGCATCCCCCCTGCTCCGGGCGACGCCAAGGGACCGGCCACCGGCTGCGGAGTCGCCCACCCGCGTTCCGTGAGGAGCGAGCGACCGAGCCACCAGCGTCCACCGCTTGCATAATGGTGAAAACGGACCGGTCGCCTGAAGACCATGGGGAAGCCGACCTCCGGGCGGGTGCGACGCCCGGAGTCGGGGCGCAGAACGACCCGCCATCGGGGGACCACGCGCGGACCGATCGGCGGGCACGCGTCCGGCTCGCGCAGCCGTTCCACTCGCTCCGGCGACCACCGGACCAGCCGTGGCGGCGCAGACAGCCATGCCGCGTCCCGCTCCCATGACTCCACGTCGAGAGCCGGTGTGGGAAGGGCTGGAGTCGAATCCCCCAAGCCGAGGGCCGCCACCACGAGCGATGCCCCCCCGGCGACTGGCGCCTCGACTGCACAGACAATGCCGATCCAGCGCGGAACGCTCCATGCCACCAGCGTATCAGACACGGTCAGCAGGTCGTGTGCGCGCAGGAGCTCCATGTCAGCCATGAGGACGGCGTATGCCCCCTCCAACTGCTGCTGCACGGCCATTCGCTCAGACACGCGACGGGCGTGCCGGACGGCGGTCAGGAGAAACCCGATCGCCAGCGCCCCGACGGTCACCACCAGAGGGAGAGCGATGAGGAGTTCGAGGAGGGTCACTCCGTGCCGTGATCGTCCGGCTCGTCGCACCATGCCTCCACGGTCCAGTGAAGCTGTAGCGCCCGCCAGGCCGGCGAGGAGGGAACACTGCGCGTGACCAGCACCGCATCAAGGCCGCCGGGGACGCCCGTGGTCCGTCGTTCGTGCCAGAGGCGCGGCGCGACCCACGCGCCGGGCATCTCGGGCATGCTCTGACACGCCGCCCCCACCACGGCATATACCCCCTCCCGCTGCCATTCGAGCGCGCGCCGACGCTGCCGTGATCGATCGAAGCCCTCTTCGATCCGCACCATCTGGACCAGCAGGGATCCGCAGGCGGTGGCAAGCAGCGTAAGGGCTACCAGCGTCTCGATCAGAGAGACACCACGGGGGGGAACGGCTGGCCCAGGGCGGACGAGGCGGTTCGATGGGAGGCGTACTCCCGGATGCAGCGGCGCGGTCATGCCCCACGATGCACGCCCGCGCGGCAGGCTGCGCCACCGATTCCCCGCAGGATGAACCGGAATCCCGCACGCTGGCGTGGCCCGCGGGGATGGCGGGGGTGCCCTGGACCGGCAGGCGACGTCCCGCCAATGGAAACGGGGCCAGCCACCGAAGTGACTGACCCCGTAAGGCACGCCATGTGTGCCCGATGGCGTCCGAACTTATTTGCAGTTGGCGCCGTAGGGCACGCCTTCGACGATGGTGCCGGTGGCCTTGCTGCCGACGGCAATCAGGCAGGTCACACTGGCGCCGGCGTGGGTCGCCGTGGCATCCCACCCGGTGGCGTCCTTCGTGTAGGTGATGTTGACCCCGGTGGACCCGGTCGCCGGACCCGTCCAGTTGGCATACGTGTTGGCGTCCGAGTACCACGCTTCCGCCTGCGGAATCAGGTTCTTGAGGTCCGACTTCACCGCCGTCACGATCGCCTTCTTCTTGGTGTCCGCGAACTTCGGGATCGCGATGGCGGCCAGAATGCCGATGATGACCACGACGATCAGCAGCTC
>Ga0315902_10011160_pt1 | contig 11824 bp, 2 predicted proteins | sample LakEriMetagenome_9_FD_203523 | JGI IMG/M metagenome (GOLD analysis project Ga0315902, IMG submission 203523) | Freshwater fungal communities from buoy surface, Lake Erie, Ohio, United States - Buoy 12 MA117 | ecosystem: Environmental > Aquatic > Freshwater > Lake > Lake biofilm | place: USA... | reverse complement strand
ACCAGCGGCCCAGACGACCTGACCGGTGAGTTGCGCACTGAAGACGCCGCCCACGGAGATGGTGCCGGTGATCTTGACCTGGTTGCGATCGACAACGCCGGTCACCCGACCGAAGTCGTAACCGGCCACCGAACCCGTCGCATCGAATGCGAGCGTCGGGAACTGACCATCCTTGTAGTCGATCGAGAAGGTGCCGTCGATTCGCACAACGCCGGCAATCGTTCGGACTGCGCGGATGTTCGCCTTCAGCGTCTGCAACTTGAAGTTCGACATCGACATCGCGAAGTCGACCTGCGTGACGTCACCAAGGAAGGTGAAGTTGCCTCGTGCCTGGACTTCCGCGAAGCCGTTCTTCGGACGCACGTTCACACGCACAGCCGCCGAGCGGACCTCGAGGAAACCGGGGACGATGCTCAGGTTGTCGACACTGCCCGTGAGGTCGACCCACGGACCATCGGTGACGTTGTAACCGATGTTGCCGCTGACCGCGACTCTCGTGCTTCCGATCGTGATTCCACCCGAGAAGGCGACGAACGACTCGGTCGGCGAAACCTTGATCTGCAACTTGGTCTCGTCGACTTGCACGCCGCCGGCCTTGAAAGCACCGATTGCGAGGCTCGCATCGAGCGAGAACGGATTGGTGCCGATCTTCGCGCGAACGTCGACCGGAGTGCCGAGCACCGTGCCCGAGAAGCCGACCGAAATACCCGGATCAAGGACCTGGTTGCCGATCTGGCAACCAAGCGGCGCGATGGTGAGGTCCATGAACGTCGAGGTCAAGACCCCGCTGCCCACGTTGATCACCTTGGCCGTGCCATTCGAAATGGTTCGACCGTCACTGCCGAGCGTGCCTGCCTTGAACTGGAAGCAGGGCTTGGTCACGTCGATGTTCGCCATCAGACGAACCGCAACACCGGCTTCCATGCCGAGCGGCTTCTTCCACGCATCAGGCAACTGAGCGGTTGCCGCGATGCCGATGGTCGGCAGCGGGAACGGCGTGGTTGCAAAGTTGATGCCAACCTGGATTGCGGCGTCGGACAGCGTGAGTCCGCTGATTCCGAACGCGTTCTTCCACTCGTAGGGCTTGCCCGTCGTCGTGTCGATGCCGAGGCTGAGTGCCATCGAAATTGCGGTGGTCGAGACCGTGCCGCGCACTTCAAGCGGGATCGGAGCCTGGCCCGAACCAGTGATGAATTCGATGTTGCCGATGAGGCTCATCGACGGGGTCGGGCTGCCACCGATTTCGACGCCGAAACCGGCGAAGCGCATCGACAGCGAGCTCGTCTGGAAGAGGAACCAGTTCGACGGGGTCGGCAACATGATCTTGAGGGTCGGCAACTTGCCGCCCGCCAGGCCCGCCAGCGGCACCGTCACCGGCACCACGTTCAGACTCGGCTGCTTCACCATGTCCTTCAACCACTGCGGAACCTTGAAGCCCGCGAGGAGCGTCGGATTGTTGAGCGGAATGTCGACCTTGCCGAGGTTCGGCGCATTGGGCAACGTCACCTGGAGCGCGTTGTACGTTGCAAACGCGAACGATGCGTTGGTGAGTGTCGGACCACCGGGGATCGGCGTCCAGTCGCTCATGCCACCCGAAACGATCACGCCCTGGGCCGAGAACACAGCCGACATCGACAGCGTCGTGCCGAGAATGTCGGCGCTGCCAGAAACGCTGGCGGACAGACCGCCCACCGTTGCATAAGCAACGGCGAGGGTCGGAGCCTTGATCGTGACACCGGTGGTGACCGGAATGTCAGCGAACACGGCCTTCAATTCGGACCTGTCCTTCGCAAACGTTCCCGTCAGGGTTGCCGGAGCCGTGTAACCCTGACCGACGTTCACCGACACCTTGCCGGTTGCGGTGAAGGCGAGCACACAACTCGCACCGACCTGGCATGTCGCCGAAATGGCGGCGCCGGGTTCGCTGATCTTCACGCCGGGGCCGGCAGCGGAGCCGACCGGATACCAGTCACTGATGCCCTTGAACGCGAGGCTGAACGTGCGGGTCTGACCCGTGCGTGCCATCGTACCCGTCAGGTTGCCGAGCGGCAGGGTGAATCCAGCGAACGGCGACCATGAAGTCGAACCACCCGACGGCTTGACCGTCACCTGGAACGAGTAGTCAGTGGACGACTTGTAGTTCAGGTTGAAGCCGAGCGTGATCGGAGTCGACGGAGTCGAGATTTCGATGTCACCCGTGCCGGTTGCCTGAACCGTACCGGTGGTGTTGTTCAAGTTGAGGTCGAGCGCCTTCACCTTGACACCATCGACGACGGTGAGCGGCTGCTTCACCTTTGCGGAGATGTTGTAGGTGAGGTTCTTGCCCGTTCCTTCACGCGAGAACGAACCACTGAGGTCGGTTGCGTCCGAGCTGTACGAAGCGGTCAGCGAGAACGCACCGGTCGCAAGGGTCATGCTGCCCTCGACCTTGACCGCACCGAACGTGAGGCTGGTGCTACCCGAGAGTTGCTTCACAACGTCGGGAGTCGGCATCGCCAACACGAGGCGCGGGGCGCCGGCGGGCAGGCTGATGGCCGGCAACGATGGGAAGCTCGGAACCTTCGGCGTCCAGTTGATGTTGCTGGGAGCGCGCAGCGCCCAAGCGAACTGGCCACCGTCGAAGCCGATGTCGGAGCCCGGGAAGTTGAACTTCGGGAAGTCTCCGGTGAGGAGGACACCCGAGGAGTTGAACGTGACCGCCGCGTTCAGGTTCGCGCCGAAGAGCGAGAACGTTCCCGACAGCGTGGCCGAAGCCTTGTCGGTGCTGGTCTTCGGCGGAATCACCAGGCTGAATGTCGGAGCGACCAACTTGATATCGGCATTGAACGCGAGGTCGTTGAACTTCGCGCTGAAGGCGAAGCCCTTGTCGTCGAGTTTGCCGCTGATCGTCGCCGAGTTCAGACCCGATATACCGAGGTCGAAGCCGAGCGTGCCCGACAGATCGAACGCCGGCACGCACTTGGCACCCGTGTTGCAGGTGACCGATGCCTTGGCCGACACGTTGGTGACGCTGAGGCCACTGACAGGCTTCCACGGACCGGCAGTCGACAGGCTGACGTCGAGGACGCTGCCCGTTGCCGTGCGCTTGAACGTACCGCTGGCCTGTCCGAGGCTGAGTGCCTCGCCACCCGCGACAGCGAACGACGGAGCATTCGCACCGGCCGACACTGTCACGGTGAAGTCGGTTGCCGAGTTGTAGGTGACCGAACCCGCAACCGTGACGACCGTTGCGTCGGGCAGCTTCACGTCGACCGAGCCGTTGCCCGTCAGTGTGAGCGGACCACCAGCGGTGGCGTTGCCGAATGCGACGTCGAGCGTCGTGAGCGACACCGAGTCGGTGAGGGCGATCGCCTTCTTCACCTTGCCGGTGAGGTTGTACTTGAACGGATCACCGGTCTTCTCGCGGCTGATTGCGCCGGCCAGATCGATGGTGTCGTTCGACAGCGACGCGGCAAGGCTGAACTTGCCGGTCGAGAAGTCGACTTCACCGTCGAGTGCAATGTCGCCGACGTTGGCAACCGTTGCCGAAGCCAGACCCTTGATTTGGTCAGGCAGTGCGATTGCCATGTTGAGGCGCGGCACCTTCGGTGTCAGGTTGACCGACTTGATGTTCGGCAACGACGGCACCTTCGGGGTGATGGTGATCGGACCCGACGACCAGCTCAGCTGACCGGGCTTCCACACCGGGCCACTGGCGCCAAACGGCGCAAGCTCCGGCAGGTCGGCGGTCAAGAGAACACCGGTCTTCGAGAACGCCGCCGATGCAGTGACGGTCTTTTCGAACACCGTCATCGAACCAGCGAGCGTGACCGTGGTGGCGGCGTTGGCCGCACCGATGTTGGTCGAATCGATCGACAGTGAAGCCGAGTTGATGTCGAGACCCGCGACGAGCGGAATCTTGTTGAGCGATGCCTTCAGCGAGGCGGTCTTGGCGGTGATGTCGACCGCACCCGTGATCTTGCCGGTGGTCGATGTCGACCCGAGGGTGACTTCGGCACCCGAGTCGAGGTTGACCTTCACGTCGCAGGCGCCCGTTGCGGGACACTGCGCCGTTGCCTTGATCGTGGGTGCAACGAACTTGAGACCGCTGAACGGCGAGACATCGCCGCCCACCACGGTTACGTCGATGGTCTTCGCGCCGTCCTTGGCAACGTACGAACCCGATGCCGAGGCGAGCGGGATCGAGATGTCCTTGCCCGGGCTCCACTTGCCACCCTCTGTCGCCGCAGTCACGGCGAAGGAGTGATTGTTGGCATCGGTGTAGTTGAGGTCGGCCTTCACGATCAGTGCTGTGTCACCCGAACCAATCGTCATCGTGCCGGCACCCGAGATCGCGCCGCCCTTGTCGTACGAGGCCGACAGCGCGGTGATCTTCACGTTCGAGGTGAGCGCAATTTCACCGGTGAGCGAGCCCTTGAGCGACAGTGCGACGTCGGAGGTCGGCGTTTCCTTCTTCACCGAACCGGCGAAGTCGATCGTCGATCCGAACAGTTCGAATCCGTTCGCGAGAGATGCGTCGAGTGCGAACGTTCCGTTCGTGGCGACGGCACCTGCGATGCGAGCAGTCGGCTTCTTGCCGTTCTTTTCGGGACCCGTTGCCGTGGCCTCGAGGCTGACGGCCTTGCCACCCTCGGCATCGACGCTGAAGGTCAACGTCGCCGACGGGGTCCAACCAGCGGGAAGCTTGAGGAACGGCATCGAGCCGGACTCGATCTTGCCTTCGAACGCGCCGATCGAGACCGATGCGCGAGAGAACGGGATGAACAGGCCGACCGGGTCGGACGCACCGATCGAGAATGCGGGCGAACCCCATGACTCGGGACCGGTGAAGGTTGCCGAACGGATCGTCAGACCTGCTGCGCTGACCGAACCCGACGCGCCAGACACCGTGAGGTAGCCAGCGAGTGAGAAGCCCGCGTTCGAGAACGACACCTTCGACTTATCGGTACAGGTCGCGGAGTTCACCGCGAACTGCGAGAGGTTCAAACTGCCGAGGCCGATCGAGTTGATCGTGGCGTCGAGCTTCGAGAGTGTGTTCGTCGAGATCGCCTCGACGAAGTCACACAACGGGGTCGGCGCGCCACTCGGCGACATCTGGAGAGTGATCTGGTCGGTCGCAACCGCGCCTGCAGCATCGGTGGCGGTGACCAGGATGACGGCAGTGCCCACCGCAGCCGAGGCCGCGATCGACACCGCAGCGGTGTTCGTACCACTCAGCGTGAGTGCGGGACCCGACACCTGCGACCAGGCGTAGGTGATCGCACCGGAACCGGCGGCGGTCGCGTTCAGCGTGAGCGCCTTGGCGGTGTCGACGGCCAGCGGACCCTCACCCTCGGTGATCGTTGCCGAGACGGTGGCGGCGCCACCCGTGCCGACAACCACGTTGACGAGGTCGGTTGCCTTTTCACCACGCGAGTCGGTGGCCACGACACGCAATGTGATCGTGGTGTTTGCCGACGGTGCAGTGAACGAGAGCGTTGCCGTATTCGTCGTCGCCGATGCGAGCACCGACGGGTTCGGGCCGGCGGCCTGCGACCAGGCGTAGGACACCGCGCCGACGCCCGCGGCAGCCGCGGTCACCGAGACAGCGGCACCCTGGGCGACGGTGACGGTGGAACCACCAAAGATGTTGGCATTGACCGTGACGCCGGCGTTTGCCGACGTGAGAACGGATGTGTCACCCGCACCCGAGGTCGGAGCGGTCGCTGCGAATGCGCGCACGCTCGGACCCGACTGCTTGGGCACGCGACGCAGCACGGACGAACCGCTGCCACTCGCCGCCTTGCCGGTGGGACCCTGCGCCGTCGGAAGTGGCTGCACGCGCACCGAAGCGCGGGCCGTGTGCGACGTACCCGACTCATCGACCGCAGTCGCCTCGAAGACGAGGGTCTCTTCCTTTGTCACCGTCGGCGCAAGGAGGTTCGCGGTCGGGCCGGTCGACGGGGCGTTGTTCACCCACTTGGCTGTCGGAGCGACCGCCTTGCACGCGCCCTTCGACGCCTTCACATCGGCATCCGTGGTGCAGAGCTGCTTCCAGGTGAACGCCGATCCGTCGGCGTTGCCGACCGTCGTGAGAAGAATCGTCGACGGAACGCGCTTGCCTGCCGCATCGACGATCTGGTCGACGATGACATCCGGCCCCTTGATTGCGAAACCGAGCGGTGCACGCAGGTCGATTTCCTGGCTGGACGTGCTACTCGTGGGTTGGCGGTAGATGTTCGAGACGATCGACGTCGCCTGCAACACCATCGTCTTGGCCTTCGGGTCGCTCGACTGATAGTCGACTGCGACCGACTTGGTCTCTTCACCGACCTTCAGCGGCAACTTGCGCGAACAGGCGATGAAGCCCTTTGCGATGAAGCCACCGACGACGGCGCACTTCCAGCCTTCGCCCTTTGCGCCGGTCAGTCGACCACCGCTCGTCTTGATGATGAGCGACTGGGCGTTCGACTCGGCGGTGCCGTCGTTCTTCACGCTGAACTGCGCGACGGCCTTGCCACCGGGACGCGGTCCCGCCGGTGCAGCGATCGCCGCGCTGAGTGTCGGCTGCTGCTTCACGATCGTCACGCCCATGCCGTAACGCGCCACGGGAGCGGTCTTCACTGCGGGCAACGACGCGTACACCGGCCACTCGGGCTTGCCGGGCTTGGCCGACTTGTCGGCCTCGACGGTGAGATTGAGGATCGGCGTCTGGGCCTCGGGTGCGATCGCTGCTGCGAGCGTCAGCTCACAACGAATCGCTGCGCCCTTCTTGCCGGCGGCGACGACAGTCGTCGGCGTGGCGATTGCATCACCAACTGCGGTGAGCGACTCGGGCAACTGAACCGCAGGAGCCGTTCCCTGACCGGAAACGCACGCCCACTGGCCCGGTGTTGCGGGAATCTTCTGCGAATCGAGTTCGGACTTGTAACCCGCGGTCTTCGGAGCCGTCTTGCCGGAGAAGATCGCGAAATCGGATACGTACTGCTCGACGCGCACGACGGAGCCTGCCGCAATCGGTGCGGCACCGAGGTTCGACACGGCAATGCCGTAGCTGGCCTTCTTGCCAACGATGACTTCGGTGGTCGAGCCGTCACTGACTGCCTGCGTCGCGCCCTTTGCATCGGCGCGCGTGAAGACAATGCCTGGCATCGCCGCGGGAGCCGGCTGAATCAGCAAAGTCTGGCCCGAACGATTGTTGTCGACCTTTGCCGAGTCCTCGTTTTCAGCCGTGACCGCGCTGATCACCTGCGCGGCACCGGTCTCGGTGTCGGCGTTGGCGGTGAACTTGAAGGCAACGGTCTCTTCGGCGGTGTCGAGGAGTTCGGCCTTCACGCACTTGAGTGCGGTGGCGCCCTCACCCGCTGCCGGGTCGGCTGCGGCTGATGCACAGGTCCAACCTTCGGAGCCTTCCGCGGTCTTTTCGATCGTCAGACCCTTGCGGACTCCGACCGTCACGGCAACGTTCTGGCCAACGCCGTTGACCGAGCGAACCTTCGCGTCGACGAGGAGCGAACCGGGTGCGACCATGCTGGTCTTGCCGTCACGCGCGATCACCTTGGCGAGAAGGTCGGGCTTCGGCGCCTGATTGATCTGCGTCGTCAATTCGGCTTGTGCCTCGAGCTGAGTGCCATCGGCCTTCACCTTGCTGACCGAGTTCACCTTCCATGTGAACGGTTGCGGGGTCACCGCAGCGGTCTTCGAGGTACGTCCCTCGATGATGAGCGCGTCGCTGAAGAAACTGGGTTGAACTTCTCCACCGGTGCGCGAGCACTTCTTCGGCGCGGCGGGGTCGTCACAGGTCCAGCCATTGCCGCTGATCTTCACATCGGTGAGACCAACCTGGGCGGGAAGAACGTCGATGAAAGAGATGTCACCAGTGAAGACCTGGTCGCACACGGGGAGGATGCGCAGGGCGACTTTGAAGCGACCGCCCGGGTAGGTGTTGTTCGACGGCTCGCCGTCGACGTAAACACACGATGCACGCCCGGTGTCCTCGGCGGGACTGCTACCGGCTGCATTTCGCGGCGCACCAAGGACTGCGAGGGCGAACTCGTCGTTTGTCGACGAGGTGTCACCGGCAAGCGACGAGCGAACGAGGATGTGCGGCACCGACTTCGCAAGAGTCTGCAGACCTGCGATGTCACGCTTGTCGGCAAGTTCGTTGCTCTTGTTCGTGTATGCGTCATCCGCCACGAACAATTCGGCATCGGCTGCGTAGTTCACGCGAAGGTCGGCGCGCACCACACCCGACACGGGAATGATGCCGCCGACGAGGCCGGTGTCGGACTTTTGCTTGAGCGTGCAGGACGTGGCGTTGCACTCCCAGCCCTGGTCACCGATGGCGGACTTGTCGTTGAGAACCGGCTGGACTTCGAGCACCTTCACTCCGCGCGGCAACTTGGCAAGCGAGAAGGAAATCGGAGCTTCGAGACCCGCGGCGACGTTGCCCATGTTGGAGAGGCGCACGATGATGACCGAGTTGAGGTCGGTCGTGACGACGCTCGTCTGGTTCGCCGACGCCATGAGGTCGGGACCGGCCTTCGTCGCACCGGCGGTCGCCGGCGGCAGAGTTGTTGCCGGCGCGGTGGTCTCCGGCACGACGTCGATGTTCTCGGGTTTTGCATTGCTGGGCAGTGGCTCGAGCAACGTGTTGCTGAGACCAGGGACGGTGGTCGGCGTTGCGCCGGTGGTTGCGACCGTCGTCGGCGTTGCGCCATCGACGGGTGTCGTGGTGGTCGTCGAATCGGCGGCCGGCGCACCGGTCGTCGTCGTCGACTCAGCAGCCGGAGCGGCCGTCGTCGTCGTCGAGTCGTTCGGGCTGCTCGCGCCGACCGGGGTGATGTCGACGATCGCGATACTGATCGCGGCCGAAACCAATGCAAACTTCTTGAAGCTGTTCATGCTCATTTCGCACATCCTGTCGAAGCGAAGCCGGTGAGAGCCCGGGCGTCACCCGAGCTCGCAAATACGGGACGGTAAGTGGGCGTGGCGATCGCCACCCGATCGATAGCGGCGCGTTGGCGCACGAGGCTCGCCGTGTCGGCGTTCGCCCCCTTCAGCAACTTGGTTGCATCGGCGAGAAGAATCTTCGGTCCGCCGTTCTGCAGAGCGGAGGTGCAGTCGGCAACCGACCAGATCTGGTTCTTCCAGCGCAGTTCACCGATGCCGAGGTCTACGTTGCGACACGTCGATGCGGTGTCGCCCGTGCAATTGAGCGCCCAGTCGCGGATCGCGTTGCCGGTCTTTTGTGCCTCGGCCGAAGCAGGGTCACCGATGAGGACTTCGAAGCCCCAGCCGTTGCCTTGGTAACGACCGACTCCGACCGCGGTCGGGTCGAGTCCGCGGATACCGGTGATGCCCGAACCAGCGAGGTTCGCGGCGAGCAGGGCCTTCACGACTTTCTTCGCGGACGACGAGAGGAACGCGCAGTTGTCGCAGGGCTTGCCGTTGACGGTCCAACGAAGAGTCAACGGAGTCGTGGTTCCCGTCCACTCGGCCGCACTGACGGTGAGCACGCCGTCGGCGTCGGTCCTGTATGCGTTGCCGACGGCCTTTGCCGCATTCGTCGTGATCGACGCCTCGGCGGGAAGAGCGGGCCGCGGTGAACCCGCGACGTCGGTCGTAGCGAGGTAGGTCGGCTGATAGTTGCCCGGGTCCTTGACCTTCGTGACCTCGGGAATCGAGACGGGTGTCGTCTCGGGCGTCGACTCAGGTGTCGTCTCGGGCGTCGATGCTGGTGCCGTCGCAGGCGTCGAAGCGGGCGTTGATGCGGGAGTCGACGCTGGCGTCGTTTCGGGAGTCGAGTTGTTCGGCAGCGCGGCGTTCTTCACACGCGTTGATGCCGTCGACTCTTCGGACGACGAATCGGATGAACCACCTCCGCACGCAGCCAACAGGAGCGAAGCCGCAACGGCTCCGGTCAAGAACATTCGTTTCCTCATGATGGATGTACCTCTCATTGCCCGGCCTCACAGTTGTCCTTGACCCACGTCTGCACGTTTGCCGACGCGGTGTTGGCTTCCGATGTTGCGAATTCCTCGATCAGCGAGTTGAACTTGTCCAGAGTCGGATCGCCCGCGATTGCTTCGGCCATGCTGCTGGCTGCCGCAGCAACCGCATCGGCGTCGGCCTTCACTTCGTCGGGAGCCACCGATGCCATCTCGGCGAGTGCCGTTGCGTTCGCCGACAACTTCTCTGCGATCGCCGCAGGATCATCGTCGGGAGAAATGTCGGCGCCACCTTGGTTGTCGAGCGCCGACTTGCAGAACGCAGCGAGCTTCACGGCGGGATCTTCCGCGACGGTGTCACTCGTTGCGTTCGTGTCGGTTGTCTGCTCCGCAGTGTCGGACGTCGATGCATCGCTCGATTCCGAATCGGAACCACCACACGCACCGAGCGCAACGACACCCACGAAACACAGCGTGAAGAAAATTCCTCTTGATCGACGAACGCTCACCACTGCCCCCTTGTCTGGACTTGCCCTCTCAGGTGAGGGTCAAGGTAATGAGAGACCCCATTATTGACCAGTCAGGTGACACAACTTTCAATCGGTGTTTGCCGGGGGTTGGTTTGGGCGGTCTACGGGGTGGTTCGGCTCAGCCCGCCAGGGCCGCCAGACGGGTCTCGATTTCGGCCCCCGAGGGGGCCCCGATCACAACTTCACGATCGCCCGAGGCGTCCTGGAACACCCATGCGGGCTGGCCGGAGACCCCAAAAGAGGAAAAAATCGAGCCATCGGGATCGCGGACGTTGGTGAAGGTCAGGCCGTGACGCGAAACGAACCCGTCGATCTCGTCCTGCGTTCCGTTCCAGCCGATTCCGACAATCTGGACCTTTCCGGCCCATTTCTTGCTGACCGCCTCGACCGAGGGGGCTTCACCGTTACAGGTGCCTCAATATGGCGCCCAGAACCAGAAGGCGACCGGCGAACCGTTGTAGCGGGAACCAAAGTCGCCCGGCTCGACGGTGCTCGAGGTGTCGGCTGCCGCCGATAAGCCGCTCGATGCCGACTCGATCACGCTTGACCCGGGAATGCTCGACCCGTCGTCACTCTCCGCACACGAAGCCGCAACTACCAACGCGGAGCCGAGAAGCAGAAGACGGAGCGTTCGCTTCACGATCCTCGACGCTCCTGGAGCAGTGCCGTGACGACCTTGCCGTCGGCTTTGCCCTTGCTCGCCTTCATGATGGACCCGACGAGTGCACCCGCCGCCTTTTCTTCGCCGGCGCAGTACTTCGCCCATGCATCGGGCTGCGCCGCGATCGCATCGTCGACGAACCGTGCGATGGCGGACGTATCGAGCGCCTCGAAACCTTTCGACGACGCAATCGACGCTGGGTCTCCCCCACCCGCGGCGAGCATCTCGCCGAGAACGGTCTTTGCCTGCGTCGCGGTGAGCTTGCCTTCGCGCTCCATCACGGTGAGCGCGGCGAGATCCTTCGCGGGAAGTCGCGGTGCGTCACCTTCATCCGCGAATGCTTGCTGCACCCATACGAGTGCTCGTGCCGCCTCGCCACCCGCATCGACGACGGCCTTCACATAGTTGTCCTGTCCGCGTTCGACGACGACGGACACCGCCTCGCCTTCGACGTCGGCACCCGTGAGCGCCGCGAGCGCGATGCGCCGGGCGGCGGGCAACACCGGCAACGCCGCGCGCACCCGTTCGACCCATGCGGCATCCGGCACGAGCGGCACGAGGTCGGGCTCGAGGAAGTAGCGATAGTCGTCGGCGTCTTCCTTGGTGCGCAGCGTGTGCGTGCGCCCGTCGGCATCGTCCCAGTGACGCGTCTCCTGGCGAATCGATCCGCCGGTTTCCAGGATGTCGACTTGACGGCGCGCCTC
>Ga0315902_10011157_pt1 | contig 11826 bp, 9 predicted proteins | sample LakEriMetagenome_9_FD_203523 | JGI IMG/M metagenome (GOLD analysis project Ga0315902, IMG submission 203523) | Freshwater fungal communities from buoy surface, Lake Erie, Ohio, United States - Buoy 12 MA117 | ecosystem: Environmental > Aquatic > Freshwater > Lake > Lake biofilm | place: USA... | reverse complement strand
GAATATATTGATCATTTGCCTTTTCTGCTTTTCTTCCAGCAGTCTTTTCGCCCAAACTGTTGTTGTTGTCGAGCAGGGACAAAAGGTTTCACTCAGAGGGCTTTCAATGCCAACTGCGTCGGTTGTTTGGGCAAGTGGCAGCAATGGGAGGGTGGCCAAGTCGGTCGATGGTGGAAATTCCTTTCGCTGGATGACGGTAGAAGGCTATGCCAAGCGTGATTTTCGGGACATTGAGGCTTTTGATAGTTCTACTGCCATCATCATGGCCGTCGATACTCCTGCGATTATATTAAAGACTACTGATGGAGGTAAAACCTGGAGAAAAGTATTTGAGGATTCCAGGCCAGGCATGTTCCTGGATGCGATGGACTTTTCAGGCAACAATGGCGTTGTCATTGGTGATCCCATTAATGGAAAGACTTTCATGGCAGTAAGCAGCGACAAAGGGGATAGCTGGATGCCTAAGGAAACCCTTGACAAGATGATGGATGGTGAAGCATTTTTTGCCTCCAGCGGATCCAATATCAAACTCCTGGACTCCAAGCGGCGTTTGAAAAGCTTGTTTGTTTCAGGCGGTAACCAATCCCGGTTGTTCTTCAATGGGAATGTCATCAACTTGCCCATGCAATCTGGTAAAAACTCAACCGGTGCCAATGGATTGGCCTTGCATCCCAATCAAAAACAAGGGATTATCATAGGGGGAGATTTTGCCAATGACAAAAGAAGGGACAGTGCTATGCTGCTTTTTTCATTGAATCCTTCAGTCAAATTCAGTAGTCCTGTAACACCTCCTTCTGGTTACAAAAGTGCTGCTGTTTATTTAACCCAATCCACGGTATTGTCTTGTGGAAGTTCAGGCGTTGATCTTTCTGTTGATGGTGGGTTGAACTGGAAGAACATCAGCAACCTTGGTTTCCATGTTGCTGTCAAATCTCCAGATGGACAGCATGCTATCATGGCTGGAGGCAATGGGCGGATTGCGAAGATCGTGTTTTAGAAGGGATCTTATATTTTACTCATGCATTTATTGGTTGACGTCAACATCAAAGCCTGAAAAATATTTTCTTCTTGTAAAGAAACTCACAGAGCTTCCATTCAATAAAAAAAATGGTTATGCTGCTGATGATGCCAATGCCGTTTGCTGTGATGAAGCGGTGGAGCAATCCATCTGCAATGGTGGAAATATATCCGTTGAACCATTTGCCTCCCACGATTTCAAAGAACAGGTAGATGAAAATTGAATTCATGCCCAATACACTAAAAAAAGTCAAACCTTTTTTGTTTCCTTTTACGTCAATATAAAAATAGCAGGCAGCCAGTCCCAATAAACACCAGCCAAGCGAAGCCATGGTGAAAGAGGAAGTGGCAATTCGCTTGATGATGGGCGTAATTCCAGCCAGGTCTAGTCCATAGCTAATAACGAGCATTGCTGAACCCCATAACAACAGTTGTTTTGTAACACCTTCTTTTTTGCTCATCAAGCATTTCCCCACAAGCGCTCCTGCAATGGTATGCACTGCAGTGGGAATGCAATTGATGGCTACCCATCCTCCACGGTTGATCTTCCCCATCAAAACCATGTCCATGTAGTTTCCAAAATTGTACTGGTCAACATAGGTTTGGTTGTATCCTGGAACATCAATAAAGCGATACAGGATTTCTGTCAGCAAGAGCAAGCCAATGCTGAACAATACCTGGGTCTTGAATTTCCACTCAAAAATAAAATACGCAACAGCGATGGTGAAGGAAAGCTGTGTGAGTACATTCCATAATTCAAATGAGAGCCCATCTTTTCTTACTGCATAAATCAATACTCCCCAAAAAAACAACCATCCACAACGCTTCAGGATTTTACTTGTCCGCTGACCATAGCCAAGCGATTTCGATTTCATTCCTTCAATGGAATAAGCCATGGCAGTTCCTGCAATGAACATGAACCCGGGTTGAATCAGGTCCCAGAACCTAAGTCCATTCCATGGGTGATGGTGAAACTGGTTAATCAGCCCTGAAAGCCAGTGGTCTTCAGTGACATCCTGCAGCACATCATAAAGCCCTGCGGCTTCCAGTGCCAGTAAAAACATGATAAGCCCTCTCATGAAATCCAGTGAGGCCAAACGTTGATGACTGAATTCGGGTTTGATGGATGCTTGCATATGCTTATTTTCAATTTACAATTTAATCCATCGGCCGATAAAAGCAATAGTTTTCATTAATTTGGTTGCTTAAATGAAACCATGAAAGTTATTGTTTGTCAAACGCCCGGTAGTTTTGAGATGATCGAAAGAGAAATGCCAGCGCCAGCTCCTGGATTTTCCATCATTCAGATCAAGCGAATTGGTGTTTGTGGAACAGATCTTCATGCTTTTGCGGGCAACCAACCTTTCTTCAGTTACCCAAGGGTATTGGGGCATGAGCTTGCCGCTGAATTTGTTGAAGGAGATGCAGCAGGTTTTGTAAAAGGGGAGGCACTGACCATTGTTCCTTACTTCATGTGTGGTAATTGTATTGCCTGCAGAAATGGCAGGCCAAATTGCTGCGCTGCCATCAAGGTCTTTGGGGTGCACATTGATGGCGGAATGTCTGCCTATGTATCTGTGCCCTCCTATGCACTGGTAAAAAGTCAAGGGCTCAGTTTAGACCAACTGGCCCTGGTAGAGCCTCTGGCCATTGGTGCCCATGCAGTGTCTCGCGCCCAGGTTGTTCCCGGAGAAAAAGTATTGGTCGTTGGTGCAGGCCCAATCGGAATCGGATTGGTATTGTTTGCCCAATTGGCGGGAGCCGATGTGGTGTTGATGGATACCAATGATGAAAGGCTTCAGTTCTGCCGCGACCATTTTGCAGTTTCATCCACCATCAATCCCTTGCAACAGGATGCCATGGAAAAGTTGAGGGAATATACATCGGGAGACATGCCCAGTGTGGTCATTGATGCCACCGGAAGCCAACGTGCCATCAACAATGCATTTGCTTCTATGGCGCATGGAGGTAAATACATCCTTGTGGGTTTGCAGCTTGGTGAGATTACCTTTAGCCATCCGGAATTTCACAAGCGTGAGGCAACACTGATGAGCAGCCGCAATGCAACCAACACTGATTTCAGTCATGTAATGGTTGCCATTGCCTCTGGCCGAATCGATCCTTTGCCCATGATTACCCATCGGCTTTCGTTTGATGAGGTCGTGGGTAGCTTCTCCACACTTTCTGACCCATCAAACAAGGTGGTGAAAGCCATGATTGATTGCTGAGCCTCTTGAAAAATCCTACCTTCGCGCAGTGATTTACGTAAAGCTGATTCTTGTAGCAATCATGTGGGGCGGCACTTTCATTGCCACCAGAATGGCATCGCAGGTATTTGAGCCATTTACAGGGGCATCTTTTCGTTATCTGTTTGCACTTGTGTTCATGATACCCATGATGTTGATGAAAGACAAAGCAGCCCTGCGCATCAACAAAAAGCAGTTCCTTCAATTACTGGTATTGGGTAGTACAGGAATTTTTGCCTACAGTTTTTTCTTTTTCAATGGAATGAAAAGGGTAGAGGCCAGCCATGGATCGCTTATTGTAGCGTTGAATCCTGTACTGGTCATGTTGATCTCATCCCTCTTTGGAAAGGAACGAATCAATGGGATACGCATTGTTGGCGTATTGCTCTCTCTGGCCGGGACGGCAATTGTTATTGCAAGAGGCGATATTTTTTCCCTGTTCTCCACATTTACCTGGGGCGATGCCTTCATGCTCGGATGCCCCATCTCCTGGGCTTTTTACACCTACTTTGCAAAAGATGCCCTCAAGACAACCACTCCTTTGCAGGCTTCCACCTGGGCCATTCTCCTGGGTTTTTTGATGATTCTTTTCTTTGTTCCATTTGAAGCCTATCCCAATAGGGTGGGTTGGTCCGTATGGTTGGCCCTGGCTTATCTTGGTATCTGTGGTTCAGTCCTTGGATTTGTTTGGTATTACGAAGGGATTCAAAAGATTGGGCCTGTCAAGACTTCCGCCTTTAACAACCTGATCCCGATTTTTGCCATGATACTTTCAGTTGTAGTGCTGGGTGAAACCATTCATGGGTACACCTTGTATGGATCTGCCATGGTGATTGGAGGGGTTTTTCTCATCAACCGTTTTTGATCAGTTAGTTCTGCCTGGATATGCCTTCAATGCCTCTTCCAGACAATCCATGGCTTGATCAATGTCTTCGTTGTTGATGACATAAGCAAGCCTTACCTCATTCTTCCCCAATCCTTTTGTTTCGTAAAACCCACTTGCAGGAGCAAGCATGACAGTCTGGTTCTTGTAGGAAAATGATTCAAGCAGCCATTGGCAGAAGCGGTCACCATCGTCGATGGGCAGCCTGGCGATGACGTAAAATGCACCTCCGGGTGTAGGGCAGAAAACGCCTGGTATGGCATTCAGTCTTTTGACCAATAGGTTTCTGCGAGACAAATAGGCAGCCTTGGGTTCGTCGAAATAAGCATCAGGAAGATCCACTGCAGCCTCTCCGAGAATCTGGGCAAGGCCGGGCGGGCTCAACCTTGCCTGGGCAAACTTCATGGCTGCCTGGTATACTTCCTTGTTTTTGGTAATGAATGCACCAATCCTGGCACCGCAGGCTGAGTATCTTTTGGAGATGGTGTCCATCAGAATAACCTGCTCTTGAATTTTTTCCAGTTGCATCGCACTGGTATAGGTTCCTTCATAACAAAACTCCCTGTATGCCTCATCAGAGAACAGGAAGAGTTGATGCCTCAGGCAAATGTCTTCCAATTGTTCCATCTCCTCTTTGCTGTAGAGGTAGCCGGTGGGATTGTTGGGGTTGCAGATGAGTATTGCTTTGGTTTTGGGTGTGATGCGGTTTTCAAATTCAGCAATGGGAGGGAGGGCAAATCCGTTTTCAATGTGAGAAGTGATGGGTACTATCTTAACCCCTGCCATCACTGCAAATCCGTTGTAGTTGGCGTAGAATGGTTCTGGAATGATGATTTCATCTCCTTCGTCCAGACAGGCCATCATGCCAAATACAATGGCCTCACTTCCTCCGGTTGTGATGATGATTTCTCCTGCATTCACCTTAACACCCACTTTTTCGTAATAGGTTACCAGTTTTTTTCGGTAGGATTCATTCCCTGCACTATGGCTGTACGCCAATACCCTGATATCTGCATTCCTGACTGCATCCAATACGGCGGGTGGTGTTTCAATATCAGGCTGACCAATGTTGAGGTGATGCACTTTGACGCCTCTTTTTTTTGCCTCTTCTGCAAATGGTACTAGCTTCCTGATGGGTGAGGCAGGCATCTGTTCGCCCCTTGTAGATGGTTTTAACATGTTGTAAAATTAGGAAAATTGGTTTCAAAGAGAACAATACGTAAATTCGATTTACGTTATACTCCTGCCATGTTTAAACAGTTATCAACATTTCTATTCCTTGTTATTCTTTCATTGCCACTGATGTTGTCTGCACAAAACATTGATGCTGGCCAAAAAAAGGACAAGATTGCTGTAAAAGAAACCTCGTTTGATTTTGGGAAAATCATGCAGGGCAAGCCTGTATTTCATGATTTTCAAGTCGTTAATCTCGATAGTGTGCCTTTGGTGATAGACAATGTTCAGGCCTCCTGCGGTTGTACTACTCCAGAATGGAGCAGGGAACCCATTGCTCCTGGCGGAACATCCATCATCAAAGTCGGATACAATTCAGCCGCACCTGGATATTTTGAAAAGACCATTACCCTGATGTATGCTGAAGGGCTGACGCACATGGTAAGTATCAAGGGAACAGTCTGGAAGACACCTGAACAGCCTGCACCTTTTAACAAAAGCATTGCATTGCTCAAGACTGCAAATTTTTAGGAACCAGGGAAAAATGCTAATTTTACAAAACAGATAAAACAAGAAACAATGAAAAAATTAATGTTTACACTCATGGTTTTGGTAACAGGATTTTTCGCAGTTGCACAAAATGCTGCCAAAAAAGCGGAAGACCTGGTCAAATTCAAAGAAATCCGATACAATTTTGGCAAAATCAAGCAAGGTGTTCCTGTTACCCATGATTTTGAGTTCAGCAATATTGCCAGTGCTCCAGTCATCATTGAAACAGCCTCTGCTTCTTGTGGTTGCACCACCCCAACCTGGCCTCAACAGCCTGTAATGGCGGCAAAGACAGAAAAAATCAAGGCTGGTTTCAATGCAGCAGCTCCTGGCCCTTTCGAGAAAACGGTTTTTGTAAAGATCAAAGGTGTTGATGCGCCTTTTGAACTCAAAATTGCAGGTGAAGTAGTCCCGGCTGCTGACTTTGACAAGGGTGTTAAGAAGTAAATAAAAAATCTGTAATATTCAGGGCGGCAGGTCATCGATCTGCCGCTTTTTTATTGCGGAATGGAGTATGTTTTACCCACATAATTGTGGTTTGTCCCCATAGGGCCAGCTTTGATTTTATATTAACAAAATTGGTTAGTTTTGTCGCATGCAAGACACAGGAATCACTGAACAGCAGCTGGCTGATGAACTCTCCTTTGAGGCGTTCAGGCAGACTGTCATCAGCGATTATACCATTGCATTCCAAAGCCGCCAGGCGAGCCTGCTGGGAAGAAAAGAAGTACTCACGGGAAAGGCCAAGTTTGGGATTTTTGGGGATGGGAAAGAAGTGCCCCAGGTAGCGATGGCAAAGTTTTTCAAGGCTGGCGATTTTTATGCCGGTTATTACAGAGACCAGACCTTTGCACTGGCAACAGGAGCAGCTACATTGGGCCAGTTTTTTTCTCAGCTCTACGCAGACCCTAACCCTGAACATGATCCGCACAGTGCAGGTCGCCAGATGAATTGTCATTTCTGTACACCTTTCATTGATGAGAATGACAATTTCATCAATTTCACCAAGACCAAGAATCTTACATCTGGCCTGGCGCCTACAGCAGGTCATTTGCCAAGGGCATTGGGCTTGGCATATGCCTCAAAAGTATACAGGCATGCACCTGTGCTGGAGAACATGACAGGTTTTTCCAACCATGGAAATGAAGTCTGTTTTTGTACTATTGGCGATGCCTCCACCAGCGAAGGACATTTCTGGGAAACCATGAACGCTGCTGCCGTATCCCAGGTTCCCTTGGCCGTGTTTGTTTGGGATGATGGGTATGGTATCTCTGTGCCAAAAGAATTTCAAACTGTCAAAGCTTCCATCTCTGATGCCCTTTCTGGCTTTGAAAAATCCAGGGGTACCAATGGCATGCTCATTTATAAGGTTAAAGGTTGGGATTATGCCCAGCTCTGTGAGGTATTTGAAGAGGGTATTGCCATAGCAAGAAATGAACACATTCCTGTACTTTTTCATGTTGAAGAACTGACCCAGCCACAGGGGCATTCAACATCAGGAAGTCATGAAAGATACAAGTCTCCGGAGCGCTTGCAATGGGAACGTCAATGGGATTGTCTGGCGCAAATGCGCACCTGGATTGTTGAAAATGGTCTGGCCTCCACTGAAGAAATCGAAGCACTCGAAGACAGTTCAAGGACTTATGTCAATGAATGCCGGCTGGCCAGCTGGAGATTATATGACAACCCCATACAGGAGCAGAAGCAAAAAACACTGGCTTTGATTGGAGAGGTTGTTTCCAGGATTGGTGCTGACCACTTGAACGCCATTTACCAGGAGTTGTTTGATAACAGCCTGCCTTTCAGGAGAGATATCATGGTTGCCCTTCAGCGAACCATCCTCCTCGCTGCAGACAGGGAACTGACTGCTCCCATTCTTGCCTACTATCAACAGCTACAAGAAGAGAGCAGGCAGTTGTACAATTCTAACCTGTATGTAAACAATGCCCTCAAGCCCTTGCCAGCCGAACTGCCCCTTCCATCATTTTCTGAAGATTCAGCCATGATCAATGGCTATGAAATCCTGAACAGGTATTTTGATGAGCTGTTCGAAGCCAATCCCACCGTGGTAGCGTTTGGCGAAGACCTGGGTAAGATCGGTGATGTGAACCAGGGTTTTGCGGGATTGCAACAGAAATATGGTTCAGAAAGAATTTTCGACACCGGCATCAGGGAACTCACCATCATCGGTCAGGGCGTAGGAATGTCCATGCGAGGTCTAAGGCCTATCGCGGAGATACAATACCTTGATTATCTTTTGTACGGCTTGCAGGTGATGAGCGATGACGCCGCCACCTTGCATTACCGTTCAGCAGGCAGACAGATTGCCCCTTTGATTGTCAGAAGCAGGGGACATAGGCTGGAAGGGATTTGGCACAGTGGTTCACCCATGGGCCTCATGATCAATGCGCTCAAGGGATTCCATTTCTGTGTTCCCCGCAGCATGGTACAAGCAGTAGGATTTTACAATACTTTGTTGGATGGCAAAACACCCGGTGTAGTGGTGGAATGCTTGAACGGATACCGTTTGAAGGAAAAATTGCCTTCAGATCTGTTGTCATACAAGCTGCCATTGGGTATGCCTGAAACGGTACGCGAGGGCGATGCCATCACCATCGTATCTTATGGCTCTACCCTCCGGATTGTGCTTGAAGCGGCTGCTGTATTGGCCATGACGGGTGTTGAAGCTGAGGTGATTGACGCACAAACACTCATTCCATTTGATACCAATCATCATATTGTCAAGTCGCTTGAAAAGACCAACAGAATTTTGTTTGTAGATGAGGATGTACCTGGTGGCGCTACCTCGTTCATGTTCTCAGAAGTCATGGACAAGCAAGGGGGATACAGATGGCTGGATGCTTCACCCCGCATACTCTGCTCCCAGCCACATCGTCCTGGTTATGGAAGTGATGGGGATTATTTCTCCAAGCCCAATACTGAGGATGTAGTATCAATGGTCATGGAGATGATGGCCGAATAATATTTATCCAGCATCGCTTTCCATCAATTTATTGTAGAGTGGTCAATTATTTGAGGTTATGAAAAACCTTTTGGGTGTCATCATCTTGTTCAAGACGATCCACAAGCTTTAATACTTCCTGGGCCTGTTCCTCATTCAGTTCTACAACCGTATTGGGTATCCATTCCACCTCTGCGCTGAGGGTGTTGAGATTTTTCTCCTCAAGTGCTTTTTGCATGTTGCCAAAATCATTGAATGCACAACGGATCACAAATACCTCTTCTCCGGCGTCATTGGTGCTTTCCCCCATTTCTTCAAGGCCAAAATCAATCAGTTCCAATTCCAAATCATCGTGGTTGAGCCCTTCATTTTTCAATTTGAAAACACCCATTTTCTTGAACTGGAAACTAACACTACCGCTGGTGCCCATTGCGCCATTTCCTTTGTTGAAATGTGATTTGATATTCGCAACAGTTCTGACATGGTTGTCTGTTGCAGTTTCAACCAGAATGGCTACACCATGAGGTCCGTATCCCTCATAGAGTATCTCCTCAAAGTTTTCCATGTCTTTTCCTTGTGCCCTTTTGATGGCAGCCTCAACCCTGTCTTTGGGCATGTTGACGCTCTTGGCATTCTGGAAGCAGCGGCGGAGGAAGGGGTTGGTGCTTGGATCTGGTCCACCTGTTTTTACGGCAATGGCGATTTCTTTACCGATCCTGGTGAACTGTTTTGCCATCCTGTCCCAGCGGGCAAACATTGTAGATTTCCTTACTTCAAATATCCTTCCCATGGTGTTGAATTGTTGCTTTGGTGAAACGGCTACAAATTTAGGGGTTCCCTGCGGGCTAAAAAAAATCCCGGTCCATTTGGAGCCGGGATTTTGCCAAATATTTCTGGAATTTAATCTTTTAGTTTACTGTTTTTTTTGCTGTAAACAAAGTACACAACCAGTCCCAGGGCCATCCAGCCAAATGCAACCTTCAGTGTCTGTCCATCCAATCCAATGATCATTGCCAAACAAATCAAGGCGCCAAGCACACTGACAACAGGTGCAATAGGGGCTTTGAATGGGCGTTCAATGTTAGGCGCTTTGACCCTAAGGATCCATACGCCAATGCTCACCAATACAAACGCGAACAAGGTACCAAAGCTGGTGAGGTCACCCGCCACATGGCCTGGTACGAATGCAGCAAATGCGCCAACAAAAATGAAAAGGATCAAATTTGATTTGTAAGGGGTCTTGTACTTCGGATGCAGATCCCCAAACGCTTTTGGTATCAGTCCATCATTGCTCATGGTATAGAAGATGCGGCTTTGCCCCATCAACATCACAAGGATCACGGAGGAGAAACCAGCAAGAATGGCTACTGTAACTGCAGTGGCAAGCCAGCTGTATTCCTTCATGTAGGTAGCGATGGTATAGGCTACTGAAGCTTCGCGTCCTTTCTCAGGATCAACAAATTCCTTCCAGTTGGTAACGCCTGTCAATACATGGCCAAACAGGATATAGAGGATAGTACACACCACGAGTGAACCCAGGATTCCAATTGGCATGTCACGCTTGGGATTTTTGGCTTCCTGCGCAGCAGTAGATACGGCATCAAAACCAATAAAGGCAAAAAATACAATGCCTGCACCACCAAGGATTCCACCCCAGCCATGCTTATTCCATGCGCTGTATTCCGCAATTACTTTTCCGGCCTGGTCCATTACTGGAGGCTCATTGGCTGGAATCAGATAAGGTACATAGTTGGCGGGGTTGATGAATTTCCATCCAAGTGCAATGAACACAAGCACAACTGCAACTTTTACGAAAACAATAATGGCATTTACCATGGCAGATTCCTGCGTTCCTTTGATGAGCAAAAGGGTTAGCAAAAGGAGGATGATCAGTGCAGGCGCATTCATGATACCAGCATGCAAAACACCCGAAGAATCGGTATAGCTTTCAAAAGGCGAGTGGCACCATTCATAGGGAATACTGCCTCCCAACAGTTTGTTGAGGTATTCACTCCATGCAATGGAAACTGTAGCAGCACCCAGTGCATATTCCATGATGAGCGCCCATCCGATGATCCATGCAACAAGTTCTCCCATGGTAACATAGGAATAGGCATAGGCACTGCCTGCAATAGGTATCATGGATGCGAATTCTGCATAACAGAGACCTGCAAAAGCACAACCAACAGCCGCAACAATGAATGAAATTGTAACACCAGGACCAGCGGCCTGTCCAGCAGCAGCAGCTGTTCTCACAAACAATCCTGCCCCAATGATGGCACCAATGCCCAATGCAATAAGGTTTGCCGCACCCAGGGTGCGTTTGAGCCCTTTTTCCGAATCTTCGGCCTGGGCGAGCAACGCTTCAAGAGATTTTCTTCTTAAACTCATAGCAATTCTTTGGTTAAATGGTTCACTAAAGTTCTAAAATAGCCAATTATTCGGTTAGATGAATATTTTATTTCAGTCCTTAAATAAAATTCCGAAATCAATACAAATCGTTTATTTTACGAACCTTAACGCAAATATTTTTTTGATCATGAAGGGCTCTTCCGGTAAACTTACTGTATACATTCTCATTGCAATGGTTTTGGGAATTGCTGTTGGATATTTTGTGCACCAGCAATCCAGTCCAGAAACCATCAAGGCATTTTCCACCAACATCAAATTGCTTACCACGATCTTCCTGAGGCTGGTTCAGATGGTCATTGCACCATTGGTGTTCACCACCCTTGTGGTAGGCATTGCAAAACTGGGTGACCTTGGCTCAGTTGGTAGAGTTGGAGGAAAAGCATTGCTCTGGTTCATCTCTGCATCTTTGGCAAGTTTATTGCTGGGGATGGTACTGGTTAATTTTTTCAAGCCTGGAACTGCCATCAACCTTGGTTCTGCAGACTTGGAAGGTGCAAAAGACCTGATAGGCAAAACACAGGAATTTTCTTTGCAGAAGTTCATTGAGCATGTATTCCCCAAAAGTGTATTCGAGGCCATGGCCA
>Ga0315902_10011156_pt1 | contig 11826 bp, 8 predicted proteins | sample LakEriMetagenome_9_FD_203523 | JGI IMG/M metagenome (GOLD analysis project Ga0315902, IMG submission 203523) | Freshwater fungal communities from buoy surface, Lake Erie, Ohio, United States - Buoy 12 MA117 | ecosystem: Environmental > Aquatic > Freshwater > Lake > Lake biofilm | place: USA... | reverse complement strand
TCCAGGGGTGAAGACCTGGGCCAGCACCTCGGGCGCCATGCCGCATCCCGTATCGGCCACCGTCAGGGCCACGTGCGGCGCAGGCGGCATCCCCCTGAGGCAGTTGCCCGTGCTGACCGTCACCGTGGCTCCGGTGGACATGGCGCTGACGGCGTTCTGGACCAGGTTGATGAGGACCCGTTCCAGGTCTTCCGTGGCCATCGCGATGCGGTCGTCCGGGGCCTCGCAGCGCAGCGTCAGTCGGACGTCCGACGGCAGCAGCGCCCGCAGTCGCGGCTCGAGGTGCGTGAGGGTCTGATGCACGTGCAGGATGGCCGAGGGTTCGGCGACCTGAGGGCGCAGCAGCTGCGTCGCCAGGGCCGACAGGGCCAGGGTGGTGTCCTGCAGGTGCTGCAGGCCGAGCGCCACGTCGGGGCGATCGCTCGTGCGTGCGCGGATGAAGTCGGTGAAGGCGCTGAGCACGAAGGCCAGTCCCTTGAGGTCGTGGCCGATGGTGCCGTTGACCCGAACGAGGGCTTCGGCCAGCAGCACCTTGAGCGACAGCCAGGTCAGCACGGCCAGCACGACCGTTGTCACCGCCACCACGCCGTCTGCAATGGCGCGGCCGACGGTGCCGGGCAGGAAGCCGCCCGCCGACAGCGCCAGGTGCCCGACCGGGACCACCACGGTGGCTCCGAGCAGAAAGCGACCGGTGGTGAGCGTGTCGCGGAAGGGCGATGGCCGGTCGACCTCGTCCTGGGGACAGTCAATCGACACGTGCCGAAGCCGCGCCGTGGCGACGAACACCACACCGAACAGCAGCCAGGCCACGTCGGCCGGGTCTCCAATCCACTCCCAGGGGCGTCCGTATCCATGGGCGCCCAGCCCCTGCGCATCCGTGAATGTCATGAGCGCACAGCCGGCCGCCATGCCTCCGTACAGCCACCGCCATCGTCTGGTGTCGGCGTGTCGCCACGCGTAGGCATAGCGGGCGGTCGTGGCGCCGGCCATGACCAGGAACATCCAGCCCGACACGATCAGCAAGTCCGGCATGGCAGAGCCCGACCAGGCGGGCACAACCACGAAGTACACGAAGACGACGAGGCAGACGATCACCAGACCGAGCAGGCGCAGTTCCCGGACGCGCGCGTCGGGGCGGTGCACGTCCTCCGGTACGTGCGCGTGCCACTCCGAGGCCAGCAGAATGAGCGTGTAGGCCAGCCAGTAGGCGGCCTGGCGGGCGCTGAACTGGCCCACTACATCGGGGACAGGGCCTTCCCCCAGCACGAGTCCTGCGCCGAGGATCACCGCGAAGGCGCTGGCAATGAGGGCCCAGAACTGCCGTTCGCGGCGCGAGGCCAGTCCGGGCAGACCGACGAGCATGGCGGCCACGATTGGAAGCAGCGTCAGGGTCCCGATGCCTGAGGTGTGGTGCCACTGCCGGAAGGGGTCAGGCCACACCGGCAGCAGCGCCAGCAACCCGAGCACCGCCATGCCGGCGCTGAGGCGCACCCATCCGTCGTTGGCCAGTTGGCGTAGCGGCGACAGACGAGGAGGCTCCGCGGTCATCGGGCACCGGGAGGATGCGCAGCATCGCGCGCCAGTGCGATGAGCGCGGCGGTCGACGGGTCGTGCGTGCCGTGGGTGGTGCCGGCGATGTCACTCGCAATCTGCCCGGCCAGCTGCTTGCCGAGCTCGACCCCCCACTGGTCAAACGCATTCAGGCCCCAGACAGCCGCCATGGTGAACACCTTGTGCTCGTACAGGGCCAGCAGCAGCCCGAGCGTGCGCGGGTCGAGCCGCCGGTACACGATGGTGGTGGACGCACGGTTGCCGGGAAACACCTTGTGGGGCACCAGAGCGGCGACGGCCGCGGTATCGAGGCCCTCGGCCTGCAGCTCTGCGGTGACGGCGCTGGCATCGCGACCCAGCATGAGCGCCTCGGTCTGGGCGATGCAGTGCGAGAGCAGCAGGCGGTGGTGCTCGGCATCGCCGGCGGTAGGTTCGAGGCCGACGAGGAAATCGCAGGTGACGGCGTGGGTGCCCTGGTGCAGCAGCTGGTGGAACGCGTGCTGTCCGTTGGTCCCGGGTTCCCCCCAGACGATGGGGCCGGAGGGCAGGGGCAGGGGACGGCCATCGCGCCCGACGCGCTTGCCGCAGCTTTCCATCTCCAGCTGCTGCAGGAAGGCCGGCAGCCGGCCCAGCCGCTGCTCGTACGGCAGTACCGCGTGCGTCGTGACGCCCTGCAGGCTGGTGTACCACGCCGACAGCAGCCCCATCAGCATCGGTACGTTGCGATCGGGAGGAGCCGTCCGGAAGTGAGCATCCATGGCGGCGGCGCCCTCGAGCATGGCCTCGAACCGGTCCATGCCGATGGCCAGGGCCACGGGGAGTCCCACGGCCGACCACAGCGAATAGCGGCCCCCGACCCAGTCCCAGAACTCGAAGGTATGGTCGGGATCGATGCCGAAGGCGGCGGCGGCCTCCGGGTTGGCCGACACGGCGATGAAGTGGGACGGCAGATACTCGGGGTCACGCGCCACCTGGAGGAACCACTGCCGCGCCCGGTGGGCGTTAGCCAGGGTTTCCTGCGTCGTAAACGTCTTCGAGGCAATTACAAACAGCGTGGTCTGGGGCTCGAGTCCCTGCAGCGTGTCGTGCAGGTGGGCTTCGTCGATGTTCGAGACGAAGTGCACGGCGGGCCCGTCGCTGGTGAACGGCGCCAGGGCCTGCACCGCCATGGCGGGCCCGAGGTCGGAGCCCCCGATGCCGATGTGCACCACGTCCCTGATGGCCGAGCCGCGATACCCCACCCACCGTCCCTCGCGCACATCGTCCGTGAAGCGGCGCATGCGGGCCAGCACGTCTCGAACCGCGGGCATCACGTCGCGACCGTCGACCAGGACGGGCGTGGCGTCACGGTGCCGCAGGGCGGTGTGCAGCACGGGGCGCCGCTCGGTGATGTTGATGGGTGTGCCGCAGAACATGGCATCGCGCAGCGCCTCGACGCCGGTGGTGCGGGCCAGCGCGACCAGCGCATCGCGCAGCGGGTCGGAGAGATGCGTCTTCGACAGGTCGACCCGCAGGGCATCGACGGTGAACGTGAAGCGGTCGGCGCGGCCGGGGTCGGCGGTGAACAGGCTGCGCAGCGTGGGCGTGCCGTGCGCCGTGGCCTGACGGAGCGTGGCCCAGGCGGGTGGCAGCGGATGGGCCTGTTCCCAGGCCTTGAGACCGCCGGCAAACGCGCGGTCGTTGCTGCCCAGGCGTATGCCATCGGGGACGCGTTCGAAGTGCCGGGCATTCCCCCCGCCCAGTACCACGTAGTCGGCGGCTGTCGCCAGACGGAGCAGGGCCGCCGCCTCAAGCACGGTGCGCGTCCACTCGGCCAGCCCCAGGCGTTTGAGGCCGCCCTTGCCGCAGTAATCCTCGAAGGTCAGGTCGCGGAATGGGAGCCGGGCGAGTTCGAGGGGCATGACGCGCCCCTCGTCCACGAGCGCGGTGCCGAGCCCGGAGCCGAGGCCGAGAAACAGCATGCGCCCGCCATGGTCGCTGCCGAGCGCCTGCATGGCGGCGTCATTGATGAGCACGGTGGGGCAGCCGAGTGCCCCTGCGTAATCGAAGGTGGTCCAGCCGGTGCCCAGGTTCCAGGGTTCCTCGGCGACGCGGCCGCGCACCACGGGACTCGGAATGCCGAGCGTCACCCCGTCGTAGCGCCAGTCGGTGGTCTCTGCGCGAAGCCGCGAGACGAGCTCCGCTGGCTGGAAGCCCGCCCCCGAGTCGAAGCGCCTGGGAGCATGGCCCTCGAGATAGAGCTTGACATGGGTGCCGCCGACGTCGGCCACCAGAATCGGCATGACCGAAGGATATCAGGGGTGCGCTATCCTGTCGGGGCATGAGCGTCCTCGATTCCCTCAAGCGGTTCACGGTGGTGGTGGCGGATACCGGCGACATCGATGCCATCCGTCAGCATCGGCCGCAGGACGCCACCACCAACCCGTCGCTGCTGCTGAAGGCGGCGCAGCAGCCCGCCTACCGGCCCCTGGTGGATCAGGCACGTGCGGAGGCCCGACGCTGCGGGGGAGGCCCTGACGCGGAAACCGAGGCCTTCATGGATCGGCTGGCAGTGGCCTTCGGCCGCGAGATTCTCGAGCTCATCCCCGGCCGCGTGTCGACCGAGGTGGATGCCCGCCTGAGTTTCGACACGGCGGCGACGGTGGCCAAGGCCCGGGCCCTCATGGCGCTCTACGAGTCAGCCGGCGTGGCCCGGGAGCGCGTCCTCATCAAGATTGGTGCGACCTGGGAGGGCATCAGGGCCGCCGAGCAGCTCGAGCGAGACGGGATCCACTGCAACCTGACGCTGCTGTTCAGCTTCGCGCAGGCCGTGGCCTGTGCCGAGGCGGGGGTGACACTGATTTCGCCGTTTGTCGGACGCATCTACGACTACCACCGCAAGGCCCGCGGCAGCGAGATTCCCCCGGCTGATGACCCCGGTGTGGCATCGGTGCGGCGCATCTACAGCTACTACAAGAAATACGGCTACCGCACGGAAGTGATGGGGGCCAGCTTCCGCCGGGTCGAGCAGATTCTCGACCTGGCCGGCTGCGACCTGCTGACAATCAGCCCCGATCTGCTCGAGACACTGGCGACGATGCCGGGCGAGGTCACCCCGGCCCTGACCCCGGCCCTGGCCGCCGCCAGCCGAGACCCGAAGCATTCCCTGAACGAACCGGCCTATCGCTGGGCCCACAACGAGGACGCGATGGCGGTCGAGAAGCTGTCCGACGGCATCCGCCGGTTCGATGCCGATGCGCGAGCGCTTGAGGCCTGGGCTGCAACCCTGGGCGGGGCCGGCGGCGTCTAAGCCCGGGTGTCTACCATTCAGTGGCCCGAGGGTTCGCGACTGGCTCCGCTCGTGCAGCGGCAGCCCACGCTCGTCATCTTCCTCCGCCATTTCGGGTGAACCTTCTGTCGCGAAGCGCTGGCTGACGTGGCTGCACACCGCGCCGAGCTGGCCGCGACCGGAACGCCGGTGGCGTTCGTGCATGGTGTCTCAGACGAGGATGCCGAACCCTGGTTCGCACAGGCGGGCCTGGCCGACCTCCCACGGGTCAGCGACCCGAACCTGCAGCATTACCGGGCGTTCGGCCTCGGAACCGCAGGGCTGGCCTCTCTGCTCTCGCCCGCGCTGCTGGCCCGGGGGGCGGTGTGCGCGCTGCGCCACGGCGCCGGCCCGCAGCCCGCGCACCTGCGGGCCCAGCTGCCCGGGGTGTTCCTGCTACACGGCAACCGGGTGCTGCGGGCGTACCGCCACCAGCAGGCGTCCGACCGGCCCGACTACGTGGCGCTGGCGCGGGCCGACGGCGCCTGAACAGTTTTTCTGACAGAACGGATGACTCTTTGAGACAGATGGGTACAATGGTCCGTCCCCGGGGCTGTCCAAATTGCCCAGCCAGGCCGGGATTCACTGGAGGCCCAATGAAGGTGCGTATCATCGCGCTCGGACTCGCGAGCGTTCTGGCAGTCGGAGCCCCGGCGTGGGCGCAGGGCGGGGCTGCCGCTCAGCAGCCGCCGGCGCAGGCGTCCGAGCAGCAAAAACCCGAGGAAGTGCCCATCTACACGGAAGCCGTGGTGGTGTCGGCGTCGAAGGTCGAACAGCAGATTGTCAACGCTCCGGCGACCGTATCGGTGGTCTCATCGGACACGATCGCCAGCTCGCCCATCAACAACTACGCCGAGCTGCTCCGTGAGATCCCCGGCGTCAACATCACCCAGACCTCCGCGCGCGACTACAACATCACGACGCGCGGGGCCACGTCGACGCTGTCGACCTCGCAGCTGGCCCTGCTCGACGGCCGCAGCCTCTACCTCGATTTCTTCGGCTTCATTGCGTGGGACCTCGTCCCGGCCAATGCCTTCGAGCTGAAGCAGGTGGAAGTCGTCCGCGGACCGGCGTCGGTGGTGTGGGGCGCCAACGCCCTGTCGGGCGTCATCAACTTCATTTCGAAGACCCCGCGTGAGCTCAACAGCAACAACCTGACGATCAGCTACGGGAACTTCAATCGCCAGCCCGAGCGCGGACAGCAGCTCGACAACGGCAACATGTATCAGGTGAACCTCACCCACGCCCGCGCCGTGAACGACCGCTGGGCCTACAAGCTGTCGGCGGGCTACTTCAGTTCGGATGCCTTCTCGCGTCCGGTGGGTACGATCCCGAACGGGCAGGGCACGCCCTATCCCGCCTTCTCGAACACGGCGACGCAGCAGCCCAAGTTCATCGGCCGGGCCGACTACGACGCGCCCAACGGCGCCTACAAGCTGGTGTTTGAGGGCGGCTACTCGGGCACCGAGGGCATCATCCACACCGGCATCGGGCCCTTCGACATGACGTCGGTCGGCCTCACCTACGGCACCGTGCGCTTCACCAAGGGCGCGTTCAAGGCCAATGTCTTCACCAACATCCTCGACGGGAATGCCAACGGGCTGCTGTCGATTGGCCTCGACGGCAAGCCGCTGCCGTTCAAGTTCGACACGCAGACGTATGACCTCGAGCTCGGGCATGTGAAGACGTTCGGCACGCGCCACGTCGTGTCGTATGGCGGCAACCTCCGCCGGAACAACTTCGACCTGTCCATCGCGCCGCTCGGCAACTACCGCAATGAAATCGGCGGCTACGTGCAGGACGAAATTTTCCTGAACAACTACGTGCGTCTCAACCTCGGTGCCCGCGTCGACAAGTTCGGCAACATCGCCGATCCGATGTTCTCGCCCCGCGCCGCGCTGATCCTCAAGCCGGCAGCCGATCACTCGTTCCGCGTCTCCTACAACCGCGCCTTCCGTGCGCCGTCGCTGGTCAACAACTTCCTCCAGACCACCATCGTCAACCAGGTGGGGCTGGGTGCCATCAATCCGCTGTTCGCGGGACGCACCTTCAACTTCCCCGTGGCGGCCGTGGGGAACCAGAACCTGAAGCAGGAGAGCACCGAGGCGACGGAAATCGCCTACACCGGCATCATTGCCAAGCGCGCCACCGTGTCGGCTGCCTTCTACTGGCAGAACAACCTCGACGGCATCTTCTTCACCCAGAACGGCCGCTATCGCGCGACGAACCCGCCCCCGGGCTGGGTGAATGCACTGGCGCCCCTGCCGGCACAGACCGCGCTGGGTGTTCTTGAGGTCCTGCCTCCCCAGTGCGCGAGCCTGACGGCACCCTGCACCTCCGGTGGGCTGCCATCGCAGTTCACCTACCTCAACCTCGGCGAAGTGCGGAACCGCGGGCTTGAGCTGGGCATCGACGGTGCCATCTCGGCAGGCCTGAACGCGTTCGCGAACTACTCGTACCAGTGGGAGCCCGAGGCCGTCGGCTTTGACAAGAGCGAGATGAACCTGCCCCCGCGCAACCGCTTCAACGTGGGCTTCAATTACAGCGAGGGCCGTGTCCTGGCCAACGCCACCTACTCGTGGGTCGACGAGGCCTTCTGGCAGGACGTGCTCGACTCCCGCTTTGCGGGACCGACCGAGGCCTACGGCCAGCTGAACGGCGCCTTCGGCCTCAAGTGGGGAGGCGACCGCATCATCACCACCATCAAGGCCATCAACCTGCTCAACGAAGACGTGCAGTCGCACGTGTTCGGCGACTTCCTCAAGCGGCAGATCATCGGCGAACTGCGCATCACGTTCTAGCGCACCGCTGCACACGTTCCGATCCGGGGGCAGGCCCACAGGGGCCTGCCCCCGGTGTCGTTTGGGTCCGCCTCCGCTACAATCGCCCTAGATGGTTCAGCCCCGCACTCGTGCCGTCTTGAGAGGGCCCCGCCTGCTGGCGTGCGTCGCAATCGCGTGGCTGTCCGGCTGCGGTGCCTCGCCCACAAGCCCGACGCCATCCAGCGGCGTCGTCACGGTCAGCCCGCCGTCGCCGGCAGTGACGGCTCCGGCGGACTCGCCGGCAGTACCCGGCACGGCCCTCGGCGTGACCCGGTTTGTCGCCTTCGGCGACAGCATCACGTGCGGCACCGTCTCGGCGCCCCTCATTGAACGCTATCTGGCGCAGCTCAATTGCACCCCGTCCAATGCCTACCCGGAGCGGCTGCTGACACTGCTGCAGGCGACCGTGCCTGCCGTCCAGCGTACGCAGCTGAAGGTCTGGAACCGGGGGAACCCGGCGGAGGTGGCAGCCTATCCGCAGGGCGAGCAGCGCCTGCGCGAGGAACTGGCGGAACTGATGGCGCTGCCCCTCGGTCAGCAGCCGCAGGTGCTGCTGCTGCTGATGGGCGTCAACGACATGAACTCAGGCTACACCGCGGCACGTGCGGCATCATCGGTCGCCTATCTGGCGAACATTGCCCGCGGTCACAACCTGAGCGTGCTGGTGGCGACCATGCCCCAGACCTTTCCGGGCCTGGCCCCGTCGGGCCTGCTCCGGGATAACTCCAGTCCGAAGATTGTGGCCTTCAACGAGGAACTGACCCGGCAGCTGACGGGTGTGCCCAACGTGTGGATGGTCGACATGTATGGCGCGTTCGGGGGTACCGCCGCACAGCGGGCCGGTCTGATGGGCGTCGACGGACTGCATCCGACGGAAGCGGGCTACCAGCGGATGGCCGAGACGTTCCGCACCGACATCATCTTCCGGTTCCCGGTGCGCAGCGGCCTGCAATAGCCGCACGCCGCACCTCACATCCCGCCGCACCAGGCCGTGCGCACGTTGACCTGCGTCGGCGTCAGCCCCGCCGATTCGCCGAGCGCCCGGGTGACCTCCGGAGGGGCGACACGCAGTTTCCACTCGTCCAGTCGCGCGCCGGGCAGCCGGGCCGTCCAGTCGGTCCACCATGGCGCCGCGGCTCGCGCCAGCGGTTCGATCACCAGCACACGCGAGCCATGCCGGACGGACTCCGAGAGCATCTCTCCCAGCCGTGCGCGGTCGTCCTCCGACAGTTCGTTGGCGACATACCCGCACACGATGAGGGACGGGCGTGCCGGCCGGCGCAGGCGTCCGGCACTGGCGCGCGTCACGGTGCCCCGCAGACCCAGGGCCTGATACGTATGGCGGGCTTCCGCCAGGGCCCACGGGTGGACGTCGAGCCCATGCACGTCGGTGGCGCCAGTGGCCAGGGCGGCCGCTGCGCCGACCGCGCCGGTGCCGCAGCCCACGTCCATCACCGGCAAGGCCGGGCCAGACGTCGGGGCGTCGATTGACTGAAGGATGTGCCACGTCGCCAGCAGGTGCAGCGGACCGTAGTACAGCGCAAAGGCCGCGCGCTTTCCGGCGCCGTCGAGGACGCGCCCCCCGGGCAGTGCCGTGGCGCGGCGTTCCACGTAGGACGAGGACACGGCTCGCAGGCCGCGCACGACTTCACGATGCGTCAGGGAGGCCAGGTGCCGCCGCCTGAGGTCGTCAATCCAGGGGGACAGGTCGGGCGGGGGCAGGGAGGCCACGCGCGGAGGGGAGAAGGGTGGGGTGAGTGACGGGGATCGAACCCGCGACAGCCGGATCCACAATCCGGAGCTCTACCACTGAGCTACACTCACCGTCCGTTGTGGAAGTCCTGATTCTAGCATGATCCCTCTCCTGCATCCGGGGGCCCCGTTCCCGCCGGTCGACCGCGCGCTGCACCAGCCCGATGGCCTGCTGGCGGCGGGCGGTGACCTGTCAGTCGACACCCTGCTGCGGGCCTACCGGCAGGGCATCTTTCCGTGGTTCAGCGATGAGGATCCCATCCTGTGGTGGGCCCCGTCCCGGCGCATGGTGCTGCCGACCGATGGCTTCCACCTGACACGCTCGCTGCGGCGGACGCTGCGCCGGGGCACGTTCCGCGTCACGTGCGACGAGGCGTTCGACGGTGTGCTGCGCGGGTGTGCGGCGCCGCGCGCCGACCAGGACGGGACGTGGCTGAGCCCGGAGATGCAGGTGGCGTATCGCGACCTGAAGGCGGCAGGTTACGCGCACTCCGTCGAGGTCTGGTGTGATGGTGCGCTCGCGGGCGGGCTCTACGTCGTGGCGGTGGGCCAGCTGGTGTGCGGCGAGTCGATGTTCAGCCGCCGCACCGATGCCTCGAAGGTGGCGCTGGCCTGGCTGGCCGCGCAGTGTCGCCGCTGGGGGATGCCGATCATCGATTGCCAGCTGCACACCGGGCACCTCGAGTCGCTCGGGGCGCGGCTTGTCTCGCGGCACCGGTTCATGCAGTGGGTGGCCGCGCTGTCCGCCGGCCGCGGTCCGCAGGCGTGGCGGTTCGACGCCGACCTCGACCCGGTCGCCGAACTGAGCGCATCCCCGTTACACTGAGACGGTGCCGAGTCCGTCCGTTCTCGATCAGGTGCGCGATGACGTGCGCGAGCAGCAGCGCACCGACACGCCACGGCTGTGGCGGGTGCTGCTGCACAACGACGACTACACCACGCAGGAGTTTGTCGTCTGGGTGCTCGAGGAGGTGTTCCACCGCACCCGGAGCGAGGCCCACGCGATCATGATGCACGTGCATACGACCGGCATCGGCGTGGCCGGCGTCTACACGCGCGATGTGGCCGAGACGCGCCAGCGGCAGACGCTCAAGCTTGCGGAGCAGGAACAGTGTCCGCTCCAGGTCAGCATCGAGCCGGAAGGGGCGTCGGCATGAGCCGGCAGCCCGTGCCCTTCGCCCCGGAGGCCCTCGAGTCGATTCGTCGGGCCTTCCACCTGGCGGCCGACCGTCGCCACGACCTGGTGAGCCTCGAGCACCTGCTGCGCGCCCTGCTGGATGATCCGTCAGCCAGTCAGGCGCTGCGGGCGTGCGGGGTGCAGCTGTCCGACCTGGCGGCGTCGCTCGACGAGGTGCTGGCCAGTGCCTTCGTGCCGATGCCCGGCCGCACGCCCGTCAAGCCCGAGTCGACCATCGGCTTCGACCGGGTGGTGGAGCGTGCCGTGCTCCACGCCGCCTCCTCGTCGGCGGCGCAGGTCGAAAGCGGTGCCCTCCTGGTGTTCCTGCTGGAGGAAACCGACAGCCATGCCGCCTACTTCCTCAGGCAGCAGGGCGTCGATCGGCTGACACTGCTGCGGGTGCTGAGCGGGCAGCCGCCCGACAGTCGCGCCCGGGTCGGGGGCGACGACGAGTCGGAGTCCGGGGGCAACGCGCAGCCGCTCGAGGCCTATGCCACCGACCTGGCCGCGCGCGCAGCCGCCGGGCAGATCGATCCGCTGATTGGGCGCGATGCCGAACTGGACCGCATGGTGCATGTGCTGAGCCGGCGCCGGAAGAACAATCCGCTGCTGGTCGGCGAGCCGGGCGTCGGCAAGACGGCGCTGGCCGAGGGGCTGGCCCTGCGCATCCACGAGGGACGGGTACCAGCCTCGCTCAAGGACGCACGCCTCTACGCCCTCGACCTCGGGGCGCTCGTGGCGGGCACCCGCTACCGGGGCGACTTCGAGGAACGCATCAAGCAGGTGCTCGACGCCCTGCAGAAGCAGCCGCACGCAATTCTGTTCATCGACGAGATTCACACGCTGGTCGGGGCCGGGTCTGCGTCGGGAGGCACGATGGACGCGGGCAACCTGCTCAAGCCCGCGCTGGCCTCAGGGGCGCTGCGCTGCATCGGGTCGACGACCTTCAGCGATGTGAAGCAGTCGTTTGACAAGGACCGTGCGCTGTCGCGCCGCTTCCAGAAGATCGACGTGCTCGAGCCGTCCGAGGCCGAGGCCCTGGCCATCCTGCGGGGGCTGGCCGCCTCCTACGAGGCGCATCACCACGTTACCTACGCAGACGAGGCGCTGGTGGCCGCCGTCACGCTCTCGGCCCGGCACCTGCGCGACCTGCAGTTGCCTGACAAGGCCATTGACGTCATGGACGAGGCGGGGGCCGCGGTCCGTCTTGCACCGCC
>Ga0315902_10011150_pt1 | contig 11830 bp, 12 predicted proteins | sample LakEriMetagenome_9_FD_203523 | JGI IMG/M metagenome (GOLD analysis project Ga0315902, IMG submission 203523) | Freshwater fungal communities from buoy surface, Lake Erie, Ohio, United States - Buoy 12 MA117 | ecosystem: Environmental > Aquatic > Freshwater > Lake > Lake biofilm | place: USA... | reverse complement strand
GACCTCTGGAAAGCCGTCGGTGCCGTCTGCGACCTCTTCACTGAGGAGGAATGCTTCAACTACTTCGTCGCCGCAGGATACAAACCCGAATGACCGCGACACGCTCTAGCAGAGCGGAAGAGATGTCTTGGCCGACGTTTGCGGGTGCAGCAGTTATCCCCGGCCGACAAGCGGCATTTTCGTTGCCATGATCGTCTGAAACAGGACGTTTGCCTCAAGTGGCAGGTCGGCCATGCGCAGAACCGCGTCGGCAACAAGTCCGACGTCCATCGTGTAGGGTACAGGTCGACCTGCGGCTTTTTCCCGAGCGATCAGGGCTTCGACCATTTCCGTCCTGGCATTGCCGATATCGATCTGGCCGCAGGCGATGTCCCAGCTGCGGCCATCATAGGCAAGCTGCTTTGTCAGCCCGGTGACTGCATGTTTTGTCGTCGTGTAAGTCACCGCAAATTCGCGTGGAGCCTGGGCCGAGACGGACCCGTTGTTGATGATCCGGCCACCCTGGGGCGACTGGCGGCGCATCTGGCCAAATGCAGCACGGGCGCAGAGGAACATTCCGGTCAGGTTCACGGCGAGCGCCTGGTTCCAGTCGTTCACCGGGGTTTCATCGATTGGCGCAGGAGGTACGAAAATGCCTGCATTGTTGAAGAGCACGTCCAGCCGCCCTGCTTCGCGGTGAAAGGCCGCAAAGGCATGTTTGACCTCGTCTTCCTGCGTTACATCACAGGGCAGCGGGATTGCGCCACCCCAGTCCCCGGCGATGTCGGCCAGCTTGTCGGACCGGCGCGCGATCAGGCCCACCCGCCAGCCGGCAGACAGCATGCGAAGGGCAACAGCGCGGCCTACGCCAGAGGAAGCACCGGTGACGATGGCGGTCTTCATGAAGACTCTCCTGTAAGGGCAAGGGATGCAGGAGCAGCGATCAGATCATCTGTCCCGAGCGGTGTGTCCGGGCGGCCGAGCATGGCGCGCGTGACCCAGCGCAACTCACGCTCGGCCCGGGTGATGGCGACATAGGCCAGCCGCTTCCAGAGCGGTTGGCCAGCCTCGACCCGGCCCATGCGGGCTGCTGTCAAGATGTCAGGGGCAAATACCTGGACCACGTCCCACTGCGAGCCCTGGGCCTTGTGGATGGTGACTGCGGCGCCGTGGAGAAATGTCGCGCCCATATGGGCGGCATAGGGGATGAAGGGTTCGGCGTCGCCCTCCTGTTCGATCCGGACGATGGAGGCGGCGGAGACCTGGGGTTCTTCGGCGCCGATCACATGCAGGCGGGAAAAGCCGGGGCTTTTCCCGGGGCCGAGATAGATGACCTGGGCGCCCTTGATCAGACCGCGCGCTTCGAGATCGAGCCGTTTCCGGCGGTGCTTGAGCGGGAGTTCGATGCCGTCGCAGATCAGCGGTTCACCGGGAAGAAGTGTGTCGGCCGGCGCATCGAAGGCCGCGCGGAAGGCGTGGATCAGTCTGATCCTTGTCGCGTTGCGCCAGACGAGGACCGGAGAGCGCGCCATCAGGCTGGCTTCGGCCCGTGTGGCCCAGACGATGCGAGGGTCGCGCCGGGCCAGTGCTGCGACCATGTCCTCGAAGGCATCGAAGGACAGTTCCGGGTCGCCCAGCGCATGGGCCAGGTCGAGGATGGGATTGTCGGCCTCCTGCCTGTGGACACGGTGAAGGACGAGTTTGCGGGAGTCCGGGAGGCTGTCAAAGACCATGCTGCCCTGTCCTGACGACGACTGCCCCTGAACGGGAGGAAGCTGAGCCGGATCACCGAAGAGAACGAGTGTCGGGAAGATCTCTTGCAGGTCCTCGAGCGCACGTTCGTCGAGCATGGAGCATTCGTCGACAAAACCGATGTCGAGCGGCTCCTCGCGGCGTTTCCAGCCGGTGATGAAATCCGATCCGCGCAGGCCGGCGGCCGCCAGGGCTGCCGGAACCGAACCGTGGGTCTGGTAACTCGTCCAGGCACGGTCAAGCTGCAGATCGGTCAGGCCCGCGACCGCAGGCCGTTCCCCCTGACCGGTGAGCCATTCTGCGACTTGTTCGAATTCGGGGTCATAGACGGGTGTGTAAAGAATGCGGTGGATGGTGGTTGCGGGTACGCCCCGACCCCGCAGGACGGCGGCTGCCTTGTTCGTGGGGGCGAGAATGGCCAGTGTCCGGCCGTCCCGCCTGCGCCGTCCTTCCCAGTCGCCTGATACAACCTCGACCCCGGCGGTCTTGAGAGCGCGGAAGAGCGCGGCAAGAAGCATCGTTTTGCCCGAGCCCGCCTTGCCGATCACGGCGATCAGGTGGGCATCGGCTTCGCCAGGTGGCGTCAGCAGCCCGTCGTCGATGTCGACGCCCCTGCTGCGGAGCATCATGGCAATCCTGTCCCAGGCCTCGGCCTGGTCGGAGGACAGAACAAGAGCGGCGGTCATGGACTGACCCTAGCCGCCGCCCGGAGGCATGGCCAGAGGTCAGGCTGTCATGGCGAGGTCGATGGGGCGTCCGAAGGCACGGTTGAACCAGTGTTCAGAAAGGTCGGACGACAGGCCGGCCTTGGCAAGAAGGTGATCCCGCAGGAGGAAGTTGTAGTGCCAGAGCCCGACGCTGACCGCCTGCTTTCCACTGCCCGAGGTGCCGAGCACTTCGGGTCCCACGCCCATGAGACGATAGACGCGCGCCATATGCGCATCGAAGACACCGACGTAATGGTCGATGCTGAAGGCGCGCATCAGTTCTCCGCCCCCCAGCATGATGGCCGAGGCAACGCGTGGCTGCGCTTGCGGTGCAAGGCAGAAGCGCGTGCATTCCCAGATGAAGGGGCTGCGGAACGCGACTCCGTCTGTCAGGTGAAGAAAATGTTCGTTGACCATTGTCCGCCCGGTGGTGGGCAGGAAGCGCGCCGAACCGCCGTGCCGGCCGTCCGGACCTTCCCAGATCACGTAGAGCGGATCGAGGTCGTCATATTGGTCACGTTCGAAACCATTGTCATCGACCGTCACATCCCACCCGAGGCGGCGCTTGAACTGGTCGGCACGGTCGCGGTGCATGCTGTCACGCAGACGGGGATACTGCGCGAGGTCGCGGGCGTGGAGATAGCGGAGCATCTGTCGTCCTTTCCTGGCTGAGGGGCGATCCCTGACAGACCGCACGCTAGGTCAGGAAAGGTTAATCTGCGTCTAACTATACGTTTCTAAACGATGAATCTGGCATTAACGCTGCCGTTGCATCAGCCGTAGCTGCCCCCGCGCAGCACACAGTCATTGTCAAAGAAGCTTCTGCGGGCATCGGCGCGTTCAAAGACTGTCGCGCTATCATCGTTGAATGTCTGTTCAAGTTCATAGCATTCGATCTGCTTTTCGCCGACAGGGGGGCGTGGGGTGTAAGTCGCGTCTCCGCAGGCAGCTAACGCCGAGGCCGCCGACAGTGCCGTAAGGATCAGTGTGATGCGCATCCATCCCCTCCGCGGGTCTTGATCTGTAAAAACAGGGCGCTATCCCCTGTATTTTGCTGAGTCATGAGCGGATTTCGAGAGCAATGCAAGCAGTTGTGCGCTCTATGTTGCCCGAAGTGTGCAGACGGGTCTATGCGGCGTCATCCCTTCCGGGCCAGTCGCCCCGGGCCTGCCGCGCAGCGCCGCCCACGACGATCAGGCCTTCGGCCATCGCCCTGGCGACGGCATGGGTCGTGTTGAGTGCGGAAAGCTTGTATTTCGCGCTCTCGATGTAAGCCCGCAGCGTGTGTTCCGAGATTGCCAGCAGAACCGCGACCTGCCCACGCGCATAGCCCATGGCAAGATAGGTCAGCGCGTCGGTTTCGCGCGGTGACAGGCCGCGTGCAGGTTCAGGCAGCCGTTCCTTGGCCAGGTCGAGCGCCTTCTGGTTGAGATAATGCGCGACGAGGATGAGTTCGCGCTGGTGATCCCGGGTGAATGAGTCCCATGCTGAATCGTCGCAATTATGCGACGCGGTGAAGAGCGCAAACTGGCCGGACGGACCACGGATCGGAATCGAATAGCCATGATTGCCGACGCCATGAGCAATGGCGTCGGCCTGAAAGGCGCGGGCCTGCCTGGACGACCAGTCAAGCTGGCGCCAGTCGACAGGATGAAACCGGGCAAAGCACCCCAAAACAACTGGATCGACGCGAAGATAATCACTGTCCACGTAATGCTTCACCCAGACAGGATCATAAGTCCCTACGCCGTATTGTTCACCGTCTGCGCTGACCCAATGATAGACGACGTGATCTATCGTCAGGACATCGCGAAGTGACAGGACGATTTCCTGAAGGTCAGCGAGTCCACTGGCCCTTTCCACCTGTTCCAGAAAGTTCCCGATCTCCAGCGGCATCGTTCATCACCCCGATCGGCGAAGCTCCGGATTCGCGACTTGTCTCGCCGAGCGCGACACGCGCGCAGGCATCCAGTTCCTGCGCAAGTACATGGAGATTGTTCATGTAAGCGTAGGTCCTGAGGTCGGCGAGGACGTCGACAATCCATCTGTGTCCCATGGGGATACTCCGCGGCAGAGGTTAACGAAAGGTTAAGGCATCAGCCCGCTTTCGAGATTGCCTGAAGACCGAACCTCTGCCAATTCGCCAGTTTGGCCCCCCCAGAAATGGGGAGGCGCAGGGGGCGAAGGGCAGATTGGATTGTGGGTCAGCGGCGCAGTCTCTGAAAGACCGCAGAAGCAAGCCAACCCAGAAGCACCGCGAAACTGAGCGTCAGAAGACCGTAGGGAAGCGGCCGGTCCCGGGCCAGATTGAATAACCAGCGTTCGACTCCGACCTTGCGAACAGTGATCGGTGCCTCGTAGACGTCAATCACCTCTCCGTCACGGACAAGGAAGATTCGTGCGTCATAGCGGCCTTCGATGAGGTTGGCGGGAAGTGCGATCCGCGTGCGGAAAAGGGTTTGTTCGGTAAGGTCAACTGCGCCTTCAAGAAGGGTGTAGAGACCTTCCGAGCGGCGGATTCGGATCAGTGCGTCGGTAAAGGCCGTACTGTCGGTGACGTCGTTCCCGATCGAACGGATCGCTCGCGGGATGGTGATCGAATGACGCAGGTCTTCGGTGTCGCGCAGGATGTCAGGCAGGTGGCCCGTTGTCGCGATCGCATGGAAAGATGGTGCGGCGTCAATCAGCGCAGCTTCCGAATTGAGCCAGATGCCGAAACGGCGTGCCTTTTTGCGCATGATGACCGGAGTCAATGGCCCTGTCACCGCAACGATGACGTCAAGGGACGATCCTTCCGGGACCGGCTGGTCGCGCTTGATGGCGCCGAAGACAAGGATATCGGACCCGTCAAAGGTTGCGGTGATCCCGACCTCGATGGCCGAGAGTCCCAGGACAATCTTCTCGGCCCGGACCGCGGCAGAGAGGAACGCCAGAATGACCGCAGCGAGGACGACGGCGCGGCCGGTCAAAGGGGTGCCCCGCGTTCGGCGGAGAAGAGTTCTGCCGGTTGAAACACGAGGTCGAGCGCCAGTTGGAAACAGACGGCCAGCACGAGAATCGACAGCAGGAGACGGAGGTTTTCGGCCCGCAGCCGGGTTCCGATTTGCGCACCGATCTGGGCGCCGATCACGCCACCGGTGATCAGGAGGACAGCCAGCACGATGTCGACCGTCTGGTTGGTCGTGGCATGCAGCAAAGTCGTGAAGCCGGTGACAAAGATGATCTGAAACAGGGAGGTTCCGATCACCACCCGTGTCGGCATGCCGAGGAGGTAGATCATTGCCGGAACCATGATGAATCCGCCGCCCACCCCCATGATCGCTGCCAGAAGGCCGACAAAGGCACCCACGAGGATGGGGGGAATGACCGAGATGTAGAGGCCCGAGACGCGGAACTTGGCCTTGAGAGGCAGGCCCTGAACCCACGAATGCCGTCGCCTGACCGGCGCTCCGCCGCTTCGTATCCGGCGAAGGGCCCGAAGGCTTTCTTGCAACATCAGGGCACCGATGATGCCGAGGAAGGCAACATAGCAGAACTTGATCAGGAGGTCAGCCTGGCCCAGTGCCTTCAGGGTGTTGAAGACAACGATCCCGAGAGCCGAGCCCGCAAGACCGCCGGCGAGCAGGACAAGCCCCATCGCAATGTCGACATTTCGCCGCTGCAGGTGCGCGAGCAGCGCCGAGAAAGACGAGGCAACGATCTGGCTTGCAGCCGTGGCGACCGCGACCGGCGGAGGGATGCCGGCCACGAAAAGGAGAGGCGTGATGAGAAACCCGCCGCCCACGCCGAACATGCCTGAGAGCACGCCCACAAGACCCCCGAGGCCCAAGATCAGGAACGCGTTCACCGAAACTTCGGCGATCGGAAGATAGAGCTGCATCGGCCTCGGGCCCCGCTTCATGGGGTTCTGCGCGCAGATTGCACCCTTGCGCCGGGAATTCCACTGGCAGTGGCCGGAAATGTGTCAGTCCAGATCGCGGAGGAACTTCCTGAGCACAGTCTCGAGCTTTGCAGCCCCGATCGGGGCCATCGCCTTGGTATGGTCGTGGCTGATTGCTTCGTCAGAAAGACCGGCGGCCATGTTGGTGATCGCCGAGATCGCTGCGGCGCGCAGGCCGAGGAAACGGGCGAGGATGATCTCGGGGACGGTGGACATCCCCACTGCATCGGCGCCAAGCGCGCGGATTGCGCGGATTTCGGCCGGCGTTTCGAAAGAGGGGCCGGAATACCAGGCATAGATGCCCTCGTGCATCTCGGTCCCTGTCGCCTGGGCGGCGGCCCGAAGGCGGGCGCGCAGGGCCGGGTCGTAGGCGTCCTTCATCGGCACGAAACGGGCGTCGCTCGGCTCTCCGATCAGCGGGTTGAGGCCTGAGAAGTTGATGTGGTCGGTCAGGCACATGATTGCGCCCGTGGGCATGGCGGCGTCGAGCGAGCCTGCGGCATTTGTCACGATCAGGGTATCAGCACCGAGCGCGCGCAGCGTTTCGAGCGGCAGGCGCATCGCAGCCGGGTCGCCCTTTTCATAATAGTGCCCGCGCCCGCCGAAGACGGCGACGCGGCGGCCCTCGAACTTGCCCACCGCCAGGACCGGGTTGTGGCCCGACACGCCGGCATGGGGAAAGCCGGCGAGCTCGGCGTAAGGTATGGCGGTGCCCTCGACCATACCCGCAATATGCCCAAGCCCCGAGCCGAGGATCAGGCCGAGCCTGACGGGCGCCGTGCCGGCACGGTCACGGATGAGCGCCGCGAGGGTTTCAGCGTTCCTTGACATAGGGCTCTCCGCCGGCACGGGGCGGGATCGCCTTGCCGACGAAGCCTGCGAGGATGATCACGGTCAGGATGTAGGGAAGCGCGTCCAGAAGCTGGACCTGGACTTTGATGCCGATCGTCGCCTCAATCAGGTCGGGTCGCAGTGCAAGCGCCTGGAGAAAGCCGAAAAGCAGGCAGGCCCACAGCGCATACCAGGGCCGCCACTTGGCAAAAATCAACGCGGCAAGGGCAATATAGCCGCGTCCTGCTGTCATGTCTTTCACAAATCCCGCCTGGAGTGCCGTGGCAAGGTAGGCACCCGCAAGGCCGCAGAGCACTCCGCAGATGAGCACTGCTGCGTAGCGCATGTTGCGCACCGACACGCCCGCCGTGTCGAGGGCCGCCGGGTTTTCACCGACTGCCCGCAAACGCAGGCCGAAACGGGTGGCAAAGAGCAGCCAGGCGCTGAGCGGCACGAGCAGGAAGGCGACGTAAACGAGTATCGTGTGGCCCGACATCAGGTCGTGATAGGCAGGTCCGATGACAGGTATGTCGCGCAGCGTCTCGGCCAGGGGGAGAGTCAGCGGTTCGAAACGCGCGGCGCCTTCAAGCTGAGGGGTCCGGCCGCCCTGGCCGAACCAGCTTTGCGCGACAACGACGGTGAGCCCCGCCGCCAGAAAGTTGATCGCGACGCCCGAGATGAGTTGATTACCGCGGAAGGTGATCGAGGCGAGCCCATGGATGAGCGAGAGCACGAGCGCAGCAGCGATCCCTGCCAGAAGGCCGATCCAGACTGACCCCGAAACGAAGGCCACACCGGCAGAGACGAAGGCCGCAACCAGCATCTTGCCTTCGAGGCCGATGTCAAAGATGCCGGCGCGTTCGGAGAAGAGCCCTGCAAGGCATGCGAGCAGCAGCGGTGTCGCCAACCGCACGGTTGCGTCAAGGATCTGCAGGAAAGTCGTCAGGTCCATGCCCGGCTACTCCGCCGCCTGACGGGTCGTGTCGCCTGACGGAGCGCGCCTGAGCGCTGCAAAGACCCGTTCGAGCGGCCAGCGCACCATGTTGTCGAGCGCGCCGGTGAACATGATGACAAGCGCCTGGATCACGACGATCAATTCGCGCGGGATCGAGGTCCAGAGCGCAAGTTCAGCCCCGCCCTGATAGAGAAAGCCGAAGAGGATCGCTGCAAGGAACACGCCGAAGGGATGGCTTCGGCCCATCAGCGCGACGGCGATGCCGATGAAGCCCGCACCCTCGGCCGCATTGAGGACAAGACGTTCCGCCTCTCCCATCACGTTGTTGATCGCCATCATCCCCGCGAGCGCACCGGAAATGAACATCGAGACCATGATGATACGGGTCGGGTTGATGCCGGCATAGCGTGCGCCCGTCTCGGAAAACCCATAGGCACGCATCTCGTAGCCGAGCCGGGTGCGCCAGATCAGCGCCCAAACGGCAATGCAGGCCGCAACAGCGATGAAGAAGGTGATGTTGACCGGCGCGCCGCGGAAGAGCGGCAGGGCCTCGGTCCCGAAAAGGTCGTGGAACGAGGGCAGATGGGTGGGCTCGGGAAAGCTGGCGGTTGCCGGCTCCATCGAGCCCGCGGGCTTGAGCTGGTTGACGAGCAGATAGTTCAGCAGTGCGGCGGCGATGAAGTTGAACATGATCGTCGTGATGACAATGTGGCTGCCGCGGGTGGCCTGCAGCAAGGCCGGCACGGCAGCCCAGGCCGCGCCAAAGAGTGCGGCGGCCAGCGTTGCGCCGATCAGCGCGAGCGACCAGTGCGGCCAGGGGATGAAAAGGCAGACAAGCGCGACGCCGAGCCCGCCGAGCATGGCCTGCCCTTCACCGCCGATGTTGAACATGCGGGCGTGAAAAGCCACGGCGACCGCCAGCCCGGTGAAGATGAAGTTCGTCGCATAATAGAGCGTATAGCCCCATCCATAGGTCGATCCGAGGGCCCCGGTCACCATGAGCTTGAGTGCGTCCCAGGGGTTTTCGCCGATGGCAAGGATCACAAGCGCGGAAAGAAGCGAAGCAAGGACGAGGCTGATCAACGGGATCAGGACCACGTCGGCCCATTTCGGCATCTTTTCCATCTCAGGCGGCCTTTCCCCTGACGCCTGCCATCAGCAGACCCAGATCCTTTGGATCGGTCGCTTCGGGCAGGCGTTCGCCCATGATCTGCCCGTCAAAGATCACGGCGATCCGGTCCGAGAGCGACATGATCTCGTCCAGTTCGACGCTGACCAGAAGAATCGCCTTGCCCTGGTCGCGGAGCGCGATGAGCTGTTTGTGGATGAACTCGATTGCGCCAATATCGACACCGCGGGTCGGCTGTCCGACAAGCAAAAGGTCGGGACTGTGCTCGATTTCGCGCGCGACGACCAGCTTTTGCTGGTTTCCTCCTGAAAAGCTTTTTGCCGGCAGGTCGGGACTGGGGGGGCGGACATCGAAGCGTTCCATCTTGGCGGCCGCATCTGCGCGGACCGCGGCGTTATCCATGAAGAGCCACGATTTCTGATACTTATGATCATTGTGATAGCCGAAGGCGATGTTTTCCCATGCGGTGAAGTCCATGATCAGGCCTTCGTGCTGGCGGTCTTCGGGCACATGGGCGATGCCTTGGCGGCGGCGGGTCTGACCGTCGGAATGGCGCCCCGTCAGGTCGATCTCCTCGCCGTTCATCCTGACGCTGCCGGTTGCGCGGCCATAGCCGCCAAGGACATGCAGCAATTCGGACTGACCGTTGCCCGCGACGCCAGCCAGTCCGAGAATTTCGCCCGCGCGGATGTCGAAGCTGATCCCCTTGAGCCGGGCAACGCCGTGTTCGTCAGTCACGCGCAGGTCACGCACCTCGAGCACGACGCGCCCCGGATTGGCGGGAGCCTTGTCCACCTCGAGCAGGACCTTGCGACCGACCATCAGTTCGGCGAGTTCCGGTGGCGAGGTTTCGGCGGTGGTCAGCGTCGCCGTCATCTGGCCGCGCCGCATCACGCTGACCGTGTCGGTGACCTCCATGATTTCGCGCAGCTTGTGGGTGATGAGGATGACTGTCTTCCCCTCGGCCTTGAGCCGTTCGAGGATGCGGAACAGCTGGTCTGCCTCTGCCGGGGTCAGCACGCCGGTCGGTTCGTCAAGGATCAGGATGTCAGCCTTGCGGTAAAGCGCCTTGAGGATTTCGACACGCTGCTGCTGGCCCACACCGATCTCTTCGATCAGCGCATCTGGGTCGACGTGGAGTTCGTATTCGCGGGCAAGTCGGTCAAGTTCGGCCCGCGCGCGCGTCAGCGAAGGGCGCAGGAGACGGCCTTCCTCGACACCGAGGATGATGTTTTCGAGGACCGTAAAGTTTTCAACGAGTTTGAAATGCTGGAATACCATGCCGATTCCGGCACGGATGGCGGTCTGGCTGTCCGGAATTTCGGTTCTTTTGCCGTTGATCCAGATCTCGCCCGCATCGGCCTTGTAGAAACCGTACAGGATGGACATGAGCGTGGATTTGCCCGCGCCATTTTCGCCGATGATCCCGTGGATGGTGCCGGGCATCACGCGGATCGAGATATCGCGGTTGGCCTGCACGGGTCCGAAGGCTTTGGATATCCCCTTCAGTTCGATGGCGGGTGTGCCGGTCATGGTCGCCCCTCGTTTTCCGGAAAGGGGCCGCGCCTGATCTGGCACGGCCCCCGTTCCGTCCTGCGGCGCGGGTCAGAAGGTCAGCGCGGGGCAGGTTTCGTCCGACATGTAATCATGCACGGCAAGCGACCCGTCAGCGATGCCGGCGGCGGCGGCATCAACGGCGGACTGCATCTCTGCCGTGATCAGCGAGGCATTGTGTTCGTCCAGCGCATAACCGACACCGCCGTTCGCCACGCCCATGACATTGATTCCGGTTTCAAGCCCGGGACCCGCCTTCATCGCTTCATAGACGGCATTGTCCACACGCTTCAGCATCGAGGTCAGGACCTGGCCGGGATGAAGGTAGTTCTGGTTGGCGTCCACGCCGATCGACAGGACATTGCTGTCGGCGGCGGTCTGGAGCACGCCCACGCCAGTACCCCCCGCGGCAGCATAGACGACATCGGCACCCTGGCTGATCTGGGCGAGCGTGAGTTCCGAGCCCTTCACCGGGTCGTTCCAGGCTGCGGGCGTCGTGCCGGTCATGTTGGCGATAACTGTCGCATCGGGATTGACCGCCTTCACGCCCTGGGCGTAGCCGCAGCCAAATTTGCGGATCAGCGGTATGTCCATGCCGCCAATAAAGCCGACGGTTCCGGACTTGGAGGCCATGGCAGCCAGCATGCCGACAAGGTAGGATCCTTCATGTTCGTTGAAGATCACCGAGCGCACGTTCGGCGCATCGACAACCGAGTCGATGATCACGAATCTCGTGTCCGGATAGTCGCCTGCAACCTCGCTCAGCGGGGTGGCAAAGCTGAAGCCAGCCATGACGATGGGGTTGTTGCCAGCCTCGGCAAAGCGCCGCAGCGCCTGTTCGCGCTGTGCGTCTGACTGGAGCTCGACCTCGGCAAACGCGCCGCCGGTTTCTTCGGCCCAGCGGGTCGCGCCGTTGAAGGCGGATTCATTGAAGGATTTGTCGAACTTCCCGCCAAGGTCGAAGATGATGGCGGGGTCGGCGG